>Ga0182027_10000162_pt1 | contig 106931 bp, 100 predicted proteins | sample 712E1DmetaG_FD_121300 | JGI IMG/M metagenome (GOLD analysis project Ga0182027, IMG submission 121300) | Permafrost microbial communities from Stordalen Mire, Sweden - 712E1D metaG (Illumina Assembly) | ecosystem: Environmental > Terrestrial > Soil > Wetlands > Permafrost | place: Sweden...
TGAACGCGACGGGAGCGGCGGCGGTCACCGTAACCCATACCGGCGATGAGGACTTCACCTACCCCAACTAACTAAAGAGGGGCAACAGGGTTCAAGGCCGTCTTCGGACGGCCTTTTTTATTTGCGCGCGGGTTACTGACCCGGCAATGAAACATTTAACTCAGCGTCGCAAATATTCAAAATCTATCTCCTCAGCACTGTGCTCTCTATCGTGCGCAGCTGCGAGCGGTATAGCCCCGTGACGTTGGAGCCGTAGTCCGCGATGAGCTGCAGGATGTCGCGCGGGCGCTCGTCCTCGTCGCGGCCGTTGATGCGGTCGCCGGCGTCGCCCAGGCCGGGCATGATGTATGCGCGGTCGTTGAGGACGGGATCCATCCAGAGCGTGTAGACCGTGGCGTGCTCGACTGCGCGTGTTATGCGAAGCGCGCCTTTCAGGGCCGATATCACGTTGAGACACTTCACGGACTTAGGCTTTATGCCTTGATCGAGGAGATACTTCACGACGGTAACGAGGCTCCCGCCCGTGGCGTTCATGGGGTCGGCGAAGACGAGGTCCTTCCCATCGAGCTCCGCGGGTTTGAAGTAGGAGCGCTCGAGGTCCATGATGTACTCCATGTCCGTCTCGCTCTTGGTATCGTCGCGCCTGATCTTGAAGAGGGCGAAGGGCGTTACGTAGCCGGAAGAAGAGTATTCCTGGATCTCCTTGGACATGATGATCGACGGCAGGAGGGCTCCGCGGAGCATGACGCACATCACCGAGTTCTCGATCGCGGCATCGACGTTGGGGATCTTGTGTACGGCGTAGTTCTGTACGGGCACGGTCACCGGCGTCTTGACGATGAGGTGGTTTTTGCTCGGCCTCGAGGAACTCGCCGTCGATGGTCCGGATGCGCCGAAGGCGAGGTTGAAGAGGAGCTCGTAGGCGCGCTGGATGTAGTAGACGAACTCCTGATTCCCCGTGCGCACGTCGCGCAGCTTGGCGATAAGGCGGCTCGCCTCGCCGTGGCTCTCCGGAGGCGTGACGAAGGAGTAGACCTGAATGCCTTTCTCGCCCTGGCAGATTTCCTGCATGAGGGAACCCATGTCGTTGTATAAGCCGATAAGGTTCTTTTCTTCCTTGCGCCGTTCACCCTCTGTGCCCGCGGTATTAAGGATGTTGAAGGAGACCATGGCATGGCGGAACTGAGCGTCCATCCGGGCCAGGGAGGCCTTGTCGGACTCGGTGAGGAAGCCGTCGAGGTCTTGCGCCTTGAGCACTACCTTGCTCATTTCTTGATGATCTCCCCGAAGCTTCCATTGCCGATCCCCACAGCGTTGCCCTCGTCGAAGTCGAGGTGGCACTCCAGCGCGTAGCTCGGATTGACGCGGCAGACGACGTTCTCGTAGACCGCGCCCCGCTCTCCGGGGATGCGCAGGCCCACGAGTTCCTTGTCCGCTACGCCGAAGCGCGCGGCCGCCGCCGGGTCGAAGTGGATGTGGCGCTTGGCGATGATGAGGCCGCGTTCCTTCTTGAGGCTCCCGGCGGGGCCGACGATCTCCATGGGAAAGGAGCCGTCGAGCTGACCCGACTCTTTGGTGGGGCAGCCCGGCACCCCCAGCTTGAACTGGTCGGAGGCGAGGATCTCACACTGGGTCTCTGGCCGGGTGGGGCCGAGGATGCGCACGCCTTTGAACTCGCCTTTGGGGCCCTTGATGGTGACGGTCTCCTCGCAGGCGAACTGCCCCGGCTGGATGAGGTCCTTGGTCTTGGTGAGCTGATGGCCGGCCCCGAAGAGGGCCTCGAGGTCCCCTGTAGAGACGTGGATATGGCGATTGGACAGATTGATGAGCACTTTAGTCTCGGGCATGGGAAATCCTCCTGGAGCATCCTCGGCTTGGGCATTGAAACTATAGACTGTGTGCGAATAAGGATAAGCGGCCAGGACGGCTCGGGTCAAGCGACCGCTAGTACGGCCACTTGAAATCGTCCCTGGTTATGACGGCGCCATCGGTCATAAGTTCCTTGGCATTGCGGTTGCCGATGATGGACCAATGCTGCCTATCGTATTGATGCCAAGCGACCCAATAAGCTATCCGAGGGTAATCCTTCTCGATCCTTCCGATGAAAAGGCGCGTATCGAGGGAGCCTTCGGCGGCGAGCTTGCCGTCGGTCTTAGGCCCATATTCGGCCATGCCGAGGGGTTTGTTCAGTTTGACATAGGTCGGGTAGTCGTCGATATCCAATTTGTCGTTATATGCCGTCCCCGCGACAACATCGACGTATTCGGCGCCGGGGTAGGCCCAATCTACTGTCCGGTTCCAGTTCGACGATCCGTTCTTCTGTCCTAGGGACGCGTTAGGCGAATATACCCAGAGCAGGTTGTCCAGATGCTTCACGTTCGTGAAATAGTCGTGCATGTGCCGGAATACGTTCACGTAGGGCCTCGGATCGCCGGGATGGGAGGACATGCCCCACCAGAACCAGTTGCCGTTCATCTCCTGCATCGGCCTCCAGAGCACGATGACTCCGGCGTCGCGGAGCTCGCCTAGGGCATCCGCTACTCTGTCGAGTTTCCGCATCCAAGCTTTGTTCACTTTTTTCGAGGGATCGATGAGGTCGTTCAGGCTCGCGACCTTACCTTTATCCAGGACGTTTCCAGGTCCGTTCCAAGATCCCTGGTTCCTGATCAAATCCGATTCGTCGTTCAGCCAAGGATTATGGGGCGTCAGGTTGATGGTTACCAAGCCGCCATTCTTCGCGTAATCGATTAGGACCTTATTTGCCGCCGACAGCTCGGCCGGCGCGAATATCTTGGCGTATTCGTAATCGACGCCGAGGATCCCCACCCATTTGCCGGTCTGCGAATGCAGGTCCTCTACTAGCGTCTTGTAGCCGCGCATCGGCGACGAAGCCGCTATTTCCGATCCGTGGTAGCAGTTCTGCCCGCTGATAGCGCCTACGAAGGGCCCTTGCGACAGCCTCGTGATATAGGCCAGCACGGCTTCTCGCTTTTGAGCGACTGCCGCATCGTCCACGATCGCAGCCGTGTCGGCGAAAGTTTTAGCGGAACAGAGCAGTACGAGAGAAAGCAGCAAAAGTCCGGCCGGATTTCGCATAGCGCCTCCCTACTGGCATAAGTATACGCGTCTATCGGCCCTTCGCCATGAGCGCGGTCGCTTTATCCAGGTCGTGGACGCTGCGGACCCGCTCCAGGCCTTCATCGGCGAAGCGGTCAGCCTCGTCGATGAGGATGGCCTCGAAGCGGTCGGCGACGCCGAGCTTGGCGAGGATGCGCTCGGCATGCTCGCGGGGGCTATTGGTCAACACGGCCTTGCGCTGAGGCAGCTCGGGTCAAGAGTCGCCTTGGCGGGAGGCGCCGGGGACAGGGCTCCGGCGCGATCGATTAGAGCTCAATGCCGAGCAGTATCTGCGGCACGAACGTGAGGGAGTCCTGGCGATAGGTCGCTTCGCTCATGCCAGGCCATAGCTTCTGAAGGTAGAGCGCGTGGCCGAGACCGGGCTGAGGCGTGATGAAAAGCCGAACGTCGCCCAAGCTGAACTTGAATTTCCAGCCTACTCGGTATTCGATCCAGGTCTCGAAACCGCCATAGGTTCTCCCGTCCACGCTCGAGTCGAAGGAATTATAGGCGGGGAAGAGCTCGACCTCGGCATGGAGGCCTTTCCAAAAATAATGGCGGTAGCCGAGAATCAGTGTGTAGGCATGAGCCTGGCCCTTGGCCTCGCCCTGGTCCTTCCAGTTCTGGAAGCAAGGGCCGAAGAGGAGCTCGTCGTTCTCCCCGATCCTATACGCGAATTGCGCCATATAAATTTGGACGGCTATTGGAAAATCCAAGCTGGTCTCGAGGGCCCAGTCACCTGCCTCCTGCGCGAACAAAGTCCCGATTCCGACTGTCAGCATGAGGCCGAAAGTTAGAATTATCTTACTGAAGATATTCATCTCACCTCCGCTATTAAACCCGCTATCAGCATCGCGATCGATGTTTCGACCAGCTCCTGACGACGGCGCCGCTCTACTTTGGGAGAAGCGATGATCGCGAGAATCAGTCCGTGGCTTGCCGCCCAGCAAACCTGGACGGCCGTCTTGGGATCGCTTACGCGCATGCTGCCGTCCGCGTTTCCCGCCGCGATTATGTCGAGGAAAAGGGCGAAGCTTGGGTTGGAAAGGCTGTCTTCGGAAAATCCTAGCAAACTGGGCGCCGACGTCGGCAATTCCCCGAAAAATGAGCTGAGATATGCTTTGGGGTTCTCTAGACAGACCTCGAAAAACCTTCGCATTAGTATCCGCAGGCGTTCGATAGGCGGCTCGGAACTCCAGGCCTCGCTGCTCTCCACAAGGGACGCGAAACGCCTTGCTCCCACATCGGCTAGGCTGCGCAGCAGCGTTTCCTTATCTTTGAAGAAAAGATAAATTGTAGTGGCAGAATAATTTATCTTCTTTGCGAGCTTTCTCATGGAAAAGCCCAATACGCCCTCGGCATCGACTATCTCGGCCGCTGCCTCTAGTATCTTCTGTCGGAGAACTTCCTTTTCCCTTAGCTTTCGCTCATCGATTCCCATAACGATGTTAATTTAATTAACATCGTTAAGTATGTCAAGTGCGGAGTTTGGAACCAGCAACCTATTAGCCTGAGTCTAGCTAAAGCGTGGCGATATAATCCGGCAGCTCGACGAGGCTGCGGATTCGGGGCAAGCCTTCGTCCGCGAAGCGATTCCCCTCATCGACGAGAAGGCCTCGACCGCCGAGTTCGATGAAGCCGCGCACATACTTTGGCATGTCATCGACGAAGAGGGTCTCCTCGACGCCGACGCCGGAGGCCTCGCAGGCGCGTCGGTACGCCTCGGCGTGGGGCTTGCCCCGGAGACCGTTGAAGCGGATGTCGTAGATGGCCGCAAAGCGGTCGGCGACGCCGAGTTTGCGCAGGACGCGGTGGGCATGCTCGGAAGGGCTATTCGTGAGGACGGCCTTGGGCAGCTCCACGGCATCGAGGGCGCGAGCGAGCTCCGGATCCTTCTCGAGGCAATATTCCTCGCCCTCGGGATGCACCGCGGCGAAGAAGGATTCGGGATCGGCGAAGCCCTGCTCCACGGTAAGCCATTCGAGCGTGGTGCCGTACCTCCTCGCCCGCTCCCGCCGCAGCTCGAGAGCGGCTGTCACGGAAATCCCGAGGTAGAGCGCGACATACTCGTTCATCCGCTTGACTATATCGCGGTCCATGCCCAGCGATTCGCGATAGAGGGTGTTATCGACGTCGAGGAGGATGAGGCGGAGCATGGGTGTTAATAGCACGGCGGCGCGTCGAGGGGCAAGGCCAACCGCCAGCCATGAGCCTGCGCGGATTGACAGCGGCCTCGGGGGCGCCGGATACTCCTCCGCGTGCCAACGCGGAACCTAGTCTACGAAGCCCTTTCGCTGCGCGCCAGGGAGAGTCCAGGGGGTTCCCGCATCCTCACCCTGATGACGGCCGAGGCCGGCCTCGTCGATGTCTTCGTGTTCGGCGGCCCCAAGTCCAAGCTGCGCTCCCTCGCCGCGCCCTATGCCGCGGGCAGGGCCTTCGTCTACCTCGACCCGGTCAAGGATTTCCAGAAGCTCTCGGACTTCGAGGTCAGGGATTCCTATCCTGAGCTCCGAGACGAGCTCGAGCGGCTCTGGTCGGCGGGCCTCGTCGCCGAGCTCCTGATAAAGACCTCGGGCGGCGGAATCGATTTCCCCCTCGTCCTGGAGCTCGCCCTCCAGTGTCTGGCCGCCCTCGATGCCTGCCCAATTGGCGCGTCTGGGCCGCCCTTGCTCTTGTTCCTCTGGCGCTATGTCGAGCTTTTGGGCATAGGGCCGGATCCAAGCGCCTGCTCGAGCTGCGGCGCCGCGCTGCGCCCTTCCCTCGGCGGCGCCTACTCTTTCGCCCGAGAGGGCTTCCTCTGCCCCGGCTGCGCGGCCAGGGCGGAACGGATACTTCCCCTGGGCACGGGCGTCCTTCGATGGCTGAAGCGCAGCCTCGCCCTGACTTACGCCGAGGCCGCGAAACTGGTGATCCTCCCGGAGACCCTCGAGACGCTCAAGATCCTGCTCTTCGGCCTGGCTCGAAGCGCCGCCGAATCGCCTCTGGCCTCGCTCGAGTCGGGAGCACTGCCCTCGTGAGCGGTATATACTGTACAAAGTCGGTCGAAGATCATATAAGCTGAAAAATCTTGAAGCGCGCGGCATCGCCGCGTGCGTATCAGCAGAGGAGAAAGCATGCGCGCAGTCGATGTCATAATGAAGAAGCGCGACGGCGCCGAGCTCTCCCGCGATGAGATCGCCTCCCTTATCGACGGTTACGTCGCGGGCTCGGTGCCCGATTACCAGGTCTCCGCATGGGCCATGGCCGTCTTCTTCAAGGGTATGAGCCCCCGCGAGACGGCCGACCTCACCGACGTCATGCTGCATTCGGGGAAGGTCATGGACCTCTCGGGCATAACCGGCCCTTTTGTCGACAAGCACTCGACAGGAGGCGTCGGCGACAAAGTATCCCTCATCCTCGCGCCCATGGTCGCCGCCTGCGGGATAAAGGTGCCGATGATGTCCGGCAGGGCCTTGGGCCACACGGGCGGCACACTCGACAAGCTCGAGTCTATCCCGGGTTACCGCACGAGCCTATCCGAAGCGGAGTTCCGCGCCTTTATAAAGAAGGATGGCTTCGCGATGACCGGCCAGACGCCGGAGACCGTCCCCGCCGATAAAAAACTGTACGCCCTCCGCGACGTGACGGCGACAGTCGAGTCCATTCCCCTCATCACGGCATCTATTCTTTCCAAAAAGGTGGCCGAGGGGGCCGAAGCCCTCGTCTTCGATATTAAAGCGGGGCCCGGAGCGTTCATGAAAACTATAGAAAGGGCCGAAGAGCTCGCGCACAGCCTCGTGAGCACGGGCACGGCCATGGGCAAACGCGTAGTCGGCGTGATAACCGACATGACCGAACCCCTCGGCATGAAGGTGGGCAACTTCTTCGAGGTCGAGGAGAGCATGGATTGCCTCGAGGGCGCCGGGCCCGCCGACCTCATGGAAGTGAGCTACCGCCTTGGCGCCTGGATGCTCGTCGCAGGCGGCGTCGCCAAGGACGTGAAAGAGGGAGAGCGGCTCTGCCGCGACGCGATCAGGCTAGGCATTGCGCGCGAACTCTTCCTCGCCAATATCCGCAGCCAGGGCGGACAAATCGATCGTCTCCTCGAGCTCCGCGATCGCTGGCGCGCCAAGGATTTCTACGAGGTCCTCGCGCCGGCCACGGGGTACATCGCCGGGATAGACGCCTACAAGATCGGCGTCGCCGGCGTCTACCTCGGGGTTGGCCGCGATAAGACCACCGATCCCGTGTTTCCCGACGTCGGTTTCGTGTTCAAGAAGAAGGCCGGCCACGCGGTGGTGGGGGGTGAGCATATCTGCACGGCCTACGGCAAGGACTCAAGTTCCCTCGAGGCCGCACTGCCGCTGATCGTCTCGGCCTTCGCCTATGCCTCCTCCCCGCCCGAGCCCCGCACACTCGTCATAAAGGAAATAAGCGCGCTATGAAGGTAATCGCATGAATTGGAACAAGAAAGAGGTCTCCCCCAAATCGGTCAAGGAACTATCGATCCGCTATGGCCTCGACCTCCTGACCGCCTCCATCCTGGTGCGCCGCGGCCTCACCGACCCGGCCGAGATCCTCTACTACCTCGAGGACGATCCCCGCTACCTGCGTAACCCTTTTCTATTCGCGCAGATGGAGGACGCGGTGGACCGCATCCTCCTTGCGGCCGACGAGGACGAGAAAGTACTCGTCTTCGGCGACCGCGACACGGACGGGGTCACGAGCACCGTCCTCATGATCGAGGCCCTCCATGAGGCGGGGATAGAGGCCGAGTGGCGCGTGCCTCTCGCCAAAGAAGCCTACGGCCTTTCCATCGCGGCCGTCGAGGGATTCGCCGCGGCGGGCGGCACCCTGATAATCACCGTCGACTGCGGCATCTCCAACCACGCCGAGGTCGAGCGCGCCGCCGAGCTCGGCATAGACGTCATCGTGGCGGATCACCACAGGCTCCAGGCTGGCGACCCTCCCCCCGCCCTCGCCGTCATAGATCCCAAACTGCCGGACTCGGGCTACCCCTTCCGCGACCTCGCCGGCTGCGGCGTGGTCTACAAGCTCGCCTCCGCCCTCAAGCTCGCGCGCACCGGCATCTACAAACAGCAGATCGCCCTCCTCAACGTGCGGCCCGTCAACGAGGCCTACGCGGTGGAGGCGGTGCGGCTTTCCAACCTCGTCGAAACGGGGCGCATCAGCGAGACCATAGTCCCCGGCATGCTTGACCTCGGCCGTACTCGCCTCGTGCCCTTCCTCCAGGGCAGGCAGATCTTCGTCTGGGACGGCGAGCTCCAGCGCCGGCTCCTCGAGAAGGCCCTGGGCAAAGGAGCCGAAGTCCTTTTTTACGACCTCGCGCCCGACGCGGGCGAGTACATTCCCCAGACTAAGGGACAGAGCCTCCTGAGACTCAAGGAGCTCTCGAAGATCGGGCGCTACTCGAACGGGGGCCTCGAGGAGATCGATGTCCTCGAGAATCTCTTCGTCTCCTTCGCCCTCAAGAAGGCCGATTGGTTCGGCGAGGACGACCTCGAGCTCCTGCAGCTCGTCGCCCTCGGCACCATTGCCGACATCATGCCCCTGCGCGACGAAAACCGCATCCTCGTGCGACGCGGCCTCGCCGCCCTCAACCAGAAGCCTCGAGCCGGCCTCTCGGAGCTCATGCAAAAAGCCAACCTCCTCGGCAAGAAACTCGGCGCGGGCGACGTTGCCTGGCAGGTCACCCCCGTTGTCAACGCGGCCGGCCGCATGGGCGCCGCCGATAAGGCTGTGTCCCTCTTCTTGGGCAAGGACAGGGCCGAACGCGAGGCCTTAGCCGACGAAGTCATCGCGATGAACGTCGAGCGCCGACGCCTCGGAGGCGAGACCTGGGACGCGATTTACCCCCTCGCCCGGATGAGCCTCGCCGCGCGGGGAGAAAAACTCGCGCTAGTCGGCTCGCCGACGGTGCACCGAGGCATAACGGGCCTCCTGGCTTCGAAGATGACCGGCGCGCTCAAGGTCCCTGCCATAGTCGCCTCCTTTCAGGAAGACGGGACGGTCGTCGGCTCCATTCGCTCTGTGCGGGGTTTCCCCACGTCTTCTTTCCTCGAAGCCTGCGCCGACCTCTTCATAGACTATGGAGGCCACGACGCGGCGGCGGGATTCAGCCTGGAGATGAAAGACTGGCCGGAATTCGAAGCGAGGACGATAGCCTATTCCCAAGCCCTCGAGCTGGAGGACGAGGAGGAGAGCATCCAGATCGACGCCGAGCTCCCCCACGACTACCTCAAGCCCGACATCACGGCCGTCTCGGAGCGCTTCGAACCCTTCGGCGAAGCCAATGAACCTCTTGTTTTTTTGTCGAAGAACGTGGCCATCGCCGACGCCCAGCTCGTCGGCAAGAAAGAACAGAACCACCTCAAGCTTACCCTCGACTTCGGCAAGCATAAATGGCCCGCCCTCTTCTGGGACGGCGCCCAGCGGCTCCAGCGCGACTTCGACTTCGACTATGACAGCAAGAAAGGCGACCGCATCGACCTCGTTTTCAAAGTTACCATCAATCGTTTCAACGGCATGGAGACGCCCCAGCTCGAAGTCTTCGACGCCCGTCGAAGTACTTGACGAAAAGCTCGGGTATTAAGTAAGGTACGGGTATCGTTTAAGCTTTCCCCGGTTGTGTAATGGTAGCACAGCAGACTCTGGATCTGCTTGTGGGGGTTCAAATCCTCCCTGGGGAACTAACCAAAAACGCATCCGCGGTTTTGGTTTCGCAGAATCCGCGGCCCGGATCCTGCGCATGAAGCGGGAAGACTGATCCAAGTCGACCCTCGAGTTAGTCGCAGAATCCGCGCCGCGGATTCTGCTCGTGAAGAAGGAAATCTCTTCGAGATTTCCTTCTTCACGAGGCCCCTTCGTCTATCGGTTAGGACAAAAGATTCTCAATCTTTAAAGAGGAGTTCGACTCTCCTAGGGGCTAAAAGATCGACCCGGCTGATTGCCGGGTCGATCTTTTTTATAGCCCCTAGGAGAGTCGACCTCCGGAGCCTCCGGCGCGAGCGCATAACGCGCTTCTAGCGCCTTCGGCTAGCAAGACTCTTGCGTGCGATAGCGCACACAACAAACATTTCCCCTGCAAATGGACTCTCACCCTCCGCCTCCGAGCAGCAATCCTTTGCTTTTGTGTAATATTTTATTATATTAATTTAAAGGAAGGTAACGATGACAAAAGCAACTCCAATGGGGAATATCGCCAAGAGAATCGGCGTTCTAAAGGCAAAATCCGATAAGCTCAACGCGCAAATAATCGCGTTGCACGGTCAGATCGCCGTTGAGCTTAAAAAAGCCGAAGGCGTCTTGGCGAAGACCGAAAAGGCGGTAGCTGCGAAAGCGAAAAGCGTGAAAAGCAGGAAAGGCAAGATTGTGCGGGTTCACAGCTATAATCGCGCTCTTTCGGCATAGATCCGCGTCAAGGCCCGTTATCATGGCGGGCCTGCTTTTTCATATTTCATCGACATTCTTCAGTCAATCCCCAATTATCTATGGATATTAATCGGAGGCTATTCTATGGCAAGCGGCAAGATTGAACAGGCGAAAAAGTTACGGGAACAGGCCGACCAATTATTGGCTGAGGCTAAAGAAGAGGAACAGAAAAGGATCAATGCATTAAGGGAAGAACTTAAAAAGGCAGAAAATGATTTCAATAAAACATATGGAATTACAACGAGAGCAAAAAGGGCAAGGAAAGTAAAAGTTCCAAGACAGGTCAAGGCGTCATCAAATCCATTGATGGATGAAGAAATAATTCGGATTTACGAAAATGGGCTAAAACAAGGCACTACGGATATCAAAATGCTAAAGGCCTTCCTAGATCCCCAGCTTAAAAGAAGGAGTACAATATTAAACAAGGTAGTTGAAGCGTGGGGAAATGCCGACAGAGAGGCAAAATCAAAGTCTGAAAATTTCGTGGCCTTCTTTAAGAGCCTGTAACCGAGCAGCAACCCGTCAGGCCATTAGCTTAAAGTGCTCTACCTGGGAAGCTACGGCATCGACGAGTTGCCTATTGCTTTCGCTCATCTTGGATACCGAGTTGGCCGCCAGGGCTATTCCCTTGGTCCCGATGGCGATCTCGTCCATCCCCGCTCGAAGTCGCTCGCCCATCTCTTTCAGGGTTTTCATTTCCCTGCCTATGGACTCGCTTCCCCCGTTCAACTCTTGCGAGCGGCCTCGTACGTTCTCCGTGATCTCGTTGATGCTCTGGAGAGCCTCGAGGATTTGCGTCGACCCGTCGTTCTGCTCCATCATCGCGAGCCTGATCTCCTTTTCGAGGGCATTCAGCTCGGCGATGAGCGATTGAATAGTGCCGAAAGAGGTCTCGGCAGTCTCAGTGGAAGCCGCCATAGCGTCTATCGAGAGCGTGATAGAACGGATGTCGCCGCCTATCTCCTTGGATTGATCGGCTGCCATCTCGGACAGCTTTCGAATTTCTTCGGCGACCACCGCGAAGCCTTTCCCCGATTCTCCCGCGTGGGCGGCCTCTATGGCCGCGTTCATCGCGAGCAGGTTAGTCTGCGCAGCGATGGTTTCTATCACCGTATTCGCCTCGGAGAGTTTGTCCGATTGATTCTGTATCCCCTTAACTATCTCGTTCACGGCGTTGAGCTTGCTCCTGCCGTCGTCGGATGCGGTCAAGAGCTTCCCGAAGGAATCGCCCAGCAAATCGATGTTCTTGGTGACTGAAGCGATATTGGCGACCATCTCCTCGATCGAGGCAGAAGATTGGGTTACGCTCGCCGCCTGGTTCGCGATCTGCATGTTGAGATTCTCGATGCTGGACAGCATCCGCTCCACGGTAGACGAGGCTTCGCGCACGCTTCCGCCCTCCGCGCCGACCTGCTGCTTGACCGACTCGATCGTCGCGGTAATCCCCGACACTGAGAACGCCGTCTTCTCCATGTTCGCGGCGAGATCCCCGCCGAAGGTCCTGAGCGACACGAGCTTGTCGCGAATCTCTCCGACCATCGCCGCGAGTCCTCCCCGCATCGTCTCGAGCATAGTCGACAGGGCGCCCAATTCGTCGCGCCGTCCCTGCTTGCGCAGCCCTAGCTCCGATGTCAGGTCTCCTCCGGCGATAGCTTCCGCGAGCTTCCCCGCTTCCTTGAGCGGCTTTGCGATGCCGCTCGCGAATCGCAGGGACAAGTACAACGCAGCCGCGACGAGTACAAGACCTATGCTGATGGAGAGGAACGCGACCTTATTCTGGATCTCGGCGATCTGATCCTTAACTACTAGATCCTGATTCTGGATAGTGGCGATTGTCCAATCCAGGGAGGCATTCAATCCGTGTATATAGGTGATAAAAAGCTCGATTCGCGCGTAGACAGCGTCGAGATCGCTCTTGGATAGAATGGTCCGATCCGTGTAGAACCTATTGAGGATGACGGTATCGGGTTGGGCGAAGCTCTTGTTGATGTCATCGACGAGCTGGGCATAGAGCGCCGTCATGGCATCGAGATTGCCTTTAGCGGAGCTGCGCAGTTCCAGCATCCGATCGACGGCTCTCTTCGCCGAGCCGCTGGCATTCGGCAGGGCCTTCATGGCCGCCACGCGATCGTAGGCGATATCGTATGCCTCGAGGGCATTATTGTATTTTTTGAAAGCCTCGATCGCCTGGTTTGCAGGCAGCGTGTTCATCCTGTCTTCCAGCGCATAGACCGCATAGCGCAGATCGACGACCGCGCTATAATCCTTCTCGATGGCCCGCGCGTTGGCACTGAGCATGAAGTACAAGGCAAAGGCAATACCAAAGGCAAGGGCAACAATGCCGACGAGCAGGGAGAGGCGGGTTCTAATCTTCAATACAGCTTCCCAATCGAGCCTCGACTATAGTTAAGAGAACTAGGTCCGATGGAATTATTATATAGTGCCACCCGGCCTATCGCAACTAATTTCCATCCTTGCCGCGCCCGCGGATGTGCGCTTTCCCGCCTTTAGGGACGCCTTTCGTCTCGTCATCGTCGAATACGGCTATGGTACCGTTGAAGTTGATGACGTCGCCAGGCTCGAGGCCCTTCTTCGTTACTTTCCGGTTGTTCACGAGGACTGCTTCATCGCTCAGGATCGTGAATTTCCCGGTCGTCGGATCCTTTACGATCGTCACGGGACTCTTCTCGAGCCGAGAGTCGCCCGATATCGTTATGTCGGCGGTCGCATCTGAGCCGATCACCGTCCTGTCGCCGACGTTGAACATCTTCGTTCCCATGCCCACCCCGGGCGCGTACAGCAGGGACAGGTTCGCGGAAAGGCTGGGCTTCTCGAACTTGATGAGAAAGAGGGCCAGGGCTCCGAGGAGGGCGAGCGGCATCGCCAGGAAGGCCCAGGAGGGGGCGCGCGGATTAGGTCTGCCGAAAACGGTGCCCGTGTAGTAGTAGCGCAGCGAAGCCGAGCTCTTGCCGCTCTCGTCGTAAACCAATTTCACGTAGCGCTTGTCTCCGGCCAGCATCTCGGCGCGGTATCCAATGAGAACTTCGGTGAGTATTCTTTCGCGGATCGACTGGTAAATGGCGGTTAGCTCCGCCTCGTTCCTCGCGTCGAAGACTTCGCCCCCCGACTTGCGCGCTATGTCGGCCAGGCGCGAGTCTTTCTCATCGCCGAAGTTGACGGCGAAGATCGTCACGCCCTGGCGCAGCGCCTCGTCGAGGGCTTCGTCGCCGGTGAATACCCTTGTCCCGTACTCGGGATGGGGAGCCTTGGCGTATTGGAGGTAAGGATAATTCTCGCCGTCGGAGAGGACTACCAGGGCTTTGCGGCCCTTCGCCTCGCCGAGATCGAGACTCGCCTCCTTAAGCGAGGCGTACAGCTCTGTATAGGCTTCCGCGTTGGGCGGCCTGGAGATGCCGTCCAGGCCTCGCGCCACCACCTGCTTGTCCTTGGCCGGGGTCGAGAGGAGTTTATAGCGGGTATTGAATGAGGCCAGACCGACCGTATCCTCGGAAGCGGTTATGGACAGGAGGAAATTCTCGGCCGCATTCCTCGCGGCGTAATGGCGCGTGTCCTTCGCCTCCGTGGTGGCTTTGCCCGACATCGTGTCGTACATGCTGCCCGAATTGTCCATGAGAAAGAGGAAGGAAATGCCCTTGGCCTTGTTGCTCCCGGCCGTTATCCCGAGACCGCCCGCCTTGACGAAATTCGATCCGTCCGCGGACTCGTAGACTGAGAGGGCGGCCGGGTCGATATTCTCGACGCTCTTGCCGCTCCCGTCGAGGATGCGCGCGTACAGCCGGTTCTCCTGCGTGACGAGAAGGCCGCTCGAGTCGACCTGTGTGATAAAGGCCGTCTGGGACCAGGCCGGCGCGAAGCCGAGGGCCGTCGCTAGGCAGAGCGAAACGAGACTCATCTTGCGCATATGCACTCCCATGGCATTCAGCCGAAATAGCCGTACAGGAACTTAGCGCTCCCGATCTTTATGACGTCGTCGAGCTCGAGTTCGGCCCGATCCACTTCCTTATCATTGACGACTACTTTGCCATCCTTTTTCTCTATGACGATCTTGCCGCCCCTTTCGACCTTGACAACCGCGTGGGCGCTCGCGATGTCGCGATAGCCTTTGAGGACGATATCGCGGCTCTCCGAGGAACCGATCGATATGCGCCTCTGGTTGACGAGATACTCCTTGCCTTTCAACGGCCCGTTCAGGGCCTTGAATGTCCCGGCGGCGAAGCGCTTCTCGAGGAGAGCATAGAAGATGCCGATGAGAGCGCCCATGACGAGGAGGGCGAGAAGGCGGCCGAGATAGAAGGAGGGCATCGCGGTCCCGAGCCAAACGAAGAGGAGGCCGCCCAAGAAGCCGCCCGCGGCCCCTCCCGCGGCGCCGAGCAGGGCTTTCTTGGGCGACCTGGCGCGGATGCCCTCGCTCGTCCCTATCGCGCAGCCCACTACCGCCCATCCTGCCGCGCGGGCGAGGACAAAGGCCGCTCCGAGCCGCGGCGAGGAGGACTGGAGAAGCGATTCGCCGGATACGAAGAGCAGGGCCTGCGCGACGAGGCTGCCGAGCACTCCGCCGACTAGTCCGACGGCGATGCCCTGCAGGGCTCCGGCGAGAGCCTTCCTGGGCGAGGCGCCGAGGAGACCCTCGGCAGAACCGAAGAAGGCGCCCATCGACGCGCCCACGGCGATGCCCGATACCAGGCTATAAATGAAGTAGGAGGGAAAGGAGTCTTGGCGAGCGACGCAGAGCTCTATAAGGGGCCACGCGAACAGAGCCCCCAGCAAGCCCACGGCGACGATCAACAATCTCCTGATCCAGTTTGTCATGCATTCTCCCCATGCGCGGTTGCGCTAATCTACTCTTGTAAACGATAGGCCGCGGGTGCCCCGTGCGGCCTCGATTATCAGCCTAAGCTCCTGGCCGGAGCGGATATTCACTTCTTCGCTCCCCTTCCGCTCGCCGGCGCTCGCCTCGAGCCGTATCCGACCCGGCGGCAAGCTTAGGTGAAGCGGCTCCTTGCCGACGAGGCGCAGGCTCTGCAGTTTCCGCGAGGCGCCCCCTCCGAGGACGACGTCCATTCCATTGACGGTGACCTTGATACCCGCCAGCGACGATCCGATCGAGAGGCGGCCTTCGATCGGCATGAGAGAGACCTGGAAGAAGACATCGGTCTGCAGCGGTCCCACGGAAATCGACTGCTGCGTCGGCTCGTAGCCGTCGGCGGATATCAGCAGGAGGTAGGTCCTGCCCGAGACGAGCTCGTCCTTGGGCAGCGCATCGATGCCGAACCAGTAGCCAAAAGAGCTCTGCACGCTCAGGGAAGCGCTGTCCGTGATGTCCTGTCGCATGCGGGCGTCCAGGGCCTTGAAGGAAAAGGTCAGGGGCTTGGGCGTATGCCCAGCGTAGCTATACGACAGCTCCATCCCGCGACCGCGGCCTTCGGCCTCTTCCATCTTGAAGGGCGGCAAGTAGAAATATTCCGAATACTGCTTCTCGCTTACGGTCGCTTGAAGGAGATAATCGCCGGGTTTGAGGTAGAGCTTCCCGGAAGAGACGATCGATTCATCGCCCTTTTCCCCCCTCAACCAAGCGAGGGCCGCGGGGACGAAGCCCGGCATGCGAAGCTCGATCGCGGGAGCGCCCACGTCGGCGCCTTGGCTCAGGAGCCGCGCGGATACGCGATGATCGGCGCTCTTCTCGCCCTTGCCGAAACGGAGCTCAACCTCGAGCTTGCCGTAGTCGAGGGGCCTGATCCGCTCGAAGTAGGCGCCGCCGAGGTAGAGCCAGCCCCAGGCGGCCGCGAGGATGACGAGCAGGGACAGGCCTATCGGCACGAGGCGTCTGACCAGGCGCCTGCCCTTCCGGGCGGGAGCCTTGTACTCGGAGCCGTTCACGGCCGCGATCAGGCGCTTCTCCAGCTCGTCGCCGTCTTCGCGCCGGAGCCTCTTCCGAAGAATGCGGATGACGGGCGCGAGGTCCTGGTAGCGCTTCTCCTTCTTCGGCTGGATCATCTTCCCGATGATGACGCCGAAGACCTTGTCTATCTTGGGATTCATCCGCCTCACCCGGACATACTTGCCCCTCTGAATCGTCAGCAGTGTCTGAGGGGAGAAGTTGCCCGGGAAGGGCTTCTTCCCGGTGGCCATCTCGTAGAGCATGACGCCCATAGCGTAGATATCCGCGCATTTATCGACGTTCCTGGTGTCTTTGAACTGCTCGGGCGGCATGTATGCGAGCGTGCCGAGCGTCATCCCCTGCGCGGTGAGGCCCTCTTCCCGCTCTTCCGCGTATCCGGCGATCCCGAAGTCGACGAGCTTGACCTCGCCCTTCCTCGAGATGAGGATGTTGGAAGGCTTGATATCCCTATGGATTACGCCCGAGTCGTGCGCGTACTTTAGCGCGAGGCAGACTTGGAGGAAAATATAGAGGCCCAATGCGTCCGGGATGGACCGCCTGCGGCGGATGAGCTCGTCCAGGGAGAGGCCATCGACGTATTCGAGGACGATGTAGTAGGAAGAGCCCTCCTTGAAGTGGTCGTACACCGTGACGATGCCGTCGTGCTTGAAGTCCATCATGATGCGCGCTTCGCGCTTGAAGCGCTCGATGAACTGAGTGCTGCCGCCGACCGTCAGCTTCTTGAGGATCACGTTGCGCTTCAGGGTGGGGTGAACCCCCTTGTATACCGCGCTCATCCCGCCCTGCGCGATGAGCTGCGTTATGCGATACTTCCCTATCCTCGCGGGTATCCCAGCCATCGTCCTCGCCTTTACCTCCCCTTAGCTCATCCTATGACGGTCTTGTTCACTTTTACGAAATCGCTCGTGAGGGCCAGCGTGACATCGGAAAGCTTCGTTTCCTCGACGTCGGGCGCGAGGCTTTTATTGAACCGCGCGATTTTGAGTATCGGACTCGTCTTGCGCACCGGTCCCTTCTTGAAGAGCGCGACGGAGTCGGTCTCGAAATCGCCTTCCAGGACTCCCGCTTCCTCGACGGCCGATTCAGGCACGTCTTTGCGCAGGCCTATCGGCGCGTACTCGCAGCGGCGAGATCCCTCCACGAGGGGGCCGATGTTGAGGATGGAGCCTGAATAGGTCATCACTATCGCCCCATGCTTGTCGTCAGCGGCGAAGAACTGCGCTTCGTCCATGTCGTTTTTCCCAACGGCATCCTCGAAGGCCTTCTTCTTCTCGAGCCAGGCCGTGGCCAGGGCTTCGAGCGAATCCTCGCCATCGGGAAGGCCCGAGGGCTTCACCATCTGCCGCACATGATCCTGGATGAACTCGTCTAGGGAATCGAAATTGGCGCCCAAAACAGCCTCCTATAGGCAATAGTGAAGATATATTTCAATCGCCTCTCGAACATACTGCTAAAGCGGCTGATATTTACCTCGGTTGGACAGTTGTTTCCGGAAATCGTTATGAATAGATTGTAACCATGACCACAAACGACGAAACGAAGAACGGGGAAGACCGGAGTGAAATCATGGCGGGCGAAAGCGCCTTCGCGAAGCTGCCCAAGGAGATACGCGAGCAGATCGAGGCCCTCGCGGAAGGGCCCGAAACGCCCCGACTCCCGGATATCCGCGAGAAGCTCGCGGTCAACTGGGAAGGGAAGTTCGAGCTCTTCGAGTCTCAGGTGCGGCTGCTCGAGATGGAGGAGCTCCAGGAACTGGGCGCCGGCGATCCGCGCGGTTTCCTCGCCATCACCTACTCGGGCTCGATCCTGAGCGTCGGCCCGCTGACGCCCGACGGGAGATGGCTAGAGTATGTCCCGCTGCTGCTGCGGCTCGACGTGCCCGAGATCGTGTCGGGCGAGGGCGCGCGAGTCGAGGGTACAGTCGCGCGCGGCGCCGCCCTCGCCTTCGCCGCGGGGCCGCTGCGGTCCACCTCGTCGGTCTACCGCATCGCCGCCTGCGCCTCGGGCATCCGCGAGGATGAGCAGGATAGGCGCATCCGCGAAGCCGCGATCTTCCTGACCCACGGCTTCATCAAGATGAACCGCTCCCTATCGGGCGCTCAGGCCGGGAACAACGATCAGTTCACCTTGAAGGGAATGTCGCAGTACGTCGCGCGCAAGAACGGAGTCGCGACCGTCCTCGTCAAACGGCTGCTCGAAGATTTTTTCGCGACGGCCGAGTCTGGGCTCATGCTCGGAGAGCGCGTCTCCCTTGGACTGCTCGGCAACATGTCGCTCAAGATCAAGCCGGCGAGGAAAGCGCGCATATTGAAAAACCCGATCACCAAGGAGGATATCCTCGTGCCGGCGAAGCCCGAGACGCCGACGCCGAGGATGTCCTTCCATAAGAACATCAAGGAGAAAGCCGCGCGGTCTTGATTAGCGAGTTATGCGGATGAGTCCGTGATTTTCCGAAGGTTCATGTCCGGGCCGCCTCTACAGCCAATGCGCCAGACGGCGCGCCTCGTTTAGCTGTTCCCGCGCCCTGCTTATGTGCCCGAGGGCCTTGCTCCGCAGCGCCATGTCTGCCTTGTTCGTCTCTTTCTCGTCGATGTCCTTATACGCCTTATTCAGCAGCTCCAAGGCCCGGATAAAGCGGCCTCGATTGTCCAAGGACGCGTCGATCGTCGGATGATCGTCGATGTCTTTCCCGTCGGAGATCGCGGCTGCCCTTATTTCGCCGATCGCGTCCTCGATCTCTTTTGTGGCCTCCTGGCATTGCAGCATGATCAGGGGATTCGACCAACCGCCTAGCAGTCCTCGCGCAAGCCTAAGGTCGCTCAAGGCGTGGAGATAGGCGGGATGCGCCCCGGTCGCCGCGGCGGGAGCCGTCGATTCCATCGTTGCGTTCGCCTGGATAGGCTCGGAGACAAGATGGGTGACGCCGGTATTGACATATAGCTTTTCCCAAAGCGAGTTTAGCTGGACGCTCGGCCCGACTGACCACCTCTCTTCGAGGGTATATGCGCTTTCGCCTGTATTGTTTATCTTAACGACCTTTTGCGCTGTCCTGGCGCCGTCGCTCCGCTCCCAGTGGAAATTGAAGGATATCGGCACGACGTTCAGGTTCAATACCGCGATGAAGGTTATTTCGGTGTTTCCATTGGGAAGCGCCCTGGACGCGGAAGAGAGGTTTCGAAACGAAACCGGTTGCTGCGCGGCGAGAGAAGCGATCGACGACGCAAGGGAAAGCAGCGCGATAAGCGCCAATTTCTTCATGACGAGCCTCCTGGCATTGAGTAGATAATGGAAAAAATTATAATTCCGGGCCCGGGTTGTCAATCCCGCGAGGCGGGGCGCCTTATTAATCCCCCATCCTGGCCAGCAATGCCACCAGGTACTTGCTCCTCATCTGCTCGCTGGCCATGAGGCGCTTGGCCGGCGGCAGTTTCAGTATCGCGCCAAGGACCGCGGCCATAGCCCGATGGCTCGCGAGGGCGTGATTGCCGAAGATGAGGTTCTGGAGCTTGCCGCGCTCTATGGCCATCAGCACGGCGCGATGGGCCGAGCTTACGGGCGTGACTACGCGCCCCGGCCGCGAGCGCAGGGAAAGGCTGCCGTTCGGGCAGGCGCGGACGCAGACGCCGCAGCCCAGGCAGATGTCCTCATTGACCCTTGCCTTGCGCCGCCCCGGATTGCGCGGATCGTTGGCCGAAACGAGGGACATCGCCTCGATGGGGCAGGCTGCCATGCACTTGCCGCAGCCCGAACAAGCCACCCCCTCGACCTGGGGCATGAAATTAGTCGTGTGGATGGGCAGGAGGGAGCCGAAGGCATAGCGAAGCGTTTGGCGAAGCGGCGTTGCGCGATCAGGGCCTCGCAGCAGCAGCCGCAGCAGTTGCAGATGAAGTTGACGCGCCGCTGGACGTTTTCCCCGAACCGCACAAGGCCGCGCTCGTAGGCCGTATCCAGGAGCCCCATGCACTCGGAGACGGAGACGGCGCGCGCGTGGCCGTATCTAGTCAGCGATTCCGCCGAACTATTGAAGGTCATGCAGATTTCCATCGGCGCGTCGCACTCGCGCCCCATGTGCCGCATCTTGTGCCGGCAATAGCAGAGCCCCACGCCGATGCGCGAGGCGGTCTTGATGACCCCGCTAGCCCTCTCGTAGTCGAGGACATGAAGCGCGTTCTCGAGCGAGAGCGTCGGCTCCTGGACGAAGACGCGCCCCAGCTGGGTCTCGCCCTCGGTGAAAAGGGCCATGATAAAATCTTCCTCGACATTCATGTATTGGTAGAAAAGTTCGGCGAGGGCCTTCTGATCCAGGTCCGGGCGAATGCGCATCATCGAGAACTCGAAGAAACCCGCCATAGGCGGCGGCATGCTGTAGATGGATAGCCCATCGTTCTCGACATCGATGAGGATAGCCTGCTCGCCAGCTCGTCCAAGACCTTTTTCGCGTCGATCGCCGTGGTCTTCCAGGCGCGGGCGGCCGTCTCCGCGGAGAAGGGCTTGATCGGCAGGAGCGAGACCAGCTGCGCTTCCTTCTCGCTGAACAGGAGCTTCAGGATGGAGAACAGCAGGTCCGAGGGCGGCGCTCCCTGGGGGAAGCGATTGAGCCGATCGGAGAGCTGCTCCTAGCTCGACTTCAGTGTTCGATGCGCCATGCAATAAGCTCAACCGCTCTTGGCGGGCATGTACTCCAGGAGACGGTGGGCCATCTTGCTCGCCGTCATGGAGTGCAACCAGACCCGCCCGGGGCCGGTGAGCATGCCGAGGAAGAGCCCTTCCCCGCCAAAGAGGATATTGGCGATGCCCTTGACCATCTGAATGTCGAAGGACACCGTGCCCTCGAACATCGCGATATGGCCAGGCTCGACCTTGAGGACTTCGCCCGGCTTAAGATTGTATTCTACGGCGTCCCCGTCCAGCTCCGCGAAGACCATGCCGGGTCCGGTGAGCTTTTGCAGGATAAAGCCCTCGCCGCCGAACATCCCCGCCCCCATCTTCTTGGTGAGGAAGACATCGAGCGCGACGCTCTTCTCGGCGCAGAGGAAGGCATGCTTGTGCAAAACCACGGACTGACCGGCATCGAGCTCGATCGGCAGGACCTTGCCGGGGAAGTCGGTGCTGAAGGCCGCCTGCCCGGGGCCGCCAACCGCGTCGAAGTCGATTATAAAGGCGCTCGCGCCGGAGACGGCTCGCTTGAGCATGCCGCCCAGGCCTCCGGAGGCCTTCGTGCCCATGTTCACCGTGCTCGTCATCCATGACATCGCGCCGGCATCGGAGAAGACTGTCTTCCCCGGCAGGATCTCGAGCGCTAGGACCTGCTGGACCGTGCCGAGGATGTGGTACTTGAGCCCAGCCTTGGAAATGCCCGTAGTCTCTGGAGGGGTCGGAAGATCGGGAATGCTCATCGTTGACTCTCCTTAGCCTGTGATTTCGAGAATGGAATCCTTCGAAACGCCTCTCTGCATCGAGTTCTAGCTTTACTTTATGGAAACCATTTCGGAAGTCAAGGAAGGAACGAGGGAAAATAGCGATGACTCCGGCCGATCTAGTCATTATCTTCTATTTCATTGGAGCAATAGATGAGACATACCCGTATTCGCGGCATCGTCATTTTCCTCTCGCTCGCCTCCGCCCTCGGCGCCGAAGCCTCGCCCTTCACTCTCGATCCCATAGGGGACGCTGCGTTGATCGGCGGCGGCCTAGCGCTTTACGGCGGGAGCTTATACCTGCAATCCATAAAGCCTGCGCCGAGCGCTTCCGACATCAATCCGGCGAGCATTCCTTTCTTAGATCGGGCTTACCCGTCAAATCCCCAGGCGACCTTGACCACCGCAGGGGATGCCATCTCCATCGCGCTGGCCGTCCTGCCCCTGGCGCTTCTTCCCGGCAGGCAACTCGGCGATATCCTCAGCCTCGGCGTCATGTACGGCGAGACCCTGGAGTTAGCGTATAGCATCGACTCGGCGCTAAAATCTACCATCATGCGCTATCGTCCCTACGCCTATTCCACGACGACAAGCGCCGATTTTTCAGTCGCCGACATAGCCTCGTCCTTCCCCTCGGCCAACACGAGCCTCGCCTTCTCCGCGGCCGTGTTCTCCGGCTATGTCTTCGATGCGCTCTATCCGGATTCGAGCATGAAGGCCTTGGTCTGGGCCTCCGGGCTCGGCGTCGCGACGGCGGTATCGGTCCTCCTCGTCGCGGGAGGCGATCACTTCATCAGCGACGCGGTGGCAGGGGCGGCCATCGGCGCGGCGAGCGGTTTCCTCGTGCCCTTTTTCCACGAACACCTCCACGCGATAAAGACGAGATCGAGCGACGCGGTGTCGAGCATCGAGATCGAGCCGAGCTTCGGCGGGATCGCCGCGAGGCTCAGCCTCAGGCCTTAAGGAGGGCATTATGGATCCGATGCCGCAGCCGGCGAGAGACACTCATCGCTTGATCACCCCCTCGGCGAGTTGAACGAGAAGGCCAAAGACGAGGCCCGAGACGATGGAGGCGAGGAGCTCGGTCCTGGTTTCCGATTCCACTTCGGCCTTCCCCGATCGCGAGACGATCTCGACGAGAACGATCGTCGCCGCGATAAAGAGGGCGAGGGTCGCGCTGGAATAGAGATGGCCGAGGCCCTGGGCGTAGTGATAGAGGCGGTTTGTGGCCAGGAAAATGGCCGAAGAGAGGAGCCCTCTCCAGAAAGAGAGCCCGTACTGGCGCCTGTGCACGCCTTTTTTTAAAAGGGGAAGGGCGGAGACGACGACTATGAGAAGGATAGTCCCTAATGAGATGCCGGCCACCGCCTTGCCCTGGAGGGTCCGATCGGCCGCGGCGAGGCTGAGCTCCCCCTTCGCAAGGATGGCGTTGAAGGGGTGGAATAGCAGCTGTACGAGGGCGAAGATACCGACGACGAGGGCGGCTACCGCGATCACCCAACCGATGCCCCGCAGATAGGAGACGAGCCTGTGGGCCTTCGGCCTTTGCGCCCTCGTCGTCCCGAGCGGATATTTGACTTTCATGCTTCCTCCGGACCGGTACAATGGGATGTCTTCATATAATTGAAAGAAACTCTAGCATTCTCATATAGTATATTTCAATCGAGCTATGACCAGGAGGTCGCGCATGAAGCGTTCACTTATCCTTGTTCTCGTCCTTCTTTTACCCGCGATGATATTCGCCCAAGGCATGAGCCGGGGCCTGAGTCGAATGGGCGATGAAAACGGACTGCTAAAAAGCTTTGGCCTCAACGAAGCCCAGATCGCCCAGGCGACGACTATCGAGAAATCGACGCGGGACGCCGTGCGCGCGGACTTTACTCACATCAAGCTCGTCCAGGCGCAAATCGCCGAGGCCCTGCTCCCCGCGACGCCCGACGCGAACGCGATCAATGCCCTGATCGAGAAGAAGGGCCTGCTCCGAACCGACATCGCGAAGAGCCTCATGTCCGCGCGAATCCAGCTCGTTAAGATAATGGGGAACGAGAACTACGCGAAGTTCGCTCGCTTCGTAATGGGGCAAATGCGGTCAGGCTTCGGGCGCGGCGCCATGATGGGCCGCTTCGGCGGCGGCATGATGGGACAGCAGGGCAAAGGCCCGAGGTCGATGCGGATCGCGCCGATGTCGAATAGCGACGGCGAATAAAATAGCGCTACCCTCTCGCCGACGAGGAGGGAGGATCCTGCGCCTTCTTGGAGGCGAGTATAGTGAACAAGTTCCTGTACAAGGCTATGGCACCGACGATCACGGCGTTGATTTTTCTAGGCTGCGCCTCGACCCCTCAAGTAGCCAAGGGATCTTCTGACTTCCTCAAGGCGGGTATGGCGAGCGCGAAGATCAAGGGCAATGAGTTTTACATGGCGATCGGCGAAGTCGATCTGTATAAATACGGTCTCTTCGGCAATCTCAAGCCGAGCGGCAAGAGTGTCGAGATCGCCGTCGTGATCCAGGCCGACAAGGATACGGGCGAGGTCCTCAAGATCGCCACCATGCAGACTAACTCCGAGCGATCCGACAACGGCGCGAATTACGAAAACGGCGTAGCGGTCGTGAACGGATCGCCCTATGCCATCTCGGACCTTCGCGGCGGGATCTCGGTCATCGACCTCCAGTCCTATCCGCGCTGGCTCGACGCCATCGACGCGATGCGCGACGCGATAGCCAAGCTGGGCACTTACGCCAACTTCGCGGTGACCGATCGCGATCAGCTCGCTCCCGTAGTAGCGATCGACATGGGTATCGGTTGGTACAACGGCTTCGACTGGGGCCCAGGCTGGGGTCGCGGCCATGGCTTCCGTCGCAGGAGATGATACGCAAGTATTGCGCAGACAGGGCCTAAGATAGCCCGTCCCGCCAATGGGTCGCATATATCTGGATTTCCGTCGGATTTAGGAATATTATGCGTTTGCTTCTTTGGCGCCGCTCCAGAGCAGCAAAAAACATTTTCGCGGGGGCCACCCATGAGAGCCCGATCGGCGATCGCGATTCTCCTCATCCTCGGAGCTTCGGCCTTTGCCCAATCCATTCCCGAGATGTCCATCGGCCTCGCCCCGGGGGGAAATCTTCCCCTCGGAGAAAACGCGTCATACTTTTCCTACGGGGCCGGCGCCGAGCTGACGGCGAGCATTTCCGGCATCCTTCCCGTACTATCGCCGAGGCTGTCCCTCGGCTACGACTACAATACCTTGGCGGCTTTGGGCGGAGCCCATCTGCTGCGCGCCGATGCCGGAGCCGCAATCCCCTTCGATATCATGCCAAGCTTGAGGCTCTCGCCCTATATCCTCGGGGGATTCGTGTATGGCTTCCTCTCCGACGGCAGCGGAAGCGGAGGCGGCCCCTCGGTCAAGGGCGGCGCGGAGCTGGCCTACCGCCTCAACGACCGCGTGAGCTTCGGCCTGGACGCGTCCTACCGCTGGGACATCGGGGCCTGGAGCGGACTCGGCCTCTCGCTGTATTCGGGCTTCAGCTTTCCCATCGCCCAGCCTTCGTCCGGGCCCAAGGCCATCAAGGGCCTGGATCTGAGCTCTGTCAATCTCGCGCCGGTGTTCCCGGTCTTGTTCAAGCTCTACGACGGAAGCGCCTTCGGGACCTTTAAATTGCGCAATTTGGAAAAATCCGAGCTCAGCGATGTCACGGTGGATTTCTATGTCGCGAGCTACATGGACAACCCGACTCGGCTCATCGCCATCCCCAAGCTCGAGCGGAAGGCGCAAGCGGAGGTCCAAGTAAAGGCCCTCTTTTCCGAGAGCGTCCTCAAGATCACCGAGGCCACCAAGGTCTCGGCCAAGATCACGGTGAGCTTCGTCTTCGAAGGGCAGCCCTACACGAGGGAATTCACCCAAGTCCTTCGCATCAACAACAGGAACAATCTCACCTGGGACGACACGAGGAAGGCCGCGGCCTTCGTCACGCCCAACGACCCCCTGGTTCTCGCCCTCGGCAAAAGCGCCGTGGCGGTCACTTCAGACCTGCCGAGCGGCCAGATCGACAAGTGGCTCATCGCCGCGATGACACTCCACGAAGCCCTGCGGGCCAAGGGCCTGCGCTACTCCACCAACCCCAACACTCCCTTTAGCAATGTGCTTCATAACGCCTCGGTGATTGACTCGGTCTGGTTCCCGCCGGAGCTGCTCTCCTACGGCGCGGGCAACTGCAGCGACCTCACCGTGCTCTACTGCTCCCTATTGGAGTCCGTGGGCGCCCACACCGCCTTCATCACCATTCCCGGCCATATCTACGCCGCCGTCCAGCTCGACCTGCCCCCGGATCAGATCGCCAAGGTCTTCTCGAAGCCCCAGGATCTGATCGTCAAAGAAGGCAAGACCTGGATGCCGGTGGAGGTGACCTTGATCGGCCGACCCTTCCTGGATGCCTGGCAGACAGGGGCCCAGGAGTGGCGGGAGTTCGACCCGAAGGGCAAGACCGAATTCCTTCCCGTCGAGGAGAGTTGGCGGGTCTACGAGCCCGTGGGGCAGATCCCGCCCATCGCCACCGCGGCCAAACTGCCCGACCTAGCCACCATGGCCAAGGCCTACAAGACCGAGCTCAACGCCTTCATCGACCAGGAGCTCGCGCCGAGGGTGGCCGACCTGCGCAAGGCAATCGCCTCCCAGAAGAAGGACCCGAAGCCGCTTAACTCTCTTGGCGTCGCCTACGCCCAGTTCGGGAGGCTCGACCAGGCAAAAGCCCAGTTCGAGGCGGCGAGCAAGATCGGCGACTACGAGCCGGCTATCGTCAATCTGGCTGGCGTCTGGTACCTCACGCACGACTACAAGAAAGCCCTGGACCTGTACAAGCAGGCGAAGGGCCAGGACCCCAAGAACGCGATCGCCCTCATCGGCGTCGCCCGTTCCTATTTCGCCCTCGAGAAATATGACGACGCCCGCGCCCAGTACGCCGAGCTCCAGAAGCTCGATCCCGCCCTCGCCGGGCAGTATTCCTATCTAGGCGAAGAGAGCGCCAGCACGGCACGGCAGGCGAGCGCCGACGCGCCGACCAATCTTATGAGCTGGGACTAGAGGAGGCTGTTTATGAATGGAAGGCTCCGGCTTCCGAGAGCGGCGGCCCTCGCCGCGATCCTCCTTCTCTTTGCTTCCTGCCCCAATGCCTTCATGAAAGCGGTCCAGGCCAAAGTCGCGAGCGACCAAGCCAAGGTCATCAGCGTGTTCGGCTTCACCGCCGCCGCGAACGCCAAGCTGTATAAGGATGTGGCCGCGTCAATCGATGCTACCTCGCATACATTGACTCTAATGGTTCCCAAATGGGTCCCTCTCACCAACCTAGTGGCCACATTCCAGTTCCAGGGAGCCGCGGTCACGGTAAACGGAGCCGCCCAGACCAGCGGCGTGACGCCCAACGATTTCAGCTCTCCCGTAAAGTACAGGGTGACGCCGGCCAGCGGGACGCCCGTCGTATATACCGTCACCGCTACAACGGGAAGCCAGGGTTTGATGGGAGGAGTAATCCAGGGCACCCCGCTGAATCTGTCGGGGACGGTGACGACGGTGGCGGGGGCGGCATCGCCCTTCGGCAACCCGATGGGTGTCGTGCGGGTCGGGACCAGCCTCTATATCGCGGATCCGAAATTTAGCGTGATCTGGCAGGTGAACGTCAATTCGGGCGCAGTCACCCTCTTCGCCGGGATTCTAGGCAATCCAGGCTTTGCCAATGGCGCAGCTACGATCGCTCAGTTCGACAAGCCGGAAGGTCTGGCCACGGACGGTACCAACCTCTATGTCGCCGACAAGCTGAACAACATGATTCGCTCCATCAATATTTCGACTGGCTATGTAACGTCGATCACCACGAGCGGCGTAAATCCCAATGGACTGTATTATAATAGCATTGACTCTACGACGGGGACCCTCTATGAAACAGACATAGGAGACCTCAGCGTCAAGACATTTGCGGTTACTGTTTCTTCTGGCGCATTGGCCTCGGAAAGCATAATTATTTCCAGCGGACTGACTAGCCCCGAGGGACTGACGATTTACAGCGGCAATCTCTGTGTCGTCGATGCCGGAACCAACGCGGTCTATGAGTATGCATCGACTGGCGGGGCTTTGACTCACACAATTTCTGGCAGCAGCCCCGCGTTCAATGCTCCCACCGGGATCGCAGTATCGGGAGGCTACCTGTATGTCGCGGATACGGGGAACAATATAATTCAAAAGATCGATCCTATTACCAATGCAAGCTCGGTGTACCTTGGAAGCAGTTCAAAAACCAGCGGCCATGCGGACGGAAAGCCGGCGGCCGTGATGTTGGACGCTCCTAACATGCTTTTCGTAGATTCGGGAATAATGTACGTCACCGAAGCCGGGAACATGGATGTCAGGGCCATCACTTCCTCGGGCGATAGCTCCACTCTCGCGGGCGTATGGCCAGGGAGCACAAATGGCAGCGGCTCCGCAGCCCGCTTCAACAACCCGCGCCAGATGGCGACCAATGGTTCCACGCTGTGGATCGGCGACCAGTCCAACGACTTCCTGCGGAGCATGGACCTCTCAAGCTACTCGGTGAATACGGCGGCCGGCACCGGCGCAGAATTCAATACCATCGCTGGCATGACGACGGACGGCAAGTACATCTATATCTGCGACTCATTTGGTTATGTCATTCGCCGCCTTGCCATAGCCACCGGCCAGGTGACCACGATCGCGGGCAGTTTATCTGGTTATGCGGACGGCATCGGTAGCGTCGCCAGGTTCGGCCAGCCGACGGGGATCACGACCGACGGCACGAATCTCTATGTCACGGATACCGGTAATGACTCGATCCGCATGATCGAACTAGCCAGCGGCAGCTTCCAGGTCACTACGATCGCGGGGTCGCCGCCGTTGTCTGGGAAAGTCCTAGGGGATATAGATAACGCAATAGGCACATCGGCGACATTCAACAATCCCTACCAAATCACCACCGACGGCAATAGCCTCTTCGTCGCCTGCGGAACCAACGAGTCGATACGGCAGATCAGCTTGACCGCTTCCGGTTACCCGGTAACGACGATTGCGGGCCCGAAAATATCGTTTTCTGGCACTCGAGCAGGCTACGTGAACGGATCCGCCTTGAACTGCCCTGGCGGGCAGTTCAACACCCCAACCGGAATCACGACCGACGGCACGAATTTATATGTCACTGATGTGGGTAATCAGGTCATACGGAAAATCGTCATCGCGTCGGGCGCCGTAACAACCCTCGCGGGGGCCATGCCTCCACTAGTAACTACTGCCGAGATCGACGGGACCGGCACCGCGGCGCGCTTCAATAATCCCGTCGGCATCACCACCGACGGGGTGAGTCTCTACGTGACGGACGCCTTGAGCAATGCGATCCGGATGATACGTTGAGCTTTTCCGGCCTCGCCCGTGCTGGAATGTCTGCCGCGCCCAGATAGCTTCTATCCGTCAAGCCCGCACGAGGAACCTTACGACCAGCCAGGCGATCACGCATATGAGCCCTATCACGAGAGCGATGTGGATATATCCGCCCAAGGTATACGAGCTGACGAGCCCCAAGAGCCACAGTACGACGAGGATGAGGCCGATGATCAGAAGTAGATTTATCACGATGAACTCCTTGTAATTGCCGTATTTGATTTATCGATCTATCGGCCTTATCATTTCTTGTTTTTTCCGCCATGGTAGTTTTTCTGTCCTGGGGCGGCCTGTTCCTTTCGGGCTATCGCGCCGATCACTCCGCCTGGGACGCCTTGGTCCTTGAGTTGCGCCGCGCGCCCGCCATAGCCGAGCTTATTGCTCTTGCCCTTATAGGTGCCGGTTTTTTTCGTTTCTGCCATATAAGCTCCTTGTAGCGGCTTTAGCGACTATTCAAAGCGTTCCATAACATAGAATAAGTAAAGATCGAAGGATTATCTGTTCGATAGCGCGCATTGGGTGGGATCGACATTGAGTATATTTTATCAGAATGAACGCGACGGGAGGAGTTACATGACCCAGGTCGTCCTTTTACGGCACGGCGAGAGCGTTTGGAATAAAGAGAACCTGTTTACCGGCTGGACCGACGTCGATCTGTCCGAGCGCGGCAGGGAAGAGGCGGCCGAAGCGGGCCGCATCCTCAAAGAAAAGGGCTTCGTATTCGATATCGCGTTTACCTCGGTGCTCAAGCGCGCGATACGGACCCTCTGGCTCGTCCTGGACGGGATGGACCTCATGTGGATACCCGTATACCGCGATTGGCGGCTTAACGAGCGCCATTACGGCGCTCTTCAGGGCCTCAATAAGTCCGAGACGGCCGCGAAGTACGGCGAGGCCCAAGTGAAGATATGGCGGCGAAGCTACGACATAAGGCCGCCTGCCCTCGAGGGCGAGGATCCGCGGCATCCTAAATTCGATCGCCGCTACGCCGAGATCGCCGCGGAGCGCCTGCCCGCCACGGAATGCCTCAAGGACACTGTCGAGCGCTTCCTCCCCTGCTGGCGGGATCGAATAACGAGGGAGATACGAGCGGGAAAGAAGGTCCTGGTCACTGCTCACGGAAACAGCCTGCGCGCGCTGGTCAAGCATCTCGACTGCGTCTCCGACGCTGACATCGTCGAGCTCAACATACCGACAGGCATCCCGCTCGTCTACGAACTCGACGACGATCTTAAGCCGATCCGCCATTACTACCTCGGCGACCAGGAGCGGATCGCGGAAGCCATGCGATCGGTCGCGAGCCAAGCCTCTTTAAAAGGGAAGCCCATTTAAGCGTAAATGCTGATATACTAGGCTGTATGTCCGGCTATTGGTTTACGGCTCGCGCGCTTTCCGTCGTGATGTTCGCCTTCGCGGCCTATCTCTTCTTGCTCTGGGCAAAGAAACGCGTCCGGCGCGCCGACCTTGTCTTAGCCCTTCTTTTCATCGCCATGGGGTTTTACGATATCTTCGTCTCGAGAGTCTATGCGATTCCCCGGGCACAGGACGCGATCCACTGGCTTCGCCTTGTCTCGGCGGCGGAAGATGTCATTGCGATCATCTTCCTGTGGTATCTCTCAGAATATACCGGTCTCGTGTCGGTCCTCGCCCTCGCCGTCTGCGTGTCCTTTTTCTGCATGCTCGCCGCGGCGGAAATCTTAGCGCCTCCGGACCTCGTCTGGCTCGCTTCCAAACCCTTGCTCTTTAGCGTAAAACTTCCCTTCCTTCCCGAGATACCATTCTCTTTGTTTTCGTCGGGGCCCCTGGTCACGATCGGCGAGATCGCGGGTCTGCTCTACTTTATATACTGCCATCATCGATCGGCGTTATGCCTCGCTGGGGCGCCGCAGCGAAGCCCGGGGCCACGCATGGGTCCTCGCCGCGATATTCCTCGCCATCCTCAACGATTCCCTCGTCAGCAGGGGCGTCTATCGCTTCCTCTTGCTGACCGAGTACGCATGGGCCGCTTCCCTTATTGCCCTCACCTCCCGTTCCATAGACGAAATCCTCGCCGGAGCCGCGGTGACGGAGCGATTGGAAAAGAGCGAGGCGAGGCTCCGCGCCATGGTCGAGCACGTGCCTTTCAACATCTGGATGTGCGACGTCGATGGACGCCTGATCATGCAGAATGCCGCGGATATCGCGACCGTAGGAAAGCATTTGGGCGAGCACTACGAGGAGTGGACGACGCCCAACGCAGGATTGCCGCTTTTCGCGCAGATGAGCCGCCGCGCCCTTTCGGGGGAGGCTGTAGATCAGAACGTAAGCTACGAAGTCGATGGAGAAATGAGGATCTTCCGCGACATTATCGTCCCGGCGTTCTCGGGATCCGCCATCATCGGCTCGGTCGGCGTGGGCATCGATATCAGCGAGCAGATGCGCGCCAAGGGGGAGCTCGAGGCTAGGCTCGCCGAGAAGGAAGTGCTCCTGCGCGAGATCCACCACCGGGTCAAGAACAACTTGCAGGTGGTCGCGAGCCTCGTAAACCTCCGCGCCGACAGTCTCGAGGACCATAGGGCGAAGGAAGTGTTCATCGCCGTGCAGAGCCAAGTGGACGCCATCGCTCGAGTGCACGAGTCGCTCTATAGATCGGACAATCTCGCCACCATCGACTTCGGCGACTACCTGCAGAAACTCGTAGGCGAGCTATTCGCCATGCGGAGCAACGGCAGGATAGAGACCGTCTTCGATATCGAGAGCCTCGCCCTCGACATCGACGCGGCGATACCCTGCGCCCTTATCGCGAACGAGCTCGTCACAAACTCCCTGAAGCACGCTTTCCAGGGGCGTAGGTCGGGGCGGCTCGCGATCTCGCTGCGCAGGCTGGACGCGGATTTTGTAGTACTCGCCGTAGAGGACGACGGGGAGGGCATACCCGAGAAAATCGCAACCGCGGGGGGCTCTTCGATAGGCATGGTCCTAGTCTCCTCCCTAGCCTCGCAGCTCCACGGGACTCTTTCTATCGGCGGCCCGCGGCGCAACCGGGTCGAGCTCCGCTTCCCCGCTTAGGCGCCTCTACCGTTGTCCTCAGCCCTCCCTTTCGTATAGCATCGCCCTCATGTCGTTAAGCTTGCGGAGCCCGCGCGGCCTGGGTATCGTCGCCATGGCCGGCTGCGCCCTGCTCTGGAGCCTCGCGGGCCTCTTTATCAAGCTGATCGACTGGAATCCTTTCGCGGTCGCCTGCGGCCGCAGCGCCATCGCCGCCCTCTTCATCCTCGCCTGGATACGCAGGCCGCGCTTCACTTTTTCGCTCCCGCAGATACTGGCGGCCTTAGCCTATTCCGCGACGATGCTCCTCTTCGTCTACGCCAACAAAGCCACGACTTCGGCCAACGCCATTCTCCTCCAATACGGGGAACCGATCTACGTGGCGATACTCGGTCCATTCCTCCTAAAGGAGAAGCCCAAGCCTGAGCATATCGTCGCATTCGCGTTCATGGCCGTCGGGATGGGCCTTTTCTTTTCGAACAGCGTCGGCGAGGGCAGCGCCATCGGCAACGCGGCGGCCGTACTCGCGGGCTTGGCCTTCGCGCTCTACACGGTCTCCATGCGCATGCAGAAGGAGGGCTCGCCGCTGGAGTCGGCCTTAATGGCGCACGTGATCACGGCCGCGATCTCGCTCATCGTCTGCCTCTTCCTGCCCGCGCCCAGGATCGACGCGAAATCCCTCGCGGCCATAGCGGCCTTGGGGGTACTGCAGATCGGCCTCGCGTCGGTCCTCTTCGCCTACGGCATCAAGCGCGTCGCGGCGCTGGACGCCAGCTTTATCGGCGTGATAGAGCCTGTCCTCAATCCGCTGTGGGTCTTCCTGGCCACCGCCGAGGCGCCCGGCGCGAATGCCTTGGTCGGCGGCGGGATCATCATCGCGGCGGTGCTCGGTTCGACCGCGATATCGCTGCGACGGGAGGCGAGAGAGGCGACGCGCGTTGCGGGTATCAGCGGTACTTGATCCTCACGCTCGAAGAGCGAAGGTAGCCAGTGAGAATGACGAGATTGCTTCCGCCCGCGCTTCCCCTTTTTGGCTTGTTCCTCACCGTGCTGCTCACCCTCTCGGAGAAGCGTTCCTCGACCTCGAAGCCTTTGGGCACGATAAGACGGACGTTGCTCGAGATCGCATCGACGTCTATCTCGAGGAGGAAGCCGCGCGCTCCCTCGTACTCGCGCAGGTCGAGCCTCGCGTTGGAGGATTTGAGCGCGAGCTTGTAGTGCCGGGCCTTGACCCAGTCGCCCGTGTTGCGGATGTTGCCGCTCACGCAGGTCAGCTCGACCGCTTCCGTAACCTCGCCTTGGACCTGCCGAGAAAGGCCTTGAGTCGCCGCACGAGGGACGGGCATGGAGAGGCCGAGCGCATTCGCCTCGATTTCCAGGGCGCCGCGGTCAGCGCAGGCGTTGAGGCGCGTTACGGCCAGCTCGAAGGCCGGCATTTCCATCGCGCCGCGCGAATAGTCTTCGGAGACGATCTGTATCAGCGCGTCCCTTTCGCTCTCGAGGCTCGTTTCCATCGTTGCCGTCCCTCGGCCTCGAGCATAGCCTCGGGACACCGCCTCTGACCAGCCGCTCTAGCTCTCCATCTCGATTATGAGTTCCTTGCCCGACACGGCCTTATAGGATCTTCCGGCTCCGCGGTGCACGACGAGGTCATATATGCCGCTCCTGCCCTCGACCGAAACAGCCAGGCGCTTGCCGCGCAGGGAAGAGCGGCAGCTTAAAACCGTCGCGCCCGCGATATCGGTCACGGCGGCCGCGGCCTCCAGGCCCTCGACAGGCTCAAAGATATGAAAGCAGACTTTGTCCGCGTAGTCGTAGTCCGGCTTGCCCTCGACGGCCCCGATGGGGATGATCGAGTTGGGCCTAGCCAGGAGGGGCATGCTCATATAGTCGTGCCGCTCGCGCAGCCAGCGCCCGCCCTCGACGACTTCGTTCGTGAGCAGTTTCGTCCAAAGGCCCCCGGGAAGGTAAAAGGAGACATCGCCCTCGGCGTCGAAAACGGGCGCGACGAGGAGATCGGGACCGAGCATATACTGCCTATCGAGGTAGGCGCAGGCCTCGTCGCGCGGGAACTCGAGCATCATGGCGCGCATGACCGGGATGCCCTTGACGGAAGCCTCGGCAGCCGCCGCGAAAATGTAGGGCATGAGGCGGCACTTGAGCTTCGTGAAAAAGCGGAGCACGTCCACCGATTCCTCGTCGAAGAGCCAGGGCACTTTGTAAGCCTTGCTACCATGCAGCCTCGAGTGTGAAGACATGAGTCCGAAGGCTACCCATCTTTTGTACACCGCGGGCGAGGCCTTGTCCTCGAAGCCGCCGATGTCGTGGCTCCAGAAGCCGAAGCCCGAAAGGCAGAGCGAGAGGCCGCCGCGCAGGCTCTCGGCCATCGACTCGAACTGAGCGCTGTTGTCGCCGCCCCAGTGCACCGGGTATTTTTGGCCGCCCACGGTGGCGGAGCGCGCGAAGACGATGGCCTCGCCCTTGCCCAGCTCGGCCTCGAGTACCTTGAACACGAGCTCGTTGTACATGAGCGTATAGTAATTGTGCATGCGCACCGGGTCGGAGCCGTCGAAGTAGGCTACGTCCGTCGGGATGCGCTCGCCGAAGTCTGTCTTGAAGCTGTCGACGCCCATGGCGACAAGCGCGCGCAGCTTGCCGGCGTACCATTCGCGCGCCCCGGGATTGGTGAAGTCGATGAGGGCCATGCCGGCCTGCCACCTATCCCACTGCCAGACGTCCCCATTTTCGCGCTTGAGGAGATAGCCCTTGGCCTTGCCTTCCGCGAACATGGCGGAGCGTTGGGCGATATAGGGATTGATCCACGCGCAGACCTTGACGCCCATCTTCTTGATGCGCGCAAGCATGCCCTTTGGGTCCGGGAAAACCTCGGTGTCCCACTCCAGGTCGCAGAGATGATATTCCCTCATCCAGAAGCAGTCGAAATGGAAGACCCGCAGGGGCAGGTCGCGATCGGCCATCTCCTGGATAAAGCCAAGGACGGTTTTCTCGTCGTAGCTCGTGGTGAAGGACGTGGTGAGCCACAGGCCAAAAGACCAAGCGGGCGGCAAGGCGGGCAGGCCCGTCAGGCGCGCGTACTTGGCGAGGATTCCCTTGGGGTCGGGACCGTAGATGATGTAGTACTCGAGCTCCTCCCCGGGCACGCTGAACTGCACCCGCGCTACGCGCTCGGAGCCGACCTCGAAGGACACGCGGCCGGGATGGTTCACGAAGACGCCATAGCCCGCGCTGGTCATATAGAAGGGGATGTTCTTGTAGGATTGCTCGCTCGAAGTGCCTCCATCCTCGTTCCAGATGTCTATGCTCTGGCCGTTCTTGACGAAGGGGGTAAAGCGCTCGCCGAGGCCGTAGACGAGTTCGCCTACGCCGAGGGAAAGCTGCTCGGCTACGAAGCTTCCCTCGCCCTCCACCTCGAACCAGGCTGTCCTCTTCTCGCCCGTCCAGGTCAGGCGCCGCTCGGCCCCCGAGGTCCCGATGCCCAAGAACTCGAGGAGGTAGGGAGACTTGCGGTGAACGCGGACGGCGAGATCGCCGGAGCTGAGAGTGATCGCGTCGCCCTCGCTCGCGACCGCGGCGGCGGGCGCCCCGCCATCGTTTACGGCGAATGCGGGGCCATGATCGTAAGCTCCCTCGAAGTGCGAAACTCGAACGCGGACCACCCCTTCGAGCGGCGAAGAGAGCCGTATGGTCAGAAGGCCTCCGTCCACGGTATGCCCGCGGTCGCTAATGGGCCTGTCGGGACAGTATAGGGCGACTTCCCCCTCGCCGACGCCCTCGGCGGGGCCGACGACGGCGTCGTAGGCCTCGATAGCAAAATGCGGCGTCACGCCTTTCTTGATTAGCCAATTCCCGTCGAAGAATTTCATGCGCTCTAGCCTTTTACCGCGCCTGAAACCATGCCCTCGATGATGTGCTTCTGGAGCGCGAGATAAAATAGTATAGCCGGCGTAATGGTCAATAGTACGCCCGCCATGGCATAATGCCATTCGATTTTATATTGACCGAAAAAATTGTACGCCGCAAGCTGCAGGGTCTGCGATTTCTTCGCCCCGCTCAGCACAAGGAGGGGCAGGAGGAAATCATTCCACATCCACATCGCGTTGAGCACGACGACCGAGACCGTTACCGGCTTCAATATGGGGAATATCACCGCGAAAAAGGTCCTCAAGGAAGAGCTGCCATCGATCAGGGCGCATTCGTCGAGCTCCTTGGGCACGGTCTTCACGAAGCCGTGATACATGAACAGGGACAGGGGCGCGCCCAAGCCCCAATAGATGATCCCCAGCCCGTAGATCGTTTTTGTCAGGTGCAGGAACCTCGCGACCTTGACCAAGGCGATCATGAAAGACTGGAAGGGTATCATCATGGGGGCGATGCACAGGATGAGGACGAGCCAGCTGTATCTGGTCTTCGTGCGGGAGAGCTTATAGCCCGCGGCCGAGCTCAATAGCACCACCCCCGAGGTGCCTATCGCCGTCGCGAGCAGAGTGTTGACGAAGAGGTTCGGATACTGCATCAGGGTGAAGGCGTTCTTGAAGTTATCCAAGTTCGGCCGGGTCGGCAGGGCGATGACGTTCGTCGTGATCTCGGCGAAGGTCTTGAAGGAATTGATCACGACGAGGAAGAGGGGATAGAGGTAGACGGCCGCGATGACAAACATCGCGGCGGTAAGCACTCGAGAGGCAAAACGGCTCATGCCTCCACCTCCCGCCGCTTGAAGACCGTTACTTGGAGCACCGTGACTACCATGATGAGCAGGAACAGCAAGACCGACTTCGCGGATCCGTAGCCGAACCTGCCGGCGCCGAAGGCCGTCTTGTAGATGTCGAGGGCGATGCTCGTCGTAGCCGTGCCCGGCCCCCCCGAGGTGAGGCTGAAGATGACGTCGAAGGATTTAAGCGCGTTCGACAGGGAATAGAACACACAGACCGTGACGGAGGGCATTATCATGGGCAGGGTAATGCGCCAGAACCTCGTCCCGCTTCCGACCCCGTCCAGGAGGGAGGCTTCGATGATGTCGCGCGGGACGGTCTGCAGTCCGGCGATATAGATGACGAGGTAGAAGCCGATCGACTGCCACACCGATACGGCGAGGACGCTAAAAAAGGCCAGCTTTCCGTCTCCGAGCCAGCTTAGCCCGAAGATGCCGGCATGGGTGGCATTCAAGAATGAGTCGAAGCCCTTCGAGAAGATGAAGCGCCACACGTAGCCGATTATGATGAGGCTAATGATGTTGGGAAGGTAAAAAGCCGCGCGCAGGACGTTCCTGCCCTTGATGCCGCCGTCGAGGACGACGGCGAGAAGCATCGCGACGACGTTAGTCAGAAGGACCATCAGGGCCGTGAAGGCGATGGTGAACACGAAGGCATGCGCCATATCGGGATCGTCCGTGAATAATTCCCGATAGTTGGCCAGGCCGATGAATTGCGGGACTTTGTCGAGGCCGTTCCATTTCGTGAACGAGTAGGCCACGCTCATAAGGAAGGGCAGCTCGACGAAAACCAGGATGACTATTATCGCCGGCGCCGTCAGCGCCATAAAATCAACCGCGTGCCCCAGGCGCTTCTTGCTCCTTGCCGATATCATAACCCACCTTCCAACGGAGGCCGGGAAAGGCGCATAAGACCTTCCCGGCCTAATTTAACGAAATCCCGCCGCGATTATTGGGCTTTCGCGAGCTTCGTATACAGGGCGTCCAGCTGGTCGAGGGTCTGCTGCCTGTTCGTCTGGCCGGCGCTATAGCCTTGCAGAATGGTCCCGAGGCCCTGTTCGGCGCCCGCCGGGAACCTCTGGTAGAACCAGGGATAGCTCGGCGTTCCCTTCGCGAGAAGGCTCACCGTCTCCTTTGCGAGCGTGGCGGAGGAGGCCTCGGCGCCCTTTATCGGGGACAGCTGATTGATCTTCTCGGGGATCCATTTCTTGCCGTAGTCGGAAGTTGTAAGCCACTTGAGCCAGGCGAGGGCCGCGGCCCGGTTAGCCCCGTCCTTCGCTATCCTTATGGTTTGGTTCGAATCGAACATGATGCCCGCCTTGGCGGCCGAGCCGCCGGTGGGCCCAAGGAGGTAGCCGATATCGATGCTGGGGTTGCTCTTCTTGATCGAGTCCTCGGCCCAGTTGCCCTGGTGGATCATCGCTACCTTGCCTGCCGCGAAGGAAGCGCACTGGTCGTTGAAATCCGACTCGAGCGGCTTGGGCCCGCCGTATTTCTTGATGAGGTCCAGCATGTCGAAGACGTTGGTCATCTCCTTGATGTTCTTGAACTTGAGGGCGCCCGAGTCGAGGGCGGCGACGAACTTCGCGTAGTCTCCACCGTAGGAATCCTTGATCGAGGCGAGGACCTGCCAGGCCGTCTGGGGGAATACCCACCATTCCTTGAAGCCGGTCGCGAAGGGCTGGATGCCTTTCGCCGTCAGCTTCTTGCAAGCGGCCTCGTACTCGCTTATCGTTCGCGGCAAGGTCTTGATGCCCGCGTCGGCGAAGATCTTCTTGTTGTAGATGAAGGAGTGGGATTGGACCAGGAAGGGATAGCCTGTCACTTTTCCGCCGACGGTTACGCCGGTCAGGGCTGTGGGCTCGAGTTGCTTGATGAAGTCCTGGCCTGTGAGGTCGTAAATATAATCCTTGTAGGTTGCGTTGTCGGCGTAGGCGCTGCTCATGAAAACGTCCGGGATATCCCCGGAGTTGAGCCTGGCGCTGAGCACGGTCTTATAGTCGTCCTGCAAGACGGTGATGTCGAGCGTTGTGCCCGTCGCCGCCTGATAAGCTTTCGCCATATCGTTGTATTGAGTAGTGAGCTCGGGGCTGTAGAACATGACCTTCAGCGTCACTCCCGACTGGCCTGCGAGCAGGGCCCCAACCACCAATAACAGCGAGAGAGCAAAGACAGCTTTCTTCATCGAATGCCTCCCTTTGACTTCGCGAGGTACACAAGTACCCGCCTGATAGGATACACGTATATCATACATGAGAAGCGCTGTCAAATCCTTATTCCAGGCCGAAAAGTCGAGAGCCGTCGCCCCTACTCGATCATCTTGGCGAAGAGGTAATGGTTTTTATAGATGTCCTTGTTTTGCTTGAAGACGAGGCTATGGACGATGCTTATTATATCGGACTCGGGCTTTCGTCCGGTCTCCAGGATGTGCTCGAGTATCTTCACGGCATAGTAGCCCTGCAGGATGGGGTTCTGGTAGATGACAGCGGTGACTAGGTCCTTTTCGAGGTAGTGGTAGGAGGAAGTGTCCAGGTCGTGAAGGACGGCGACGGTCCTCTTTCCCCCGATCCCCTCGATGACGCGGGCAAATTGGGAGTTGTAGGCCGGAACGAGATAGATCGCGTTGAAGTCTTTCGCCCTCGCTTTCAGCATACGCTCGATGTGCTTTTCTATTTTGCTCGGGGCGACTCCGGTGCTGGAAAAATCCGTCTCGAACTCCACTCCCGGATATTCGCCGCTCATGACCTCCGAAAACCCGTCCGACCTCAGCTTATTGATATCCGGGGCGCCTGACTCGGAGGGCTTCTCGGCCAGAGCATTTATGACGAGCGCTCGCGGTTCATTCTTGAACAGCAGGGACTTCCCGATGAACTCGGCCGCCAGCCTGCCGCCCGCCGCGTAATCGGGTCCGATATAGCATTGCCGGCGGCTATCGGGGGCATCGATGTTGAGGGTGACGTAGGGGATCCCGGATTCGTCTATCCTCGAGAGGATCGCGTCCATATCGTAGATCCACTGGTTGACGAAGGCCACGGCCTCTAATCCCTCGCCTATCTCCCTGTCCAGGATATCGAGATAGGACCGCGAATCCCGTTCGCTGACCATGTGGTAATGCACTTGATAATTGAAGGCTTGTATCTGCTCGGCCCCTATCATCACGCCGGTCTTAATGTCGTTCCAGAAGTATCGAGGAAGCGAGGACGTGAAGACCGCTATCTTCCGCGTCTTGTTCCGGACCAGAATTTGAGAAGCCCTATGGGGCACGTAATTCACTTTCTTCGCGTAGGCGAGGATCCGATCCTTGAGCTTCGCCGAGACGTAGCCCGAATTATTCAAGGCCCGATGGACGGTGATAAGCGAAACTTTGAGATGATCCGCGATATCCTGCTGCGTTACGCTCATGCCGCGCTAATAATAGCGGGGTGTCGAGCAAGTAACAATCGGCCGAGCGAATTTTCATTCGCGCGAGGCGTAGAAATCGCGCAGCACGGCGAAGGCCTTTTTCTTGGTGACGCGGTCGGCGTCCACGAGGCCCTTCCGGTTGAAGCCTTCTTGATGCCGGTTGAGCCTCCGCGGCGAGCGGAAGTCGTAGAGTATCCAGGGCGACATTCCCTTCACGTAGGGACAGGCGGCAATCGTCTCCAGCTGGCGCTCGTAGATGCGCGCCTGCATGTCCTCCGAAAAGAGCTCGTCGACGCTGCCGCGGAAGCCCGCGCGGGCGTCGCCGCCGAATTCGCAGATCACCACCGGTCTGGCCGGCCTCGAGTTCTCGAGCATGCGCGCCAGCTTCTCGAAGTCCGGATCGTACCATCCGTAGTATTCGTTGACGCCGATTATGTCGAGGACCTCCGTCAGGCGGTCGCGGATGGCCAGCTCCTCGTGATCGACGAGGCAGGCGGCGGAGATCGGCCGCGTCCCGTCTAGCTCGCGCGCCGAGGCGGCGAGACGGGACATGAAGGACAGGCGTTCGTCGGAGTCCGCGTTCTCGTTGCCGACGGACCAGATCGCGACGGATGCGCGATTCCGGTCCCTCAGCACCAGCTCGGCCAACTGGTTCTCGGCGTCCGCGTAGACGGCCGGGTTCGCGAAATCTATCGCCCAGTAGACCGGGACTTCGGCCCACAGCAGCATCCCTTCCTCGTCGGCGATGCGCGCGAAGCGGCCGTCGTGGGGGTAGTGGGCGAGGCGGATATAGTTGCCGCCCAGCTCCTTCGCATGCGCGATCGTCGCGCGTATCGTCGCCTCGTCCGTGGTCTTGCCCGTGATCGCGTGATCCTCATGGACGCAGATGCCCTTTAGAAAGACGCTCTTGCCGTTGAGGAGGATGTCGCCGCCCTCGACCCGTATCTCCCTGAAACCGATTCGATCGCGCACTCGGTCCTCGCCGCACTCGAGCTCGAAGCGGTAGAGGCGCGGCGCGCCCGGCGACCATAGTTCGGGGCGGGCGCTGACGCGGAGGCTCGCGGAGGCGCCGCTCGCGGGCGCGGAGACGTCGATGCCTAGGTCGGCGATGCGAAGACAGACCGCGGCCGCATCGACGCCGTCAAGCCGAAGGTCCAGCGCGATAGTCCCGAAGCGGCCGTCCGGCAGGAGGCGCAGGAACCAGTCCTTGATGAATGCCGCAGGGGTCCGCACGAGAAGCACGTCGCGATAGATGCCGCCGTAATGGAACCAGTCGGTGTTCTCCTCGGGCACCCGATCGCGCCGCCTTCGCGCCTCCACGACGACGACGATCCGATTGTCCGCTCGGACAGCTCCGGTGATCTCGACGCAGAAAGGCGTGGAGCCGCCGTCGTGGGTCCCGAGGCAGAGACCGTTCAGGAATACGGCGGTCCGGTACTGTGATCCCTCGAAGCGCAGGAAGGCCCGTTCCCCGGCCTGCCTGGGGAGGTAGCGGAAGGTCCTCGTATAGAGGCCCGAGCCCTCGAAGTAGCGGAGCTCCGCGCGCTCCAGGTTCCAGCAGGAAGGCACCGCCATGGTTTCCCAGGCTTCCCAGTCATAATCGAGGGGAAGGGGGCGGCCCGATTCGTCGCGGCCCTTTTCGAGGAACCACTTCGCGCGAAGGCAGCTGTCGTACCAGTCGGCGCCGAAATTCCAGCGGCCGTTCAAGGACTCGGTCTCTCGTCCGGAGGCATCGACGAGTCCGCGGCTGTCGAGCCTCTTCGCCGCGAAGGCCGCGGCATAGTCCCCGTCGTGGATATCGGCCAGATAGTTGTCGCCCTTCTCCGCCATTCAGCCCTCCGGCCCAAGGAAGTCCCGAAGCCCATCATTCCTCGCGCCTCGGCCCCGTCAAGTTGTTTTCTCCGCGAGCCTACTTAACCGAGCCCAGAAGGCCGGCGACGAACTGCTTCTGCATCGTGAGGAAGAGGATGAGGACGGGGAGTATGGACATGCAGACGATGATCATCAGCGCGCCGTACTCGATCGTATACATGCTCATCATCGAGGACATCGCAATCGGTAGGGTCTTCTTGGCGTCGGTGAGGATGGTCATGAGTGGCCAGAGGTAGGAGTTCCACTGGCCGATGAACATGTAGATCGCGGCCGAGGCGAAGGTCGCCTTCATGGAGGGGGACACGATGCGGACGAGTATGCCGAACTCGCTCGTGCCGTCTACCCGCGCGGCCTCCATGATCTCGGTGGGGAACATTTTAAAGTTCTGGCGCATGAAGAAGATGATGAAGACGGACATCACCGAGGGCAGGATGATGGCGGCGTGCGTGTTGAGCAGGTGCAGGAACGAGAAGAGCCTGAACATGGGGATCACGATCGCGATTTGGGGGATGATGAGGGTAAGCAGGAGTATGCCGAAGATCTTCTCGCGGCCCTTCGATTTGTACTTCTCGAAGCCGAAGGCGGCGAGGGCGTTTATGAGGACACCAAGGAGGACGGTGAGCAAGGCGATCTTGAGCGAATTGACGAAGAACAACAGGAGATTGTAGTTCTTGGTGGCCTTGACCCAATTGGACGCTATCTCGGAACCCGGGACGATGATTCCTCTCACGACGTCGTTCGGGTTGAGGGTCGTACCGATGAGCATCCAGAAGAAGGGGAAGAGGCTGATGAAGCCGCCCACGACGAGGACGAACCATACGAGGAGCCGCGCGGGCGACCATTTCCTGACGACGCTCATTTGTCCCTCCCGCCGAGGAGCTTCATCTGGACGAAGGCGAAGACTCCCGAGATGAGGACGACTATGTACGACATCGCCGTCGCGTAGCCGAAGTCGGAGTTGAGCACGAAGGCCTGTCGGTATATGTAGAGGGCGGCCGTCATCGTCCCGTTGCCGGGGCCGCCCTGGTTGGTCAGGATATTGGGCTCGTCGAAGAGCTGCATCGTACCGCTCGTGGAGGTCACGGCGGAGAAGAGGATAACCGGCAAAAGCAGCGGCAGGGTGATACGGAAAAATTGCCTGACCTTGCTCGCCCCGTCGACTTCGGCGGCTTCATAGATCTCGCTGTCGATGCTCTGGAGCCCCACGAGGAAGAAGACCATGTTGTAGCCCGTCCAGCGCCAGGTGAGGGCGAGGATGATGGTCGTTTGGGCCCAGAAGGGGTCGTTGAGCCAGCCGATGGGGCTCGCGATGAGGTGGGCGTTCATCATGATGTTGTTGAGCAGGCCGTTGGACTGGAGGAGTATCCTGAACAGCACCGAATAGGCGACGAGGGAGGTCACGCAGGGCAGGAAGAAGATGACTCTGAACGAGCCCCGCAGGCGTTTGATGCCCTGGTTGAGGATGACGGCGAGAATGAGGGCGAGGAAGATCATCAGCGGTATCTGCGTGAACATGAAGAGGAAGTTGTGCCCCAGGGCGAGCTGGAATATCTTGTCCTGGGCCATTCGCGCGAAGTTGCCCAGGCCCACGAAGGTGTTGGACATGCCCTTCCATTTGCGGGTCACGTAATAGAGGGAAGAGAGAATCGGGTAGAGCATGAATAGGCTGTAGAAGACCATCGCCGGCGCGACGCAGAGCCAGCCGAAGCGGTTTAAGTATCGGTAATAGGATCCCCGTTTGTTCACGCAGCGCTCCTCTCTCTTGCGGGCCCCGAGAAAAGGAGCTCCCGCCCCGGAAGGCGGAAGCTCCTTCGATCGATCAAAGGATCACTGGCCCGAGGTCTGCTTGTACTCGGTCTCGGCGGCGGTCAGCACGTCGTCGATCGATTTAGTCTTGCCCTGGAGGAGGGGCAGGACGGCGTTCTTGACCGCGGTGTTCATGGTCTGGTAGTTAGCCGTATACATGAGGACAGGGACCTTCTCCATCCATGCGGAGAAGTCCTTGAAAACCGCCTGGCTCTTGTAGAAGTATTCGTCCGGGGCGGTGTAGTTGGTGCCCGTGCGGCTGGGGAGATAGGTACCCATGGCGCCGCACTGTTTGAGGATGTCGTTGTAGAAGGCCAGGGCGGCGGGGGTGGAGCTCGCCCAGGTGGACTTCAGGAAGTCTAGGGCGAGGGCCTTGTTGGGGCTGCTCGCGAAGACGTACCAGCTCGAGCCGCCGTTGTTGGAGGCGTTTTGCGCTCCGGCGACTCCCTCGAGCAGCGGCGTGGGGATGACCATCCACTTTCCGGCGTTCTCGGGCTTGGACTTGAGGGTGCCGATGATCCAGAGGGCCTGAAGCAAGCCGGCGCTGTCGCCGTTATTGAAGGCGGAGATCCAGTTGTTCCAGCCCTCGGTCAGATACAGGATGCCCTTGTCGTTGAGGTCCTTCACCTGGGCGATGGCAGCCTTGAGCGCCGGCGTGCGGAGGTTGAGGGAGCCGTCCTTGTTGAAGAACTGAGTGCCCGTGGACTGGACCATGATGCGGATAAAGTCGTAGTTGGTGGTATCGTAGGCGATGAGGGCCTTGCCCGTCTTGGCCTTGACCGCGAGGCCGAGCTTGACGATGTCGGACCACTTGAGGTTCTTGCCCATGTAGCTGTCGGGGTTGAGGCCGGCGGCCTTGATCATGTCGGCGCGCAGCCAAAGGCCGGTGGAGCCGGTGTCGAAGGGGATGCCGTAGATCGACTTGCCGACGGTCATGGGCCCGACCTTGTAGGCCGCGAACTTGGAATAATCGACTCCGGCGGCCTTGAGGTCGACGAAGCCCTGCGGATAGTCCTGGAGGAACTGCTCGATTCGGAAGTCCTGGAAGAGGGCGATGTCGGGGAGGCCCGAGCCGCCGGCCTGCAGGCCCGCGGTTATCTTGCCCTCGATATTCTCGGGGATGTCGACGATCTCGATGGTGACATCGGGATGGGCCTTGTTGTAGACGGCCGCGGCCTGCTTCATGGAATAACCGTTGAAGTTGGGGTCCCAGCACCAAACGGTTACTTTTTTCGCGTCGGCGGCGCTGAGGCCGGGAACGAGCGCCGCGAAGAGGATGAGCGCGAGCGCGAACACCAAACCTTTCTTCATCAGAGTCCTCCTAAGGAGATATGGATCGCCACATATAGGGCATGTCCTGAGTTTGACGCCTATTCCCCAAGTCCACAAGAGACAAGAATCACGAATACGGGGGATTGGGGCGGTACAATTGTCCCGGAATTCGCCGCGGCCGAGAGCCGGCTACTGGTGATAGCGAATCTTATTGGCCAGCTGGATGATCTGAAAGCGGTCCTGGACCTCGAGCTTGGAGTAGATCGTGCTGACGTGGTTGCGAACCGTATGCTCGGCGATATGTAGCTGGGCCGCGATCTGCGGGTTGTCGTAGCCCGTGGCGATCAGCGTGAATATCTCCCGCTCCCTCCGGGTCAGGCTGTCGAACCATTCCAGCTTCTCGGCTAGCTCGCTGACCGGCGAAGCCTCCTCCGCGAGGAGGCTCTGCATCAGCTTGGCCACGATTTGCGGCGAAATCTGCACTGCGCCGCTCTTGAGAGCCCGGATCGAGGCGATGAGCTCGGTCGGGGAGATGTCCTTGAGCAGGTAGCCGGCCGCTCCCAGCCTAAGCGCCTTGCGCACGTACTCGTCCTCGTCGTAGGTGGAGAGAATGATTATCTTGACGCCCGGCTGGGACTCGATGAGGCGTCCGGTGGCCTCCACCCCGTCCATGACCGGCATATGGACATCCATGAGGACTATGTCGGGACGAAGCTTGGCTGCCTGCTCGAGAGCCTCGCTCCCGTTCTTGGCGAGCCCTACGACCTCGATGTCCTCCGCGTAGTTCTGCAGGAAGGTCGAGAGGCTCTCGAGGAAGAGGCTCTGGTCGTCGGCGATGAGCACGCGTATTTTTTCCATGCGGTCTCGAGCTTACTCGCTGCAAGGAGCCGCATTCAACGGCACTTGGACGGTCAGGGAGAAGCCGCCCTCGATGGCGCGGCCTATGCGGACGGTTCCGCCCAGGGCGCCGATCCTCTCCTCCATGCCCGTGATGCCGATGCCCTTTACGACCTCGAAGGCTCCCTTCCCATTGTCGGTTATAGTGAGGCGCAATTCCTCTCCCTCGACCCAGAAATTCACCCGCACGTAGCTGGCCTTGCCGTGGCGCACGGCGTTGGTCAGGGCCTCCTGCACCGTTCGGTACAGGGCGAGGTTGAGGTCCTGGGAGAGGAAGTGAGGCAGGTTCGCGAGGTTCAGCTCCACTTCGATGCCGGTGATCTTCCGGAATATGGAAACGATCTTGAAGATAGCCTGCGGGCTGTTCGTCATGCCCGGCTGCTCCTCGCGCAGCTTGCGCAGGGCGACGCGGGTCTCGCGCAGGCCCTCCTGAGCGGTCTTGCGTGCGGTGATCAGGATATCGGTCAGGCCGGCCTGGTCGTCGCGCCTCATGCTGCCCGCGGCGTCCATCAGGGCTATGAGGTTGGTGAAGATGTATCCCGAAATGTCGTGGATCTCGCGGCTGATCCGATTCCGCTCGCGCTCGGAGGATTCCTCATCGACGGTGCGGGCGTAACCCTGGAGGTTGAGGTTGAGCTCGGTGAGCCTATCCAGGTTGTTTTCCTGGATGCGGATAATCTCGCCCAGCTCCTGCCGCCGCGCCGCCATGCGCTCTATCCAGGCGGAGCACAGGGCGAAGCCGCCGAGGACGAAGCAGAAGACCGAGAGCTGGTCCAGGCTGGGGAGGGGGGCCGGATCGGCGAGGCCCTGACCGAAAAAGACGGGAAAGGCCTGAGCGAGGGCTAGGGCGGCGAGGGCGAAAGCCGCGATGACGAGGTTGACAGGCATATCGACGAGGATGCCGATCTCGACCATCAGGCCGACTCCGAGGACCAGCTTCGAGGAAAGTATTCCTCCGATGCTGTATCCCAGCACGATGAGGAGGTAGCAGCGCAGGAAAAAGACGACATAGAGCCGCATGCCGGGCCGGAAGAGAAGGGCGATTCCGCTCAGGCAGACCGAGGCCGCGATGCTGCCCAGGTAGGTCTCGTCGAAGTAGGGTCGAACGCTCAATCCGAGGGAGACGGTCGGGAAAAAGGCTAGCGCGAGGCCGTAGGTACTGGCCAGGATCGAGAAATGGAAAGCCCTTACCAATGCCATTTTCCGAAAAAAAGGAGGCTTGCTCAGTTCGGTCCCTCGGGCCCTCATAGTAGGGCCCTTTCTCCCAGGAGGCAAGTCATTGACAGCCGAGGCGGGTGGAGTAGACTGAGGGAAGGGCTTTGCCGCCCGGGCGGGGGCCAAGGAAGGGAGATCCGATGTTCGAGCGAGCGTTCGGCCGCGGCAAACGCAGGCCCAAGAGCGAGAAGCACCTGCCCTATTTCAAATTCGTGAAAGGCCTTTCGCAGGCAGGCTGCCCGATATGCAACCAGACCCGAGCCTCCCTAGACGACTGGTTCGAGAATCTCCTCTACGAGAGCGCCAACGACAGGCCGCTTAGGAAGCGCTTCAACGCCGAGCACGGCCTGTGCGCCCGCCACGCGCACCGGCTCTGCGCCTCCAACGACGGGCTCGGCGCGGCGATCGTCTACCGCAGCATCCTCGAGCTCGCGGCATTCTCCCTGGGCAAGGGCGCGCCGCCGCCGATCAACGAAGGAAAATGCGTCGCCTGCGACCACGAGGCCGACGCCGAATCGCGCTATGTCGGCCTCGTGGCCGACTTCCTGGACGAAAGCGAGATGCGCGCGGGGCTCTCCGCGTCCTCGGGCCTCTGCATGCCCCACGTCGCCGCGGTGATGCGCCTCGTGCGCGATCCGCCGCCCTGGTTCCTCGAGCTTCATCGCTCCAACTGCGACAAGCTCCTCGGTATCCTTGTCCGCTACATCGACAGCCAGAAGCTCTCGACCGAGGGGAGACACGCGGCTCTCAGCTTCGAGGAAGAAATGGCATGGAAAAAACTAGCGCCCCTGCTTACGGGCGAAACAAAATAAGAAGTCGTAGAAAATCGGGGGATGACGATGTCCCGCTAGTATAGCCGGCTGCCGTTTTTCATGGCACGATCGTCCGATCCAAGGCGATAATCTGATAGCCCTTCTTGCCGCGCTCGAGAAGCAGCTCGTCGATGCGCTTCTCTTCGGCGGGAAAAGACAGGGCCTTGCTCGGATCGCCCGAAGGGTCTTCCTTCCTGTCCAGGGACCAAAAGGAGTATTGGGCGCGGATGGAGACCCTCATCCCCTCGGCCGGGGCCTCGCCGCCTTTCATCGAGAGGCCGACTATCCCGTACAGGAAAATCGTCGGGGCGAGGTCGGGCTTGCCTGCCGCGATCCAGTCGACGGCGCTCAAGACCGGACTCTTGCCCTCATACGCGGTTCTCGTCTTCGTTAGGACGACGAGGCTCATCACGTAGTTCCAATCGATCTTAATCGCCTTTCTGTCGCCGCAGGCCTCGAGGGAATCCAGGTCGAGGGCATCGACGGACAGGTAATAGCGCTGGACGAGCTCGCGCGGCGTTAACCAGGAATAGTCCGGCTTGTCCCACTGCGCGCGCAGCATGTCTCCGGCGACTAGGGCGAGCACGACTACCGCCACGGCCGCGGCGATGAGTATGCCGCCGCGCTTCCTAAAGAAGTCCGCGCGCTTTTGCCTGGAGCGCCCCTCGGCCTCGAAGGCCGCTTTACGCCTCGAGAGCTCGGCATCCTCCTCGGGGCTCAGCTCACGCGTCCAGAGCGCGGCCCGAGCGGCGCCAAGGACGGCGTTCCAGTCGCTCAAGGAAACGCTACCGGGATCGGCCAGGGCTTTATCGACGAGGGCGGCGAGGGGGGCATCGAGTCGGGGCGCCGCGAGGCCTGCCGACGCCGAGCTCCGAGCCGCGCTCGCGACGCTGTCCGGCTCGCCGGCCTCGCCCTCGTAGGCGCCCTTCCCCGCCGCGAATCGGTAGGCCGCCTGGGCGAGGAGGAAAGAAGCGTCGGCCTCCGGCCCCTTTGCGCGAGGGCTCGAAAGCCGGGCGGCGGCGGCGGCGCGAGCCGGGGCGCCGCGAGCCATCAGGGCTTTCGACGCCGCGGTCGGCGGCAACACGAGGACAGTCGCCATAGCATCGGGGTCATTGCCGCATGCCGAGAAAAGGATTCCCGAGGAGACAATGCCGCGTGGGAGCCTTCCCTCGCCCTGGAGGACAGAAAGGGCGCGGGCCAACGAAAGAAGACGCCGCATACCCTCCTCGAGGTCCTTCGATTCGTCGAGGCTTGCCCCGACATCTTCGGGACCGAGGAAATCGGGGCCGAGGAGGAGGACGTCTTCCCCATCCTTTACTATGGACTCGAAGTGCCAGGGGACCGAGGCGCCGCCCGAGACTAGACGGCCTTCCTCGCCCATCGCGGCGGTAAGGGCGGTGCCGGCTCCCTTGAGGGCGCCTGCAGGAAAGCGCAGCCCCAACTTCAAGGCGCCGTCGATGGAGCGGCGCGAAATGATTTCGTTCATCACGGGCATTCTATACCGCTTTATGCCTTCTCGTCTCGCCGCGCGTTTATCAGAAGAGTATGGGTCGAAGCTCCTCGACCCGCTCGAGATAATAGCGGCAGAGACCACCCATGGCCTCGCGAATTTCTGGGATGGAATGCCCCCAGCCCGCGGCGGCGAAGTCCACGCCCGCGGAAGCGGCCATATCGGCGCCCGGCTTGAGGTCGTCGAGCACGAGGACCTCTTCCCTTTCGATGCCGAAGCGCCTCATCGCCTCGAGAAGGGGATAGGGATGTGGCTTGCGCCTCTCGGGGTCCTCGTCCCAGCCGAAGACGAGGTCGGGAATAGCCGCCTCGCCCGCGGCCCCGGCGGCGCGATAGTCGCGATTTATCATCGAGGCCTCGGAATGGGAAACGACGACGAGCAGGCCCCCGCGGCCCTTGTACTCGGCGTAGATGGCGAGGAGGCCGGGAAAAAAATCGCTCACGCTCGAGGCGGTGAATTCCCTCCAAATATCGTAGCTCATCGCTATCTCCGCGCGGCTGAGGCCGAGCTCGCCCGCGAGGAAGGGAACAAGCCCAGGATCGAAATTTTTCTTTAGGAATCCTTCGAGACTGATCGGCTCCATCTCGGGACGAAGCCTACGCATGGCCTCGACATGGGCCGGATAGTGGAGGCTCGGCGTACTCATCACGGAGGTGTCGTCGTGGTCGACGACGAGGCACTGGTATCGTAAGGCCATAAGGGCAGGATACCATAAAAGGCGCGCGCCGCGGCAGCCAGGCGAACGGCGCACGCATTTCTAGACTACTGACCCGGCAATGAAACATTTAACTCTGCGTCGCTAATATTAAATTGCCGGGTCAGTAAATGGATCTGAATTCCTTGAAGTGCTTGACCCTCCGCGCGAGGCTCGGATGAGAGGCCTTCTTCAAGCTACCTCTCGCACTTCAGACTTGAACTGGCGATTCGAAAACTGCGGCGGTCAGGGTCGATGCAGGATCTTCGCCATAATGGCCTGTATGCGCTCTCTGAAAAAGAGGCCGAGGACAAAAAGCAAGGCGGCGCTAGTCAGCACGATCATTGCGCCCAAGTAGGCGCCCGAATAGGCGGCGTTGCCCATATAGGACGAGCCTATGATGCCGGGGAGCCTGCCCGCCATCGACACGCCGAGGAAGGCGAATAGCCCAAGCTTTGAAATGCCGGCGACATAGCACAGGATGTCCTTAGGTATCCCGGGGATCACAAAGAGGAGAAAGAATCCCGCCGCCCCGGTTCCCGAGCCGGTCACCTTTTCGATCTTTTCGATTTTGTCCCGCGCAAACAGGGACTCGACAAAGGGCTTGCCCAGGAGCCGGCCGGCGTAGAAGTTGACGAGGGAGCCGAGGGTGATGCCTAGTAAACTGTAGAGGCTCCCGAGCCAGAATCCGAAGGCGTAGCCGCCCGCGATCTGGACGATCTCGCCTGGGATAATGAATATGACGACTTGAACGATCTGGAGGATAATAAACGACAGCGGAGCCCAGGCTCCCTGCCCTTCTATCCAGCCGCGGATCGCCTCCCGATCCTTGAACACGACCCAGAACTCCTTGCGGAATATAATGACGAGCGCCAGCATAGAAGCGATAAAGAGAGGGAAGGCCACATAAGCGAGCGGCGATTTCCGTGGGATTCTGTCCATTACAGTAATTTAGGGCGTGAAGCCGAAAACGACAATGGGACCTCGGATAATTTGACTTTTTGTATATTTTCTGTTATCGTCGCCAACTATGGATAAAGGCCCTCCCACGGACTTTAAGGTAGATCAGCGGATCGTCTATCCCAGCCAAGGCGTCGGCAGGATACTCGAGATCAAGGAAAAAGCCTTCAAGAATTCAAAACTCCTCTATTATACGATCTATCTGGAATTCTCCGATATGACCGTAATGGTGCCTACGGACAAGGCTATCGAACTTGGCATCCGCGCCATAGTTCCCAAGGACGAGGCCGAGAAGGCCCTCGCCTTCATATCGGAGGAGTACGCGCCTATACCCTCCGACTGGAAGCTCCGTTACCAGATGAACCTCGACCTTCTCAAGAAGGGATCCGTTCTGGATATCGCCTCGGTCGTGCGCTCCCTGTACCATCGATCCAAGATCAAGGAGCTCCCGATCCTCGAGCGCAAGCTCTACGACTCGGCCCTCAACCTGCTCCAAGACGAGGTTTCCTTTTCCCTCGGCAAGTCCAAGGACGAGATAGCCGAGCTCATCCGTGCCCGGCTCGAAAGCTAAGGCCAAGCTCCGCATAGCGGTCGTCGTCACGGCGGCTGGCTTAAGCGAGCGCTTCGGCGGCGATAAAAAAGAGCTCTTGCCTATCGGGAAACGCTCTATCCTCGATCATGCTATATCCCCCTTCTTGCCACTTGCCGGACTGGAAAGCCTCGTCATCACTGCCCCCGCGGGGCGAGAGGCCGAGCTTCGCGCCGCCCTCAAGCCACAAACTCTCGCCGCATTGGAGGCTCTCGGAACGAGCCGCTTCGCGATCGTCGCGGGGGGATCGAGCCGTCGCGATTCCGTGCGGCTAGGCCTCGAGGCTCTTGCCGGGATGCTTGGCGGCGTCGAGGCCGCCGCTGTTTCGCGCGAAGCGAACTCGAACGAAGCGAGATCGGCTATCGACGATGTCGTGGTGCTTGTCCACGACGGGGCTAGGCCCTGGGCGAGCGCGGATCTCGCCGCTCGCGTCGCACGGACCGCCGCGCTGCGAGGCGCGGCCCTGCCCGTCGCTCCTCTCGTGGACACGCCCAAGGAGCTAAGGCCCGACGGGACCGTCCTTAGGCACCTGGCCCGCGCAGCGCTGGGCGGAGCCCAAACACCGCAGGGCTTCATGCTCGGGCCCCTCCTGGCCGCCCACCGCAAGGCCGCCGCCGATGGCTTCGATTGCACCGACGACGCCGAACTCTGGGACCGCTACATCGGGCCCGTCGCCTCGGTCGCCGGCGAGAGCCAGAACCGCAAGGTGACCTACGCCGCCGACCTGCGCGCCACAGGGGACGAATATGCCGCCGCGTACGCCAAGGACATCGCTCGCGACCCTGTCTTCAGGATCGGCCAGGGCTGGGACTTGCATCGCCTCGCGGCCGGCCGAAGCCTCGTGCTGGGCGGCGTGGCAGTCCCGAGCGAGCTGGGAGAGGAAGCGCACTCCGACGGCGACGTCCTCCTGCACGCCATCATCGACGCCCTGCTCGGGGCCGCCGCGTTGGGCGACATCGGCGATCACTTCCCGCCATCCGACGAAGCCTGGCGCGGGGCCGACTCGCGCGATCTCGCGCGCCGCACCATGACGCTAGTCCGCGAGGCTGGCTGGGAACCGGGCAACATCGACTGCACCGTAGTCCTCGAGCGGCCCCGCTTGAGCCCCTACAAGGACGCGATACGGGCAAGCCTAGCCGAATGCCTAGGCATTTCGCCTAACGCGGTTTCGATCAAGGCGAAGACAAGCGAGGGCGTCGATGCGGTCGGAGAGGGACGAGCGGTAGAGGCTAGCGCCGTCGTGCTGCTATTCGCGGCAAAGTAACTCCAAAAAAACCGCTTCCGCGGCTTCGCCGCGGGATGGAAGCCCGCGATCGCTCGCGATCGCGGTTTATTCACTTCCGCGGCTTCGCCGCGGGATGGAAGCCCGCGATCGCTCGCGATCGCGGTTTATTCACTTCCGCGGCTTCGCCGCGGGATGGAAGCCCGCGATCGCGGCGACGCAGGCAGCGACGAGGACGAAGGCCGCCATTTGCGCCGGGAAGAATTTAGCTCCGAACACGAAATGCGAGCCTAGCGCAGGCCAGAGCACCTGCATGCCGTAAAGGGCGGGCGCCACCGCGGCCATCTCTCCGTCCTTATAGGCTGTCTGTATTAGAACGAAACTCGAGATGCCCGCGACGAAATACGCGTAGAAATAGGGCGAGACGAGCCAGCCCGCGATGCCCGGCGCCGCGGCGACCTGAAGCGCGCGCAGCGCGAATACCATAAAGCCGCCCAGACAGCCCGAGACAGCCGCGATCGCGGTAGCGAGCCTCGGGCCTTTGACGCGTCCGCGAACGATGAAAAGGGCGGTTCCGGCGACGAGGGGTATGCCTATGAAGACATAAAGCGCCGCGGGCGATAGGCCCTCGGCCACCGAAGTGCCGGCGTCGCCGAGGAAACCCGCGGCCGCGATCGCGGCGAAGAGTATGGCCGACCAGACAAGGCGCCATTTACCGAGGCGCTCTTTAAGAAAGAGCTTCGCGAGGACGGCGGTGAAGGCGATGCTCGTGCCGGCGGCAGCTCCTACGACATTGGTCGATAGTCCCATAAGGGCGAAATACTGGAAACCGGGCACGATGTTCATGAGCATGAAGCCGAGGAACCAAAAGGCGAAGTCCCGGTAGAAGCGACCTTCCCGGCGCCGTTCCCGCTCGGGCGGAAATCCGGGCGCCCTCCAGGGCGCTCGCGCCGGTCGATGCCCAATCCACCCGACATGGCGCTTTTGGAGGGCCATTCCGAGAGAAAGAACGAAGTTGCCCGAAACCGCTATGACCGCAGCCGCCGCAGGAGGAATCACCATCGGCCCTCCCTCATGTACGCTTGGTCGTGCGCCGAAGCGCGTCGAAAAGCGTAGCGAAGGACGAGGCAGCCCTATAGAAGACCGCCGGATAGCCCTGAGGGCTCTCGATGGCGACTCGCCCGCCGCGGAAGCTCCGCGATGTCCAGAGATGCACCCACTCGTCCTCGGGGAGGTAGAGCTCGGTGAGGTGGCCCGAACGGCTCCCCGCGCGGGGCAAAAACGCGGGGGCGACCATGAGATCGCGGCCATAGAGGTATTGATAGGAGAGCCTCTGCGCTTGGGGGTCCGCCTCGTAGTGCATCCAGGGGTGGCGGATCGGGGGAAGTCCGCCCATGGCCATCTCAGAAGCGACGGCGACGTGGTAAGGCTTTAGCGCGGCATAGACCTCGGACATCCGCGCGAGGAGAGCGAGAAGTGCGGGATCGGACCAAAATTGCGCGTTCGATTCGGGCCTCTGGCCGTCGCCCGCGCGCAGTATGGGCGAGAAGGCGGACATCTCCGCCCAGCGGGCGAGGCACTCCGGGCTCCGTCTGGCTCCGGCGAAGGAGAGGGAGCCGCCGACCTCGGAATGACAGAAGCCCCCGCCCGATAGGCCGAGGGAGAGTGCGGCCGGAACCGAGCCGGGAAGGCCGTCGCGCCGCGAGAAAGTCGCGAGCTGCTCCCCCGACCAGAATGCGTTCGCATAACGCGCCGAGCCGAGCCAACCCGAGCGCGCAAGGAGCATAGCCTCGGCCGGCGCGCCGGCCGAGGCCCCGTCTATCGATGCCGCGTCGATAGCCTCGCGGCTCGCCTTGGCCCAGAGCAAGGGCCAGCGGTTGTGCGCTCCCGCGGCGTTCTCGCCGGAGGCGAGAACCGCGTCGGCAGGCAGGCACTCGCCTGAATCCGCGAGCCAGCCCGACATGCCTATGCCGAGCATCTCCCGCGACATGAGGCCCTTGAACCAGGCGACGGCCGCGGGATTCGTAAGGTCGAGAAGGGCGGCCGGCGAGGAGAGCGCGGCGGCCATGTAGTCCTTTTTCTCGGCGTTTTTAACGCAATAGCCTTTGCCGGCGGCCTCCGCGTAGAGAGCGCCGGAGGGGTCGAGCAATGGAGCGACGCAACCGAGGAAGCGTATGCCGCGAGCGCGGAGGGCGGCGATCTCCGAAGGGAGGCCGGGATACAGCGAGCGGTTCCAGGAGCACTCGCGCATAGCATACGCGCCCGAGCCCGGCGGCGCGGCGCCGCACCAATCGCGGGCCCATACCGCAGCGACCTTCACGCCGGCGCCCAGGGCGGCGTCGAGCCTGCGGCGCATCTCCTCGATCCCGCCGCGGACTTCGATCCACGCCCCGTCGAAGCTCCAGTCGGGCGGGAACGGCGGCCTGCCGAGGTACAAGCTCATGTCGGCTACGGCTTCGGGAGCGCTCTCGCGCCAACCGATGACGACCTCGCGCGGGACGGCCCACGAATCCAGCACCGTCGAGGCGCGGCGGAAATCGACGACCGTATAGGCCGAAGTATCGACGGCGCACCAGTAATTCCTAGTCGAGATGAAGGCGGGAACGGGGAAGGGAGTCGCGCCGCGATCGCTGCCGCGGTCAGAGACTAGGTTCGCCAAAACGCGCAGGGGTCCCAGGCCGCGGCTGATGCCCCTATCCCGCACCCAGAGCTCTACACGCTCGCCTTTTGCGTCGAGCCGCTCGAAGCGCTCGCCGCAACCGAATATCCGTTCATCGGGCCAAGCGGCGAGCCTCAGCCGAAAATGGTTGACGGAAGAATCGAAACGAGAGAAAGAGAGCCTGAGCCGACCCTCTTTCCAGCGCGCGGCCATACTGAGCTTGCCCTCGAAGTCGATGACCGCGAAGTCATCGGAGCGCTCGACGATCTTAAAGGACCGGAGCGGGGTGGATCTCGCGCGGCGCTGTCGCAGCTTGAATGACCCGCGGCTCTGCCGAACCAGGTTCTCGGACCGGCCGATCTCCACGCAGGGGCTCCTGCGCGTGTGCGACAGTACTCGCCTGCCCTCGACCGAGAGGGTAAATCCCTCGGGCCCGGCCTCGATGCTGATCATTGAGAATGAAAATACACTGCTTGAGCCCATCGCGCAAGCGCGGCGCGAGTCTCGTGGAGCTACAAGGAGGGAGCGGCCGGCGCAAAGAGGGCGAGTATGTCCGGATTCTTGAAGAGCGCCGCGTATTTACGGGCAGAGAGACCGAGCTTGTCCGCCAAGTCCGGGTCGGCCCCGCCCGAAACGAGGAGGCGGGCCACCTCGGCATCGTTGCGGCCCACTGCCACCACGAGGGCCGTCTGCCCATCCTTGCTGGTCAAGTCGGGCTTCGCGCCCTTCTCCAGGAAGAAGGCTACGAGGTCGGCGGAGCCGGCCTGGGCGGCGTCCATTAGGGCCGAGTAGCCCCTGTCCTCGCTCTGCAGATCGACTTGAGCTCCCCTGCCGAGAAGCAGCTCGACGACGGCCAGATGCTTGCCGCGCGCGGCGAGGCAGAGCAGGGGTACGCCGTACTTGTCGTGGGAGTCGGGATGGAAGCCGGCCCTCAAAAACAGCTCGACGGCCTTGGTGTCCCCCTCGCGCGCGCACTGTGCGAGACTGTCCTTGTGGACGGATACGCCCATCTCGAGAAGGGAGGCCCGCGACGCGCGGCGCTCCTCGTTGCCGAGCCACTCCGCTTTCTCGACCCGATAGTAGGCCGAGAGCTCGTCGAGGCTGTCGAAGACGGGGAGGCCCAAGAGGTAATGGGGGAGGACGCAGACGGGATCGAAACGAAAGAAGGCGAAGGTCGCGCCGCGGCTGTAGCCGTAGCCCGTCGCGAAGGAAAACCACGAGGAGTCGAGACTCGTCGCCGTCGCCAAGGCGAGAAAATGGCTGGCTCTCTCAAGGCGCGCGATAACCCTGTCTCGCGAGAGAGATTCCCAGTTCGTGTGCATCTTGAGGCCGTAGGCATCGACGCCCGCCTCGGCGAGCGCGGCGAGGATATTATGCAGGGATTGCGCGTCCTCGGGGGACGCGAGCACCAGAACCGTCACGCCATCTCCATCCTTCTCAATCGGGGCGGTTGAGGCCGAAGACCTCATCGACATGAAGGGAGACTGCGCCATATTCGCCGTGCGCCGTCCCGACCATGAGAACCGCCCTATTCCCTTCTAATGTCGGCAGCGCCCTCGAGTAGGCTTGAGGGAAAAAGACCGCCTCGAAAAGGCCCTCCTCGTCCTCGAAGGTGTAAAAGGCCATGCTTTCGCCGTCTTTGGTCGCCACTTCCTTGCCCGCGATGGTCGTACCCGCGAGGCAGAGCCGACGGGAGGGCCCTTGGCCCTGCCCGTCGCCAAACGCCGGCGCCGGGCCTTCGGCCATCGCGCGGAGGATGGACGACTTTACCGGCGGCGGCAGGCCTCTGCGGCCCGCCACAAGGGCGGCCCTGGGCGCGAAGAGGGCGGCGGGCACGCAGGCCAGCACGAGGCCGAGGAGCCTCGCCTCGTCGGCGAGCCGCGTCGGGGCGCCGTAGTCTTTTATCCAGGATGGCGGCTCCCAGTCGTCCTCGATGAGCTCATTTCCCGGCGCGAGTCCGGCGGCCGCGCGCTCGCGGATGCGGTGCAGGGCCCAGAGCGCCTGCGGCCTGCCCAAGGGGAGGCCGCCTAGACTAGCGGGCAGGCCGTCGAGGCAGCCCGAGCGCAGCAAGGCGCGAAGCTCCGAAAGCTTGGGCGAGACGAGAGTCTCGAATTCCGACAGGCTGACGAAGAGCTTCCTTCCCGCGGCGCCGCGCCTTTCTCGCGCGTCGAGGATGCGCTCGAGCGTGGGGCAAGACAACCCGCGCAGCTGGGACAATCCTACCCTGATCGCATCGCGAGGATACGCGTCGCGCGGATACGCGTCGCGCTCGACGCGGTATTCGGACCAGCTCGCGTTGACGTGGGGAGGCAAGATCTCGATACCGAGGCGCCGAGCCTCGCCGATATAAGCCTGGACCCCGTAAAAGCCCCCGCCGTTATTTATGACCGAGGCCATGAAGATCGCGGGATAGTGGGCCTTCATCCAGGCGAGGCGGTAGGAGACCAGGGCGTATGAGGCCGAGTGGGCCTTGCAGAAGGAATAGCCGTCGAAGGAGAGCATCATGTCCCAGAGCTCGCCCGCGTCGCGGCCGTCTACGCCGGCGGCGGCGCAGCCCGCGAGGAAGCGGCCCTTGAAGTCCTCGAGGGCGCCTCCCTTGCGCTTCTTCGTGAGGACCTTGCGCAGGCCGTCGGCCAGGACAGCGTCGAAGCCCGCGGCCGCCATGGCTACCCGCGAGACATCCTCCTGGTAGACCATGATGCCGTAGGTATCCCGAAGCGTCTCCTCGACTGCGGCGGGCAGACGGCGCCAGCTCCCGCCCCGCAGCCGACGCACGTACTCGTTGATCCACTTATTGGCGGCCGGCCTGATGATGGAGCTCGCCGCGACGAGGCGGCGATAGTCGACCGTCCCCATTTTCAGGAGGAGCTGCCGCGTAGCCGGCGACTCGATGTAGAAAACCCCCATGCTCCGCCCCGACTCGACGAGTTCGCGCGTCGCGGGATCGGAGTCCGGTCCCGCGTCGGGAGAGGCCCCGGGCGGCGCGCCGGAGAAGTCCCAAGCGAGCGGCATCTCGCGGGGCTCGCCCGCGCCGCGCTCGCGATTGACGAGCGTAAGGCAGTCGCGCAGCACCGCGAGGGAGCGGTTGCCGAGGAGGTCTATCTTGACGAGGCCCGCCCTCTCCGTGCCGTCCTTCTCCCAGCCGAGGACGGGAAGGCCGGCGGGCGAGACTTGGATGTGGCAGTAGTCCGTGATGGGTCCCGGCGTGATGACGATGCCGCCCGGATGGGTCCCGATATAGCGCGGCATTCCCTTGATCATGCGCGCGAGGCGGAGCAGCTCGGGCGGCAGCTCGCCCGTCGTGCCCAGGCGCAGCGCCCGGCCCGCGCCGCGCACGTCCTCCTCGTTCATGCCGAGGGCGAGGGCCGACTCGCGCAAGCTGCCGCGCCCGGAGAAACCGCAGTGGTCGGCGACCATGGCCGCCCTGCCCGCGTAGTCCGCGAAAACCGAGGCGAGGACGGCAGGCCTCTCGTCCCAGGGGAAGTCTATGTCGATGTCGGGCGGGTCCTTGCGCCCCTCGTTGAGGAAGCGTTCGAAAAAGAGGTCGTGCTCGAGGGGATCGACGTGGGTGAGGCCGAGGAGGTAGGAGACCAGGCTCGAGGCCGCGCTTCCCCGACCGCAGGTTCGGGGACAGCGCGAGACGATGTCGCGCACGACGAGGAAGTAGGCCGAGAAGCCCTTGTCGCGGATGATCCGCAGCTCGCGCTCGAGGCGCTCCCGCAAGCGGGCGCGGAGGCTCGGGCCGTAGCGACGCCGCGCCCCTTCCGCGCAGAGCGAGCGCAGGAGATAGAAGGACTCCTCCTCGCCCAGGCCGCGATACGCGGGGAAAACCGGCGGGTCGGCGAAAAAAAAGGCGGCCGAGGCCGCTTCCTCGACTAGCTCTCGCGCGGCGTCGATGGCCTCGGGAAAAGCCGACAAGAGGGCGCGCGCCCGCGCGGAGGCGACCAGGGCGGCGCCGGGCGGAGCGGGCAGGCCTTCGCCATGCTCGCGCTCGTAATAGGCCAGGGTCCTGCGCTCCTCCACCGCCCGCGCGAGGCGCCAGAGCTCGGCGTCCTCGCTTTCGATGAAGCGAGCGGGATGCTCCGCGAGGAGAGGGAGCCCGAGTTTCCTGCCTGCGCGCGCTGGCCCCTCCTGCGGAGACCCCAGGGGCAGAGCCGCGTAGAGCCTGCCCATCCCCGCAAGGTCGGCAAGGACATTTGCGTCGGAGGAAGCGAGGGCGATGCCCTCCCATCCCGACTCAAGGAGATCGGCGAGAAGATCAAAGGCCGGAGGCGTATGGCGAACCTTAGCCACGGGAGAGGGCGGCCTTCGGCCCTTCTTCTCCGACCAAAACGGGGCTCTCCCTGCGAGCGGCTCTTCCTTGGAGCTATGCTCCTCCGCTGAGGGATTCTCGCGGGCCTCCGCCTCGAGGAGCTCCGGCGGCAGATGAAGGCGGCGCCTGGGCACCTCGACGGCGAGGATTCGCGTGAGCAGGACGCAGAGCCGGGAGTAGCCGCGGCGGTCCAGACAGTATGCGCGAAGGCGCAGGCCCCCCGTTTCCAGGGAAGCCGCCGCGACAGGTTTGAGCCCCGCGTCGATCGCCGCGTCGACCAGCTCGGGCAGGGCGTACATGTTGTTCTGGTCGGTGAGGGCGAGGGCGGACCAGGATCCCGCCGCGGCGGCCGTGGCGAAATCCGAAGGCGATCTCGCTCCGTCCATAAGCGAATACCAGGACCTAGCGCCAAGCAGAGGAAGGGCATCGCCATTCATACTACACATTTGTATAGTATTAATCTCGATTAAGCAAGTCGCTCTGGCGTTCAATGCAGTAACGGGCTTCCCACGCACACCGTACTTTTCGTATAGGGCGCTCTTGAGCCTTAAGGCGACTCCGCTTTCATATCGGGGACCGCGTGGCGACGCAGGTGATTGAGCGCCAGTCCCCCGAGTATCAGGGCCAGGCCGAGGCCGAACCGCAGGTTGAATTTCTCGCCCGCGAAGAGTGCCCCGAGAAGGACGGTGAGGGCCGTCTCGAGATAGAAGACTATGCTGCCTCGCCCAGCCGGCACGCTCTCGTAGCCTAATGCCATGAAAGCCTGGGCCAGGAAGGCCCCGACGCCTACCCCGACGAGGAGGAGAATAGCGACCGCCCCTCCGGCGGCGCTGCCCGAGGCCAGGGCTCCAGCGGGGACGAATGCGAAGAAGGGCAGCCCCAGGAGGCATGGGCTCAAGTACAGCATGAAGGGATTCTCGGTCTTGGTCCCGCGCCGCACGAGGTTGACGCCGACTCCCGCGAAGACGGCGCTCCCTATCGCCACGAGGTCGCCCGCCAGGGAGGAGCCCGAGCCGTCGCGCATAACTAGGACGGCCCCGCAGGTGCAGATCGCGACGCAGACGAAGACGCGAATGCTCAGTTTCTCGCCGAAGAAAAAAGCGCCGAAGAGGGCCACGAAAAGCGGGTAGGTGTTGGACAGCAGCGCGGCGCGGCCCGGTCCCGTCATGGAGATGGCGATGTACATCATGGCCATGGACAGGGCGCCGAAGACTCCGCGAAGGGCCACGAGACCGGGGCGGCCGGGCTTAAGCGAACGATACCGCAGGGCGAGCACGAAGACGCAGAGCACTGTCCCTACCGCGAAGCGCGCGGCGGAGATGAACATCCCGGAATAGTAGCGCGAGGCCAGCTTGACCGTGAGGGAGGAGCAGGCGAAGAAGATAGCCGCCGAATACAAGGCCGCGTAGCCGCCGCGGACGCGCATAAAAAACCTCCGGGCGGCCATCCTAACAGGCTTGGAAGAAAGCAAACAGGGCCGCCAGCGATAGCCGACGCGCTTGCGATAGCTGGCGAGCCTGGCGTAATGGCCGGCGCCATTATGCCCAGCGATGCCTATCCTTTCATTAGTACTTTATCAAAGGAGATATTCATGGACGCATTCAAATCCCTGTCGGATTCCATCGCGGCCCTCGCCACCCGCGCGGGCGCTAGGCTTTTTCACGTTCCTTCGCCCATGGGCGGACGGACAGCCCTCGGCTTCGACGGCAAACTCCTCCTCGTTCCCGCGTCGGAGGCGAGCGAGGGCGAGTCCCTCGTCATTCTCGCGCCGGGCGGCAAGGAAGTCGAGGCCAAGGTGAAGGGCTTCGATCCCGGCCTGGGGCTCGCAGTCCTCGAGCTGGTACAGGCCATGCCCGAGACTGCGTGGACCGCCGCGGCCGGCCTTCCCGCCCTCGGCTCCCTCGTCCTGGTCGCCGCCTATCCTTCGCCCGAGGGCCCGGAAGTCAGGCTCGACGCCCTTCGCATCGCGGGCGGCGAGGGCGACGAGGCCTACCTCCAGACGGACGGGTCGCCCTTCCCCGGCTTTGCCGGCGCCGCCATAGTAGATCCCGAGGGAGCTCTTACGGGCTTCGTTCTCGCCGACCGAGGCGGCAACCGCGGCTGGGCATTGCCCGCCGCGCGCGCGGCCGCCCTCGTGGCCGCCATTTCCTCGGGACAGACTTCCGCGAAGGCATGGCTCGGCGTATCGACCGTGCCTATCGCCGCGCCAGCCGAGCTGGCGGCTTCCTTTGGCGACGGCCGTACGGGCGCCCTCCTCGTCGCTGGCGTGGAGGCCGAAAGTCCCGCCGCCAAGGCGGGCCTGCGCGTGGGCGACATCCTGGTTTCCTTGGGCGGCCGCTCCCTCGGCGAGCCCGACGATCTCCTTGCCGTCCTCGACGCAGCCCAGCCTGGAAAGGCTCTGCCTATCGTCGTACTGCGCTCGGGCGAGAAGAAAGAGCTCGCGGCGATTCCCTCGGCCCGACCTCGCGGAGAAGACCGCCATTCGAGCTCCCACGGGCATCGCGAGCATCACGGACATCACGGCCCCTGGTGGATGGGAGGGGGCCGATGCGGTTGGGCTCCGGGCCGCTAAAAGTACGCATCGAGGCCGAGGGGCCGGGGGCCGCGGAGCTCCTGGCCCGAGCCCGGAAGGACGGCCTTGTCCTCGCCGGGCCGAACGAGGCGGCCGATCTCGCCGCGAGTCCCTGCGCCGACGGCGATCCAACCGAAGTTTTCTCGGCCGCGCGGCATTCCGCGGCCGAGTCGAGGCCTTCTCGCGCGAGACCTCCTTCGGCCTTGAGCCCGCGCGAGCTCGAGATACTGGACTACCTCGTCGATGGCTGGTCCAACGCGGAGATAGCCTCCGCTCTCGGCATAGGCCTGCGGACGGTCCGCTTCCACCTCGAGGGGATTTTCGGGAAACTGGGCGTGTCGCGCCGAGGCGAGGCCGTGCGCGAAGCCGTCCGCCTCGGCCTCGTCCGCTTCGACGTTTAGCGTATAATGGGAGCATGATCGTCTCCGCCTCGAGGCGCACCGACATTCCCGCCTATTACGCCGGATGGCTCATGGGAAGGATCGACGCGGGCTATTGCCTCGTCCGTAATCCCTTCGACGCGCGGCGCTCGAAGCGCGTCAGCCTGGCGCCGCAGGATATCGACTTCCTCGTCCTCTGGACACGCGATCCCCGGCCTCTCATCCCGCGCATACGAGAGCTCGACGGTCGCGGCATACGCTCCTATGCGCAAATGACCATCACCGGTTATCCCTCCGCGATCGAGCCGGGGGCGCCGCCCCTCGACGAGGCGATCGGCGCGTTATGCGAACTATCAACCGCTCTCGGAAGCCGACGAGTCCTTTGGCGCTACGATCCCATATTCCTCGCCGATGGCATGGGGGCCGACTTCCATCGCCGCAACTTCGAACGCATCGCCTCGGCCCTGGAAGGCCGGACCGAGCGCGTGACCCTAAGCCTCCTCGACGAGTACGCGCTCACGGCGTCGCGGCTCGCTCGCGCCGGGTTTCCAAGGCCCGTTTTCGGCAGCGAAAAAAGCTCCGCCGCCAGTGCCGCCAATGTCCGCGGCCCCGACTCGCCGCCCGATCCCTACCCCGCGCTTTTAGCCGACCTCGCGGCTATCGCTAGGTCGCGGGGCATGAAGGTCCTCGCCTGCGCCGAGCCCTACGATCTCTCCGCCCTCGGCATCGAGGCGGGCGCATGCGTCGATTCGGACTTGGCCGCCTCGCTCTGGGGCGCAGCCAACGGCGGGGCAAGGAACGATGTAAAAGGCGACGCCGTAGCCAAGGACTCCGGCCAGCGCCGCGCCTGCCGCTGTTCTCCAAGCGTCGATATCGGCGCCTACGGAACCTGTCCGCGCGGCTGCGCCTACTGCTACGCCAACCGCGGCGCCGGGCGTCTCGCGATGCGCGGCCGCGAGGACGAGTCGCTCTGAATCGGTTTGCGACGCCTAGCGCCGATCCGTCACGTTCAAGTCGGTAAGACGCCGGTGATGTCCGCGGTTTTCCGCGAGCCGTCTTGCCGCAAAGCTCTTGCCATGAGCCGGGTATATCCGTTTGGCTCCTGCCTCGAGCAGTCGATCCCAGCTTTCGTAGTACTGACGGATATCCTCGATAAAAATCACGCAATACCGCGTGCCCGCGAATCGCAGAAAATTGGCCGCGGCATCGCCGCAAAAACAGGCGCCGTCGTCCATCACGAGAGACAGCGAATCTTCCGTGTGGCCGGGCGTAGCCAGCAGTGTGCCTTCGAGCTCAAGGCCGACATCGGATAGGCGCCGAGGCAGGTCGACAATAATATCCTGCGGACGCGCCTGGAACGGCGGGAAGCTGTGGTCCCACGATGGCTCTAGCCGCGACTTGATCCAGGTCAGGGCGCGTATCCGCTTAGTGATATAGCCGGCCCCCTTTTTGTAAACATGGACACCGCCCTGCAGCCTTTCGGCGGTCAAGGCCGACATCACGACCGCGATCCGAGGATTCTCGGCCACTAGCCGGTTCAGCAATCCGCAGTGATCGTCGTGGTGGTGAGTGAGGATCACATGCGTGATGTCCGCCGGCGCTACCCCTTGCCGGGCCAGCTTCTCCGCGAAGCGATCCCATTCGTACTCGTAACCCGTGTCTACAAGGATGATCCCGTCTCGATGCCGAATCAAAAAACAATTCGTGTACCTGAGCTTGACGTTCTTAGTCTCCATCCGCCTCTCCTTCGCGAATCGTCCTTTCGTCGCTATTCTTCGAGGGCCTTTCGTCGCAAGAATTCCTCGAGACGATCGAAGAGATCGAGAACTCGGCCTGCGGCGTCTTCGCCTATCGAAGCGACGCAATCGTCCAGCTCAGCATAGAGGCGGGAGTGGTAGGCTTCATGTTCGCGGTACGCTATGTGGCCGACCTTAGTGAGCGAGAGCTCGGTATCCCGATCCGATCCTGAAGCCTTTTTTTGAAACACGAGACCCTTGGCCTTGAGCTTGGCCAGCATTTGCGACACTGCGCTCTTGCTCGTACCCTGCAGCCGGGCCAATCCCGTGACGCTTGCGCCCGGATGGTCGCCGATAAACTCGATGAAATGAATTTCGGCTCGAGTGAGTTCTCCGGCTGCGCCATAGGCCGCCGGCTTGTCTTCCGCCTGGCCATAAAGGCTGACCAGACGGAGAAAACGCCCCGCAAATTGTCGCGATTCCATATTTTGACAATCCTTATTGGTAAGCTACTTACCATTACTATATTTGTCAAGCACCTAGCGGTATCTTCACGGCGTGGACGATTTGGAAATAAGCTTCGCGACCAGGATGGCCGACATCCCCAGACCCGAGTGGGACGCCCTCGCAGCCCCCTACGGCAACCCGCTTATGAGCTGGGGCTTCCTCGCCCTCCTCGAGGAATCGGGATCCATGACGGCCGAGACCGGATGGACCGCCGCCCACGCCCTAGCCAGGCGGGACGGCGAGCTCGTCGCGGCGGCGCCCTTCTACATAAAGTCCCACTCCTGGGGCGAGTTCGTCTTCGATTTCGAGTTCGCCGAGATCGCGCAACGCAACAAGCTCGAGTGGTATCCCAAGCTCGTCGGCATGATACCGGCCACGCCGGCGCCGGCCTGGAGGGTCCTCGTCACCCCCGGCATAGACAGAGGGAGCGAGGAATATGGCCGCCTCGAGGCCGCCGTGCTCGAGGCCGCCGCCGGGGCCGCGCGCGACGCAGGCCTGGCGGGCCTTCACATGCTGTGGCCCGAACCGGACACGGCCGCCCTCCTGCGCGGCGCAAATCCAGCCTCCGGCTCAAAAGGAGGCTGGGCGGAGTGGGAGCACCAGGCCTTCCTATGGACGGACGAAGGCTACGGCGATTTCGAGGGCTACCTCGATTCCTTCTCGAAGAACATGCGGCGCAACGTCAAGCGGGAAAGGAAGGCCGTCGCGGACGCGGGCATCGCAACCCGGATGATCCGCGCCGAGGAAGCGTCGGCGCGGCCCGAGCTGCTCGTCGCGATGGCCGATCTCTACGAGGCGCACAACGAAAAGTTCGGGCCCTGGGCGGCCAAGTTCCTGGAGCGCGACTTCTTCTTGCGGCTGCCGGAATTCATGAGCGAGGGCTGGGTTCTCGCCGCGGCCTTCGACCGAGGCGGCGCGGCTTTCGAGGACGACACCGCCGAGCCGATCGCCCTGGCATTCCTCCTCGAGGGCAGGGACCGGCTCTACGGCCGTTTCTGGGGCGCGCGCCGCGAGCTTCCCGGCCTCCACTTCGAGCTCTGCTACTACCTGCCGATAGAATACGCGCTATCGAGGGGCATCGCTTCCTTCGATCCCGGCATGGGCAGCCCGCACAAGGCGCGGCGCGGCTTCCGCTCGGTGATGGCGCCGAGCTTCCACCAGCCCTTCGACCCGAGGCTCGCTTCCTTCATGGGCCGCGTCCTCCCCGACATCAACGCCGAGGAGCGCGCCCAAGCGGCGGCGCTCAACGAGGAGCTGCCGTTTAAGCGACCGCCGGGCCTAGCCCATGGGGGATCTTAAATCCAGGTTCCGTACAGCGTCACGTTGGAATTGATCGTGAAGGTCGCCCCGGGGACATAGAAGGTCCCGCCGCCGCCGCCGTCCACGCCTCCGTTGTCCTTAGTGTTCCAACCGACGAAAGCAAAGCCCAGCCACACTAGCGGCCCGGTGTTGCCCATGACTGTTACCGTGGATCCGGCCGCGTATTGGGTAGAATCGACCGGCACGCTTCCAGTAGTGGCGACCGTCGTATTCGCGTAGGTGACGGTGTAAGGGGGCCCGTTCGCCATTGGATTCCTACAGGCCGAAACCGACAACAGTAGGGCTACGCAGAGCCCCAGAAGCGGCGCATAGATAGATCGCGTGCAATTTCTGCTTCGCATTTTTCCTCCCCATCGGCTTTGCCGATTAAATGTCTTCCGCAGGCGGCGTCTTGTTGTTCACATAGGCGTCGATCCAGGCCAAGAGCTCCTTCGCCTGGGGGACATTGGCCTTTTGAAGGATCAGGTACTGCTGTATCGCCTTTTTCAAGTCGCCGGCCTGAAGGCTGGCTTCACCGTAGTACTCTCTCGCATCGGGGAAATTAGGCTTCAAGGCCAAGGCTTTCTCGTAGTACGAAAAGGCCTCGTCCAGCTTTCCCGACTTCCTGAGGCTATAGCCCTTCATGTTCAAGGCTTCCGGGTAATCGGCCCGAAGCTTCAATGCCGCGTCGAGGTCCGTTATGGCCTCGTCGAATTTAGCGCTCTTCGCGGCCTGGTAGCCGAGCGCATACCACGACTGCGCGGTCGGCTGAGGCGCAGGCTTGGGCGCGCTGGAACCGCTGGAGCCGCTGCCAGCGGCGGAGCCTCCTCCGCCATCCGCGAACAGCGCGGTCGAAATTATAAGACCCATGACCATGAAACCAACTCTCTTGATCATAAAAACCTCCTAACTGCGAAATGCGATTCGGGATCGTCCTAGATATCCGTTCCCACGATTATGCGCCCGGAGGGCCTTGCGCCCTTTCCCGCGCTCTCTTCCGTCACCTCGATCGAACGAGGCTCCTGATTCCAACGAGGGTCCTGGACACGGAGCAATCCGCGTCCTTCGCCCTTCCATTCCAGGTCGCCGACCGCCATCCAGTCTTCGCCCCAACGGGCCCATAGACGATAGGTCATGCCGACGGCCGGATCCTTTAATCCTTGAAGACCGAGGACGACCGTACCGTGCTGGATATCGTAGCTGCAGGTTCCCGTAACCCTTCCGTCGGCGGCGACAAGCTTCTTGACCGCTATGTCGGAACGGGTGAGGAAGGCCAGGGCGATTCCGTTCTCGGCGGCGTTTCGGATCGACAGGAAAGCCCAGACGGAGGCTCCCGCCCCCCAAGCCACAAGGAGGCTAAGGGCCACGGGAATCAGCCGGCCTCGCAGATTTCGCAGCGCTAGGCGGATCCGCCCTTTGACCGTGCCCAAGGGCAGACCCAGTGTATCGGCGACTTCCTCATGGGATAACTCGTCGAAAAACGCCAATCTGAGGGCCTGGCGCTGAGGGCCGGGCAGGCGTTCGATAGCGTCCTGAAGGGCATTGATCCTAAAGTTTTTCCAGGTCTCCTCGGGCGGATCGCCCTGATTCCCGATAGCCTCCGCGATGATATCCATGTCCTCGAACTCCAAGGCCGGTCTGCGGCTCCGGCGCCTTAGCTCATTGAGAATGCGAAAATGGGCGATCTGAAGAATCCAGTTGCGGAAGCTACCCTTAGTCGGATCGAAGTCGCCCGACTTGGTCCAGACGATAAGAAAGACTTCCTGGACGATGTCTTCGGCCGCGCCATTATCCAGGCTTTTCATTGCGACATGGTGCAGAAGGGGGGCGAAGCGGCCATAGAGGATCTGGAGGGCTTTTTCGTCCTTAAGAACGACCTTCTCCATCCAGATCTCGTCTTTTATCCATGGTTCCCGGTCCTTATCCATCTGGTAACCGCCTCTACCAAGGATTACACCTTCCGCGGCCTTTTGGATCACTTGAGGTTAAAAAAGGCGATTTCGAGGGCTATCTGGATTCTTTCCCGAAGTACATGAGGCGCGGCGCCTGCATGGACCGCGTCCTAGCCTAGTGACTTAAAAAGAAGGCAAACTCCAATCGGTTGGAGGCGTGCTGCCCGCATAATGAGCCGTCCAGGAATATTTATCGGATGCTTGATTCTTCCAGCATACGCCGTGGGCAGTAGTGGGAGTATCAAATACGCTTGAAATCACCCAGCCTAGATCGCTGTTATCGGTGACATCATCGTCATTCTTAAACGTGCCATCGGTTAGCGGGGCATTGAATGGCCCCCACCAGGTCGAAGGATAGCCCGGAGTCTCGAGCACATAACCTCTAACGTTGGCGCCATTTACTCGAAAATCCACTCGACTGCTTGACGCGTCCTCGCTCCAATATCCCTCGACTGGCGTCGCTCCAGGCCCCGATAGCGAATCCGACAGCGAGCACGATTCGAGAAATGCCGCGCCTACGATGCATACAATTAAAAATAGCCGGACTAGAGCGCTTTTTTTTCTCGCCATGATGCCCCCAGGAATATCCTAATCTGAAGCTCTCCGCTTGGCTAGCCGCTTCGTATTGAGGCGCGACTATCATTTAGCGGGACTAAGGGCCAAGTATGCCTCGTTGATAAGCTCGATCGCGAGCGGGAAGTCGCGGGCCTCGAGGCGCGTGCTCTCGCCGTCGGCTTGAAAAAGAATCCGATCGGGGTAATCGATGATGAGTCGCTGCGCGCTGAAGAGATCGACTTCGGGCAAGGCTCTATGCGTGCCTGACTGCAGAGGGCCCTTGGCCGCGAGCTTGCGGAATAGCGACATCTGGGAAACCGCGCAGACGTTTTCCTCGCCGGGGAGGATGGCCTTGTTGGATCCGTATTGCCGCTTTCCCGACGCGCCGACGGCGAGGAGGAGGAGCTTTCGCCGGAAGTCGCGGACCGAGGCTCCCGCGGCAGAGAAGGCCTTGAGCCCCAGCTCGCGGCTGGGCCACGCGAAATCGTAGAAGACCGAGGCGATGTCCACCCATAGTTTGTAGAAATCGCCCGGGAATACCGTCTTTAGCTTGTTGGTCATGAGGGTGATGTAGGCGTCTACGCCGAGACTGGCGATATTAAAGGACCAGATCGGGCGTTTTCCGCCCTCGGCCTTGGGCGTAACCAGAATGGCGGTCCTGGGGGTCGCCACGCAGGGCCCGAGTATGCGGCCGAGGCAGGCGACGAGGTCGCGGCCGTCCGAGCCGTCGTTGCCCGTGCCGAAGGGCAGGCGCAGCACGGCGTAGTGCCGGCGCTCCTCGGGGGGCAGCTCCATGAGGGAGCTGATCACCTCTAGGGCGGTGCCGTCGCCGCCCGCGGGCATGACGAGGCGGAACTCGCCCTCGTGGATGCCCGAGGCACGTGAGGCGGCGAAGAAGCCTCGGGCGAGCTCGGCGGCGTGGGCCGGCTTCTTGGTCATGCCGAGCTCGAGGCGCGCGGGGCCGGCCCGCAGGGGCAGGCCGGCGGCCATCTCCTTTAGGGCGAGGAGTTCGGCCTGCCTGAGTTTGGCGTAGGAGGGCCGCGTAAAGCCGCCCGCCTTGGGATTGGCCACGAGCAGGGCTCCCGCTAGGCGGCAGGGGAGGGCCGGGGCGCGATCGAGGATGCAGGAGAGGCCATCGGCCAATTCTTCGGGTTGCATGCGGTAAAGTCTAGCCTCGATAGATATTGCTGTCCATGCGTTGAAGAGTGGAGAGCGCATAGCCGATAATCGATACTAGATGAAAGTACTTTGTATCGCTCAGCAGAAGGGCGGCGTCTGCAAGACCACCACGGCCCTGTCCCTCTCGGCCGCATGGGCTCTCGCGGGCTCGCGCGTCCTCATGGTGGACGTGGATCCTCAGGCCAACCTCACGCGCAACATAATCGACTACGAAAAGCTGGCGACGGACATCTCTTCCGTATACGCCGGCAAGGCTAAACTACGGGAAGCGATCGCCGCGACCGCGGCGAGCGGTCTCTTCATCGTACCGGCCCGGACCTCCCTAAATCGAGTCGAGAACCTCGAGCGCAGCCTCTCGACCTACACGACCCTTCGTAGGGAGATACCCAAGCTCGCCAAGGACTATGACCTGATTGTCATCGATACTCCCCCCTCTCTCGGGCTCTTTACGGTTTCGGCCCTTCTCGCGGCGAGCCACGTCCTCGTGCCGGTCCAACCGACATTCTTCTGCCAAGAGGGCCTCGGCGACCTAAACCAGACTATAGTCGAGGCGAGGGAGAACAACGCGGGCCTCGTCTCGGTGCGCTATTTCATGACTTTGTTCGACAAGCGCACCATCATCAGCCAGGACATCGCGAAGCTCCTGCGCGACAAGTTGGGAACGAGTCTCTTCTCCACGACGATCCGGAGGAACATAGCCATCGAAGAGAGCCAATACGCGCAGAGGACTATCTTCGATTACGCGCCAAAATCCACCGGCGCCGAAGATTACCGCGCCCTCGCGAAGGAAGTAGCAGCGTGGCTCGAAAGCGACTGATAAAAGGAGCCAATGCGGCGAGGGTCGAGGAGCGCATCGCCCGCGTGCCCATCGACGTGGCCGGCCCCGCGGCCGCACCGGAATCGAGCATTTTCGGAGCCCTGCGGGCCTTGGAAGACGGCGCGGCGGCCCCGCCGAGATCCCTCCCCCCAAAAAAGATCGCGGCCTATAAGCGCATATCGCCTACTATCCAGGCAGCGCGAGGACGAAAGGCCGAGAGCGTAAAAACGCCGTCCCCCGCGCCAAAGCCGGTCCCCAGGCCCACGCCGATTCCCAAGGCGGGCAAGAGCGAAAAGGTCTATCGCCTCGGCCCCTCCGACTTTAATGCCGAAGAGCGCGAGACGATCGTACGCTGCTGCTCGGATTACAAAAACCGCCTCCCAACTTACCTGCTCGCGGCGCAGAAGGAAGTCAAGCTCCTCGACTCGGTGATAGACAAATGCCGCGCGGCGAAAGACCGTCCTCGCAAGCCCTAACCGGCCGAGGATATCACATTCCTTCCGGCGCCTTGCCTTTCCCGGCCTCGACCTCGTCGAGGAAGGATCCGAGATCGGCGAAAAAATTGTCCGCGTAGCGATCGTGGGCGGGCTCGTGCCTGACGCGGGGATAGCCGTAGACCCTCACTCCCGCGCTGGAGAGCGATTTGCGGCCGGCAGGCGACAGGTAAGGATCGTCTTCGCCGGAGAAAGCGGCCGCCGGCATGCCTAAAGGCTCTTCGAGGGCGGAGGCGATTTCCAAGGCCACGGACCTGAGATCGCGCTTGTGGAACCTCAATACCGACGGGCCGTCTGTTAATCCTTTGAGAAGCTCGGGCATCCCGCTCTGCGCTTCCGGAGCGAGCGCGAGCTGGGCCGTTGATAGGAAAAAGGGCGGCTTCTTGAGCTTTAGCGGCGGATATTCCACGACGGGAGCGACGAGCGCGAGGGCGGCCAGGCCCTGAATTTCCTTGGCCACCGGCAGCAGAGCCCCGCCCGAAAAAGAGGACGCGATAAGGTAGAGAGGAAGGCCGGTGGGTCTCGCCTCCTTGGCGAAGGCCAAGATAGCCGTTCGGAAAGCGCGCAGACTGGTCCTCGGGGAAGTAGGCGAGCCGAAGGCGAGATCTAGGGAAAGCACGCGGAAACCTCGATCAATAAGGAAGGAGATGAGCCTTTTTTCCTTAGAAACCGGCCAGAGACCGTTGCCCACGATAAGGGCGGTACGCCGATACCCGTCTTCCCGTAGCTCCCATGAATGGCTTTTGTAGCTGGTCCCGTCGCTCAAAACAAAGCTCTTCGCGATATGGTTCATCCCGTCCTCCGTAGTATGCGCTAATCGTAGAGCCCCTCATCGGAACTGGCAAGCATAAATTGGGCCCGCGTCAAAGTTGCGCGAAACCCCTTCAGACACTATAGTTATCCTCGCGAGCCACCAGAGATGATAATAGCGCTTTTCGCCGACGCAAGCTCAGCCCTCCCCGTCGCCGAGCGACTCGAATCGCAGGGGCACGCCTGCATCCTCGCGAAGGACTCGATACCGGGCGAAGTCGATTGCGTCGTCGTCGTCGGCGACTCGGGCATCAACGCCGAACTCGTGGAGGCGGCCGAGGAGGCGGGGCTTCCCGTCCTCAGGCTTCAGGGCGCCGGAGCCGGCGAGGCCGCGGCGGCGGCAGCCTGGGGCCTCGGCCTCGCCGACGAGCGCTATATCGAGGCGGCCAGGTCGGACGCGCGGGTAAAGCGCCTCGAGGACATCCGCGTAAAGATGGCCGAGCAGCGCGTGCTTGAGCTCGCGACGGCCAACGAGCTCCTGGAGGAGCAGGCGAAGGAGCTTAAGGAAACGCTTAGCCGGCTCGACGGGGCGAACAGGCAGCTCATCGACGAGCTCAACCTGGCGAGCGAGCTTCAGAAGAACCTCCTGCCCCGCTCCTACCCCGACGACGCGCCTCTCGAATTCGCGCACAAGTTCATCCCCCTCAATTCCATCGGCGGCGACTTATTCGACGTCGTACGCCTCGACAAGAGAACCCTAGGCCTGGTAATCGCCGACGTATCGGGGCACGGCGTCGGCCCCGCCCTCGTCACCGCGATGTTCAAGAGCTCCTTCGGGTTCGTGAGCAAGAGCATACGATCGCCCGCCGCCATCATGACGGCGCTCAACTCGGAACTGAATGGCTCCCTGACGACGGGGCACTATGTCACCGCCTTCACGGCGATCATCGACATCGAGAGCCTCGAGATGCGTTATTGCAGCGCCGGCCATCCCAACCAGCTCCTAATCAAGGCCGACGGCAGATCGGAGGAGCTCGCGACGATGGGCTTCCTTCTCGGCATGATGGAGAACATGGACTACGAGGAAAAGAGCCTCGTCCTCGATCCCGGCGACACCCTCGTCCTCTTCACCGACGGCGTTTTCGAGTCCCCCGATGCAAGCGGCAATCTCTTCGGCCGGGAGGGCATCCTCCGCTCCGTCTCCTCGCGCCTGGGCTCGGGCGTCGGAGAGCTTTCCGACGGACTCTTCTCGGACCTCCTCGAGTGGAGCCAAGGCACGGAGGCTTCGGACGATGTCACGATCCTTATGGCCCAGGTCATCGAGTCGCTATAGCGGGCGCGGTCTAGTCCGCCAGGCGGATGCCCACCTGGCCGCAGAGCTGGCACTCCATGTCTACGCGGGCGCTGACGCGCAGGGCGCCGGCGCCTGACATCCAGGAGCCGCCTCGGACCGCCTTATATTCACCCGAGGAAGGACCCGCGGGGTCGCGCGCCTCGCCGGGGGAATAGGGGCCGTACCAATCGGCCGTCCATTCGAACACGTTGCCCGCCATATCGTAGAGGCCGAAGCCGTTAGGCTCGAACTGCCGCACGGCAGTCGTACCTCGGAACTGCTTGGCTAGGTTGGCGATCGTATCGTTCATTTGGTCGCCGCCGGGGTATTTCTTCCCGACGAGGCCGCCGCGCGCCGCGCATTCCCATTCGGCCTCGGTGGGAAGGCGCTTGCCGAGCCAGGCGGCAAAGGCCGCGGCGGCGTGATACGACACGAAAGACACGGGATTGTCATCCTTGCCCTCGGGATAGCCCGCATCGCCCCAGTCGGAAAGGTAGCTCTCGTCCCGCATCTCGCTTGGGGCGCGGTCTTTGGACCACTGCGGATTGGCATCTATGAACAGCGAATATTCCTTATTAGTGATGAGGTGGTCGCAGACTCTATACGCACTTAGGGCGACTTTGTGCGGAGGCTTTTCGGCGTCGGCCATCTCCGATCCCATTACGAATGAGCCGGCGGGTATCGCCTTCATCGAGGCTTCAATGAGGGCGAGGGCCTCCGCGGAGGGCCCAATTCCAGTTAGAGGAGCGGGTTCGACCAGGGTTTCGAGCGCGGGTTCAGGCGCGAGCCCGGCCGCGGAAGCCGCCGGAAAGGCTGGGGGGCGCTCGCCCCCCCGTTTTATGGGCTCCCGAAGATCCAGAGCGGCTTCGGCCCTCCCGCCGGGCGAGCCGAGGAGAGCCGCCAGAGCGGAGCCTACGCTCGCGCCCGAGGATGTGAGGACCGACCGGAGTTCGTCCCCGAATTCGACGAGTTCCTTTGGAGAGGAACTTTCGATAAAGTAGCGCAGATCCTGCAAAAGGCGGATCTTGCGCTGCAGGGCGGCCATTTGGGACTCGAGCGTTTGAAGATAGTCCATCTGGCGTCAATTCTACGCCAAGACGATAGGCGATTTCAATAAAAATGCGGCAAAGAAGCGATAGGCGAATTTGACAAAGATTCCCGTACGCCTATACTTTTCATTATGAGCATCTCAGCGGCCGATCTACGGAAGCTCGTCCAGATCGTCCGACAATACGAAGTCATCTACGGGGGCGGCATAAGTTCGAGCGATGCCGCGGTGCGCGAAGAGTGCGAAGGCCTCGTCGGCCTTCTCGAATCGGAGCCCGGCGGCAAAAAAAAGACGGGCCGCGGGTCCCGCGCGGTCGAGTCGCTTCCATCACTCATCGACGCCAAGAAGAAACGCAAACAAGACGACCGAGGCAGGCCTAAGACCTTGCGGGCTTCCGAGCTCGCCACGCTAACGTCTTCCAGGGCCGAAAGGAATCCCTCCGAGTCCGCTCCGAAAAAAAAGGCGAAATCCGCCGTCGCTAAGGGAAAGGCTCCTGCGGCCAAGTCCAAGGTCCAGGGGAAAGACGCCAAGAAGGCGTCGGTCGGCAAAAAGGCGACCCCCCTAAAAGAGGCGGCTCAGGCTAAGCCCGCGAAAAAAACGAGCGCCGCAGACGAGATTTACAATGACGTGCGGAGCCGTCATGCCGGGGGAGCGAAGGCCGCCGCCGAGCGCGCGGACATGATCGCCGACCACGCCGCAAGCTCCAACGATGTCGGTACCAAAAAACGCTTTCCCGCTCTCCACCTCTTCGACGCATTCCAGCAAAACCGCCTTCCCAAGTACGGCGGATTCATCGTCTGCGTCCGCTTCTCCGCCGATGGCGGCTACACCGTCATCGAGATAATCGGCTACGGAAACATGCAAGACCTCTATCCCGAGGGCGAAACCCTCGTATTCAAGAGCGTAGGCTGCAAGCTCTACGCGATCGTCGAGCCCTCGGGCTACCTCCTCAAGAGCGTCGAACCGGTCAACAGGCCCTCCGACCAGATGGTGCCCTACCGCTTCTCCGAGCTCTTGCGCATAACGACCAAGCGCTTCCAAGGCATACTCATCGGGCGCAAGCCCGTGTACATGCCGACGAGCTTCTCCGTTTTCAAGCCCGAGGGCGAGGATCTCGCCGTCCTCTTCTACGACATCGCCGACGTGTACTCCAATATCCAGGATTTCATCATCATGATATTGCGGGACCGCTTGAGCATTCCGGTAGCCGACTCGAGGAAGGCCGCCGAAATCATAGCCCGCGGCATACGCGAATTCCGCCTTTGGCTCGACGAGGTCTAGCATGGACGAGGTATCCGCGGCCGACATCCTCCTGACCGGCTTCGGCGAAGCCGACTTCGCCGCGGTTCGCGGCGCGATCGCCGCCCTCGGCCGCTCGGCCCTTCCCGGCGATCCCGCGCACAATACAAACACCAGCCTCGTGCTCACGGCCGCCTACGACGAGAGCTCGCTGCGTGGCCAAAGGGCCGCGGCCATCGACGACCGCAGGCCTTGGTGCTTCTGCGTGCCCGTGGGGGAGCGCGGTCTCGTGGCGGCGGCCTCATCCGCGCGCGAGGGGCGCATGCTCCTTCTCCCCCCCGTGGAACGGGAGCTTAAGCGGCTCCTCGCAGCCCTGGCCGAGGACGCGAAGGATAGGGGCGCCGGCGACGCCGCCTTCTCCGGCCTTTGGCGGCTCGACGCGGAGTTCTCCTGGAAGACTTCCGCCTTCGATGTCAGCCGCGTATGCAGGCGCTTAGCGCGCCTCCTCGCCGAGTCGGGCTACTATAACGACCGCGCGGGCGAGGATGAATGCGCCCTCGCCCTCGAAGAGGCCCTCGTTAATTCGGTGGATCACGGGAACCTCGGCCTCGACTCGTCGCTCAAGCCGGACGATCCCCTAAGCGAGGATCTCTATAGCGCCGAGCGGGAAAGGCGAATGGCCGAAAGCTCCTACGGCGACAAGCTCGTCCGCATCCGAGTCTCGGTGGCGGACGGGGAAGCCAACGTGGCCCTCGAGGACGAGGGAGCGGGCTTCGATACGACCAAGATAGCCGAGAGCCCCAGCGGGCTCGACGTGTCCGGCAAGGGATTCTGGTTTATTAAGCGGCCTTTCGACGCCGCTTCGTACAACTCGAAGGGAAATACGCTGACGCTCTCAAAACGAAAACCCGACTCATGGAGGTAACATGGATTTCAGCGACAAGGAGTTTAGAGTCCTTCTCCAGGCGCTCTACCGCTTCAGGGGCGAGGTCTCGGGGGCGAGTCAGAGCGAGCAGAATAAACTCGCTTTCGTCGCCTCGGTGATCGCCAAGATCGAATCGAAGGTCGGCCCCCTCACGGCCGAGAGGACGGGCTTCGATCGCGAGATGGACGAAAGCCTCGCGATCCTTAAAACGGGGAAAATGGGGCTCGCGAAAGAGATTAAATCGAAGGTCGAGCTTGACAAGACGGACGACGCGCCTAAGGTTAAGAGGAGCGCCTCAACAGGAGCGTCCAAGGCTAAGACGCCGTCGGCCGGACCAAAGGGCACAAAGACCGGCGCCTCGAAGAAGAGATAAGGCTTCGTTAAGAGTCGGACTACTTTTTAAGCTGGCTCAGGTCCTAAAACGACCAGTCAAGGAGGAACGATGGCTACTACAAAGGCGGAGGAGCAGGCACGGCTCTGGACCCGCGAGAACATCATGGCCGTGGAGAACCGCATTCTCCAACAGGTCATGTCGTCCCGAACGGCCGAGGCCGTCGAGTCGGCGATCGCCTACACGAGGTTCCTGAGGCTCTCCGGGCTGACTTCCGATAACTACCCGCTCTTCCTCAAGATGCTCGAGATCGAGAACCACTGGGTTCTCGACGCCCTCATCGGGGACGAGGATCCCTTCCTCTTCCTCTCGACGATCCAGCCCAACCGCTATGTGATCTCCAAGTGCTTCACGCTGCTCACGCGATGGCACCCTAGCGGCATCTATCCGAAAACCCTGTCGATCGCCCTCGGCGTGCTGCAGAACGCCTTCAGCTCTCCCAAGGACGGCTACAAGATCTACCCGCTCACGATCGCGGACGTGGACAACCTCGGCAAGCACCTCGAGAAGGAGAAGGGGCAAAACTTCCCCCTCAACCGCTGCATCCTCGACATCCTCGACCGCATCGGCTCGCTGCAGGGCCTCGGTTGGGACGAGAGCATGGAGGAAGTCTCGCGGCAGTCCATACGCATCCGGAGCTTCTTCTTCGACAGCGCGAAGAAGCTCGAGGACTGCATTCCCCAGGTCCTCATGGTCCGCGGCGATTACCTCAAGGACGAGATAAACCCGAGGACGCTCTTCGCCGAGGACATCGACCAGACGCTCCGCCACGACTAACGCTACGCTAGGGCTTCGCCTAGCGGCGCAGAAAGGAGATCACATGGACGAAGTAATAGTCAACGACAGCTGGTCCGAGGACCAGATCAATTCGATCGAGAACAGACTCCTGCAGGGCATCATCGGATGCCGCACCTACGAGGCGGTCGAGGCGGCCATCACCTACTCGGCCTTCCTCAACACGGTCGGCCTGACCCCGGAGAACTATCCGGTCTTCCTCCGCATGCTAGAGATCGAGAATCACTGGGTGATCGATTCCCTCATCGGCGACACCGATCCCTTCCTCCTCCTCTCGCCGGTCCAGCCCAACAGGTACATCATCGGAAAGATATTCGCGATGATGACCAAGTGGCACAAGGGCGGCATCTACCCGAAGAACCTCTCGGTCATACTCGGCGTGCTGCAGTCCAACTACAGTTCGCCCCGCGACGGCTACCGCATCTATCCTCTCTCCATCGCCGACATCAACGGCCTCGCGAAGCACCTCGACAAGGAGAAGGGCCAGGAGGATCCCCTCAACAGGACCATCCTTAACATCCTCGATCGCGTCGGCCAGCTCGAGGGCGTGGGTACCGACGTCGATATGGAGGAGACCGCCATCCATGCCTCGGCCGTGCGCAACGCCTTCTTCGACGACCGCAAGCGGATGGAGGACGTGATTCCGCCGGTGCTTCTCGTCAAGGCGAGCTATCATGAAAAGGAAGTAGCGCCGCGCAAGCGCATCGCGCTCAAGGAAATCGAGAAGAAAGAGAAAGAGAAGGGGAAATAAGTGGAAAGGATTGAGCGCATCGCGGAGGCATTGCGCTCGCTCGACCTCGGCGCGGGCGTGGCGACAGAGGGGCGCACTTTCGTGGGCCCCGAGGACGCCGTCGCGCGCCTCCGCGATCTCGAGGGCATAGCCTCCGGACTCGCCTCCCGCGACCTGTTCGCGCTCTACGACAGGAGCATCGCCCACGACGGCGTCTTCGACGAGGACATCAACAACTCGGGGCGCTATTACGCCTATCTTCTCTACGAGCTCAAAGGGGCGACGCCCGAGGAGCGCGAATCGATCCTCGCCACTGCCCTCGAGGATCTCGTCGCGCAATACGGCAAGGACGCCGTGCTCTCCCGGATACCGGCGAGGATAGCCGGCCGCCAGGTCACCGAGTCGCTGGTGCTGCGTCCCGAGAGCGACGACTACCCCGCGTATTACTCGAAGGCGCGGATGTCCTACGCCGAGAAGATGACTCTCGAGGAGCTGCCAAAAGCCGTCCTCGCGGGCATCAGGGCCGACCAGGAACGCCTCTTGGATTCCTTCGGCTGGACTACGGTGAGGGTCCAGGACAAGAGCGGCGAGGTCGTGGAAATTTGCGGGAACGCATACCTGCTCTCCGCAAAGGGCCTCGCCCTCGTCGATCCCTACCGGACGATCTGGAAGGCCCTCCTGGAAGCGGGCGGCGAGGGATTCTACGACTTCGAAGTAAGGACCGACGGCGAGTACCCGCTCGACATCGACAACGAGCTGGGGCGCTATTACGCCTATGTCCGCGCCTCTCTCAAAGGGCAGGCTTCCGACGACAGGCGCTCGCGCCTACTGGCAAGTCTGCCCGAAATGGCCGTGAAAGCCTTGGGCGCGGAGGCCTCGGCCGGCTTGTTCAAGGAGTACATAGACGGCGACCAGGTTACCGCGTCGCTTACTATCAAGCCCGACGTCGAGGAGTTCCCCTCGTACTTCAACGCGAAGAGGATCGAGTCGGGCAAGGAACGCCTGCGTAAGCAGATATTGATAAACGTCCAGGCCTCGGTCATCGGCGCCGTCGAGCAAACGCTCGGCGGAGTAGAGAAATACATCATCCTAGATTGATTCGGAGGAACTATGGATATCGAGCTTGACAAGAAGGGCGACTCCCTTAAAATCGTGGTCGATGGCAATATCGACACGGACGGCGGGCACAAGCTCGCGATTTCTCTCCAGGAGGCCATGGAGATGGACGGGGTCAAGTCGGTCGTATTCGACCTGACAACTGTCCGCACCATCACATCTTCGGGCATAGGCAAGATCATGAACTTCTTCAAGTTCATCGACGGGAAGAAAGGCTCCATGTCGGTCAAGGGCATTTCCGAACAGCTATACAAGCAATTCATGGAGATTCACCTCGACCGCATCTTCCCGATCGGCAGGTGATTCGGACCGCCAAAGAGGTTTTGCGCCGTGAACCACCTGAGTTCCTTCTTCCCCGACCCCAAAGGGGCCCGCCTCCACTACCAATACTGGGAGGATTCCTCTAAGGGATACGACAGGGTAGTTCTCGTGCTCCACGGCCTGGGTTGCCATTCGGGTTCTTACCCCGCCCTCGTACCCGCTTTCGTTGGGGCGCGCTATAAGGTCGTAGCCCTGGACTTCGCCGGCTTCGGCGCGAGCCCGGGCGAGCGCGGATCGGGCGGGGCGCTCGCGATGGCCGACGCCATCGAGGCGCTTTACCGCCGCATCGAGTCGGCCGAGGGTTCGCGGGAGATCGAGATCCTAGCCCACTCCATGGGCGCGATCGCCGCCCTGCTCTTCCTCAAGCGCTATCCCGCTCGCCGCGCCCGCATCGCCGTAGTCTCGCCCCTCTTCTTCGGCGTGCCGGTCGATGCCTCGCCCGAGGCCTTCGCCGAGAACGAAGCGCACAAGAAGAGGATAGCCGAGGATCCGCGATACGCGGCCTCCATGCCTAACGCCCTCGCGGCCGATCTCGACCGCGTCGCCAAAGAGCTCCTCGCCGACCCCTCCTTCCTCGAGGGCAGGAAGGCCGCCTTTTTCGTCGGCGAAGACGATCCCCTGGTGCCTGTCGATAAGCTCAAGGCATTGATGGACGCACTCCCGCTCAAGGAAAAACGCATGACGAGCTTCCCGCGCGAGAGGCACGACCCCATCGGCGGCATGCGGGGCGACCATGTGATAGCGGCCATTCAATCCTGGTTCGACGAAACGAGGAGGAGTTAACATGGACATCGACATCAATATCGAACAGGATCGGGTTCACGTCACCATCATGGGGCCCATAGACACGGCGGGAGGCTCCGAGCTGAGCACCAAGTTCGCGGAACTCGCCAGGGATCCCATCCTGCGCCACGCGGATTTCGATCTCTCCGACGTTCCTTCGATCACCAGCGCGGGCATCGGCAAGCTCCTGGCTTTCTACAAGCACTTCGACCAGGCCGGGGGCGGCATGCGCATCATCGAGCTCTCGCCCCAGCTAACCAAGCAATTCAAAGAGATTCACCTGGATCAGATAATTCCTATCGGAACTTAAATTTGCTTTTTTGTCTTATCGAAGGATCTCCATCCCCTCGAATTCACGATAGGGCGACAGCTGGTCGAGGATAAAGCCGTACTTACCAGCCTGGGCGCGAGGGCCGTCGGCAATGACCTCGGCCAGTATTTTGCCTAGGCCGGGGCCGAGCATAAAGCCCTGGCCGCACATGCCTACCGCGAATAGTAGGTTCTCGGCCTCCCGCGCGTAGCCGACTATAGGCTGGCCGTCGGGGGTCATTGGGTACATGCCGCGCCAGGTCCGCCTAACTCTGAGGCCGCCAAGCCTGGGATAGAGTTCGAGCATGCGCCTCGCGCAGATAGGGAGAAAGCTCGAAGTGCTATCGATGTCCGTGCCCCAAAGCTGGGGCTTCGGCGTGATGCAGAATACTATCTGGCCCGTGGCAGTCTGGTAAAAATAGTAGTTGCCGGACTCGGCGTCGGAGCGGATGTCCACAAGCATGGGCCCCATGAAGCGCTCTACGGGCTCGGTGACGCCGCCTTCATGGCAGTCGGGATGCACGCTCAAGCTTTCGCCGGCCATGGCCGCTATCTCGGCGCCCTGGGCCCCGGCGGCGTCCACGAAGAGGCTGCCCTCGTAGGCATCCTTAGTTGTGCGCAATCGCATAACGCGGCCTTTTTCCATGTCGAGGCCGACTATCTCCTCGCCGAAGCGAAACTCGACGCCCGCCTCCAGGGCCAGCTTGTGGTAGGCCGTGGCGGTCTTTAGCGGCGAGGCAAAGCCGTCGCCAGGGCTGAAAGTGCCGCCGAGCAGGCCATCGAGCGTGATTCCGGGAGCCAGCTCGGCGACGAACTCGGGACCGACCCAATCGATGTCGAGCCCGGCTTCGCGCTGGACGGCCAGGAGCTCGCGAAAAGCTTTTTCCCGCTCCTCGTCGTAGGCCACGAAGAGGTAACCGCCCTGGCGCCACTCGATGCCCAGGCCATGCTCCTCCTCGAAGCGCGAGACGATGATGATTGATTCGGTGCAGATGCGTATCTTGGCCGGGTCCGAGAAGGTCGCCCGTATCCCGCCTATCGCGGCGCGGTTCTGCCCCCTGCCCCAAGAGGCCTCCTTGTCCAGCGCAAGTACCTTGAGGCCGCGCGCGGCGCAGTAATACGCCAACGGCAGGCCGACCGAGCCGGCGCCCGCAATCACGACGTCGTAAGCGCTCACGAGCGGGCCGTCTCGCGCGCGGCGAGCGTAGCCAGCGGCACTTCCACGACTAGGGGCCGCAGCCGCGCCTGGGCGACGGCTTGGGGATCGACGCCCGCAGCCAGGAAAGCGGCAGCGTAGAGCGGGGCGCAGGTCTTGGAGCCGCAGGCGCCCATGCCGGCGCGGATGGACTTGAGCTGGTTCACGTCGCGGATGTCGTTCTCCCGGATGAAGCCGACGATCTCGCCGAAGCTCACGCGCTCGCAGCGGCAGACTATCGCATCGTCGGGCGCGCAGGAAAAGCGCGGCGTCGATAGGGCCGCCGCGGCGCCGCGGCTTTGTACTCGGAGGCCTATCGCTCTTGTCGCGTTAGCCGAGCTCACCTTGAAATGCAGGACCCAATTTCTGTACTTCTTGTTGTAGATTTTCTTGAGGAGTTCGGCTTCCTCGACAAAGTCGCCGCCCTGGTCCAAGAGCTCGCGGCGCTCGCCGCTCTCGAAGTCGGCCTTGAACTCATAGGGGAGGATCACCTCGCACCAGTCTTTATCGATTGATCGCACGAGGGATATCGCGAGCCCAGGGCATGCGGAAACGCAGGCCGAGCAGCCCTTGCAGTCGGAGCCGCGGAAGTAGGGCAGGTCGAGCATGCTGCCCTTGCGCTCGCTTAAGGCGATCGAGCCCGTTGGACAGACCGTCGCGCAAGGATTGCAGGGAATCTCCTCGTCGCAGAAGAAGACCGGTTTCCAGGTCGGCGAAAGTTCGACGTTCTCACGCATTATTCGATCGCCCGGCTTCGATTTGAGCACATCCCGCTTGGCTATCCAGTAGTCGTCGGCCGGAACCTCGAGGCCCATCTCGCGAGCCAGGGCGAGGGCCGCGATGCGGCCGCCGAAGAGGGCGCTAGAAGCCTCGGCTATCTCGTCGGCGTCGCCCGCCTTTACGGCGTGAATGCCGAAGGAGAGCGCCTGAGCGTAGAGCTCGTCGCAGGGAGAGAGCCCCGCGGCGACGAGCACCGTATCCACTTCGTAAGTCCGTGCCGTGTCGAGAAGGGGCTTCCAATCGGGATCGACCTGGGCGACGGTCGCGCGCTGGACTCTGCCCTCACCTTCCACCGAAACGACTGCCGTGGAAAGATAAACGGGAACGCCCATGCGCGCTATCTTGTCCGCATGCACTTTATAGCCATTGATCCTATCCGCGATCTCGACTATGCCCGCCACCTCGATCCCGGCCTGGAGGGCGTGGTAGGCGGCTATCAGCCCCACGTTGCCCGATCCCACGATGAGGACGCGGTCCGCGGCCTTCACCCGGTCGCGGTTTACCAGGGTCTGGAAAGCTCCCGCCCCGTACACGCCCGGCAGATCGTTGCCCGGGAAGAGGACCGATCTCTCTCTCGCTCCGGCTGCCACGACGAGCGCCTTAAAATTCACGAGGATATAGGCCGAGCGATTCTCGTATATCCCGGCGACGCCGTCCTTGAATATGCCGACGACGGGCGAGTTCGCGAGAATGCGGACGCGCGAATCGGCGCGCAGCTCGGCCTCGAGCTTGGCGGCAATATCGAAGCCCCGCGTCCCGGCGTAGCAGTCCGCTTCCGAGCCGAAGAACTTGTGCGTCTGCAAGAGGAGCTTGCCTCCGAGGCTCGCCTTGTCGTCGGCTATCAGGATCGAAAGGCCGAGAGCGGCCAGCTCCTTGGCCGCCCCCATGCCCGCTGGACCGCCGCCCACAACGAGAACGTCCGTGGCGACCCGGCGCGGGGCGGGGACAAAGCTCGTTAGCGCGGGGACAGAGCTCGGCGCCAGAACGGGCAGGCCCTCTAGGGTCCGAAGCTCCATCCCTTCGGCCAATGCGGTCACGCAGGACTTGAGCGCGAGGCCGTCGATGAGGACCGTACACTGACTGCATTGACCGTTGGCGCAAAAGATGCCCTGAGGCGCGGCGTCCTTGGGGTGCAGCGAAAAGCGCGTTACGCCGTTCGCGAACAGCGCGGAGGAGAGCATCTCCCCTTCATAGCCGACCATATCTGTGCCATCGAAGCTAAAAGCGACTTCCCGTCGGGTTTCCAGAGCGTTTAGGACGGGATGGTCGTATATTCTGCGCATTATCCGCCTCTGAAATACATCTGGTATATCAGCAAGTAAAGGATGCCATCCTGAATACTTCCTGTCAAGATTGACACATGCTATACCGTTCGGTATAGTACGGGTATGTATGACGATGGCGGTAATAAGGGGAATATTCTCCAGGTAGCGCTCGGCTTATTCTCGGAGCGTGGCTACGAAGCGGTCGGTGTAGCCGAAATCTGCGAGGCTTCCGGCATCACCAAGCCAACTCTGTATCATTATTTTGGGTCGAAGCGCGGGCTGCTCGACGCGATCATAGCCGAACGGGGCGGCCCTTTGGCGCTCCGCATTCGCGATGCGGCCTCATATGCCGCCGGGGACCGAGCGCGCGGAGTTTCCGACGGCCTCGAGCGCGTCGCGTTGACGATGACGGCCTTCGCGAAAGAGGACGGAGCCTTTGCCCGACTCCGCCTGAGCCTGGCCTTCGCGCCGCCGTCCAGCGAAGGCTGGCAAGCGGCCTCTTCTCTCAACGAGGGCATATTCGCGGCGGTAGAGTCCTTTTTCCTGGAAGCGGCCAAGGATCACGGCAACATGCGGGGCCGATCCAAGCCCTACGCGGCGGCCTTCATCGGCACGATCGACACGTATGTCGGTCTCTTCCTCGCCGGGCACAGCTCCCTCGACGACGAGGTCGTGCGGGGCGCGGTGCGTCAGTTCATGTACGGGATATTCTCATGAGCGAGTGGGCGAGCGACGCTATCTTCTATCACATCTATCCGTTGGGCTTTTGCGGAGCGCCGAGGCGAAACGATCTCGCCTCGGCCCCGGTCCCGAGACTCGATGCGATCGCCGCCGACCTTGGTCGCGTCGCGGCCTTGGGCTTCAACGCGCTCTACCTCGGACCCGTGTTCGAATCGGTCGCTCATGGCTACGACCCCGTGGACTGGCGCATGGTGGACAGGCGCCTCGGCGACCGCGAAACCTTACGCTGGCTGTGCGACGAGGCGCGACGCCACGGCATGCGCATTGTCTTCGACGGCGTGTTCAATCACGTCGGGCGCGAGCATCCCTGGCTCCGCGAGCTGCGCGCGCTTGGGGATAGAGCTCCAGGCTCCGGCGCGTCGGTGCGCTTTGCCTCGGTGCGGCCGGGCTCGAGCCCCTTCGGCGATCCGTTCGCCTACGAGGGCTGGGCCGGCAACTACGATCTGGTCAAGCTGAATCTTCGCGACGGACCCACGAAGGCCGAGCTCATCGGCGCCGCCCTATCCTGGATCGACGACTACGGCATCGACGGCATCCGCTTGGACACTGCCGACCATCTCGACATGGCTTTTCTCGCCCAGCTAGCGGCCGCTTGCCGCGCTAAGAAACCCGGCTTCTGGCTGATGGGCGAGGTCGTGGGCGGCGATTATCGCGGATGGATGCCACCTCTCGACTCGGTCACTAATTACGAATGCTACAAGGGCCTCTGGTCGAGCCAGGTCGACCGCAACTACTTCGAGATCGCCTATTCCTTGAAACGGCAGTTTGGCGATGGCGGCATGTATCGCGGCCTCTCGCTATACGCCTTCGCCGACAACCACGACGTGGACCGCGTCGCGAGCAAACTCGCCGACGAGGCGCAGCTCTACCCGCTCTACTGCCTCCTCTTCACGATGCCTGGCGCGCCGTCGGTCTACTACGGCTCGGAACGGGGCGCCAGGGCGATTAAGGCCCCCGGCTCCGACTGGCCGCTGCGGCCTAGCCTGCCTGAGGCGCTCTCGTCGGGGAGGCAGAGCGATTTGGAGAAGGCGATCGCGCGCCTCGCGGCACTCAGGCATTCGTCTAGCGCGCTGCGGCGCGGGAGCTACCGCGAGCTCGCCGTAGCGAGCGAGAGCCTAGTCTTCGAGCGCGAGGCCGAGGGCGAGCGGGCGATAGTGGCGGTCAACGGAAGCGGCGCCGCGACAGAAATAGAAGTGCGCGGAATCGGCGGCGAAAGTTTATGGAAGGACACGCTGAACGGCGATGCAGTCTATCGCACATCAGGCGGGGTGCTGCGCATGGAAGTGCCGCCGACCTGGGCGCGGGTCCTCATGGCGGGCGGTGCCTGACCACCGCATGGATTAGTGGCTGACCTTAATTACTCCCTTTCCGCGTAGCCTGAAGAGAGATATGCTAAATGCATGGGGGAAGCGCAATGAGAAGCTATACGGCAGTTATAGAACGGTGCCCTCAAACGAATTTCCTAGTTGGCTATATTCCCGGGATAGCAGGCGCACACAGCCAAGGCGAGACCCTGGATGAACTAAATAGTAACCTTAAGGAAGTACTAGAACTTATTTTAGAAGATGGAGAGCCAATCGTACAGAGTGACTTCGTCGGTACGCAACTAGTTCAAGTTTGATGGGAATTTTTCCAGTCCTAAAACCTTCGGAAGTCATCAAAATACTTTACGCCCTGGGATTTTAGGAAGCTCGTCAGAAGGGCTCGCATAAACAGTTCAAACATAACGATGGACGAAAGACAACAGTGCCCTTTCACAAAGGACGCGACATATCGCCGATACTACTGCGCAAAATCGCGGAAGATATCCAGATGGATGTAGAAACTTTTCTGACTCATCGATAAAAAAGAAAAATTGGATGCTCGCGATCGCGGGCGCGGAAATACGTCGCTTCGCTCCATTGGCCTAGAGGAATGGTTTGCAGGGCGCGCTATAAGCGCGGAACAGCTTCGATATACTCCATGCTCTGGTGTCGGAAGTAGGTCTCGTAAAGCGCCGAGTACTCGCCGCGACGCGCGAGGAGGCTTTCGTGGCTGCCCTCCTCGAGTATTCTCCCCTTCTCGAGCACGACGATCCTGTCCGCCGATTTCACGGTGGATAGGCGGTGGGCGATCACGATCGCCGTGCGGCCCTTCATCACGGCTTCGAGGCCCTCCTGTATCTGCGCTTCGGTGAAGGGATCGACGCTCGAAGTCGCCTCGTCGAGGATGAAGATCCGTGGATCGCGGAGCAGGACGCGCGCGAGGACGACGAGCTGGCGCTGCCCCATAGAGAGGGAGGAGCCGCGATGCCCAGTCTCGGTGGCGAGGCCGGCGGAGAGGTCATCGACCCAATCGCCGCGGCCCAAGGAGCGGGCGGCCGCCTCGACCGCCTCATCGGAGGCGTCGGGGGCGCCGTAGCGGATGTTGTCCGCGACCGTGCCGGGGAAGAGGAAAGGGTCCTGCGATACGAGGCCGATGGCGCCGCGCAGAGCGTCGAGGGAATAGCTCCTGATGTCGCGGCCGTCTACGAGTAGGCTGCCGGATTGGAACTCGTAGGAGCGGCATATCAGCTTGGCTATCGTGGACTTGCCCGCCCCTGTCCTCCCGACGATCGCGAGCTTCTCGCCGGTTGCCACCTTGAGCGAAAAGCCCTCGAGGACGGTCTCCTTGTCGGAGTACGAGAAGCCGAGGCTCTGAAACTCGATCTCGCCTTCTACCCGCGCGGGAGCGAAGTCGCCGTTCTGCTTTACGCGGCTCTCGCGGTCGATGAGGGAGAAGACGCGCTCGGCGGCGGCGAGTCCGTCCTGGAGCTGGCTCCAAAAAGAAGCGATGTTGAGCATGGGCCACCAGAAGAAACCGACTGCCTGCATGAAGATGAACCACTCGCCCATCGAGAGCCCGCCCGAGCGCGCCGTCATGCCGCCGGCGAACGCTACGATGCCGTTGCTGACGCCCGCGGCAAGGGATACCACGGGGAAGATAAGCTGCATCACGACGCCGCGGCGCAGGCCAAAGCGGTACGCGAGCGCGTTCTCGGCCTTGAAAGAGCCCCAGAGGAAACGCTCGCGACGAAAGCCCTTGGCGACGCCTATGCCGGCCACCGACTCCTGGATCTCGGCGTTGACTTCGGCGGTGACGCGCTTGGCGTTGCTCGTGACGAAGCGGGCAAGGCGTCTGAACGCGAGCGCTACGCCTATGGCGACCGGGGCCATCGCCACGAGAATGAGGGTTAAGCGCGGGCTTAGGCTAACCAGGTAGACGAGGAAGACGCTCACGAGGACGATCTGGGAGAGGAAATCCACCACGAGGCCGATGACGTTGGCGAAGTCTTCGGTATCGGTGGTGATCCTCGACACGACCCTGCCCGACGAGTGCTCATCGTAGAATGAGAGGTCGTGGCGCACCGACTTGGAGAAGGCCTCGGTGCGAAGGCGGAAGATGGTATCGCCCACCACCTTGCTCGAGAGGAAGTAGCGCAGGTAGTTAAAGAGCCACTCTACGACGCCGAAGCCGACCACCGCCGCGGCGATGAGGACGAGGAGCCCCGAGCCGACGGCGCGCGAGGCCGCGTCCAGGGACTTGGAGACGACTACTTGGGCGCCGAATTCGGAGAGGGAGGCGAAGGCGAGCACCGCGCCCACCGCGGCCATCCTGGCGCGCCAGGGGCGGAAGTAGGACGCGATGCGCGACAGCAGTTGCCTGTCCGAGTAGACGCGGTCGTAGGCCTCCGTCTCCAGGCCGTCCATGACGAAGCCCATCTCATACCCTCGCAAAGAGCCGACGGTAGTCCTCGCAGCGCGCGAGGAGCTCCGAGTGGCTTCCGGAATCGGCCAATCTCCCGCCTTCGAGGAGGAGTATCCTGTCGGCCCATCGTATCTGCGACAGGCGGTGCGTAATGAGGAAGGTAGTGCGTCCCTCGCTCGCGAGGCGCATCGCCTTCTGAATCTCGTCCTCCGTGCGCGAATCGATGGCCGAAGTCGAGTCGTCCAGAATGAGTATCCTCGGATCGACGAGAAAGGCGCGGGCTATCGCGATCCGCTGTTTCTGCCCGCCGGAGAGAGTTACCCCGCGCTCGCCGACCTCGGTGTCGTAGCCCTTGTCGAAGCCCATGATAAAGTCGTGGGCTTGGGCGGCCTTCGCGGCCTCCACGATCGCCCCCCGGGCCGCGCCTTCGACTCCGAAGCCGATGTTCTCGGCGATCGAGCGCGAGAAGAGGAAGACATCCTGCTCGATGCTCGCGACCTGGGAGCGCAGGCTCTCGAGGCTCCAGTCCCTGACATCCACGCCATCGACGAGCACGGCCCCGGAGCCGACGTCGAAGATCCTGTTCACGAGCCGCGCCAAGCTGGTCTTGCCCGAGCCGGTGCGGCCGACTATGGCCACGGTCTGCCCCGGCTCCACGGAGAAAGAGACGCACTTGAGGACCGGGGAGCCTTCCCTTGATGGATCGTCGCCGCAATAGGCGGTCTCGGCGCCTTTCGGCGCCGCGCCGAGAGCGGCGGGCGTGAAGGAAAAGCTCACGTCCCTGAACTCGACCCTGCCCTCCACGCGCGCGGATCGGCCGCTCGGGTTCTCGTCGAGGTCGCTTTTCGCGTTGATCGTCTCGAGCACCCGTCCCGCGCTCGAGAGTCCCATTTGGAAGAGATTGAAGCTGAAGATAGAAATGAAGGTCGCGAAGCGGAGCCCGTTGTACAGGAGCATATAGCTGACGACCTGTCCCAGCGTGATGCCGCCCGAGCGCCATAGGAAAAGCGCATGGAGGAAGCCCAGGCCCCAGCACACGGCGAAGACGAGGAGGGGCCAATACTTGCCCTGCATCTTGGCGATGCGGATATAAAGATCGCGCAACGCGCCCGCGCCCTCGACGAAGCGCTTGATCTCCCGCTCCTCGCCGAGATTGGCCTTGACCGTCTCTATTCCCTCGAGGGCATCGGCGAGAGAAGCGTTGAGCTCGCCGAATTTTCCGCGCTGCTCGTCCGTCGCCGGGTTGAGTCGTCGGTTGTATTCCCAGACCGTCAGGACGAGGAAGACGATGAAGACGCAGGGAACCAGGAGGAGCCTCGGATCGATGAGGGCGACCATGACCAGGGGGACTACTGCGGTCAGGCAGGAGTCCATGATAAGGGAGAGGCCCGGCGAGAACATGAGGTTGAGGAAATGCACGTCGTTGGTCGCGCGTGCCATGATGTCGCCGACGCGAGCGGAGGAGTGGAAGGTCTGGCTCTTGCCGAGGAGGCTCGAGTAGAGCTCGGCCCTCGAGTCGCGCTCGATGCGCTGGGCAAGAAGCTCGAAAGAGAGGTTGCGACCTATCCCGGCCGTTCCATTGAGGACGGCCGCGCCAGCCATCAGAAGCGCGACCGCGGCGAGCTGGGCGACGGCCCAGCCTGGCTTGGCCAGGACGTCGAAGCCCTTGCCCACGAGGACCTGGAGCCCCGAATAGCCGATGTTGTTCGCGAGGGAGAAGAGAGCGGCGAGGGCGGGGAGCCAGGGATAGCGCAGAAGATGGGAGACTACCCAACGGCCGGGGCTCCGGAGATCGTAGCTAATCTCCTCGCCCGAGCGGAATTCGGAGCTCGCGTTTACCATTAGTGCCTGTAGCTTATATGAGAGTGAAATGAAATGAAAGCGGGCGCGAATCCACCTTCATCCTTGACGACCTGGGAAAATGGCTCATACTAATGGCTGGTGGTTTTACCAGAAAAAGGAGGCACTATGGCAAGCCTAAAGACTCCCTTCGGGCTAAAGCCCCGCGTCGAGTGGCTCCGTTCCTACTATTTCAAGGGCGCCGACCGTCGCTGGACCAACGAATACACGGCGTGGACCACCGGTACCAGCTGGGACCTCCAGTTTTCGGAACTTACCTTCTATATCGTGCCCGAAGTCTACACTCTCCTCCAGGCCATGGGCGGATCCTTCCGCCTTGCGGCCCGTCCCGTGGCGCTTCGGCCGGATTTCTGGGAGCTGAGCCTCCCTGAGCGCCGCTCTTGGTTCGTCAAGGAAGTCGTAACCGAGTACCTGCCCAAGGAGATTCTGCCCGGGGATCTTCTCGCGGGGGCGCGCTTCAATATCCAGACCTCCCTATGCCTCGATAAAAAGGAGGCCAAGGCCTTCGAGCGACTCGTCCTCGGTCCCAGGGGCGCGAGGAGGGCGGTCCTCGATTTCCACAACCACGGATACGGCAACGCCGGTGCGACGAGCGGCCATCTCAATCCCGGCTACGAGCGCGCCCTGGCGATAGGCTGGAAGGGCATACGCGAGGAGATCGAGGCGCGGCTCGCCGCATTAACCAAGCCCGAACTCCGCGGCGAGAAGGGCGCGCAGGTCCGCGCCATGATGACGGCCGCCGAGATGCCGCGCGAGCTCGCGGAGGGCTATGCCGCGCTGTGCTCGGCTCTCGCGGCGTCGGAAGGAGACGGCGCGCGCCGGGCCGAGCTCGAGCTCATGGCCTCTACGCTCGCTCGCGTGCCCTGGCTCCCCGCGCGCGATTTCCGCGAGGCGCTGCAGGCCCTGTGGATCGATCATATGCTCGTGATGTGCGACGAGAACTACCCCGGCCCAGGGGTCTCCTTCGGCCGCGTCGATCAATATCTCCTTCCCTATTGGCTCGCGTCCAAGAAGGGGGGAATGAGCCGCGAAGAGGCCAAGGAGCTCCTCGGCTGCTTCTGGTTCCACTGCAACACGGCCTACGACGCGCAAGTGCGCACAGGAAACAACGGCATCACCGCGGGATTCGGCCAGCTCCTGACGCTCGGCGGCATCAAGGCCGACGGCGAGGACGCGAGCAACGAGCTCACCATGCTCTTCCTCGAGGTCATCGACGAGTTGTCCCCGATGCTCGAGCCCAAGCCCAACCTGCGCCTCCACCGCGGCTCTCCCGACGCGATCCTCGACAAGGCGGTCTCAATGGTCGAGTCGAGCCAGGGCGCGCCCTTCCTCCTGAACTTCGACGAGCGCTCGATCGCGGGCATGATGCGCGAGTCTCGCCTGGGCGGCCTCGAGGACCTGGTGCGAGAGGACAACGCCTACGATTACGCTCCCGTCGGCTGCCTCGAGAATACGATGGTCGGCAACGACCGCTCGGGCACGGTGGACTGCAACCTCAACCTGCTTAAGGCCGTGGAGCTCGCCCTCGCGGGAGGAAGAGACCTCCTGGCCTTCACCGATCCCATTACGGGCAAGACCGAGAAGCCCAGGCGCGACGGCCCCGCCACGGGCGACCCGCGCCGCTTCGGAGCTTGGGAGGAATTCTGGGATGCCTACGCCGAGCAGACGCGCTATATCGTCCGGAAGATCGCCGCGCTCTACGAGAAGAGCGAATCGATACGCTTTCGCTTCTTCTCCACGCCCTACCTGTCCTGTCTCGTCAAGGGTTGCCTGGAGAAGGGCCTGGACATCAACCGCGGCGGGCCCGAGATCAATCTCGTGACCCTCGAAGCGGTCACCTACGCGACGACGGTCGATTCCCTGCTGGCGATCAAGCACCTAGTCTTCGATACCCATGCCTGCGCGATGGGCGAACTCGTCCAGGCCCTCGAGGCGAATTGGGAGGGCCATGAGGCGCTAAGGGCCAAAGCCCTCAACAAGGCGCCCAAGTACGGCCGCGACGACGAAGAGGCCGACTTAATCGCGAAGGCGGTGATGGAGCTTTGGTGCGGCGAAGCCTGGAAGCGGAAGACCGAATGCACGGGCCGCCGCTTCAGGCCGGGCATGCTCTCGTGGAACTACTGGGCGGGCGACGGCTTCGTCATGGCGGCGAGCGCGGACGGCCGCAAGAAGGGCCAGTTCCTGTCGAACGCGATCTGTCCTTCCAACGGGGCCGATATCAATGGACCCACCTCCAACGCCAACTCGGTCGGGACGGCGCTTGGCGGCCGCGCCGCCCACGGCGCGGGCGGGGACTGGAAAGGCTATATAAACTTTCTGCCCAACGGCGCCAGCCACACGATGACCTTCAATCCCTCGATGCTCCGCGACGCCGAGCACCGTCAGAAGTTCAAGGCCTTCCTTCGAGGCTATGCCGAAAACGGGGGCACCGCGCTCCAGATCAACATGCTCGATCCCGAGATGCTCCGCGACGCCCAGGAGCGGCCGCAGGAATACCGCCAGCTCCTCGTGCGCATCACGGGCTACAACGCTTACTTCACGACCGTGGGCCGCGAGCTCCAAGACGAGGTCATACAGCGAGTCTCGCATGGCCGCTTCTGACCCCCTCGGCCTTGTCCTCCAGATCCAGCGCATGTCCACCGAGGACGGCCCGGGGCTGCGCAGCACCGCCTTCCTCAAGGGCTGCCCCCTCACCTGCGCCTGGTGCCACAATCCGGAAAGCATCGGGCGCATGCCGGAGATCCATTGGATCGGCTCGCGCTGCATAGCCGGGACTACGCGCGACGGCTGCGGAGCCTGTATCGCGGCATGTCCGGCGGGGGCGCTTTCGCGAGGCGCGGGCGATGGCGCAGTCGTCATCGACAGGGCGGCCTGCCGCCGCGCCTCGACGGGCGCCGCGGCCTGCGGCTTCGCCTGCGCGAGCGCCTGCCCGGGAGGGGCCGTGGAGCGCCTCGGCGAGGAGATGCGCGCCTCCGAGCTCGCCCACGAGCTATTAAAGGACCGTTCGTACTTCGAGCGCTCGGATCGAGGCGGGATCACGCTCTCCGGGGGCGAGGCGAGCGCGCAGAGCGCCTTCGCCCGCGAAGTACTGAAGTCCGCGAAGGAAGCCGGCGTCCACACGACCCTGGATACCTGCGGCTTCGCGGCCTGGGACATCTTGGCCGACCTCTATCCTTATGTCGATCTCGTCCTCTGGGACCTGAAGGAACTCGATCCCGCGCGGCACCTCGAGTTTGCCGGCGTCTCGATCGAGCCGATTGTGGAGAACCTGCGCCGGACCGCCACGCTCATGGCCGCGGGCGCGGGCCCCAAAGCCATTTGGATACGCTCGCCCATCGTCCCCGGCGCGACGGACCGCGAGGAGGGTGTCGAGGCGATCGGACGACTGATCGCGGCTATCGACCTTCCCCGCCTGGAGCGTTGGGAGCTCTGCGCGTTCAACAATCTCTGCGCGGACAAATACCTCGCCCTGGGCATCGCATGGAAGCACTCGCGCACGCCCCTCATGAGGGGAGGCGACATGGATCGCCTCGCCGCCGCCGCCGAGCGAAGCCTTGGCCGGAGCGGGATCGTATCGTGGACCGGATCGGTGCGGATGGAATGAGCAAGGAGCGACTATGGCGCGACGCGATTATCTGACGGACGAGGACATATCGGCGCTGTCGCCGACGGAGAAGATGGCCATCGTCTCGGTGGCCGACGAGACGGGAAGGCCCCACCAGTCCCTTCTCAGCTCCCTGATGGCCTCGGGTCCAAGAGAGCTCGTCATCGGCGAGTTCACCCGCGGCCTCTCCAAGGACTATATGCGAGAGAGGCCGAAGACCGGCTTCGTCGCGATGACTTTGGACCGCAGGATGTGGAGAGGAGCCGCTCGATGGACTCGCCTTGCCCGCCAGGGAAGCGAGTACGAGGCCTTCAACAAGAAACCCATGTTCCGCTACAACTCGTACTTCGGCGTGAACACCGTCCACTACCTCGACCTCGCGTGGATCGAGGGCCCCGCCGCACTGCCAATCGCAGGCATCGCGGCGGCCAAGGTCGCGACTATGGCGCGGGGCATCGAGCCGGCCCTGCGCTCCTACTCGGGGGCCCTTTCGCCCTACGCGAGGAGCCTCATCGACGCTCTCGCCTCGCTCAACTTCCTCTCCTGGATCGACGCGGAAGGCGAGCCGCGCATCGTGCCGGTTCCGCAGGCCAGGAGCGCCGGGAACGGCCGCATCGTCTTTACGCCCGGGCCCTATGGCCGAGACCTGGTCCCGATCCCCGAGGGAGCGAAGGCGTCGATCTTCAGCTTCAACATGTCGATGGAAAGCCTCCTCGCCCTCGGAACCTATCGCGTCTCGCGGAAGTCCGGAATATCTCGGCTCGGCGTCCTCGAGATCGAGGAAGTCTACAATCCCATGCCGCCCATACCGGGCCGCGTCTGGCCCGCCCCCGCCCTCGAGCCGGTGCGGGAGTTCTGATGCTCGCTGCGATCGGAAGGGTCGAGGTCAAGTCCCTGAAGGCGGCCTGCGTCGAGGAGCTCGAGCGGCTCATCATCTCGGGGCGGATGCCGATAGGTTCCCCGATCCCCGCGGAGCGCGACCTGGCGGAGATGCTCGGCGCGTCGCGGCCCGTGGTCCACGAGGCCATGGTCGAGCTCGCGTCCAAGGGCTTCGTCCGCGTGGAGCCGCGCAAGGGGGCCGTCGTGAACGATTTCTGCCGCCGCGGCACCCTCGCCGTCCTGGAGACGATAGTCCTGCGCAACGGTGGCGAGCTCTCGCCCGAGGCCCTCGCCGACGTCCTGGCATTCAGGCTCCTCATCGAGACCGAGGCCGTTCGGCTCGCCGCCGCACGCCGAGGCGAAGGCTTCTTGGACGCGTTGCGCGATCTCATCCGCCGCGAAGCATCCTCGGGCGCGGATCCGAGCGGAGCGGCCGCGAGCCTCGACCTGACCTGCGATCTCGATTTCGAATTCCACCTGGCAGTCGCCGAAGCCTCGGGAAGCCTCGTCTACCCTCTTCTCGTCAACAGCTTCCGGCCCCTCTACCTAAGCCTGAGCCGGCGCTTCTATGCCGCGCTCGGGCGTTCCCTTGGGAGCGAGGCCTCGCCCGTCCTGGCCTATCACCGGCGGGTCGCCGAAGCGATCGCGGCCCGCGACGAGGATAAGGCGATCGAGGCGATGCGCGAGATGCTGGAGCATGGCGAGCGGGTACTCGGATCCACGCCTTCCTAGAAGCCGTACACGAATTTCCCCGCGACTGCGTTGCCCGTCTTGTTGAAGAAAGAGGCCTGGCGAAATCCGTAGATGACGGCTTCGTCGATCTCGCTCGATCCCGATGACGTAACCAGGCGGACATCGACGAGCTCGACCTTGTTCTTGGACAAGGGACCGACGGCGAACTCGAGGACGACGGGCGAGAGCTTGTTCGCGGTCTTGAAGTCGGCCATGGACGCGTCGTAACCGGCCGCTTCGAGCATGGTCCACAGATCGCCGCGCTGCGAGAGGGGCACTTGCGCCTTAAGCCGCCATCCCGAGCCCGATTGCTGGTAGTAGGAGCGGAAGGTCTCCTTGGCCTGGATATTGCGATAGATCGATTCGTCGATAGCCGCCGGAGGAGGCAGATACAAATAAATGGGCACGTAGATATTGCGCCCGACTTGCCCCGAAGAGGCGCCGAAGGTGGTCGCGAGAGCGTTGCCCATCTCCGACCCGCGGAAAGTGACGCTTCCCGTGCCGCCCGCGACACCAGGAGCCGATCCCGATCCCGTCGAGGATATCGGCGCAAGCGAAGTTCCGGAGCTTGCCGAGGAGCCGGAACCGAAGGTGCGGGTCTTGGGCGGCGCGGGGGGCTGGGCCGCGGAGGCGGCCGCCGCTCGAAGGGCGGCCTCTTCCCTGGCCGCCTGCGCCGCCGAGGCCTGGATGGCCGCCTCCTCCTTCGCCGCCTGCGCCGCCATGGCCTTGGCGGGGAGGGTCCTGGCCGTTGGGGGCGCGGCCTTCGCGGGCACGGCGGCCTTGGCGGTGGCCAGCTTTGGCACAGGAGCCGCGGCGGCCTTTTGCGGCGCCTCGGGTATGGGGGCGACAGTCGATGGGCGCGGGGAAGGAGTCTCGGGCACGGCGGCCGGAGCGGGAGCTGCAGGCGCGGCAGCGGCGGCGCCTGGAAGGGGAGCGGCTCCGAGCGGAGCGTCCTTTGGTCTATCGCTCGCGCTCTCGAGGCCTTGAGGGACTTCTCCCGGCGGCCCCTCCGTCCCGCCAAGGTCGACGATGACCGTGCCCGGAACCGCCGCGAGGCTCGCGGGCGCGAGACTCCCGATCAGCCAGGCGCCGAGGATGGCGACGGCGTAGAGGCAGACGGTGGAACCCGCGGCGGCCAGGTTGCGCTTGCGGTCCTGCGCCCTGATCCAGCTCGAGCTCATGGCGCTCCCTTTTCCACCTTCGTCCGAAGGCCCACTGAATCGATGCCGCCGCGGCGCAGCGCGTCGAGGACCGAGACCATGAGCTGGTATGTGGCGCCGCGGTCGCCCTCCACCGTAGCCTTTAGCCCGGCGCTGTCGCCCGAGCCCATCCTCTTCTTGATGAGGGAGGGGAGGCCCGCGAGGTCGGTGCGAGTCTTGTCGACGTAGATCTCGGAATCGGAGACCGCGACTATGCTGAGCACCGAGCTCTGCACGTTGTGCGCGGTGCTCGACGAAGGCAGATCGAGGGAAATGCCGGGCGCTAGTTTGAAGGTTGTCGTCACCATAAAGAAAATGATGATGAGGAGTAGGACATCGATGAGGGGCACCAGGTTTATCGTCACGTTGGGCTGGAGGCGCCGCCTCGTCATGGCTTGGCTCCTCGCGCGGGAACCGTGCGTCTCTCCTCGCCGGTCCAGGCGGGACGGTTCTTGTTTATCATGAGGATGAGGGCGTTGACCTGCCCCTCGAGCCTGAGCAGGTAATTATTGGACTTAGAGATGAGGAAGTTGTAGAAAATCGTGGCTACCACGGCGACTATAATGCCCGACACGGTGTTGATGAGGGCTTCGGAGAGCCCTCCGGCGAGTATCGAGGGATCGCTGACGGCCCCGAAGCGGCCGAGTACGCCAAGCGACTTCATCGTGCCCGTCACCGTTCCCAGGAGCCCGATGAGGGGAGAGATATTCGCGATGGTGCCGATCGCGCCGATGTTCTTCTCTAGGCGAGGGGACTCCTGGGCGGCCGCGTCCTCGAGCATCTCCTTCTGGATGGTGCGCGGGTAATCGCGGTTCTCGATGCCTGTCCGCATGAGGGAGGCGAAGGGCGACAGGTTCTGATCGCATATCGCGAGAGCCTCGTCTATATGGCCCTTTTCTACCGCGACTTTGATCCGTTGGTAAAGCTTCGTCTCATCGACCGAGATTCGCTTGAAATAGAGGAGCCGTTCGATGATGAGGGCGGTTACGTAGGCGGAGATTGCCACAAGGATCCAGAGGACGACACCGCCCTTTTGCAGAAAATCCAGCATGCTCCCTCCCGAAGGCAGAGAAATCGGCGCTATAAGTGCCATGTCAAAGGTACTCCGCGGACGGGATAGCGACAAGTCGGCGCTTCGAGCCTTAAAGCGCTATTGCCCCTTTCACGGTTTCCGGGCAATATAAGCGCCATGCGCCGCCACTATGCCGCCCTTGTCCTATTGCTCGCGGTCTCGGTCCTGCCCGCGATGACCCAGACCGAGCAGCCTGCGCCGCCTGCGGCGCCGTCACAAGCGGCGCAGGCGGTAGACCCCTCCGAGGAGGCGCCGCAGGCCGCTCAAGTCCCCGCTCAGCCCAAGCTAGACGCCCTCCTCATATACCGTCAGGGACGGGATCTGGAGACCGCGGGGAGGCAGGCCGATGCCCAAGCCAAATTCGCCCTGGCCGTATCGGTCTGCGACCAAGAGCTGTCGGCCGACTCGAAACGTCTCGAGGCATTTGTGGTCAAGTGCTGGTGCCTCTTCCGCCTGAACAGATATACCGAGGTCATCTCTACGGGGCAGGCGGGGATGAGGGTCGCCTTCGACGCCCGCATCTCCGAGGTGATGGGCGAGTCTTACTATTTCCTCGGACAGATGGAAAACTGCCTTAAATCCCTGCAAAAATACGTCGAAGTCTCGGGCGACTCCGGCGACCGCGGCCCGACCGCGTACTTCTTCATGGGTGAGGCCTACCTCAGGCTCAAGAAGTATTCCCACGCCGACATGGCCTACTCCACCGCCGTCCTCAAGGAGCCGAGCATGCCCCGCTGGTGGTTCCGCCTCGGCAACGCATGCGAGGCCTCGGGCGATTGGAAGCGCGCCCTCGACGCATACAACAAGGCTCTCGCCCTCAGCCCCGCCTTCCCCGAGGCGGTCAGCGCCCAAGCCAGGGTGAAGGCGCAGGCTGCGCCGTGAGGAATGCGATCTCGACGCTCCGGGCCCTAGACGCTCGACTCTTCCAATAAAGGTATCCACGCCATGCCCAAGAGATATGTATTAAAAGTGGTCTGTCCAGATCAGAGCGGCCTCATCGCGGCGGTCACGAGGACAATAGCCGAATCGGGCGGCAACGTCCTTCACTTAAGCCAGTACACGGCCGTGGACATCAGTGCCTTCTTCATGAAGACCCAGTTCGAGACGCCCCACGGCTTCGATGTCGGGGGCTTCGAGCACGCATTCGCCGGTCTAGCCGAGCGCTTCCGGATGGAGTGGAGCCTCCTAGACCGCGAGCGCAGGCCGCGCGTCGCCATACTCGTCAGCAAGACCCACCACTGCCTCTACGAGCTGCTTCTCAAGCACCAGGACGGCGAGCTCGACTGCGACATCCCGATCATCGTTTCCAACCATCCCGACCTCGCCTCGGTCGCCACCCAGTTCCACGTCCCTTTCTTCCAGGTAGATCCCGGAAAGGGCAAGGCCGCCTACGAGGCGGACCTCGAGGCGATATTGAAGGACTACGGCATCGATCTCGTAGTGCTCGCCCGCTACATGCAGGTCCTCTCGAGCGAGTTCGTGGCAAAGCGGGAGCGCAAGATCATCAACATACACCACGGATTCCTCCCCGCCTTTCAGGGAGCCAAGCCTTACCACCAGGCATGGGCCAAGGGAGTCAAGATGATCGGAGCCACAGCCCACTTCGTGAGCGAAGTCCTCGACGAAGGGCCCATCATCGCCCAGGACGTGCTGCGCGTCGCGGACACGCGCTCGGTCTCGGAGTTCATACGCCTCGGGAAGGACGTCGAGCGCAAGGTCCTCTACGAGGCCCTGAGGCTCTACCTCGACAACTCCGTCTTCGTGCGCGAGGGCCGGACCTTCATCATCCCCTAGGAGCTAGGCTCCCAAGAATCCGCGGACGAGTCCCAGGAACCACGCGTTGGGGATCAGCCTCTTGATCATGACGAGAGCCCCTTCCCTTCCCACCAGCCAGCGAAGCTTCCGCCCGCGGTCGGCGACCGCCCGCCAAATCCGGCTCGCGACGAGCTCGGGCCCCGGAGCGCCCTCCACGGTGCGGTCCATCGCCGCGAGCACCGGGTCCGCCCAGGCATCGTACTCGCTCATGCCGACCTTTCGCGTCCTGTCCATCGAGCGCGTGTAGAAATCGGTCCTGATCGTGCCCGGCTCGATGAGGCGCAGCTTGATTCCGTAGGGCCTGAGCTCGTACTGCAGGGATTCGGTAAAGCCTTCGACCGCCCACTTCGTGGCGTGGTAGAGGCTATACAAGGGAAAGGTCATCTGGCCCCCGATCGAGGAGATGTTGACGATGGTGCCGGCTCTACGCTCGCGGAAATGCGGCAGGATGGCCCGCGTGACGTTCATGAGGCCGAAGACGTTTGTCTCGAACTGCCTGCGGACCTGCTCTTCGTCGGCAGCCTCGAATGGGCCGATCGCGGCATAGCCCGCGTTGTTGACCAGGACGTCGATGCCCCCGAAGTCCTCGATCGCCTGAGCGAGGGCGGCCTCGATAGAGAGCTTGCTGGTCACGTCCAGGCGATACACCTTTACCCGCTCCAGGGCGGCGAGGTCGGCTACGCTATCGGGCGTGCGCACCGCCGCTCCGACCTGCCAGCCCCTGGCTTGAAAGAGCCTCGCGCAAGCCTTGCCGATGCCGGACGAGGCTCCCGTGATAATGACAGTCTTCATCTCGACCTCCTTCGATCACCCTATGGCTACGACCTTCCTCGTCCGCGCCGACTCGAAACTGGCCTCGAGGTAGCGCTGAATCTTGAGCCCGTTGGCGAAATCGCACTCGTCCTGCTTGCCGCTCCTTATCGCCAGCACGAATCGTTCCCACAACTTCGGTATGGGAGGAGCGACGATGTCATTCCATTCGTTGCTCATATCGTCGGTAAAACGCAGGCGCTGATCGCCCTTCTCGAAATCGATCTCTACGGCGCCCTTGTCTCCGTAGACGCCGATGTACTCGCGGTTCGCGTGGCCCGTCGCCCATCTCGTCGCCTGCACCGTTCCGATGGCGCCGTTCGAGAAGGACAGGCTCGAGGCGAAGCTGTCGTTCGCGTCGAAGACGTAGTCGCCTACGCGGTTGCCAGCGATGCCCTTGTCGAAGGTCTTTAGGGCGCAGGAAATCTCCGAGATGTCCCCCGCCAGGTAGCTCGCCATGTCGTAGATATGGCAGCCGAGGTCGCCGAGGACCCCTGCGCTCCCGTGCCTCGTCGACAGCCTCCATTGCCAGGCGGGATCGGTCGCCCAATCGCCCCAGCACTTCGTCGAGAGCCAACTCTGGAGATAGCTGGCGTCGACGTGCATAATCCGCCCAAGCTTCCCCTTCGCGATGAGCTCTTTCGCCGCGGCGAGGCCGCGCGAATTGCGCTTGGAAAAATGTATCATGTTGACGAGGCCGGCCCGACGCGACGCGGAGAGCATTCCCTCGGCTTCGGCGACGCTTGTCGCCATGGGTTTCTCGCAGAGCACGTGTACGCCCTTTTTCAGGGCGGCTATCGAAATAGGCGCGTGCGTGGAGTCCACGGACACGACCGATACTCCGTCCAGCTTCTCTGCCTCGAGGAGAGCCCCATAGTCAGTGTAGACCTTGGGGATGGCGAATCGCGCGGCGAAGGAAGCGGCGCGCTTTTCATCGATGTCGCAGCAGGCGCCGATCTTCACGCCGGGAATAGCTTGAAAGCCGAGAGCATGGCTGGCCGCCATCCCGCCGGTGCCGACGATCGCGATGTTCATAGTATCCTTCATTTTCCGACTCCGCGCTTCGGCGAGACGCGCTCTAGGGGCGTCGTCTCGTTCGGGCAGTCATCGACAATGTTGACGCGAGGCGCCGCCCAGGATACGGCATTGGAGATGACGCGCTGCACGTTCGCGTCGTAGTACGTAGGGTAGCTCTCGTGGCCCGGGCGGAAATAGAAGACGCGGCCGTTGCCCCGATCCCAGGCGCAACCTGAGCGGAAAACGTTGCCTCCCTCGAACCATGAGATGAGCACGGTGGCGTCCGGCTTGGGAACGTCGAAGCGCTCGCCGTACATCTCTTCCATCGGAAGCTCGAAGTAGGGCCCCAGGCCGGCGGCGATCGGGTGTCCCCGCTCGATCACCCAGAGCCGCTCGCGCTCGTCGGCCTCGCGCCACACGAGGGAGCAATTGGTCCCCATGAGCCGCTTGAAAGGCTTGCTGGCATGGGCCGAGTGCAGGGCGATGAAGCCCATGCCCTCGAGGACGCGGCGCTGCACCCCGGCCGCGACATCATCGCTCACGCGGTCGTGCCCCATATGGCCCCACCAGAGCATGACATCGGTAGAATCGAGGACCTCGAGCGGCAGTCCGTTTTCGGCCTGGTCCAGGGTCGCCGTCCGAACGATCCGGGATCCGTCCTTGCGCAGGAAATCGGCGATGGCCTCGTGAATGCCCTCGGGGTAGACTTTGCGAACGGCCTCGTCCTGCCTCTCGTGCAGGAATTCGTTCCAAACGGTGACGCGCAGCTTTTCGGGCATGGGCCTTCCCCTCCTCGGGCGAATAGTACAAGGCCATAGTAGCTGAGAATCCGCGCGGGCAATAGCGGACTATCCGTTATCGCGGCCTTACCATATTCCAGAGAAAGCATTCGCTTTGCCGAGATTTAATATAAGATATTTTTAATATATTTTTTTACGCATTTTTGTTACTTTAACCTCATGTTGAACTCGTTCTTCTGGAGGCTAATGTGCGTAGAGTCGCAATCTGGATCTCAGTTTTCTTGTCCCTATTCGTCGTCGCCGGCCTCGCCTGTGCGCAGTCCCAGGACACGATCCTAGCCAAGGCCCTGCCGGACGGAAGCAGCATCCTGACAGACGGACAAAGCATGACGCTCTATTATTTCACGATGGACGCCAACGGCAAGAGCGCCAGCTCCGGCCAGGTGGCCAAGGCCTGGCCGGCGTTCTATGCCGCCTCGATCTCCGTCTCCTCGCCGCTCAGCGCCAACGACTTCGGTTCGATCACAAGGGACGACGGGAGCATGCAGACGACCTTCCACGGCTGGCCGCTCTACTACTGGTTCAAGGACAAGGCGCCGGGCGACATGAGCGGCGAGGGCGTAGGAAAGGTATGGTACGTCGTCAAGGCCCCGGCTTACACGGTCATGGTCGCCACGAGTCTCGCCCTGGGGAACTATCTGGTGGACGGCGACGGCAATTCCTTGTACTACTTCGCGAAGGACAGCGTCGGGACGAGCGCCTGCAACGGTGATTGCATCAAGAATTGGCCCGCCTTCACCGCTTCGAGCTTCGTGCTGCCATCCGCCCTGAAGCCATCGGACTTCGGGACGATCATGCGTCCGGACGGGTCGAGCCAGGTCACGTACAAGGGCTACCCGCTCTACTACTGGAAGAAGGACGGCATGCGAGGCGACGCCACGGGACAGGGAGTCGGAAAGGTATGGTCGGTGGTAAACCCCGATAAATTCGCGGCGACGGCCGGTTTGCAGGGCTAGAGGCTCCCTACACTTCCAGAAACACCGTCTCCTCGGGCCTCGCGACGATCTTAGCCGCACCCGCGCCCAAGATGGCCTCGACCTCGTCGGACTTGCGCCCGAAGACGCGCTCTAGATCCTCCGACGAAAGGCTTGTGACCACCTTGGCCGCCGCGCCGCCGACGGCGCCCTCCCCGGAGACGCCCGAGGGCGCGGCGACTAAGACAACGTCGCCGCGCGCGAATCGGCCCTCGACCGCCGTTACGCCGCGCGGCAAAAGCGATTTCTTCGCCCTTATGGCAGCTAACGCGCCTTCGTCGATGCGGATGGTCCCCTGAGGCCGCGAGTTCTTGATCCACCTTTGCCTATTCTTGAGAGCGTGGGCCGCATCGAATAGCGTGCCTATGCTCTCGCCCGCGAGGACTCGCGTTATTACCCTGTCCGCGCGGCCGTCGGCGATGACTACGCGGCATCCGGCGTCGCGGGCGATGGCGACCGCCTTGAGCTTCGTGGCCATGCCCCCCGTCGAGAACTCCGAGCCCGCGCCCCCGGCCGAGGCGAGTATCTCGCTCGAGAGTTCGCCGACATAGGGGATCGCTCGCGCGAGAGCGTTGCCGCGGGGATCGGCGTCGTAGAGCGCGTCTATGTCCGAGAGGATAATGAGGACCTCGGCGTCGATCTTGCTGGCGATATAGGCCGAAAGCTGGTCGTTGTCGCCAAAGGCGTTGCCGATCTCGGCGGTCGATACGACGTCGTTCTCGTTGAATACCGGCACTACGCGTTCCTCGAGGAGGGTCTCGACCGAGGCGCGGAGGTTGAGGTAGGCCGAGCGGTTGTCCCAGGCGTCCCGCGTGACGAGGAGCTGGGCGGGCGTGAGGCCGAAGACGCCGAAAGCGCGGCGGTATTCGTCCATGAGGGCGATCTGGCCTATCGCCGCGCAGGCCTGCCGCATGCGCAGCTCCGTCACGCGCCTCGCGATGCCCAGCTCGCGCGCGCCCATGCCGATGGCGCCCGAGGTAACCACTATGGGCTGCTTGCCCGCTCGCGCGAGCTCGGCTATCTGCGCCGCCGCCCGGTACAAGTACTCCACGTCGAGCCCGAGGCCCTCGGGCCGCATTATGGTGTTGGTGCCGATCTTAATGACGATGCGGTTGGCGCGGGAGAGCGAGGCTCGAGCCTCGGCCTCGGCCTGGTCATTCTCCATCTAGCAGTTCCTCGTGCAGGAAGGACCGCGCGCCCGAGGCGTAGTCGGCCACGACTTGGCCCTTTCCCTCCAGTTTCCACTTGTAGGTACACAGGCCGTCGAGGCCGACGGGTCCTCGCGCGTGAAGTTTCCCCGTCGATATGCCCACCTCGGCGCCCAGGCCGTACCGGTAGCCGTCTGAGAAGCGCGTGCTCGCGTTCCAGTACACCGAGGACGAATCGACCCTGTCCATGAAAATCTCAGCCGCCTCATGCGACTCGGTTACGATAGCGTCGGTATGACGGCTGCCATAGCGGTTTATGTGCGCTATCGCCTCGTCCAGGCTATCGACGATCTTGACGGCCATGCGCAGGTCGAGGTATTCGACCGACCAATCCTCGTCCGTCTTGGTCGGTGCGCGGCCGAGGGCGGCGGCGCCCCGCGGGTCTAGGTCGAGCCGAACATTAGCGGCCTCGAGCGCCGCGGCGACGACGGCCAGGGAGGGACCGGCGAAGGCCGCGTGAACCAACAGAACCTCGGCGGCATTGCAGGCGGCCGGGTATTGAGTCTTGCTATCGACGGAGATCGCGGCCGCCATCGCGCTCTCGGCGTCCTCGTGGATGTAGACGTGGCAGACCCCGTCGGAGTGGCCGAGCACCGGAATGCGGCTCTCGGCCTTGATCCGCGCGACAAATTCCTTGGATCCCCTGGGCACGATTAGATCGACATAGTCATCGAGCGTAAGCAGCTCGGCAACCTCCTCCCGCGTCTCGAGGGTGGAGAGCCAGTTAAGGGGCAGTCCACCGGCGACTCCCGCGGGATATATGATGTCCCGCAAAGCGCCATTCGTGCGCGCGGCTTCGTGGCCGCCCTTAAGCATGACGGCGTTGCCGCTCTTGGCGGCCAAGCAGGCCATCTGTACGAAGGCGTCGGGCCTCGACTCGAAAATCATCGCTACGAGGCCGATAGGACAGCTCACCTGAGTGAGCACGAGGCCCTCGTCGAGGCGGCGCGCGGATAAGAGGCGGCCGACCGGGTCGCGCAGGCGCCGGAGCGATTCGATCCCCGCGATGGCGGCCTCGATCTTGGCCTCGTCGAAGCGAAGACGCTTTTGCAGGGGGAAGCTGAGGCCATCGCGCTCGGCGTCGGCGAGATCTGCGGCGTTGGCCGAACATATCGCTTTCGCTCCGCCGCGGAGAGCCTTGGCGATAGAGTCGAGCGCCTTGTCCTTGACCTCTGAATCCAGGCCTAGATAAGCCTCGGATGCTCGCTTGCCGCGCTCGGCCTTTTCCCTTGTCGTCATGGACACAACGGTATCAGAATATTCGCCTGCTCCGCAACGGCGCGGACGAGCAAAAAAGTGGGCTGGCCCGAAGGCCAGCCCAATAGATTTTTACCTCCGCCTCAGCGAGCGGCTTTTTTACCTGCGCGATCGTTTACAATGGTTGGGACCGTACGGCATGGTCTCTTCCCGATCACATTTTTATAGTAGACCCTATGGGAAGAAACACAAGAGCAATTGTCGACAAAACCTGTAGACATTCATCTACAAGCCTCTATTTACTGTCTATCAAACGGCAGAACAGAGCTGAAATGCTCATTTAGCTCAAAAGCTCCATGCGATTGTCACTTTGTCCGCAGGAGAAAATAGGCAGAGATAAAAACCTGGATTCCCCAAATGAATTGTAATTACTACGCTGAAAGTATGATATAATTCATTATCAGAAAAGAGATAAAATGATTCTGAAGCAATGAAAAGCGGAGGATTCAATGGGTGAAAGCCAAAA
>Ga0182027_10000163_pt1 | contig 106866 bp, 88 predicted proteins | sample 712E1DmetaG_FD_121300 | JGI IMG/M metagenome (GOLD analysis project Ga0182027, IMG submission 121300) | Permafrost microbial communities from Stordalen Mire, Sweden - 712E1D metaG (Illumina Assembly) | ecosystem: Environmental > Terrestrial > Soil > Wetlands > Permafrost | place: Sweden...
AGAGAAAATAGAGCTGTTTTGGGCATGTATCAGGCAAAAAGGCTCCTGAACATTGCAACATAATACCATCTGTCAACATCAAACCGAAATCGACCATTTTACAGGATTTTTAGAGGTTCCCTTTAATGCCGTTTTTTTCAAAATGGGCTTTTGCTTTTGCAAAATATTCCGGGGAGTAATCGATAGGGTCGGCATGCGGGGTTCGGGTTGAGGTTCCGGCGCAACTGAAGAATATGAGGGATAGGGTTAGGATTAAGATTGGTTTGGTCATTTTTTCTCCATTATTAACGGTGGAGCTAATATGCCGGACTACGACCGCATTTTCACTTTGCAAACCACTAATCTTGCTTGAAGAACCAACCGCGAACCAAGGATGTTTACAAATGCTGAAGGTCATGAATTGGCGACTGGTTATGCGACTTTCTTATCCGAAAATTCTATCATTTTCGCCTTTGGAGAGATGGCCTTCAAAGCAACTCCGAGCCTGTCTTTGATTTGCCTGTAGTTCTTCATGATGTAATCAATTTCTTCGTAAATAACATCTGTGGCTGACTTCAATTTCCCATAGAGGTCAAACCCAATCAAGTTTTGGATGTCGTTCTCTGTTGATATACCGTGTGTAATTTGCAACTTTGCAAATATTGGCTGCAATTCGTTAATATGAAGGTTGTTTCTAATTCCCACCATGTTTACCAACAAGGAAAACCTGTCTTTTATGGTCATCAAATTGGCGATTAAATCAATATTCATGTTCTTGTATTCCGTCAGAAAAACCAAATCAATAGCGGGATCGTTCAAGTCGAAATTTGGGAAAGTGAAGACTATGGCGGGAAGATTGATATGTCTTAATTTGATTTCCTTTTGAGCCGACAAATAACTGCTGTATATCAAATTGGATTGAGAATTAATTCTGTCGAGAAAGATAGCATATTTGTAAACCATTCCTTTCCTATATTCCGTGTTCTTGATCTTCTCAAGCCGGTGTTGAAATAAGTAGGCAATCGTGGATCCAACAATTGCACCACACAATCCCGCCATCACTGTCCAGAAGTTAGTCCAAAAGGATTCACACATGCGTATTATCCTTTGATTTCATGAATCTCGCATAACATGTATTAGACCGAAGTCGGTATATCCAATATCGCATTAACCGACCTTTTCAATACACCGATTAGGAAAGTCTTCCTACTAGACGCCCGAAATTCCCGCCTACTTCGCCTCCACCAGTTTTATCACCGCATTCTCATGCCACACCACGCTCACATCTCCCACCATGGCCACCGGCGTGGTGAAATTCATCTCGGCATTGAGAATGCAGCCGTTGCGGATGTCAAGCACCGCGGTGCCGTTGCCGGTGCCGAACACGGGGACGTCATTGAGGGCGGAGCTGTCCGGTTTGCCGCTGCCGGCATACCGGAATTTCAAGCTTATCATGGCGGAGTCGCCCGCGAGCACGTTAAAGGTGTAATTGCGGTACACTTCGCACGACACCTTGCCGCGGGGCGTGTTCATGGGGAAGACATCGGTCCGTTCCCAGGAGAAACCCTGTTTCACCGGCTTTGAAGGGAGCGCGGGCAGCAGCTTCGCAAGCTGGCGGTACAGGTCCCATTCGAGGTAATTGCTGGCCGGGATTTCCTTGGACGTGTCGATGGAGGGAAAGCCGTTGGAAAGCGACAGCGAATAGTCTGCCTTGAGAAGCTTTTCCTTGATTTCCTTTTGCAGGTCTTCCTTATAAATGTCCGACTTTATTGAAACGCTGTCCGCCTTGACGCCGAGGTTCTTTGCATCTTTTTTTTTCGCAATCAGGAGGCATTGTATCCCGGTGGACTTGGCCGTGTTCGCGGATTTCTGCCTGAAATTTCCCTGCGACGTATAACTCACGCTATAGGTCCACTGCTGCTTTGCGCCGTAATCGGCCTTGAGAAGCACGCCGTCGGTTGCGGGTTTGTCTTTTGCGGAAAAGGAAAGGGAGAAAATGCCGAGGATAATAACACACGGGAGATAAATTTTCTTCTTCATTTTTGGTCCTTTGTGTTAAGGTGACGTTTCGTTTTCCGGAGTAATTATAATATAGGAAAATATAATAAACCCGACAAGGAATTCGTCCCTGATTATTAATGCATTTTTATGTTATTAAATAAAATTCTGGGCGCCCCGCCTAATACAAAGTAAAATTCATCTGGATCGCTGAGCGGGTGCAGCTAAAATAAATAACAATCCACGAACAAAAATATTTTGTGGGGGGAAGTCTCCCCCTCGCTCCAGCCTCCTCGGCCTCCGGCCTGCGGTGTCTTCCGCTACCCCCTCCTGGGTGCAGCCGGGTACCGCTGGTTGCAAGATTCATACTTCTGTTGGGCGCACCCGCGGAGAGAAGTTAATATGAAAAAAGATTTTGGGTTGATGTGTTGAATAGTATGAGTGTTACGACAAAGTACACAGTATTGATTCTTAGTTTTTACAGCCGCGAAGCGGTGTTCTTATGGGAAGGCGTTGCGGAAACGTGACGCGCGCAACGTGCAAGCGTTGCGCCTCGCGCACGTTGCCGCTGGAAAGGGTGTGGGTGCAGATCGCCTCACGCCGCACGGCGGGAGGAAGCTGCACCCCAGGGGAAACCCGCAAGGGTTGCCCCACCAAAATCTTCAGGTGCGGGCCGATCCGAGCATAGCGAGGGTAACGCCCAGAACATTTAATTACTTTAAATTCCATGGTAACAAATTTATTTTGCTGTATGAAGCAATTCAAATAAAGAAAGGATACCCCCCATGGACATCACCCTCTCCCCCATCGAAGTGCGCGTGCTCGGATCGCTTATTGAAAAAGAGCTCACCACGCCCGAATATTACCCGCTCTCGCTCAACGCCGTGGTCCTTGCGTGCAACCAGAAAAGCAACCGCGACCCGGTGATGTCGCTCTGCGACGAGGACGTGAGCGCGGCGCTTGAAACGCTGCGAGGGAAAAACCTGGCATGGCAGATGTCAACCGCCGGCGGCAGGGTGCCGAAGTTCGAGCACAACCTTCCTGCAAAGCTGAAGCTCGCCGGCCTTGGCGGCGCCGTGGAAACCAACATCATGCGCCGCGAGCTTAGCGTGCTCACCGCGCTCATGCTCCGCGGCCCGCTCACGCCTGGCGAGCTCCGCGGCGTTTCCGGCAGGATGTACGCATTCAAGGACCCGGCCGAGCTGGAAGATACCGTTCAGAAACTGATGAGCGCGGAAACCGGGCCGCTCGTTGCGAAGCTTCCGAAGCAGCCGGGGAGAAAAGAGCAGAGATACGCGCACCTTTTTTCGGGCGACATTGCAGCGCAGGCCGGTCCGTCCGACGCGCCGGCAGCAGGCGCTCCGGCCGCAGCTCCCGCGCTCCCGCTCAGCGATCGTCTATCGCTTTTGGAGCAGAAGGTTTCAATGCTTGCAGATGAGATTGTGGCGCTGAAACAAACGGTTTTTGAAATTAAAAAGCCACCGCAATGATTAAAGCCTTCAATTCATCCACAATGATTGTGTTTCTTGATTAAAGCCAATTTCTCATCCCGTGATAATTTTTTGATGGCATATTCCTTTTTCAACGCCGCGCTTTTATTGCGGCTGGCGATTGAGCAGACCAGCTTTAGCGGCTGCCTCCCTCGCGTATATTTCGCTCCCCTACCCAGCCGGTGGGCCTCAATCCTCGCCGCCACATTATTAGTGATGCCCGTATACAGCGTGCCGTCGCCGCATTCCAAAATGTAAACAAACCAGCGCTGTTTTTTATTTAGATATATCATAAGTAGTAAAATACCATTTGGATATATAACTTTATAGCGGGGTTGCGCCCCCGCACCACGCCTTACTTTGTAACTCGCGTTCTCCAGGGTGTGGTGGTCGGTGCTTCGCACCATTCATTATGTCTTTTGCCCTGTCTTTCTGCAGCGAAAGAAAGTAAGCAAAGAACGCCGCCCTGCAGCGCCGCCTGCTGTCACTTCGTTCCCCAAGGAGAAGTAGTTGGCGCTTCGCGCCAGATATTGTGTCGTTTACCTTGTCCCTCGACCGTCAGGCCACTCGCGAACTCGCACGGCATATTGCAAAGGCGTAATGCAAGAATGCCGTGCTCGGACAACGCGAGCGGCTGATCTTCCGGCCTCGGGGTCGGCGCTGATGGGAGAAAAACCAAAAACATTTTCAAAAGATATTTAAAAAATGCTCCTCGCTTAGCGTGTTGATAATTTTCAAAAATGTCCGCGGGTGCGCCCAACAGAAATATGAACCTTGCCACCAGCGGTACCCGGCCGCACCCAGGAGGGGGTGTGGGTCCAGACGGCCGGTGAATATAAATAAAAAGGGGCGCAGCGCGTTGCGCCCCTACAATACACCGGCCGGCTGGACCCCAGGGGGATACTTCCCCCACCAGAATTATCACTATTTTTTCTAAAAACAAAATTTAACATTTTTTGGCAAATCCCCCCAATAAGTGCTATAATATGTTGAAGGACTGGGTGGAGACTACTATGAAATATCGGGCCTACCTTGCAGCCGCCTGCTTACTTATCCTGGCGTCAATTACTCCCGCTTTTTGCAGACAATTCGGCCACTATCTCGGCACCTTCGAAATCCAGAAGCACCCGCGCATTCCGACCAAAGAAAATCTCCGCGCCGCGGTACAGGACGCGGCAAAGTTCGGGTGCAAAAAAACCATCCGCGTTGCAGCGTTGGTGGACGCCACTTTTTCCGCGTCGGACCTCGCGGCCGCGGGATGGCGCCTGATATCGCGCGACGCCGACGTCATCACCCTTGAAGGCTGCGAAAGCACCGCGCCGTACCTCACCGCGGTTGACGGCATCCTGTTCGTGGATAACCGCACGAAATTTTTTCCCACCATGGATTCGGTAAGAAACCAGGCGCATATAAACGAAGTTCAGGGCACCGTTCCTAATAATCTCACCCGGCATTTTACCGGCAAGGGCGTGCTTATCGGGTTTCTCGATACCGGGTTCGAGCCGCACCACCCTGATTTCCTCGACTCGCTCGGGCACACGAGGTTCGTTGCCATGTGGGACCAGACCGACACGTCGGGGATACGGGCCAACCGATACGGCTATGGGCTCATCCGGATGCAGCAGGAGATTGACAAAGACACGGTATTCGGAACGCCGGATGCCTCCCATGGCACGATTGTCGCCAGCATGGGCGCTGGGTCAGACAAGTCGCATCCGTACTGGGGTGCGGCGCCCCGCGCAAGCATCATCGCCGTGAAATACGGAAACAGCGTTGCCAATTTCATTGACGGGCTCAGGTGGGTTTTTTCCATTGCCGATTCCCTTAAAATGCCGTGCGTGGTGAACATGAGCATTGGCCTGCAGCAAGGGCCGCACGACGGAACTTCACTGATGGACCAAACTATTGACCAGCTGTCGGGCGTAGGCGCCACAACGGGGCTCAGCCACATCGTTGTGGGTGCTGCCGGCAACGACGGCGACAGGAGGGCGCACATAAAATTCACTCTTGCCGCGGGTGCTTCCGGAAGTACATGGGTCTGGCCCGAAATATACACCGATTCCGTAAGCCCCACCAATGTCAAACACTATGCCTATTCACTTGTTGACATATGGGGGGAACCAAACAAGGCATTCACCGACACCATATTGATTTACGACATGGCAGGCGGGTCATACAAAAAAAGCGGGCGCGTGCTCACCACTAACGCCAACTTCCAGTCCTTAGACACGGTTTTATATCCCAACAGCGTGACCGGGCTCGACACAATAATTATCCAAACCTATGTTGAGCGTCGGAATGCCGCAAATCTCAAGCCGCACATCGAAATCGGGACGTATGCCACCAGCATGTATCTGATAGGCGGCATACGCGTCGCCTCTGCCACGGCCCAAACGCTTCACGCGTGGAACTGCTACAAGATGAATTTTAACAGCCTCAGCTATCCGGGATTTTATGACGGCGACACCACCATGACCGTCAACGAAGTGGGCAGCACGGCAAAGAGAATCATTTCGGTGGGCAGTTATTTCAGCAAGACCGTTGAGACGCTCTGGGACGGCACGGTGTCGGGCCTGGGCGACACGACGCTGAACATGTGGGCGCCATGGTCGAGCATCGGGCCAACGGTTGACGGAAGGATAAAACCCGAAATCTGCGCCGGCGGCCGGATGATGACGGGCGCCGTGAGCGCCGATGCAATTGACATAGGCCGCACCGTGGTTTGGCCTAATCCTGCCAACAATCACGGGCGCTATATGTGGACCCAGGGCACGTCGGTGTCCGCGCCGGTGGTTGCGGGCATCATTGCCCTCATGCTCGAAGCCACCCCGACGCTTACGCCGGAAAACGTTGTGCAGATCCTTCAGCAGACCGCAACAAAGGACAAATACACGGGGAACATCACCACGCCCGACGTGCGGTGGGGCGCCGGAAAGGTCAATGCGCTTGAGGCGATCAAGAATATGGGCATTCCGGTGGCGTCAATCCGCCGGGACGCATTAACTTCCGGGCCGCAGGCCCTGCTTTTTGTCCGGAGCGGGAGAAACATCCTTACGGTAAAAGGTTTTTCCGGCGCCGTTCCCCGGGGCCTTGCGGTGCAGTTTTTCGACATGCGGGGACGCGTTCTTGCCGCGATCCCGATACGGGGAAATTGCGCGATACATGTTCCCGAGGTTGTGGCGCGGGGCTGTTTTATCGTGAAGCTGAAATGGGTCGGCGGAAGCGGTGAAGCGCAGGTGTTTACAAAAATGTAATCCGTGATGCTTTTTTAACAATTAATTCAATACCTTCATGTGGGGGAAGTATCCCCCTGGGGTCCAGCCGGCCGGTGTATTTGTAGGGGCGCAGCGTGCTGCGCCCTTTTTATTTATATCCACCGGCCGTCTGGACCCACACCCCCTCGTTGGGTACGGCCAGGTATCATCCTTGACAAGATTCACACACCGGTTGGGCGCACCCGCGAGCGGTCGCAATTAGCGAAAAATCCAATAACCTGAAATTATTGCTTTGTCAAAATAACCGGCTTGATTATAAATATTCCATTCCTGGCTACTTTATCAAATTCAGGCAAATTCATTCCATCCGCATTGTCAATCCTCCCGACAAAATACCCCTTTGCAGTAAAAACATCGTACATGCCCACCTGAATGCTCTGGAAAGAACGTGAACCTCCAACCTTGGTAACCACTCGTGCCCGGCCCCTGCCCGCAATTGCAACCCGATACGGCCGCACTGCAACATCCGCGCGGGACGCAAAATTCGCCTGGCCGCTTGTGATAGCGTCCGGGGCAAGAGGGATATTGGCATCAACGAGCTGCCGGCCGTAAAAATCGGTGACGCGCAGGGTGAAAGGCCCCGGCCCGAGCCCGCTGGCGAACACGAAGTAATTGTAATCCATGCGGGGGATGTTCACCCACGCGCCGTTATAAAATGCCTCAAGCTTGACAATGGGTGTTCTGTGGTTAAGGACCTGTATGCCGATCCACCAGGCGTTGCTGTAGCTTTTCACCCGGTACTGGATTGGGCCGGTCACCTGCGATTCGACGTACCACCACGTGACCGGCACCCGGCCCCGGATCGTGTCGTCTATTTTCGCGAACGCCTCCTTGCTCATATCAATATTTCCCACGGGGCATTCCGGGCAACGGTCAACGATGCGCACCGTTATGTCACCCAGGCGTCCCTTGACATAAATGGACGCGCCGCACACGGAAGATCCGTTGTATTCCGTGTTGTTCATGGCGCAGACCATGAGGTCGCTGGGCGACGGGCCGAACATGCAGTTGCCGTCGCCCGTGGCCGCATAGTAAGTGGCCTCGCCGGAGTGGATGATGTTGCCGGAGTCGGGCTGGGCCATAAGCGAAGAAAACAGCGCTATAATGATGATTGACTGATGATGGAATTTCAAAAGAGAACTCCTGATTTTCAGTCCACTCTTTTTCCACGGGGAGCTGGAGCTAGCAAGCCAACGCAATCCTCAATGAGATTGCTTCGCTTCGCTCGCAATGACCCTTTATTATCCAAACTTTTAATTCTTCTCTGTGTCCTCTGTGGTGAATCTTCTTATTTGTCTAGATTCAGCGGCACCGTTGACCCTGTTTTCGCCAAATAATTTCCCGTGGCAAGTAAAATGGTGGCCCTGCCGTCGCAGGCGCTCTTGAATGTCAATATCGTTGTGCCCATTTCGATGTTCGAGTTCGCGCCCTGGATTTTTATATCGCGGATCATGGCATAACCGCTGTCCGGGTTAAGACGGCAAACCGAGGGCGTCATTTTCACTCCCAGCATTACGGCCTGCACGACTTCGGTGGTTGACGGGCTCACGCCGAGCCGCTGGCTCGCGCCCAGCAGGGAATAGGTCTCGCTGCCCGGGGCGCCCCCTGCCGGTCTCTTGGCAATCGTTATCCACGCCGTCTGGTTCACCGCCACGGAACTGTCGGTGGGCAGCGATGTGGGAAGCCCATCAAGCTGTAGCTTGACCGCCGCATCGGTAAGAGCGAGCGTGGCGGAAAGCGTCGCGGCGGAATCGGCGTTGACGTCTTCGGACGCGAACACGACCATGGTGCCGGAGGTGTCGCGCACCATCGGCACAAAGGCCACGTTTTTGAGGGTGAAGGTGCCATCCTTTATGTTAGTGTTTGTAAAAAACACCGACCCGACCGCCGCGTTCGAGTCGCTCCACAGCGCGGCAACCATCATGTCGCCGTTTACGGAGGTGCTGCCGACCGGAAGCGGATGGGATGAATTAACGGCGATCGTGACGATCGCGGTGCAGGGAAATGAGTCCGGCGACGTCCGTAGAACGGTGACGCCGGGAATAACCGCCCCGTTCATTGCGTCCATGGCCACGGAGGCAGCGTATGCCAGCGGCAGGCTCACCTTGACCGCCCTGGTAAATGCATCTATCTCCGGAGTCTTGTTGAACAGGTCTATTATATTCTGCAAAGGGTTGGTGCAGGCCGAAAAAAGAAGTAACGGAATTGAAAGGACCAGAACCAACTGTTTCTTTTTCATACTTCCCCTTTCTTCAAATATAACCATTCAGTAGTAATATAAGACTGTGGGGGAATATTTGCTCTTTATAAAAACAGCACACTATCGGAGAAATTATTAATAACACTTGATTGAAAAACGCCAGTCCAATCTGCAGAAGCCCGTTCCGGGAAAAGCGCGAATTCCCCAGAGTAAACGGCGGGCCGCCCCGCTGCGCGGGTACCGGCGCAAGAAAATAAATTTCCATGGAAAATTACCGCCATCGATGAAAAGTCATTTATCAATGATAATTATTCCTCCTGCTCCGCCACGTTCTATACTGCGCTCTCCGCAGAATTGCTTATGGAGCCTTGCCATCGTTTCTGCCCGCGCCGGAAAACGGCCGGCAGCAGCGCCTAACAGCCTTCCAAGCAGGTCAAATTGTCTTGCCACCCTGGATGAGTTCAGTTCCGGCAGCTGCGACGATACAGGCGCAACGCGGGCATCGGCGCACGAGAACTGTTCCGGATACCGGGCAAACAGATCGAGCGCAGGTTGATAAATGGTTATCCCGAGATTTACCCATGCATGCTGGATAAGCGTTGTGTTCGCCTGGGTGGAATAGTCAGTAAACCCCGCTGTCGCGTCCCCGGACGTCACCGCCTCCACATTCATCATCTTAGCCGGAGTGCGGCACGACATGTCGAACGACGCAAGGTTGAAATAGCGGAATTGCCGGTTGGTCTGGCTCTTAAAGGCCACATACAGGCCCTTCGGGTCAAACACGATGCTGTATTGTGTTGACCCCTGCTCGGTCCTTGACAAAATGTATGCCGCATAGGTGCCGGGCGCAACGGCGGTATCGTAATTCTTTACCAGGGTCACAGCACGGAAAAACCTGTCGAGCGAACCGGTGCTTGCCGTATCGGAAATCCCCTTGTTCAGGTAGTTGAGAGAATTGTCGTAGGTATCGTTGGCAAGCGCGGCATACGCAAGGTCAGCGCCGGAATGGCACACCATAACGCCGTTCAGGTGTTCGATCACGGCCGAGGCCCCGCTTTTATCGGTAACGAAAAAATGCACCCGGGAATAATTTCCCGCGGGCGGGCGTATCCGCAGGGTTTTGTCGCTTGCGACAACCTCGGCCGCGGTGGCAAAATTGTCGAGCTGGTACTGGACCCACTGGTCCATGGACACCGATTTCCTTGCGTCCGGAGCGGGGAACTGCGCCTCGTTCAGATACAACTGGTGCACCACCAGCCCTGCCTCGTTCATGCCCACAAACCCGTTTTCGCGGCCGTACTGGCAGAAGGTCGCACTGCCATAACGGGACACCCACTGGGCCGGATTGTCCGCGGCCTCGCCGTAATAGGCGAATGCTGTCTTGGAAAGACCGCTTTTGTTGATGAAAATGATGCATTCGTTGAAACCCCAGTCGTAGTTCCGGCCGACCACCGGTTGGCCGCCTTTCTGGATACAGAAGGCAGTGCAAGCATTTAATTGAGAAACACTGGCGGCCAGTGCGATAACGGCAGGTACAACGATGCGGCGCACGTCAATCATGGCACTCCATTCAGGGGCAAGGGAAGAAAATGCCCGACTATGATTTTCTTTTTAATTTTACGATACCCAGTACCTCCACCACCATTGTCTTTTAAATTTTATATACTACCCAAATCTACCCCTATTCCCTCTACTCCGGCAAACACTATTTTCGATAGTCGATAATTTTTAAAAACCACTTTTACCATCAGACGCCCGGGAACTGTATTCCATGATGAACCGGTTTCTCATCACCGCTCTGCTCATCGTGACGCTTGTTTCATCCGCCGCCCGCGCCGCCGGCGAAACCGTCAACGCATGGATCACCACCACCACCGACGCCTGGGTCGCGCGCGGGCTGGAGCCGGCCGATTCGGTCGTGTTCGGGCCCGACACGCAGGCCGCCGGCACGGTCATCAGGGTTGACGAAAGAATAAAGTACCAGCAATGGGAGGGCGCGGGCGCGTCATTCACCGACGGCGCCGCCTGGCTGGTCAATAAAGTTGTCAAGCCGGAACTCCGCGACAGCCTCATGACCGCGCTTTTCGATCCCGTCAAGGGGATCGGCGTGAGCTACCTGCGCAACCCCATGGGCTCGTCCGACCTTACCCTTGCGCGGTACACCTACGACGACAGCGCCACTGACAAATACGACTCCACCCTTCCCAATTTCAGCATCGGCCACGACAGGCAGGACGTGCTCCCCCTCACCAAGCGGGCGCGCGCGCTCAACCCGGCGCTCACGCTGCAGATGAACGCGTGGAGCCCGCCGGCATGGATGAAATCGAACAACAGCCTCGTTGCGGGGGAAATCCTTCCCCAGTACTACCCGCACCACGCATACTATCATGTAAAGACCATACAGGCGTACGAGGCTGAAGGCGTGCATGTCAACTACGTGACCCTCAACAACGAGCCGTCGTGCTGCGACAGCATCGACTATCCGTCCGTTTCGGTGATGGGCAGCGACGCCATGCGCACCATGCTCAAGAGCCACTGGCTGCCCGCGTTCGCGGCCGCAAAGCTGACCACCAGGATCCTCCTTCTGGATTTCAACCACGACCACATCGGCCTGGTTGAACCGTTTCTGCCCGACCCGCAGATCCAATACAGCCCCGCCATCGGCGGCGTGGCGTTTCACGGGTACGGCGGGGACCCGGCGCTCCAGACCACGATTTTCGACCAGTACGGTTACGACATTTTCTTCACCGAATGGTCGGGCTTCACCGACGGCCGGCGCCAGCAGGAGGCCGACATGCGGAAAATGGTTTCAGTGATCCGTAACTTTTCAAAATCATTTGTAAAATGGCCCGTCGCCTCCGACGAGCAGTTCGGGCCGCATGTGGGCGGTTGTGACGGCTGCAGGGGCCTTGTGCGGGTGTGGCGCTACGACGCGGCCAGACAGGGCACGTTCGACTACCGCATCGATTATTACGACATCGGCCACATCACCAAGTTCGTCACCAACGGCGCATACCGCGTTTCGTCGACCTACGACAACCAGATCCTTAACGTGGCGTTTGTAAACCCGAACAAATCCATTGCCCTGCTCGTGTTCAACGACACGCTTGTCGACAAGACAATCAGGGTGGCGTGGGGCGGCCAGTCGTTCGCCTATACCGTCCCCTCAAAAGCAAGCATCACGTTCAAGTGGACGCCGGCCGTTTCCATTTCGGAAAGAAACGCGCCGTCCCCTTTGCTTGGCCGCAATGTTTCGGTGCGGCAAACGGCCGGCGGCATTTCGGTAGGATTCCCATCCATCAACAGCTGCGCCGTTGAACTCATCGACGTGAATGGCCGGGCGTTGATGAGAAGGAATGTGTCCGGCGGCAAGGCGCTTCTTGACACGCGCGGGCTTGGCAGGGGAATTTATTTTGTAAGGGTTTTAAGCGGCGCCATGGCAGTTGTAAAGAGTTGTGTCTGGGATGGAGAACAATAGGCGCTGGGGCCGAAATTACCGCCTCGTTTTTTCACCTCTTCAGTTTTCCTATGCTTTCCCGCAAGAGCGCCCGGCATTGGCTGCAAAACCCGAATCCCGTGCCGTCGAGCGACGTTATGGTTCCCCGGTAATCACACATCACGCACCGGGGCCAGTCGCAATGTCCAAGCCCGAACGTGTGTCCGAGTTCGTGAACGGCCACTTTCCTCAGCCGCTGTCTGAATAATTCAGGCGTGCTGTTTTTTCTCATCCTGAAAATCGACACCACGCACGGAGCCTTTCCCAGCCCCCCGAGCCCGAATATGCCCCAGTCATAAACATCGCCTTTTGTGGTGGAAATGTCTTTATTTGTCAATCCGATGATTTTCGTATACCTGTTGCTGTTGATGCTGTCGAGTTTTTCCAGGAGGATATCGGCCCGGTACCTGTTGCGGGGTTTGTAGTAGGCGGCCTGAGGAAGCTTCTGCGCCGGCAGGACTGTCACGGCCGCGCTGTCGAACTGCTTTTCAATTTCAGGCGTTATAACGGCAATAAGACTTGTGTCGAATGTCCCGAACGGCTGGATCGCGATGGTGAGCTGGGCAAAAGGTGACAAAATGAAAAAAGAAATATAAAAAAGTGAAGCGATATACCTGGTTTTCATCAACAATCCATCTGGCGTTTTGGGTCTCCTACACCGCATTAATCTTCATCTTGAAAACGTATTCGTTTACCACCCCGTTTATTTCCAGGGCCAGAACAACGCTGACGTTTTTCCCCGTGTCACTCTGCGATAAAAGCGGGTACAGGGACCAGCCGCCGCTGCCGTACAGGTACACGTTGACATGCTCCGACGGCAGCATGATTTCCGAAACCGTTTCCCCTCTGGCAACCGTTGTCGGCATCTGCATCACCGATTTCTGCGGGTAGCTGACACCGCGGTGGATCACCCGTTTGGGCTCCCCCCTCGGATTGACGTAGGCGGACTTTTCCCAGAGAATCTTTACGGGACGGTCTGTTTTATTCTTCAGCGTAAACTCAAACTGGTACTCGCCGATGAAAAACACCGCGTCGAAAAGGCTGTCGGCGAACCGGTATTTTATTGACAGAGTGTCGGGGTCCTTCGCAATGGTCACGGGGCCGTACTTCTCGGCCGCGACGGCGGGACGCTGCACGTCGAGCAGGGTGAAATTGCAGAAATACGAGGAGGACGCGCATGAGGCGATGAAAATGATAATGGCTGACAGCGGCGCGTATTTTTTCATCTAAACCTTCCTGATATTTACATCGACCACTTATACGACCCTTTGACAATCCAGGTATTGTTTTTTTTCTCAACCTTATAGGCCGTGCCGCCGGCCGCCTGGCCTCCGCTGTCAGCAGCGGTAAAAACGTCCACCCGGTCGCAGGGCAGCGTGTAATTCTTGTTCCCTTTTAATTTCATGAGCTCCTCTGCGGAGTACGAGATTTTAAGTATCTGCTTCGGGGTTTGGGCCGAAACAATCCGGATAATGGAGTCTGCTTCGGGTTTGGAAAGACAATCCAGGATCCACACGTTGTTGTACTGATACGTGGTCACTATCATCGGTTTAGACGTGCGGGTTGTTTTTACACAGCCGGCGATTAATAGAATAACAAGAAATGGAAGGACTCTCATGGATTACCCCTTTTTTTAATACTGTCCAGCCTCATTTTTTTACTGCCCCGGTTTCAATCTGCGCGATTTTCCTCTCAGTCTGGGCCGTGGGCCTCACCCAGTTTTTTGTTATCCCCAGAACACTTATCCCAAGATACCCCCTCAGGCGCAGCTTTTTTCCGCTATCAGTCATCGTGCACAGGCACGAATAGGTCCTGCCGTTTTCGCAATTGTACACCAGCCCCTTTTCCCACCTGTTTTTCTTCGCATCGTATAAGAGCCCGGTAAGCACGGTCGCGCCGTACAGCCGCCTGGTTTTAAGCGAATCCACAGGATTGAGCGTGTCTACAGGGTCCGGATATAAAAGCCCGAACTGGCGGGCCCTGTATTCGCCGCCGGCTTTGTAGAAATCAAAGCACGCGGTCCCCTCGATGTTCTGCCACATGCCAAGAATTGAGTCATCGGGGGAGGCGGCGTATCCGGCAAAAAAGAGCGCAATAAAAATAATTACGGATAAACGACAGATGGTTGCCATAAAATTGAAAGGCTTTGTTATATTTTATCAAGCCCCTGTTTTTAAGCGGGCTTCCGTAGTATGTCCTTAAGTGCTTTGTCAAGCGTGCCCCACAGGTGCGGATGGCCTTCAACGAGCCGCGCGATGTCGGCAAGGTCCTTTATTTTCTTACTCTGCCTACGTTCCGCGTCCTTCCATGCCTCGGTTTTTCCGCGCAGCGTGTCTTCCAGCGACGCGACCCGCATCAGGATGCCGTGGATGTCAGCAGGGACCGACCGGCACGGAAAATCGGCATAAAAACTTTCCGTGCTTATTTGAACGCTTACGCTTGATTTCCCCTTGAGATTGATCGACCGCGCAAAACGCTCTGCTTCAAACCCGGCTTTTTCAAGAAGCTGTACCGCGGCATCTACCGATCCGGTTACGACCACAATGTCAACGTCCCGGGTCACCATGGGTTCAGCAGCCCAATGATTGACCGCAACACCGCCAATGGCGCACCATGAAATATCGCCGCGCTCAAGACAGTCCACCAGACGCATCACATCGTCCGTGCCGCCCGCGGTCTGCCAGTCATAGAAATGCTTCGGGGTCATTGTTGCATCCTCTTGTACATGATCTCGTAGAATAAAATAATCACAAATTGGAGATGTCGCAAGAATAGTTGGGGTTCTGCGGGCAATAAAAAAGGCAGGGATATTCTCCCTGCCTCTCCTGCATTTATATAACCGACGATAAAAGGGCCTACTTGATAAGCGGCACAATGAGCAGCGCCACGATGTTCACCACCTTGATCATGGGGTTGATGGCCGGGCCTGCCGTGTCTTTGTAGGGGTCGCCCACGGTGTCGCCCGTGACTGCCGCCTTGTGCGCGGGCGAGCCTTTGCCGCCGTAGGCGCCGTTCTCGATGAACTTCTTGGCATTGTCCCATGCGCCGCCGCCGCTCGTCATGGCAATGGCCTGGAACAGGCCGGTCACGATCGCGCCGATGAGCACGCCGCCGAGCGCTTCTTTGCCGAGGAGAAGGCCGACAATGATCGGCGTTGCAACGGGAATGAGCGCGGGAAGCATCATCTGCTTGATAGCGCCTTTTGTCACGATGTCAACGCAGGTGCCGTACTGGGGCTTCTGAGTGCCGGTCATGATGCCGGGAAAGGCCTTAAACTGCCTGCGGACTTCTTCAACAATTGTCCCCGCAGCTTTTCCGACAGCTTCCATAAGAAGCGAGCCGAAATAAAACGGCAGTAGACCACCAATAAACAGTCCGATCAACACTTTCGGGTTGGAGAGGTCGAAGAAAACAGTGACGCCGAACGAACGCGAAAATTCGGCAAAAAGAACGAGCGCGGCAAGCGCGGCCGAGCCTATTGCATAGCCTTTGGTGACTGCCTTGGTTGTGTTGCCCACTGCGTCGAGCGGGTCGGTGATTGCGCGGACTTTTTCATCAAGCCCGGCCATTTCGGCGATGCCGCCGGCATTGTCGGTGATCGGGCCATAGCTGTCGATCGCAACCACGATTCCGGTCATGGAAAGCATGGCCACCGCCGAAAGCGCGATAGCAAACAGACCGGCAATAACAGGATTGGAAAAGTTATGCGCAGAAGCGCTTTGGATTCCAATGAAATAAGCGCCGCCGATTGCCGCGCAGATGGTGAGGACCGGCAATGCAGTCGATTTCATGCTGACCGCAAGACCTGCTATGATATTGGTCGCGTGGCCGGTCTGCGAGGCCGCAGCAATGTGCTTGACCGGGTTGAAACTTGTCGAGGTAAAATATTCGGTAATGACAACGATAAGACCGGTAAGCGCAAGCCCGATTATCGCCATGCCAAACACGCTCTCGGCCGAAAAGATCGCCTCCCCGCCGGGAAGTTTGCCGAGGAATATTTTTGACGCGAAATAAAACGCAATTGCGGCAAGACCGCCCGAAACGGCGAGTCCTTTGTAAAGGGCCCCCATGATATACTGCTTTTTCCCCATCTTGACAAAGTAGGTCCCGATAATGGAGGCAACAATGGAAATTCCACCGATAAGAAGAGGAAATTCAACCCAATGACTTTGGGCGTTGAAAACGGTTTTTGCCAGAAGCATTGCCGCAACAATGGTCACGGTATATGTTTCATAAAGGTCTGCCGCCATTCCGGCGCAATCGCCGACATTGTCACCCACGTTGTCGGCAATAACCGCCGGATTACGCGGGTCGTCTTCAGGAATCCCCGCTTCGACTTTTCCAACAAGGTCCGCGCCTACGTCAGCGGCCTTTGTGTAGATGCCGCCCGCGATACGCGCAAACACGCTCATGAGCGAGCAGCCGAATCCAAGGCCGACAAGTGCGTGGAATGCGCTCTCAGGGGCAAATGTCTTTGCAATAGCGAAAAAACCGGTGACCCCCAAAAGACCCAAACCGACAACCATCAACCCGGTAACCGAGCCGCCTTTGAACGCAAGCGAAAGCGCTTTTTGCAAACCGCTTTTTGCAGCCTCTGCCGTGCGAACATTTGAACGGACCGTCACCATCATGCCGATGTATCCGGCAAGAGCGCTGCCGATTGTTCCAACAAGAAACCCGATAGCGGCCCACATTCCAAGCTGGGGAATGGCAAAAATAATAATCGCAACCACAACGGCAACAATCGCGACAGTCTGATACTCCCGCTTTAAAAAGGCTGCTGCGCCTTCTTTGACTGCATCGGAAATTTCCTTCATCTTGGCATCACCACTGGGCTGCTTCATGATCCATGCCGCGGTGATAAGCGAATACAGAACCCCCAGGGCGCCTGCCCCAAGGGCAAACATTGTGATATAATGCATACTCCTGCTCCTCGGTTAAATGTATGGTGAAAACAAAACAGTGGCGGTCTAACAAAATAAATTCCGGAAGGGGGGTAAATAAGATTCTTGTGAAGGGAAAAAGGAGAGAATAAAGATAAAAATAAAATGCCCGATCTGGGCGCCCCGCCTTCGGCGGCGGCCCTCCCTCCGGTCTCGGCCGCTGGCCTCGGGCTGCCTCGGCCCTTAGGCCGGAGTACCGGCAGGGTCCGGGCAGCATCGTGCCCCGGCACGACCTTCGGTCCGGCCTGGCGCGAAAACCACCGTTATTGAAACTGGTGTGTTTTGAAATAAGGGGATGAAGGTTATACTCCCCTCTCCCTGTGGGAGAGGGGTGGCCCGCAGGGCCGGGGTGAGGTTACGCGAGAGAGTAAGTCGAGTACATCAGGCGCACCCGCGAACATTCTTTATACATAATACATATATGAAATAAACTTGCCGCTTTTCATTAATTATATATTTTCTAAAAAGACATGAAAATGCCCAAGCAAGTAATCACAACATTCCTTACTTCACTTTTCCTCCTGAACACCGCTGTGTCTGCCAGTCAGGGGATTTTCTTCTATCAATCCGCCGGCGTGTCCATTAACCCGCTGGGCGTACTTCTCGACACCAGGGCATTGTACCGCATTCCCCTGTCGAAAAGCCAGGACATACTCTGGAAATCGACAAAACTCGACATCGGGCTGGCAAACGAATGGACACCGGCAGACGATTTTCTGGGCGTGCGCATCACCTGCGAGCCCATTGCGATTTTCGACATCACCCTGCGCGCGGGTTATTACGGGATGTTCAATGTGTTCGGGTACGGATATTATCCGATGGCAACGGCCGCGTCTAATTACAACGACTCCGTACGCAAGGCGCTCGACCCCTTGTCCGTCAACGGCTGGTGGTGTTCGGCGGCGCCGAATCTCAAGCTCAAGCTTGGCCGTTTCATCGCCGTTGACTGCGTCACCGCAAACTTGTTTGACATGCAGCAAAAAGGCTATTTCCTCGAAGTTCGCTCCTATGCAATCCACAAAACGCAGGACATCGACATCCAGAATGACGCCTATGCCCTTTTTGAAATCAACAAGGTGATTATGACAGGCCTCAACTACCACGTGCTGTCCGTGCTCGGCACAAAAGTGTTTTCGGACCGCCTGAGCGCAATGGCCATTGTCACACCGGAATGGAAGCGGTTCGAATCAACGTTTCTCGCGGTAGTGGCCGGGCTGTATTTTCGGGATCCGCTGTTCAGGATGAACGGGTATGTTGCGGTTCAGGCGGGATTTGAAATTAAAATAAGATAAATTAAAAAAAATCTGGGCGTTCCCCTCGCTATGCTCGGGTCGGCCCTCCTTCCGGTCTCGGCCTAACGGCCTCGGGCAGCCACGGCCCTATGCCGCTTCGCGGCGGGTCCGGGCTGCATCGCGCCCCAGCGCGACCTCCAGTCCTGCCTAACGCGAAAACAAAAGATCAAATTCACCATTCGGTACTTTAGAACGTAGAGGCGACAACAAAAATAAAATTTATCTTCCGTTTTAATCCAGTGCTCGCGGGTGCGCCCAGCGGATGGATGAATCTTGCAAATACCGGTACCCGGCCGCACCCGCTTTGCGATCCAAATGTGTTAATTTTTTTATTTACTACTTTTATTTATTTACCCGCCCCTACAAAGGCGGAACGCCCACCTCTCATACTATTATTTCATTAAATCCCCGCCCGGACTTTTTTCCTTCTTCCTCTCCACCTCCGTCCTCAGCATCGCCGAAATCACGTTCACGGAATCAGGCACGGTAAACGTCACAGCCTCCGCACTGGACGCCCAGTCCTTTTCGGCCTGGAACCCGTGCTGAAACATGGCCTTGCTTTTAAAAACAAGGAAATACAGGCCCGGCTTTATCAAAAACGGCGGCGCCATGTCGAGCGGAACAGGCACGTTGATGCGCTGGCCCGACGCGCGGTTGACAAAATCCGCCTCATACGAATAGATGGAATTGCCGGTGAGCGTCATGATGACCACGCTTTGCGAGAACGCCTTTTCAATGAGGCCGGTCTGGGCGGAAGATTCCGGGCAGAACATCTGGCGCCAGATCATTGTATATTTGTCAAGTGGCACTTTGCTCATTTTTATTTCAAAGATGTAATTTTTGTAGTTGACCTTTTGCTCGCAGCGCGCCAGTGCCTCGAGCAGCTGCGGCACCTCACCGGAGGGTTTTTTATCCACATTCAGCCAGTCCACGATTTCGGCTATTGGTTTTTGCCAGGTTTGGGGGTTGAGGTGCGCCACCTTGAGGTTTGCCGCATTGGTCCTGTCCGGGATGCTGGGGAACATTTTGCCCTCGGTCTTGGCGATGAGCGCCGAAGCATATTCCGACATCGCCTTGGCATATTCGCCGGAATTTTCCAGCCCCTGCGCACTCTTCACATTTGACGTCGCGACCTTTCCCGGCCCCACCTTGATTACCACGACTGCAATAATGGCGATGACCGCCGCAACCGAAAGAAACGTCAGTATCTGTTTATTCATGGGCCACTCCTTTATTAAAAGGGTTCATCATATTCGTTAAATAGGTTTTGTCATCCCCGACATGATCGGGGATCCATCTTGTCTATATAGGGAAAATGGATTCCCGCATTCGCAGGAATGACATGCAAATCATTATAAACTGAATTTTTAGAAGTTCCCATTTGTTACTTTTAACGGATTGTTAGGTCCGGCCGGTCCGACGGTTGAGCGTGCCCCAGTAACACGCCGACCCGTATCCTGCGATTATCCCGGTTACCTGTTTCATCACCCGATAATCTATCTTTAAGGTGTATTGCCACCATTAATATAAATATGCCGCCATCACCTTTTGCAAACCGGATGATTATGAACAAGACCCTGTCCCTTTTTATTCCGGCCGCGGCCCTGTGCTTCGCCGGCTGCGCAGGCCAGATGGCGACCTGGGAAAACGACAGCACGGGCCTGCTTCTGGACAGAGGCAAAACCGCGCTGTGCCTGCCCCTCGACAGCCTGCACGTAACCTATGCGGACAACACCAAGTCGGTGCCCGACACCCTGTTCAACGATTCCTTTTTTGTCCAGGCAGTCAACGGGCTGCTCTCCTTCGAGGTTTCACAGAACTTCACCATGTGCAGAAGCCGGCCCGACACGCTGGATTCCCTTGTTGCCTTCAGGCGCGGCGGCTATTCCATGCTCGACAAAGACACCGCGAGCCTACATTTTATTTCGCTTCGCGTGCAGGAGCTGGCCAAAAAGCACAACGCGGACATCGTGATCGTGCCCTATTCCTGCGAAATCAGGCATGTCACGATACGTCCCATGGGCTGGCGCCGTGACAGGCTCGGGACATCCTACGAACGCCCCATTTCCTATATGGCAAAAACAAGTTTCCACGTGCAGGTATGGGACAAAACCGGACGCATCATTTACGAGCGCACCGGAAAAAGCGACACGGGCAGGCCCATTTTGTATTCGTTTTTGAAAAGGGAGAAGAAACCGGACCAGGACATCGTGAAATACGCAAAACGGTTCTATGCGCCGCCGCTGGTGAAGTCGCTGTACAATTCCATTAAATTAGCTATGATGGTAAAAATTTAAAAAGAATAAAATGCTGTTGGGGGAAGTATCCCCCTCGCTCCGGCCTCCTCGGCCTTCGGCCTGCGGTGTCCTTCGCTACCCCCTCCTGGGTGTCCCCCGGGGAAATTTACTTGCGAGAAACTAACCTCGGTTGGGGGGCACCCACAAACAATTGCTGGAAAGAAAAATTGTTTGGTTGATATCTACACTTAATAAACTTGAATGTTGGTTTCAGGTTTCTATTTTTTTTGTTTTCGCGTTAGGCAGGACCGGAGGCCGCGCAAGAGCGCGGTGCCGCCCGGACCCAGCCTTTTGTAGAGACGCCACAGCGTGGTGTCTTTACAAAAGGCATCGGGCCGTGGCTGCCCGAGGCCTGTGGCCGAGACCGGAGGGAGGGTCGACCCTGTTTGTAGGGACGAAATATTTTTCGTCCCTACAAACAGGGAAACGCCCAGGTCTTTACTGCCTGATATCGCATGCTTTTTCCGCCGCCTCGACGCAATGCCGCATGAGGGTGGCTATCGTCATCGGGCCCACGCCGCCCGGCACGGGCGTATACGCACTGGCGCGCGCGGCCGCATTCTTGAGGTCCACGTCTCCAACGCCGCCCAAATGATATCCGGCATCAACAATAACGGCCCCCTGTTTTATCCAGTCCGCCTTGATGAATTCCGGCCTTCCCACAGCGCCAACCACGATGTCGGCGGTGCCGACGATAGCGGGCAGATCCTGCGTTTTTGAATGACAAATAGTGACTGTTGCGTGTTTGTTAAGAAGCATAAGGGCCATGGGCTTTCCCAGAATAGGGCTCCTGCCCACCACCACGGCGTGTTTTCCCGCAAGCGGGATTTTGTAATGCTCGAGCATGGCCATGATGCCCGCGGGCGTAGCGCTGCCGTAGGCAGGCTCGCCCATGGCCATGCGGCCGAAGCCCAGGCAGGTCACGCCGTCCACGTCTTTGGCAAGCGCGATCCGGTCGAAGCATTGCCGCTCGTCAATTTGTTTCGGCACCGGATGCTGCAGCAGTATGCCGTGCACGTTCGTATCGGCGTTAAGGCCGTCAATCGCATTGAGAAGCTGCTGCGTGCTCGCGGAATCGGGCAGTTCCACTTTCTTCGACTGCATGCCCACACGCGAGCATGCGTTGCCCTTCATCTTTACATAGGTCGCGCTTGACGGGTCGCTTCCCACAAGGATGGTTGCGAGGATGGGCGCCGCGCCTGTCTTTTTGACAATGGCCTCAACGCGGGGTTTGAGCGACGCTTCAATAGATCCGGCAAGGGACTTTCCGTCGAGAATGAGCGGGGACATGGGTTAGTCCTCATTTGTAATGGTTATTAATGGGGGTCAGAATATAAATGACATTCTTGCTTGAAACCTATACCGCTCGTGGTGAGCTTGTCGAACCATGAGCATCCACCCTTCGACAGGCTCAGGGCGAACGGCTTTTCGTCTATGAAATGACCGAATTTATAAGTTGTCTGCCATTGAATAAAATAAATAAAGGATTGGTGATATCACAGGATGCATATTACCAAGTATTTAGCGGGTGACTGTGTTCAAAGTGAACACGTTATTTTTACTGGCATATTGACTTTTTGCTTTTTAGGCTGTATGTTATAACCACGAGGGACCACCTATGGCAAAAACGAACATTTACGAATACACCGACTTCAGGAATTACCTGAAAGACGTGTTCAAAGAACAGAAGGATTTAAACAATTCCTTTTCGCACCGCTATGCCGCGGTCAAGCTCGGGCTTTCAACGTCGAACTTTTTATGGCTCGTTATGCAGGGCAAAAGAAACCTCAACCCCTCCCACTGTCTCAAGCTGTCCGAGCTTTTCAAACATACGCCCAAAGAATCCGACTATTTTGAAAACATGGTGCTTTTCGGTCAGGCCAAAACGCACAGGGAAAAAGACAGGCACTTTACAAGAATGACGGCCTTGCGGAAAAACTCGAATGTCGGAAGAATTGAAGAACGCCATTACACGTATTTAAGCAACTGGTACAACCCCGTTGTCCGCGAGCTTATAACCCGCAAAAATTTTAAAAACAATTTCTCCGCTCTTGCAAAACGCGTAATGCCGCGAATATCCGAATCCCAGGCAAAAAAATCGGTGGCGCTGCTCCTGGAACTCGGCTTTATCAAGGAAAAAGGCGGCCGTTTCGTGCAAAACACGCCCATCGTGAGCACGGGACCCGAAGTGTCATCTCTTGCGGCAATAAACTTCCACCGCACCATGGGGCACCTTGCCATAGAATCGCTCGACTCGCTGGGCAAAAACGAAAGAAATATCACCGCATGCCTGGTGGGGCTTTCAAAAGAATCGTATAAAAAAGCGGTTGACGCGATTGCGGAGTGCAGGAGCAGAATACTGGCTATTGCAGAGGAAGAACAGGATGCAGAACGGGTGTTTGCGGTGAATTTTCAGTGTTTTCCGGTGTCAACGAAAGAAAAAGAGGAAGAACGCTTATGAAAAAATTACTAGGCTATACCGCGATTCTGGTCGGGCTGACGTCACTCCTTTGCCTGTATTGTACGAAAAATATTGCGGGAGGGACGGAGGTGGGGAACCCGAGCGTTTCCGCCATGCTCTACAATCCCGGCGGGTCGCCGGCTGTGCATGCCAAGGTCAGGTTCTTTCCCGTCAATTACAATCCCCACACAGGCGGCCTGGTAAAAAAACTGGCAACTGCGGACTCCGTTACCACAGACTCTACTGGTAACTATTCGGTAAAACTTGACACCGGAACTTACAACGTTCTCGCCTCAAGTGACAGCGGTGTAGTGTACCAGGATTCGATAACCGTGACCAAGGACTCTGCCATTCATCCGCCTGCGGACACGCTCAAGACACCGGGAGGTCTACGGGGGAGGGTGCGGTTGCAGCCCGGAGACGATGCAAGAAACGTGTTTATTCTGTTCTTTGGGACAAACACATGGTGCATGCCGGACGACTCGATCGGTTCATTTGGTATAGTGAATATGGCGCAGGGAACATACAGAGTGCGGATTTTGACGACACTGAATGCATATGTGCCGAAGGACACGGTATTGAGTGTGACAGCCGGGAAGGTTGATACGCTGGCGCATGATATCGTTCTGCAATATACCGGAATTCCCGGACCAACGGATTTGACAGTTTCCTATGACACGCTGAAGCAGACGGTGATCCTGGCGTGGACCGGCGCTGAAACTTCGTTGATTGCTGGATACAACGTATACCGGGCAATTAAGGGACAGAATTTCAGCCTCATAACGCAAACACCGTTGCCGGACACAGCGACGGTGTATAGTGATTCAGCCGTTACGGTCGGTAATACCTACACATACAGGGTTGTTTCATGGAGGATTTCCGGAGAAGAAAGCCCGAAGGCGGCCTTTCTGGGAGACACGATGAAAGCGGTTTCTTCATCCCTTGTGACGACCACCTTCACCTGGAACTTGAATAACACTGTCAGTGATACCGCCAGCATTAACGATACGATAAAAGCCTGCCTCACTTATTCGAATCCAACCAGAAAGATAACAAAGATCGTCTGGTATGCCGACAGTTTGAATTCGTCTGTTGTCAAACAACAATCCGATTCTTCGCTCGCAGGAAAGGACACCCTGTTTTATTCGTGGAAACAAGCGGGGAATAAGAAGATATTCATAAAGGTAACTGACGGGGCAGGTACGGTTTGGACAGACAGCGCGGGTTTAATCGTTATTCAAGATGTCCCCGTAATCACCTTTCTTTCGGCGGATACAATTGTAAATCACGGCGGCATTGTGCGCTGCTCGGTTTACGTGCAGCAGAAGTTTGGAACGATGACCGTTGGAATAGACACGGCGAACAGCGGCACGTATAAAAGCTTCGGCAGCCTCGGGCTTTCCGGAGGCGAGGCATACTCATTCTCAACCGGCAACGCCTGCTCGTGGGACAGTGTGAATGTGCGGATTGCGGATGACGACGGGAATGTGGCGATAAAGAGCTTCAGGGTCCGTATCAGACCGAGGCCTTTGGCAATTACTTCGATTGACAGCACGGTTAATACAATAACGGTTCATTATTCCCAGACTTTAGAAACTGATTTCGCAGAATATTTGATTTACAGGAATACAACGAATGCGGTTGACACCACGAGTGAGTTATGGGCCACTATTACGAGTGCCGCTACAGTGCAGTACATGACACAGACTCCAAGCTTTGCATGGATGCCAAGATATTACCGGGTCTACCAGAAGGACAGTGAGGGAGTCTTGAGTATGGGGAGTAATGTGGTGTATGGCAATATCGTCAACAGCCCGCCACCGACACCTGTAATCACCTATCCAGCGAACAATGGAGACAGCATTTGGGCGAACTCCGCAATATCATGGACGAATAGCCTGGACCCTAACGGCAATGGAGTTAGATACAGGGTGCTCGTCAATTATAAGAGCATGGGGTATATGGAATTCAAGACAGTCTTAGTCGATACCTTTACACAATTGAAGGGGTACGATTCCCTGTCATTGAAATTTAAAGTAATGGCCTACGACACGCTTGGGGACAGCAGTGCGTGGTCCGAGGAGAGGATGGCAAATTTGAAGTGGGCCGGCATCCAATGCATGCGACTCATTCACGGCGGTACATTCCAGATGGGGCAGGTTGGGATCGCTGAGCCCGTACACAGTGTGACGCTGTCCGCTTTCTGGATAGACACTACGCCGGTGACTCAGGCCGATTATGCGGCTCTTATGGGCAAGAATCCATCACATTTTAAAGGTGATACCAGACGGCCAGTTGAACAGGTATCCTGGGGCGATGCTGCATTATATTGCAACCAACGAAGTAAGCAATTTGGGCTTGACACGGTATACTCGTATTCAGCTATTGTAGGCGGTCCCAATATGCCGCTTATTGGGCTTGTCATTGACCTAAGTAAAAACGGCTATCGTTTGCCGACGGAAGCGCAGTACGAGTACGCATTAAGGGCCGGCACTTCTACAAATTGCTTTTGGGGAGCCGATTCGAGCGCAGGCGGAAATTATGCGTGGTATTATTACAACAGCGACAGCACGACTCATCCGGTGGCGACAAAACTGCCGAACCCTTGGGGTTTGTACGATATGGCGGGAAATGTCTGGGAATGGTGCAACGACTGGTATGAGTGGCAGTACTCAACCGCCAGCCAACCAGACCCTGTTGGCCCGGCAACCGGAACAAATCGCGTTTTGCGCGGCGGCTCGTGGTACGACAATCTCGGCTTTTATTCCGCAAGCCGTCTCGGAGAAAGGCCGGGCGAAGCCAACTTCCTCTTCGGGTTTCGTTGTGTTCTCATCCGGTAAAAAAATTATATATTCTACACCTCAAATACCACAATGATAAGAGACAGGCAATAGATTGGCATCGTCGGGGTCCGCCAGCACAGAGGAATTTTCAAAATCCATCCATTTCTACAATAGCCGTAAAGAAAAGGCAGGTGGTGTTCTTCCACCTGCCACTTTCTTTTCATCGCACGGGTGCCCCGCGTGCGCATTACAATCCCAAACCCCATAACCGTGTGGCCTGGATCTGCGATCCAGGTTCTTCTGCTTTTCGCACGGGTGCCCCGTCCACACCTCTCTGAAAACAGCCAGTAAGATGGTGTGCCACGATCATCCTTGCTCGTGTATAGCACATTTAGAATACTGTCGTGGCCGACTGTGGCACACGCTCTGGTTAGCTGATTTCACACTTGACCCGGGCCGTTTCATCTTTGTCAACAAAACATCAACGTACTCTCACCACGTCTCCAGCCCTACCCTCTTCCACACATGCTCCGGCCCGGCCTGTGTCTTGACATAGAGAAAATTCTCGTCCCACGCAAGCTGTCCCTTTTCCCCCATGCTGTCGCCTGAGCTTGCCGGCACCTGCGGCGCGTTGATGACCAGCGAGTTGTTTTCCCCGGCGATCCTCACCTTGCCCCTCACGTCAAGCTTGGCGGCCGGGTCCAGCGTCCCGATGCCCACATTTTCGCTTATGTGCACCCTGCCCAGAAAATATCCGGCCCAGAACACACCGTGGTTCTGTTCCTGGTCTGCGTGGAAATAGCCGGCGATGTGTATCCCCGACTCCGGGTCGTTCGACCCGAACGTGGTGGCCTTGATGGCGTAGGTCGCCCTCCCGTACTGGGCCCAGAACTCCCCGCCCACCCTTTCGCCGGTGCCGCCGCGCGCCTCGGCCCGCGCAATGATCCCGGTGAATCCACCCCGAAACGAGCCTCCCGTGCCGTAATCGGCCCGGGGCGCCGACACACCCTGGATCGCGATTTTGTCCGTGGCGTCGCTGCCGCCATATTCCACATGCATCACCGGAGGATAATCGTTCAACGACGCCCGCACCTCAAACGCCGCCGCCGGGCTTGCGGTGCCTGCGCCGATCTTGCCTTTGTCAATAACCAGGGCGCCGTTGCCGACATTGAGTTTGAGCGGGGAAAGCTCGCCGCCGCCGTCGCCCGGTACGCCGGAATGTTTGTGATTGTCGCTTGCCATTCTCGTCCTCCTGTTTTTATTCGCCTGCAGAGCGGTTTTTTGTCCGGAACAAATACCTCAGAAATATAGTTTCAAATTCTGTTTTTACCTTTAAAAAACCTCGCACGAAGCCCGCGTTATTAATCATCATATTCTACCCTGCAACCGGGTCGAAACGTATATTTTGCATGCTCATTTCGTCCCTTATATATACTATATTTTTTCATCACTACCAGGGATTCCTTCCAGACGGAAAACAGATGCTCGTAGAATTGCTCTACCAAAAAACACATCTCTATCTGCTCAACAGCAGGCTCTTCAGCACAAGCGTTGCGACCGTTGTTTCTTTTCTGTGCGCCATGGCGCTTTTTCCACCGTATATTTCTTTTTTAAAAAAGCTTAACGTCAGTACCGAATTCGATTCAATCAAGGGCAAAACAGACCCCGTGATGCCGGCCGGGTTGTTGTTTCTTTTTATTATCCTGTCAACCAGCCTCATCACCGCGCGGTTCAATTCCTATGTCATATCCGCCCTGGCAATCTATGTTTTTTTCAGCGTGATCGGTGCGTTTGACGATATAGCCAAGGTAATCAATAAATCGCGGGTGGCCAGGGGCCTTATAACCAAGCAGGACTACCAGTACAAAGCGGACGGGATTTCTGCCAATGTCAGGCTGTTTTTATACATTCTTATATCGTGCGTGGTCGCCCTCGCGGCATACAAATACATACCCAACATCAACGGGTATATCAATATTCCGTTTATAAGCATTTCCAGGGACCTTCCCTATATGCCATTCTGGCTGTTCATCCCCTTTATGACGCTGGTGATCGCGGTGATGGCAAACGGCGTGAATTTCACCGACGGCTTCGACACCCTGGCTACGGTGCCGCTCATCACGTGCTTCCTCTTTGTGGGCGTTATTGCCTATGTGTCAAGCCATGCCGTATGGAGCCGCTACCTGCTCATCCCGTACATCAGCGGGGTGGACGAAATCCTCCCTATCATCGGCGCCATGGTGGGCACGCTGCTGGCCTTTTTATGGTTTAATGCTCCGCCCTCGTCCATCATCATGGGCGATTCCGGCGCCGTGGGCCTTGGCGGCACCATCGGCATCATGTTCATTTTCATCAAGGGCGCCTTTTTCATTCCCGTGGTGGGATTTATCTTCATGCTCGAGTTCTGCTCGGTGGTGCTCCAGATCATTTCGTTCCGCGCCACGGGCAAGCGCATATTTCTTCGCGCACCGCTCCACCATCATTTCCAGTTTCTGATGCGCAAAAACCCGTTTTACGCCAACGAATTTTACATACGCTCGAAAATCACCTGGCGGTTTCACATCATTTCGGTGATATTGCTTGTTATGGGCCTTATTATCTTTCTCAAGGTTCGGTAAGCGGGCAGGGCGCCCCGCGATATCGCTTTCCGCAGAGCAATCCTGTATGGTGACAGACCTTTATTCTAACTATTCCTCCCCCGCGGGAAGGGAATGCACACTCGCAGCGGGCCGCTTTGCGCTGTGTACGCCGGCCAGCCGAGTGCTCGACATGGGCTGCGGGTACGGCGCGGGCGCCTGCAATTTGGCCCAGGAGTTCCGGTGCAAGGTGAGCGCAGTTGATATAAGCGAAGAGAACATCAGGCTCGCCCGCTCGCTCGCGGTGGAAAAAAGCGTGAGCCACCTTATCACCTTTACGGCCGGGAACATCCTTGACGCCGACTTTTCCAAAGAGCCTTTCGACATGGTGCTTGCCGAGGGCGGCGTACTTTCCTTTGTCTCCCGGGAGAAGGGTCTGGCGCTTGCCAACAAGTGGCTCGCACCGCGCGGGTGGCTCGCCTTTTCGGACCTCATTTTTCTCACGGAAAAAGTGCCCGGCGAGGTGAAACGCATTTTCGAGGACGAAAAATACCATTACGAATCGGAATCGGGCTACCGCGCCATGGTGGCCGCGGCCGGGTTCGACATCCACCTTCTGTGCCTTCTCCCGCAAAGCGGGTGGGAAAACTACTACGCGCATATGGCCCGTAGACTCGAAGACAAGAAGGGTTTTTTTGCGGACAAAAGAATCAAGCTCGCGTTTCACAAGGAAATAGACGTTTTTTACAGGCTCGAAGGGTTCAAATATGTGGGCTACCTGTTCTGCATAGCACGGAAAACCCGATGATCTTTGGAGCTTTGTGTTTATTGATGATACAACATCGGCGTGACGGCAATCACAGACAAATAAAGAGCCATAATCTTATATTTTGATTGGACGAAAAAGTTAAAAGAAATTCTTTATTCTTGCTTCAAGCTTCATTTTATAATAAAATATATGTGTTTTTAAAACAGGTTCTTTTACATAATAATCTTTCTATTACTTGCAAACATTTTCTTACCCCATTAGCAATAAAAAAGGAAGAGGGATTGTTCCTAAATAATTGTTCGCGGGTGCCCCTTGTCAATAGAGCATGAATTTTGGATCGGGCGATACACCGGGGCCACCCAGGAGGAGGTAGCGGAAAGGGCAAACGACACAATAGAAGGTGCGGAGCACCATTTCCTTACCCTTAAGGAATGCAATGACAACACACCGCAGGCCGAAGGCCGAGGAGGATGAAGCGAGGGGGATACTTCCCCCACCATTAAATTTTTTATTTTCTATTTATATAACACAAAAGAAATCAAATTGGTTATTATTTTATTCACTAACAATTTTTTTAAGGAGGGTTTATGAAGAAAGTATTGACCGCGGCATTAGCGGGTCTGTTCTCCGCCTCGCTGGCAGTGGCGCAGATCCAGCCGGTTCTTGACACCGTTGTCACCGACAAGCAGGGCGACGGCTGCATTGACTGGACCAACCGCATCATTTTGTCAAAAGGCATCGGCGCCCCCAATCCCGACCATCCCGAGGGCGCGCAGCGCGCCGGCGCGATCCGCGCGGCCCAGCAGGTCGCCCTTCGCAACGCGCTGGAAACCCTCAAGGGAATCTTCCTTAATTCGAGCACCACGGTTGAAAACTTCATGGTCAAAAGCGACGTGATCACCAGCAGGGTGAGCGGCTTTATGCGCGGATTCGAGCAGAAGGGCAAAGAAAAATATTTTCAGGACGGCTCCGTGGAACTTGTCATGTCCATTCCTATCGACGGAGTGGGCGGTATTGACGACATGCTTCTGGGCACCACCATCGGCGACAAACCGTCCGTTACCGCTTTTGAAGGCAACAAGGCGAAAAAAGCCGTTGTGTTTTCCGGCCTCATCATAGACTGCCACGGGCTCAACGTGAAGCCTGCGCTTGCCCCTAAAATCATTGACGAATCCGGCAAAGAAGTGTACGGCAGCGCGTACGTGTCGCGTGAATGGGCCATCAAGTACGGCATTGTAGGCTATGCAAAGGAAGTGAAGGCGGCTGCAAAGCTCGACCGCGTCGGCACGACACCCGGCCAGATCAAGGCGCTCAAGGCCCAGGGCGACAACGCCACCGACGTGGTGATTTCCGACACCGACGCGGCAGACATTCGCAGCGCCGCCAAGAACCTCAAGTTTTTGTCCGAATGCCGGGTGATCCTTGTTGTTGACTGATAAGGATTTTCAGGATAAAAGACAGGATTCCCAGGATTTTAACTAAGGAAAAAGACTTTTTTTACTTAATAGATAGTAAGCACCACCAATCCCGGAAGGACGGAATTATGAAAAAAACATCAGTTATCACGCTGACGAAATTCGTTGCGTTGGCGCTTGTACTGTCGCTTGCGATGGGCTGCGCCCCCAAGGCGCGCAAGGCCGGAGGCTACATGGACACGCCCCTTTCCCACTGCAAGGAGGGAATGAAATATTATAACGACGGCAAATACGACAAGGCCCAGGAGGAATTCAACCTCGCAACGTCACTCGACAGCAAATACGCCCCCGCGTACGCCGGTCTCGCGCTTGTCACTGCGCAAAAAGGCGATTTCAAGGAAGCAATCAAGCTTGCCGAAAAGTGCCAGTCGCTCGACAATAAAATCGTCGACGGCTTCGTTGCCAAGGGCATCGTGATCACCATGCAGAACGAGGGCAAGCCCGCAAAAGAGTGGCTGAAGGACGTTGAGAACGAGTACGAAAAGGCGCTCAAGATAGATCCGCAGAATTCCGAGGTGTTTTACCGCCGCGGCGTCTGCTATAAAAAAGCCTACGAGTTCGGCAAGGCAGCGGACGATTTCAAGAAAGTGCTCGAACTTAAAAAAGACTGGACCAAGGAAGCCGATGACCAGTGGCAACTCGTGCAGATGATCGAGCGCGCCGCGCCGGGCACCGACGTGGGCAAGCGCATTGCGCTTGTGGAAAAAATCTCCCGCGCCGATATCGCCGCCCTGTTCGTGTCGGAGCTGCAGATTGACAAGCTCGTCGAAAAAAAGAGGCCCAAAAACTACGACAACTCCTACAAGGCCCCCACCGACGCGCGCGAGATGAAGGCGGACAGCCTGGTAAAGACGGCCGACATCACCGACATCGGCTCGCATTGGGCAAAGAACTTCATCACGGACATCGTGGACCTCAAGATCCGCGGGCTGGAGCCCTATCCCGACCATACCTTTCACCCCAACCAGCTCGTGAACCGCGGTGAATACGCCATGGTCGTGGAAGAGGCTATCATCGCGATCCTGCACGACCCTTCGCTTGCCACCAAGCACATCGGGTCGCAGAGCAGGTTCCCTGATGTCAACCCTTCGCACCCGTCATACAACGCCATCTGCAACGCTGTTGACAAGGGCGTCATGGCCGCCGAGATGAACGGCGAGTTCGGCCTGCAGAAGAGCGTGAGCGGGCCCGAGGCGCTGCTCATCATCCGTAAACTCAAAGAATTGCAAAAGTAGCCGCTTACGAGGGATTAAAGACAGCACGAAGGGGCGTTCGCGTGAACGCCCCTTCTTTTTAACCTCTCTCCGCAATTACTTTCCCTGCCTGATTTTCCTGAACAGGTCCGCGCGCATGTACGCGCCGCCGCGGTAGGAAATGATGCCGTCCGCAAGGGGCCCATCAAGCAGGTTGGCGCCGGTGGTGTGCAGGGAATACGGAATGCCGCCTGCGGCAAGCATGGTCGGTGCAATATCAACGAATGACGCGACGCAGGCGTTTTCGCGGAAGCCCCGCGCATCGGGCATTATAATGAACAATGGCACGAATTCAAAAAGCCGATTATCATAGATAAGCGACGCCCTCCTGTATAACTCCTTCCGAATGATTGGCGTATGGTCGCCGAAAATGAACAGGAAGGTATTAGGATGGGTGCTGGTGATGCTCCTGACGATTTCCTGCAGTTCCTTGTCTACATAAGACATGACGTTGAAATAATCCCTGGCCGTCTCGTTTTTCACACCGCTAAAGAAGTTGTTCTGGTGATACGGCCGCGTCAGCGTGAACGGCTCGTGGCTGCTCATGGTGATGATATAATAAAAAAACGGACTCTTCTGCGACATGAGTCGGGTCTTGACAAAATCAAAAACAGCCCTGTCGGGCGCGCCCCAGCCGATTTCCTTCAGCCCCATGGAGAGCATGTCGTGGAATTGATGGAACCCCATTTTCTTGAACGCCGCCGCCCTGTTGAAATAAGTTCCCCTGTTGCCGTGATACGCCTCTACCCCGTAGCCCTGCGCGGCAAACTGTTTGACCACGGAATTGGGATACCCATAGTTGCGGACCTTTATGGAGGGCACATCACCAAAGGGCTCCACGCTGTTGAGAGTGGAAAACTCACAGTCGGAGGTGGACCCCGCCTCATGATAGCTCATCATGAAGGGATAGTAGATGCATTGATAAGACAAATCATGCAGAAACGGCATGATAAAAGCGTTGTTATACTTTGTGTCAACAATGAAAGCGTCAAGGGATTCCACCTGGATGGCCACGATGTTCGAAGGGGCGGCTGCGGTGCCGGCATGTGAAATTTCGGGACCGTACGAAAGGCTCCGTATATGGCTCTGCATTTCGCCGTAATTGAAAAGGTCGACGAGGTTGAACACCAGCAGGCCGTGTTTGCCCACCACTGAGGCATCGGAAGCGTAAGGGTCGTTCATCGACTGCTTCGGCGAAATCTCCAGGGGGTTCCACCGTGCGGCAAACACTATCGCCGCGACCGCAGTGCATGCCAGCGCGGGCTTGAAGAGAAATTGTTTATTGACGGAGGAAAACCCGGAATAAAAAACGAGTATGCCGGCAGCCAGGGGCGCGTCCAGTAAAACAAACCACAGCCCGGCATCACGGGGAACCGCCGAATGCTTTACAAGATCGAACGCCTCGGAAAACAGTCCCGCATACTGGCTGACGTGAAGATACCCCATAAGGCTGAGGTGGTACGAAAGGTTGACGAACATGTACAGTGTCTGGACAATATAGAAACACGCGAGCCAGATCCGACGCGCCGGCCTGGTGAGACAGATTGCAAGGATAAAAGCCAAAAGGATCTTTTCAAGAAACCCGGAAAAAAATTCCGGGGCCGGAGAGAATGCCGGAAGGTCAATAAGCAGGCGGTTGAATACCGCTGTTTTCACCGCGTTGGCAAAAACAAAAAGGAGGAAAAACAGGACGCTGACCGCAGCAGGCGATTTAATCGCTCGAATGAAAAACTGACTGATGGTTCGGGGGAAAAACCGTATCAAATGGTGTTTCCGGGTTGGGGTTCAAAAACGCCGCAAAAAAAAACATGCCTGCCGCAGGAAAACGGCCTGATTTTTGACGATAAAAATACTTGTTGTTATTCCGCGGGGATGAGAAAAATACAGAACCGTTCCATAAAAAAAAAGGAGCGGATATACCATCATCCGCTCCTTGCATTGCACAGAAGACGACCTCTTACACAAAGCTCTTCAGTTTTTTGCTCCGGTAGGAGTTCCTGAGCCGCCTGAGGCCTTTCTGCTTGATCTGCCTCACCCGCTCCCGCGTGAGATGCACGCGCTTGCCGATTTCCTCAAGCGTGTGGGCGGTGTCCTGGCCTATGCCGAAATAGAGCTTGATTACCTCTTTTTCGGACTGCGACAGGGTGTCGAGCAGCTTTTCTATTTCCCCGGACAGCGAGGTCGTGATCGCGCCGTGGTCGGGAAGCTCCTGATCGTGGTTGTGGAGCGAGTCGATAAGCCGGAAGTCCTCGTCGTTCTGTATCGGCTTGTCGAGCGACACATGCCGGTTGCCGATCCGCAGGATGTCGTTTACTTCCCTTTCGTCAACACCCATCTCGCGGGCGATTTCCGCGGCGGTGGGCACGCGCTCCAGCTCCTGCTCCAGCTTGTTCTGCGCCTTTCCGATATCGGAAATGGTCCCCACCCGGTGCAGGGGCACGTTGATGATCCTCGACTGCTCGGCCAGCGCCTTCAGAATTGCCTGCCGGATCCACCACACCGCGTAGGAGATGAATTTGAAATTCTTCTTCTCGTCGAATTTCTTCGCCGCCTTGATGAGCCCGAGGTTTCCCTCGTTGATAAGGTCGTTGAGCGGCAGGCCCTGGTTCTGGTAATTTCGCGCAACCGACACGACAAACCGCAGGTTGGCCTTGACGAGCTTTTCAAGCGCCTTTTTGTCGCCCTTGTGGATGCGCACAGCCATTTCCGCTTCTTCGTGCCCGGAAAGGGTGCGGTTGTTCTTTATTTCATCAAGGTAGAGATCAAGGGAATCTCTTTCCGACAGCAACGTTGCCATTCTCATTATTTCCAACTTTCACTTTATTTATGATAAATAGTACAATTACCGCGCGAAAAAAACCGCTTTTTTTTCCTCCGCCTTTTTTATCCCGGAAACGGCTTCCTGAAGTCTCAGGTCTGAATCCAAACAAAGAACAACTGTTATGATCCGGTTCTATACCCTGTATTTTGCAATAATCCAGTCAATTACGGATACTTCTGCCAGAATATTGCTGCTACAATTCATTTTTTCAATACATCGATTTATAATGTAAGGCGCATTTAAGGCTTTGCAATATAATAAACTGGGATAAAAAATCAAAACTTTTTAAATTTTTAATATCCTTCAAATTGAACTAAAGCGGTTAACAAAGTACATTTATCTTAGGAAAAAAAGTGGTGTGTGCTTTTAGGCAGTTTTTTAAGCGTTGGGTTAAAAGTAAAGAACCACGGCCATAGGCCGTGGCCTTGATGAGGGGGTATAACCCCCGAAATCAAGGACAAGCGCGTCAGCGCTTGAGCGTAACATTGTGCACCACGCCCATAGGGCGTGGTCTTTTTTCAAGAAATCGCCGTGGGCATATCACTATCGCCTGTACGCATTGCACAAAATAAATTACAGGTCGATCTCTCCCGAATACACCCATACAGCAGGGCCGGTCATGTACACCGGACTTTTCCTGTTCCCGCTCCATTGTACCAGCAAATCACCGCCGGGAAGATGGACCGTGACGTTTGTACCGTGTTTGCGGTTCAAAACGCCGGACACGACGCTTGCGCATGCGCCGGTGCCGCATGCCATGGTTTCCCCGCACCCCCGCTCATACACGCGTATGCGGATTTCGCTGCTGGAAATCACCTGCACGAACTCAACGTTGGTCTTTTTCGGGAAAAAGGGGTGTGACTCGAGTTTTTTTCCATAGGCGAGCACAAGCTCGTCGGAAAGCTCGTCAGCATAGATGACGGCGTGCGGGTTTCCCATGGAAACCGCGGTGATGGAGAACTCTTTTTTATCAACCGTTATCGGCTCCATGATTACCTCGCCCGATGCCCTGGCCACCGGGATTTCCGGCGCATTGAGGATGGGCGATCCCATGTCAACCCGTACACTGCTTCCCTCATGCGACGTTGTCACGACCCCGCGGAGCGTTTCAACAGCACACTGCGGCCTGTCCCACAGCCCGGTTTTTTTCAGATACACCGCAAAACACCGGATGCCGTTGCCGCACATCTCGGCCTCGCTGCCGTCCGCGTTGAAAATACGCATGGCAAAATCCGCTTTTTTCGAGGGGAGCACGCACAGCACGCCGTCGCCGCCGATGCCCCGTCTCCTGTCGCATAGAAACGCGGAACGGCCACGGATTTTCTCAAGCAGCGGAGCGCCGCCGCCGAGCGTATCCGCGGTGATGATGAAATCGTTTGCAAGGCCTTCCAGTTTGGTAAATTTCATTACCTGCTCCACGGTTAAGAATATATGCGGTCTGGGGCGCCGCGTTATTGCATGGTACAGTAATCTACGTTGTCGGGCGGGCGCCCGGCAACACACGGCAGGGGCCTCATGAAAGGAATATCTTGCTTTGAGGTACAGTAGGTTGTATCTTTGTACAGGCGCTTTCCACCGCAGGCGGGGAGCGTAGCGCAGTTGGAGTATTGACAGAGTTAAAACGATCCCGCGGGCCGAGGAACCGCACTATGCCGTCTGACGTAAAAGAAATCACCATCAATTACGAGGAAAACGGTGTCCAGTTAGTCAAGGAGCTCGACAAGGTCGTCCTCTCCAAGGGATCGTGGGCGACGATCATGTTCAAGTATCAGCAGTGGGAACCCGCCAACCAGCAGTATGGCCCCGTCCTCTTCACCATCCGCAGATACCGCAAACGGAACGACGACTACCGGCAGCAGTCAAAATTCAACATCTCCAGCGCAGAGCAGGCGAAAAAAATCATCGGCACTCTCCAGCATTGGCTCGACCAGCAGCCGGCAAGTCCCGGCCCCGTCCCTGCCGGCGGAGATGCACAAAAGTAAATCGGAAAGAATTCCTATCGCGCCGGGGTCCACCTGTTTGCCCTTAGGAAAATGTCATAGTGTTCACTTTAAAGTAAGAGGAGGATGTTGTGCCTAAAAAGCTCTATGTCGGTAACCTGAGTTTCACGTCGTCCGAAGAGGAAATCAAGACTATGTTTTCGCAATTCGGCGAAGTGACCTCCGTCACCATCATCAAGGACCGCGACACCGGCCGCTCACGCGGGTTCGGTTTTGTGGAAATGGAAAATGCGGACGCGGCCATCGCCCAACTCAACGGAAAAGAGTTCGGCGGACGCGCCCTTACGGTCAACGAGGCGCGCGAACGTGAAGACCGCAAGCGCGGCGGCGGCGGCGGCGGCAGAGGCGGATTCGGCGGCGGGGATAATCGCTCCTGGTAACGCCGGCCTGACGGCCCTTGCAACGGGACATTCGCCTGCCCATTCACCATGGGCAGGCTTTTATTGTTTTGAAACAAGCGTCTTTTTCAGACGCCATGCATCACAGGACGGGGGCGCGGCCAATGTCACGCCCCGTGAGATTAAGTCAACTATTCTCAGGAGGAACTCTTGATAGAAAAAATCTTTGTAAGCAACCTTCCCCACGACGCGACCGAAACCCAGCTTAAGGAGCATTTCGAAAAGATCGGGGGCGTCCGTTCCGCCAAAATAATAACCCACGGCAAGAGGCACCGCTCGCGCTGTTTCGGGTTCGTGGAGATGGACAATGCCGACCAGGTGATTTCCGATCTTAACGGCAAGGAATTCGGCGGCAGGCCCCTGCGGGTCAATAAAGCGTGGGACCGTGAAGCGTCGCCGTCCCAGCGGCACCACGACGGCGGGCGGGAACGTGGCGGCAGGAGAGAGCGCCGCTACTAAGAAAGAAAAACAAGAATCTCTCGCCAAGATCGCAAAGGTCGCCAAGGATCTGAGAAAATAAAATTTATTTTTTTCTTTGCGTCCTTGGCGTTCTTTGCGAGAAATCTTCTCTTTTGTGCAATCTCACCAGCTCTGGATGGAATTCTGCAGGACCTGCTGGACCACGTCCTTTTCAGCCGTTTTTCTGCCGTCAACTTCGGCCTGCGACTGGAAATTGTACACGCCCTCGCCCGTGATTGTTCCCTTGTAAAGAGGCGCGTTCGATTTGTTGTCGATGAATTCGACCTCCACAGTGATCCTCACCACATATTCGCTTACCGTGACCTGCCTCGCGGCTGTCGTGCCGTAGGTCCGCGGAGCGTTGGTGTAGTCAACCACCCTGCCGTGGATGCTCGCATCGCCCCGGCCCGACGAAATGCGCAGCACGTTCATCGCGACGACCTGCTTCGACAGCTCGTCGGTGATCTCCTCGGCAACGCCGGGCATCATGGACTGGTTTGCGAACAGGGGTATGTCCACGGTTTTCAGGTGCGCCGGCAGCGTTGACCCGCTGAAGGTATAGACGCCGCACCCGCACAGCACGCAAAGACCCGCAAAAAAAACAACCGGCGATTTCATGGTTCCTCTATCGGGACATAGGTTATTGTTGAGTCCGCTGTTTCTCCGTCAAAAAAAGCCTTGACGCCGCGCACCATGTCGTCGAGCGTGGCAAACTGCGCAAACGCGCCATCGAGGCACGTGGTGAACTGCTTTCCGTATCCCTTTGTAAATACGCGGTTGTCGAGCACGACGAGCGCGCCGCGGTCCGAAAGCGTGCGTATCAGCCTGCCGGTCCCCTGCCTGAAGCGTATCACGGCCTCGGGCACGGAATACGACATGAACGATTCCCCCTTCTCCTGCTCCACTTTCCGGCATAGCGCCCTGGTGAGCGGGTGCGTGGGCACGGGAAACGGCAGCCGCGCAATGATCACGATCTCGCACGCCTTGCCCGGCACGTCAATGCCCTCCCAGAAACTGTCCGCGCCCAACAGCACGGCGCGACGCGTGTGCAGGAACTCTTCAAGGATCGCCTGCCGGTTGCCGGACACGCCCTGAGCAAGAATGGTGCAGTCGCCCTGTGACACCTGCGACCTGAGCCGCTCGTACACCGCGTTGAGCATGCTGTTGGCGGTGAACAGCACCAGAATGTTCTTGTCAAATGCGGCAAGCAGCCGCATAATGGCGTCGGCCACGTGGCCCGGGTATTGCGGCGATTCGACCTCCGGCGCCGTCCGCACGCCGCAGCGCACGGCCTGCGAAGCCGAAAACGGGCTTTCGAACACCTCGCAGTGCGTCGATGCGGCGCGGGCGCCCGCAAGCCCCACCTTGCGCATGAAATAGTCCATGGATCCGCACACCGAAAGTGTTGCAGAAGTAAAGACCATGCCGCCGTCGTTTTGGTCCCAGAGCGATGCGAGGATGGCTCCCACGTCGAGCGGCACGCCGCACAATTTTATCCATCCCTTTTGGAGGTTGCCCTCGGCCCAGAACACGTGGTCGTCGGTCGCGGCGGCGGAAAGATATGAGAGGTCGGCCTTGAGCTGCGACGTTGCGTCGCCGCACGAAAGGACCTCAGCGGCAAGCGCCTTGTCGCCGCCCTCCTCGCCGAAGAGCTGCGAGAACCGGTGCAGGCAGTCCTGCATGTCGGCAAGCGCGTTCGCAAGCGACAGGACCGCTGCGCCCTGCGAAAACGTTTCGGCGGCGTAGTCGAGCTGGAATTCCGGCGTTGGAGGGTTTTTCGCACTCGCCCAGGCAAGGCCGCTGTCGAGAAACGCCTTCACCTCGGCGCGCAGCCGCTTTACAAGCGGCTTGAACTCCTGCTCCTTGACAGGCGAGTTCCCCTTCTCTCCCCGCGTTTTAAGCGCCTTGTCGAGGTTCGACACCGTGTCGAGAAACGCAGAGCACCGGTTGCTGTCGATTTCGGTGCGCAGGTGACGGTGGCCGCACGATTCGATATGGTGCGCCTCGTCGAAGATGATGGGGCCGAGTTTTCCAAGGAACGACGATTCAGCGCAGATTTCGGAAAAAAACAGGGCATGGTTGATCACCACGATATGCGAGCCGAGCGCCCGCTGCCGCGCCTGCTGCAAAAAACAGCACGAATATTCCCTGCACCGGCGGCCTTCGCAGAAATGCGCCTCCGCCGAAACAGCGTGCCACACGCGGGAAAACCACCTGATATTGAACTGGTTCTGCTCCTCGATGTCGCCGGTATTCGTCTCCTGCGCCCACCTGACAAGGGGCAGCATGCCCATGCGCTCCCGGTACGAAAAATCGCCCAGCTCACCGGCCAAAAGCCGCCGGAACCTGTTCTGGCACAGATAATTCGCCCTGCCCTTGAGCACCGAAAAACGCAGCTCATCCCCGGCGACTTTCTTGACATCAGGTAAATCCTTGTTCACGAGCTGGTCCTGAAGGTTGCGCGTGTGCGTGGACACGAGGATGCGGCAGCTGTTCTTCATGGCATATATCGCGGCCGGCACAAGGTAGGCAAGCGATTTTCCCGTGCCGGTGCCGGCCTCGGCAACGAGGCCGGTCTTCGCGCTGAGGGCGTTGGCGACTTCGCAGGCCATTCGCGTCTGTGAAAGCCGCTGCACATACCCCTTCATGGCCAGCGACATCGGGCCATCGGGCAGAAACACCTCGGCCACGCTGTCGGCGTCCACGGCAAGCGGCGGGTCTTCGGGCACAAGTTTTTTCGGCGCCCTGGCGAGCGCGGGCGGTGACAAATCGAGCGAATACGATTCTTTTTCCAGCGATTTCACGAGGAAATATTTGACCACCGACGGCGGCGCCGCGTGGGCCATCACGGCGCGCACCGCCACCGGTATCTGCGCGAGCATGGGCAGAAGCGACAGCGCAACGTTGCCCGACGCGCGCGCGTCGTCGAGCGCGCGGTGCGCCTTTTCGAGCGGAACGCCCAGCGCCCTGGCCACGTGTTTGAGCGTGAAGCGGGTAAGTTTCAGGTCCACGATGCGGGAAAGCAGCGCGGTGTCCACCTGCTGCACGAACACCTTGGGAAGCGCGATCCGTTTGAATTCCTCGTTGAGGAAATTGATGTCGAAATCCACCTGGTGCCCGCAGATCGGCGCATCGCCGATGAATTCGACGAGCTTCTGCGCGATGTCCTTGAACGCCGGCGCGGGCGCGACATTCTCGTTTGTAATGCCCGTAAGCCGCGTGATGTGCTGCGGCACCGGCATGCCGGGGTTGACAAACGTGCTGTATTCCTCCCCGGCCGCGCCGCCGGCAAAGCGCACCGCGCCGATCTCTATGACCCTGTCGTTCTTGAAATCGAGCCCGGTCGTCTCGAGATCGAGCGCCACGAAATCAAGGGTGTTGTACAAATCGTGTTTTTTGGGCGGCCGGGCCTCCGGCTGCGGATTTGTTTGCGGGCCCCGGTTTTTTCCGGCATGCGGTTTTTTATTGTCTTTTCCCGCGATCTTTCGGAGCGAGGAAATGGTGTTGTCGCTCGTGTTTTCGGAGAGCAGATCGAAAAGCCTGGGCATTGGAATTTGTTCCGGGAAAATGGTTTGGCGTTTGTTGAATTGAGTAAAAATAAGACTTGGGATGGATTGGTTGGTGTATTGATATAAATAAAAACTATAAATACTATTGTGGGGGAAGGCTCCCCCTGGCCCCCGGCTTCCGCCGCCGCGCGGTTGTCGAGTTGTGAACACTTTAGTGGGCACGTATCGAGACAGCGCGGCGCCGGTGATCCGGGGGCACACCCCCTCCTGGGTGCGGCCGGGTACCTCCTATTGCAAGATTCATCCTTCTGTTGGGCGCACCCGCGAACAGTAGTTAACAGGTGAAGAGATTTGTTTTATTGATAGTTAATAAAAAAGAAATAAGTTGACCGTTGATTGCTGTTTTTGTTTTTACGTTAGGCGGACTGGAGCGGTCCCGCCATAGCGGGATTGCCGGCAGACCCTCGCCGAAGGCGAATTAGGGCTGACCGGCAACGAGGCGAATAGCCGAGCCCGGAAGGAGGCCGACCCTGTTTGTAGGGGCGAAAATTTTTTCGCCCCTACAAACAGGGGAACGCCCAGATATTTAATTTCTTATCCGCTTATCTCCCCATAATCGCCGCGGTGCACGATGCCAGAAGCTCTTTGGCCCCGTTTCCCGTACGGTAGAGCGCCAAAAAATAAAGACCCTGGGGCAGCGCATTATTCCTGTCCGAATTAGCACTTAGCTCTACCCGGTAATTTCCGGCCGCCATATAGCCGTCTGCCAAGGTCTTTACCTGCCTGCCCCTGGCATCGTACACCACCAGCAGTATCCCGCCTTTTTCCGGAATGCAAAGCTCAACCGGACCGGGTGACGGAAGCGCACGCATCAGGCAGGCCGGACGAAGGTTTGAAGGGCAGTCCACCAAACGAACTCCGCTCGATAAGCCGTCGATGAAAACGAGCTCGATGCCGTTGCCGGTCCCGAGGTTCCGTGAGTACTTTCTGTCAACAGGGTTGTTCCAGTGCTCGAAAACCCCGAGGCTGGAAAGCCGCTCGGTCGCAATCGCGTGGTTCGGGTCATAGAAAGTCCCTGACGGAGGGTTGTTCGCCAGTGCGGCCTCGGTCAGATAATCTGTCGCACCCGCTATTTTCGGGTATTGGAAGGAATCGGTATCGAGCTGGAACAGGTCGAACAGAACGCTTTCGATCGCGACCGGGTCCTGTGACGCGAATACGCTCGATGTCCAACTTCCATTAAACGGCGCGACCGGCCATCTATGGGGCACAGTATCATTGTTATGATCTCCTGAATAAAGTCCATCGACGAGATACAGCATGGTTTTGCCTCCCAAGTGCGCGTGGCCCATAATGTCCACCAGGGTGCGGTAGCTCCCCGTTTGCGGCGTCATGAACGCAAGGCTCTGGTGCAGGTCATAGTAACCGCTGTCGGTGGGCAGGCGTATAAGCGATCCATAATGGTTCTTCGCGCACAGGGTGACGCCCGCGCCCATGTGGGACTTCATGTTCGCAAGGTTGATACAATACGTCGCCTCCGCATAATGGCGGGCGACATAGTCCTGCTTGACATTCGCTGGCCTGCAGCTCCAGTACACGGGCACAGATGAAAATTCGGCCTTTGTCCGGTTGAATTTTCCCGCATAGTCCACATAATGGACATCAGGGAATTCGGCATGGCACGAATCGTAGTATTCGTTGGGATAATACGCCGTCGGGTCTCCCACCGAAATGTCGGTCTGCTTTACACCTGCTACATTCACCAGCTGCCGCAGCAGGGCCCGCACCATCTGGGGCGAGGTGTTCATGTAATCGAGTTTTTTGTTAAGCGAATAGGTCATACTGTCGACACAGCTGTACGCCGGAAGGTGGGTGCAAAAGGTCATGTTCGTTTTGATCGCGATTTTCTCGCCCGCTGCATAGCCGGCGTTGCCGCGCTGGTGGGTGATATTGTAGGAGCAAAACAACGTGTCCCATGAGGCATTGTCGTTTGTTTTTCCCGTGAGCGCGCGCAGCGACTGCGACATCATCTGGTCAACGATTGCCTGGTTGGTGTTTCCTCCTTCCCACCAATGTCCGTTGCCCTGGCCTTTCCATGGAGTGGAGTTTGAATCATGTATCCAGACCACCCGGCCCGGATTAATCCCTTTTGCTGCGCCGATTGGCGCGTCTGCTTTTATGGAGGCATCTGCCGAAAAATGGTGTGAAGAAATGATTATTCCGCCCGCTAAAGCGGCGGCAACCGCACAGGCTATGGCCGTTGCATATTGCGCCTTGCGGAAATAGGCGCGCGCCTGTTTAAAAAACAGAATGGACGATCCAAACCCCAGCAGCCAGACCACAAACGTACTTGCCAGCGGCGCCGCGACCCGCATGCAGGGATAAGCGGCCCGGCCCGGCTTGGGAATCACACGGACAAGGAACCAGAGGAGCGATCCGAATCCGAGAAGCGGCAGCAGGAACTTCAGAGGGAAGGACATTTTACGCGCCATATGAATTGTCCTTTATTAAAGTGATTTGCCCATCAACCGACAACAAATGATAGCCTTAGACTCATTTCATCAGGGAAATCATTTTTTCTTGATGATAATCGCCAGCTTTAAATACTACCATATATAAACCGGCGGCAAGCTTACCTCTTTGAATACTTAATGTATAATTTCCCGTATCCTGATGCTTGTTGACAAGTTCGGATTGCAGTTGGCCGTTAAGGCTGTAGAGGCGCAAAGAAATGTGGCCAGCCTTGGGGAGTGAATAGGTAAACTTGACGAATGCGCCAGAGCGGAAATTGGAGCCTATTATCTGTAAACTGGCCTTCTTTGCGCCTGATAACGCTGAGATGGTTTTAATAACAGTAGTAGGAGAAACGCTGTCGAATTGGGCGAAATAGGGGTGGCCAGTGCCTTGACCAATACTTGTGAAGTCCCCTCCGACGTATACGTATGTCCCGTTCACGGCGAGTGATTTGATACCGCCGTTCGCATTCGGGTTCCAAGCCAAGACATTCCCTGTTGTCGCATTCAGTGCGGCGATACGGCCTCGACCTTGGCCGCCGATGGTGTCGAAGTCTCCCCCAGCATATATTGTTGTCCCGCTCACAGCTAATGACCAGACGTCGTAGTCCGCATTCGGGTTCCAAGCTAAGACATTTCCTGTTGTCGCATCCAACGCTGCGATATGGTTGCGGCTCTGTCCACCAATACTGTCGAAGAACCCTCCTGCATATATCGTTGTTCCGCTTACGGCGAGTGAATAGACCCAACTATTTATATTTGGATTCAAGGATAAGACATTCCCTGTTGTTGCATCCAACGCGGCAATTCTGTTACGGCTTTGACCTCCAATGATGGTGAAGCCGCCTCCCGCAAATACCGTTGTCCCGCTCACGGCGAGTGTTAAAACAACACTGTCCGCATTCGCATTCCAGGCTAAAGCATTCCCTGTTGTCGCATCCAATGCGGCGATATAGTTACGGTTCTGCCCGCCAATGCTGGTGAACCCTCCTCCTGTATATACCGTTGTCCCGCTCACGGCGATGGATTGGACTGCCCCGCTGTTTGCATTCGGATTCCAGGTTGTTGCATGCCCCGTTAGGGCATCCAATGCAGCGATATTGTTACGGCTCTGTCCGCCAATAGTGTCAAAGGTCCCTCCAGCGTATATCGTTGAACCGCTCACGGCGATTGAATAGACACCAAAGCCGCTCGCATTCGGGTTCCATGCCGTGGCATTCCCTGTTGTCACATCCAATGCTGCGATATAATTGCGGTTCTGCCCGCCAATGCTGATGAAGCCACCTCCAGCATAAACCGTTGTCCCGCTTACAGAAAGTGATGCGACCATGGCGTGAGGATTCAGATTCACATAACCGTTCGCATTCGGGTTCCATGTAGTTGCATTCCCTGTTGTCGCATCCAATGCGGCTATGTAGTTGCGGCTTTGACCGGCAATGCTGGTGAAGTCTCCACCTACATACACCGTTGTTCCGTTCACGGTGAGTGAAGTGACCCAGTTGTTCGCATTGGGGTTCCAGGTCAAGGCATTCCCTGTTGTCGCATCCAAGGCCGCGATATAATTACGGTTCTGCCCGCCAATGCTGTCAAATGCTCCTCCTGCATATACTGTTGTCCCGCTCACGACGAGTGAATAGACAGTCCAGTGCGAATTCGGATTCCAGGCCGTTGCATTCCCTGTCGTTGCATCCAATGCGGCGATATAGCTGCGGCCCTGACCGCCAATGGCGGTGAACAACCCTCCCACATAAATCGTTGCCCCACTCACGGTGAGTGAAGTGACCCAGTTGTTCGCATTGGGGTTCCAGGTCAAGGCATTCCCTGTTGTCGCATCTAATGCAGCAATATAGTTACGTCTTTGCCCGCCAATGCTGGTAAATTCCCCTCCTGCATAAATAGTTGTCCCACTCACAGCTAGCGAGGCGACGATGGCGCGCGTATACAGATTCACATAGCCATTCGCATTCGGGTTCCAAGCAATTGCATTCCCTGTTGTCGCATCCAATGCGGCAATGTAGTTGCGATTCTGACCACCTATGCTATTGAATAAACCTCCCGCATATACCGTCGTTCCGCTCACGACGAGCGCACAGACATTGTTGTTCGCATCAGGCTTCCAGAAAGGATCCACGCTTCCGTTGGGTAGGATATGTGCAATATTATTTCGAGGCACGCCCCCAACGGAGGTGAATGCGCCGCCAACAAACCAGCCGCCATTGCCATCCGTACATGAGGCATATACGGTTCCGTTGATTTTGGGAAATACAGGTAAAGTTGTACCAGTTGAAGAATTGATAGGTACTCCACCACCTGTAAAGGGTCCTATATAGGTAAAATTCCCCCCGATATAAACCTTGTCCCCTGCAGGTGCAATGGCGTATACTGTTTTATTGGTGACCCATGTGTTCTGGTTGCACGTATCAGATAATGTCGCGGCCTGCAGGATGGTTGCCAAGGCAATGATAAGAGCGGAAAACTTTATCATAGAGTTCTCCTTTTGTTGGGTTTCAGGGTATGGTCCCTCTTCGTATTTACCGAATCTCCATTTATTCTATATATACCTTATTTTACATGCCAAGACAACCCCCTGCCGAACAAAGTGGTTTCTGGCAGAAAACCCCCTTCGCCGGGGCCAACCCTCACCCCTTAATCCCCTCTCCCGCATACGGGGGAGGGGAAATGAGACGGGGTTCTATCGCATACCCGGGGCGCTGCCCCGGGCTACAAATATTCCGCCACGTTGTGGCTAAGAAAAGAAGAACAGATCACCTTAATTATGATTTAATTAGCGGCTCTCCGCGGGTGCGCCCATCGGAAGGATGAAACTTGCAGCTATCGGTACCCGGCCGCACCCAGGAGGGGATGTGGGTGCAGATCGCCGCCGCCTTTCTGGCATTTCTTTTTTCATGGAGGCGGCGGAAGCTGCACCCCAGGGGGATGCCTCCCCCACCAGACGAATTTCATTATATTTTATCAAGACCTATAATCATCCGCATTTACCCCCAGCTCCTCCATCATCTTCATCAGCCATTTCCTGTCGATGTCGAGCAGCTTCGACGCCATGGAGACGTTCCCTTTTGTCCGCACCAGGGTCTGGGTGATGATCTCCTTCTCGGCCGCCCCGCGCGCTTCTTTAATGGTAACAGGCGACGAAAGGCCGCCCGCGTTTTTAAGGAGCGACGACGTGGTGATCTGAATGTGCTCCTTTGCGATGCGGTTGTCGTTGGACAGGAGTATGGCCTTTTGCACGACGTTTTCGAGCTCGCGGATATTGCCGGGCCAGTTATGGGCGATAAGGGCGTTCTGCGCGGACGATAAAAATGTTTTTGCCGGGAGGCCGAACTGCAGGCAGTATTTCTTGACAAAGTATTCCGAAAGAAGGACCGTGTCCTGGCCGCGCTCGCGCAGGGGCGGCAGGCCCACGGTGAGCACGTTGAGCCTGTAGAACAGGTCCTGCCTGAAAAGGTTTTTGGCGACCTCGTCTTCGAGCTTCTTGTTGCTCGCGGCCACGATGCGCACGTCGGTCTTGATGTTTTCGGTGCCGCCCACGCGGACGATTTCAGAATCCTGTAGTACACGTAAGAGCTTTACCTGGAGCGCAAACGGCAACTCGCCCACCTCGTCGAGGAACACGGTGCCGCCGGTGGCGGCCTCGAACAGGCCGATCTTGCGCTGTGTTGCACCTGTAAAGGAGCCCTTTTCGTGGCCGAACAGCTCGCTCTCGATGAGGTTTTCGGGGATGGCGCCGCAGTTGATCGCCTTGAAAGGCTTGCTTTTGCGGGGCGAGCGCTCATGGATGAACCGCGCCATGAGTTCCTTGCCCGTGCCGGTTTCGCCGAAAATGAGGATGGGTGAATCGGTCGCCGCGAGCTTTGTGGCAAGCGCCACGATTTTCGCCATCACCGCGCTCTCGTAAATCATGCCGCCCGACGTCTCGAACGTGGACGCCTGGAGCCGCGCAATGGTCTCGGCCTGGGTCCTCCGTTGTTCGCTGTTGACAAGAAGCTCCGAAAACAGGGGCAGAAGGCCGTCGCAGAAGCGGCGGTCCTCCTCGGTAAACGGCCCGGTGTCGTGGAGCCGGTCGAGGTAGAGGTAGCCGAGCACCCTGCCGCCGCTTGCGAGCGGGGCGCAGAGCACCGATGCGATCAGGTTGCGCTCGAGCGAGCTCTGTGGGGCGACGCTGTCCTTCCAGTCGGTGTCGTTTACCAGCACCGTCTGTGAAGCGTTTTTCGCAAAGTCAATGGCGCGGTTGGAAAAGCGCTCGAGTCCCGTGTCGAGCGGATACCGGGCAACGGTCTTGCGATCGCCGGCTTCGCCGCCTTCGCCCACCAGACGGGCCGCGTCGCATCTGAGAAGGCGCGCCATGCTTGCCATAAGGTCGGGCGCGACGTCGCGCTCCCTGTTCTGCAAGAGCGACACGACCGCGGAAACAAGTTCGGCAAACGGCGCCTTTTCGGGCGCGGCCGGTGCCGGTGCGGCACCGCCTTCGCGTTCACGATAGACAAAACGGAAGCTGCCGATGCCCAGTTCGTCGCCATGATTGAGCACGGTATCGCCCTGCAGCGGCCTGCCGTTGACAAGAATTTTTGCGTTCGGGGACAGTGCTGAAAGCCGGTACCTGCCGGCCTGAAACATCAGGTGCGCGGCGATCTCGGGCTGGCCCTTGTCGGCCAGAACGATCTGGCACGAAGCCGACGAACCGATGGTGATTATCCTGCCCGAAAGCGGATACCCGGCATTGCTTTTTGCGTCAACAAGGCATGGATAAGTAAACTTGGTCATGACCCCTCAATTCTTCCGCGCTGCTGCCACAGAGACGATTTTCGCCTCAAAGGGCAGCATGGTGATTTTTTCCCTCCAGGATATGCGGCCGTTCTCGTCAAGCCAGCACAGCGTGTGTCTTCCGGACGCCAGCGTGATGCCGCCGGTGTAGCCCATGGTGTGCACCACTGCTTCGCCGTCCACGCTCAGGTTTCCAAACGCGGGCCTGCCCGCAATATACAGCGTGCCGCACAGGCGCCCGGCTGACGCGGTGTCGTAACGGAGCGGGACATTTCTCCCATTGCCGGGCCCGCCGCGCAGGGCCGAGGCAAGCAGCGCGGAGCGGTCATGCTTTTCCTTTTGTCCGCGGGCGCCGGGGGATCCGATGCCCCAGTCCCGGCTGTTCCTTCCGGCCAGAAACGCAAAAAAAAGCAGGAACGCGCAGGCGGCGACCGCGGCCGCAACAATGATTTTTTTCTGCGTGCGCTGGCGCCGGACGTGTCCGGGAAACGAATTCATGAGGCTTATCGCCTCGTTGTTCTTGGGGTTCTCCTCGATGCTCTCAACCAGAAGCCAGTACGCTTCGTCGTGCCTTCTTTGGTGCAGCAGCTGGCGCGCCGCAGCGGCGAGCTTCGCCGAGAGCTGTTCCGACGAAAGCGGGCGGGCTAACCGCCGCCAGTCGGGCTGGGTGACATGCGGTGCTACGCGCTGCCATTGCGCAAGCATTTCCGCTCCCGAAGCGGGCCTGCGCGACGGGTCGTCATGCGTGCATCCGCCGATGAACGCGGCAAAGGTCTCGTCCGGCACGATGTCGCGCAGGATCCTGCCGGCGGCGAACACGTCGCAGCGCAGGGGATCTATTCCCTGCCTGCCGCTCCACAGCTCCGGCGCCATGTAAGCCGGCGTCCCCTTTACAACACCGGAAACAGACTGCTGGCCGTCAACCATGTTCTTGGTGAACCCGAAATCCACGAGCATGACGCCCTTGTCAGGCGATACAAGGATATTTTCGGGCTTGAGGTCGCGGTGCGCGAACCCCAGCGTGTGCACCGCGGCAAGACAGCGGATCACATAATCGGCAAGCCACAGGCGCTCCTCGGACGACGGGAAATGCGAAAGCAGGGACGACAGCGGCGCCCCCTTGACCCATTCCATCACGATGCACACCTGCGAGCGCCATTCGAACACGTGGTACACCTGCGGGATGCAGGGCGCCTGGATGCGCGCTTGTGTGTTGGCCTCTTTCACAAGGTCGCGCTTTCTGGCAGGGTCTTTTTCGTGGAGCACTTTGATGGCGACCCATCGGTCGAGAGCGGTCTGGCGCACGCGGTACACGGACGCGAACGCGCCCTCGCCCGCGCGCATGGGATGCGAAAACCCCTTGGGGAGCCTGGGAATCATGGCGCTTTTTCCCGCAGTTTCTTTTCGGCAAGCGCGAACCAGTAAAGCATGTCTTTGTCGCCCGGCGACGCGGCGAGCGCGCTAAGCCACTGGGCGTGCGCGTCGCGGTACTTCCCCCCCTGCCAGAACACCATACCGAGGTTGAAATGCGCGGCGGCATTGGTGCTGTCGATGCCTACGGCCTTGCGGAACAGCGCTTCCGATTTGTCTACATCGCCCAACCGGAAATAGATGATGCCCGCGAGGTTCAGGGGCTCTAGGGCGCGGTTGTTGAATTCTATGGCGCGCGAAAGCGCGTCGAGCGCCCCGATGGAGTCCCTGCACGAAAGGAGCTGGTGCGCGCGCTCGAGATACACGTCGCTTAAAAGTGCCTTGATGTCGCTGGTGGGCGACAAGGTGCGCGCCGCTTCGAGCTGGATGCACGCGCTTTTCCACGCCGCGGTGTCGGCGTCGCATGCCTTCTGTACCAGGGCCTTGCCCAGGCCCAGCCGAGCCTCGTAACTGTCGGGACGACGCCTCACCGCTTCGGAGAAAAACGCGATCGCCGAGGGGTAATCACCGAGCCTCAGGCAGATTTCACCTTTTTCAAGGTTCCTGTTTCTGCATCCGGCGAATGCAATCAGCAGGATGAGACAGGTAATGAGGATGACAGGGTGCCGAATCATGATGAGCCTTTTTTTATACAATTGTAAATTAATAGAAATATGGCATCAACAACAATTTTATTGAGCGATATAATTAAAATTCCATGTGAGCGAGATGCCGTACGACCAGGAGGGAATTGAAAATGGCGCATCGACATCGGAAACCTGCCACCATAAAAATGTTTCCTTCCTCAGCGTCGAATAGGTCTTTCCTACATCACCGCGCAGGCAGAAGGTCCCGAGCTTCCACGCGGGCCGCGACAGCGACACGAACAGGGACAGGTTTGCGTCGACCCTGCGTTTTTCATGCTGCGAAATCGCGACCTTGTCGCCGTACTGCTCGCCGCTTGTGATATTGTCAAGCTTTTTAACCCAGTAATAGTTCCCGTCCGCCGCGTTATGCGCAAGGTAATAATACTTCCCGTCGTTGAGAAACGTGTCCTTGACGCTTTTATCAATGAGGAATGAAGCCCATCTGAACCGTTCGGTATAATAATCGCCGGCGATGCCTGCGCCGATGCTTGCCGACACGTCGAACGCGAGCGGATGTTTGTAAACGAGCAAGGGGGCGAGCGACAGCTGGTCCTGAGGGTACAGGCTCACATCCCCGATGCCGAACAGATCGTCCGCGGATTTGACCAGTGAGTTGTTCTGATAGGTTGCCGGCAGCAGGTACGGCACGGGGGAAATGGGTATGGGGTTTAACGTAGGTGCCTGCGCCGGCACATCAACATAATAATGCTGAACAGGCCTTTGAATAACTTCCTCAACGTACATCACCCTGAAATATTCGGTGGACCGAAGCGGGTCTGCAAAATAACCCGAACCGCGTATCAGCAAACTGAACCCTCTTCCGCTCTGATATGCTTCATCAAAATATCCCATTACCCAGCATTGCTGGTTTTGGGTTTTCATCCCCGCTTCAAGCTCGATTTCATACCCTGCGGTAAGATAGGTCATCCAACGGCCGGTGGTTTTCGAATACGACAGGCCAACGCTGTTCTGGGTGGAATACTCTCCCAGATAATCGATGACACGATTGATTCCGCAATCGAGGGAAAAACCGGTCGGAATGTGTTCGAGGCCCGCATTAAGGCCCAGAGACATGTTTACCGAGTCGTTAGCATTCGATGAACGGTAGTACTTGCTGGTTGCGGTTCCAGACGCACCTGCCTTGATAAGAAAGCTCCTCCCGGCCGGTACGGTCCAACGGAGCCCGAGGCCTCCGCCGAATCCAGGCCCTTTATAAACGGTGTCGGCAAGCGGGCCCAGGTAGGGAAACGAGGCCTGCTGCTTCTCCCTGCGGTTTGTATAATCGAGCCCCAGACGGGCATTGACATCCGGCACAAGCCGGCGAAGGCGGTATTGCCTGAAGTGAAGGAGCGAGTCGGTCACTGCCTCGGCGTCCTTTTTCCACCCCAGCGCGGAATAGATTATTGCCCGCTGTTTGAGCTGGCGCAGGATGAGCGCCTGGTTGTTTTTTCCCTTAATGCCGAAATTAAAAGCGAGCGCGGTGTCTAATGCGCCTTTTATTAAATAGGCCCCTGCGCAGAAAAAGCAGAGGCTGTCTTTCGACATGCCCGCGTTAAAGGCCCTGCCGAAACACTCCAGAGCGTCGTCGCACCTGTTTTTGTCGAGCAGACTAATTCCTTTTTCGCAAAGATACGAAATGGACGCTGTGTCTTTTCCCGCGTCTGCCCGGCCCGCGCCCGACAATAATAACGCACATGAAATCACCACGCAGGCGGGGAGGAGGGCAAATTGTTTCATGGTTGATGGCACAGGAATTCCCCGCATAGTGTTGTTTTACCGTAAAAGGATTGCGGGAGTGCTGTTTTTTTGCAGGTACATTCCGGTCGCGCGGCCCCGCAGGGCGGCAAGCCCACGGATCCTGCGGCCCAGGGGATCGCACAGCAGGGGGGCCAGGTCTTTTTCTATTTTGTAAACATTCCTGAGGAACATTCGCGGGGAAATAATATGATCGCCGGGCCCTATAACGATCCCCTGAAGCAGGGCCGCGTACATGCCGATGTTTTTCGACATGTCGGCGGTGTCGCTGATCGCATACAGCTCGTAGCCGTACTTTCCATACGCGGTGAACCGGATGTATTCGGCCCACGAGCCGATGCTTGTGTCAGAAGAAAAAAAGACGGAATATGCCTCGGTGGCCGGAAGCGGGCCCTGTTTCACGGTGGTATCACCGTTGGAATACAAAACAACGCCGCTTGGATCAACGGAATACAGCACCGAAAGTTTATAGGCCAGAAAATACGCCCGTGTCCAATCGTCGGCCGTTTTGTACATCGCCGTGTCAATAGTGTAGCGCTTGAGGGACAGCTGGGCCGGATAAATGTAGGTGGTGTCTATGAAATAGTGCTGGGTGTCGCTGTACACTTCGCGCACCCAGTTGTCGGGGAGATACATCCGGTAGTTACACGCATTGTCAACAAGGGTGGTGTCTGCAAACAAAGCGGCGGCGCATATTAAAATAAAAAAAAATTCCCCAAAAAACACCCTTGTCATCGGTCCAGTCCTTACCGAGATAAGTGGATGGGAATAGCTGTGCAGGCCCTGTGGTACCGGGGCAATGGGCGAATTACTTGCTGCCCAGGTGTTTCTTTTCGTACTCCTTGAATTGGATCTGCCTGTCCTGATTCATGAGATCTATTTCGGATATTGCTTTTTCAACCTTGCTGCGCACATCCTCGGGAAGCTTGCTCACCGCACCATCCCTTGACTGCTCCTGCAGACCGGGTTTCAAGGGGCGCGGAGCAGACGGATTCTTCTGCTGTACCTTTGCGTCGGCCCGGACATCTTCGGAGGCGGAATCAACCTTGGCCTTCATGTCTGCGGGAAGTGTCTGCATGATTTCGTCGAAAATGGCTGATGCGGCATGCTGCTTCTGGTTGGTGTCCCCCTTCACGGTCGTGCCTGACGGCTGGCCGGCCACGGGTGCCAGAAGGCATAAAAGAAGTATTTGAATAATTGTTGCAACCGATTTCATAGTAAAATCCTTATTATTTAATTACCCATTATACTTCAATACAAATAATATACCTAAAAATACATTTCTTTTCGTCTCAAATGATTACAAACACAATGTTCTTTTTTCTTCCGCCAATTGATGCGGCCAGTTAACCCCAGGTGGAAAAGTTTATGGGGAAAACCTCATTTATCAACAGCAAAACCAACATCTTATAAATCCCTCACCGGTTTGTGGTACCCACACCCCAAAAAAAAGGGAGAGAGGAATTTCCTCTCTCCCTAAAGAAAAAAGACGGTTCCAGAATAAAGGCGAGGACTGGATTGGGTTGCACCTTTTCCCGAAAGACCGTCTTTTCCTTATTGTTTCTATTTTATCAACTTTGTCTGCGGATGTCCAAATAAAAAAACACTTGCTGCGTTATAACTATCTCAAAAAGCATGCCATGGTTGTTTTTCAAGGAGTTATTTGATTATCCATTGCTGATTTTTGGGGGCGTAAAACCCCAGAATATTTTCCGTATTTCTGTTTTGAAATTGTATCAGCTTGTTTTGTAATGAATTATAGGGGAAGATTTTTTATGAGGTGTAAGGGGGACAAAAAATGGATTTTCAGGATTTTCGGACAGATTTTTTTATGAAACAATCAACATTTTTTATCCTCTATCCTCTTTCATACACCCCCTATTTTCATCTATTTTATTGTTCTAATAAAATCATAAAAAAATTAATGAATTGTCATCCACAAATTACACTATTTATCCAAGGAACCCGTTTCGATGATCACAAAACAGGAATCCCTTGATTATCACTCCAGGGGAAGAAAAGGGAAAATAGAGGTCATTCCCAGCAAGCCGTGCAGGACACAGAAAGACCTTTCGCTCGCCTATACACCGGGCGTGGCAAACCCCTGCAGGGAAATAGAAGCGAACCCGGATGATGTATACCAATACACCGCCCGCGGAAACCTTGTGGCAGTAATTACCGACGGCACCGCGGTGCTTGGCCTCGGCAACATAGGTCCCCTGGCCGGGAAACCGGTCATGGAGGGAAAAGGCATTCTGTTCAAGCGTTTCGCGGACATCGACGTGTTCGACATAGAGCTTGACACAAAAGACCCCGCAGAATTTGTCCGCATCGTCAAGGCCATGGAACCCACGTTCGGCGGCATCAACCTCGAAGACATCAAGGCGCCCGAATGTTTTATCATAGAAGAAACGCTGAGGCGGGAAATGAAAATCCCGGTGTTTCACGACGACCAGCACGGCACCGCCATCATCTCCGGCGCGGCACTGCTCAACGCGGCGGAGCTCCAGGGCAAAAAGTTGCCGGATATGCGCATCGTGTTTTCAGGCGCGGGCGCGGCGGCCATTTCCTGCGCCCTGCACTATGTACAGCTCGGCGCGGCCATGGAAAACATCATCATGACCGACAGAAGCGGCGTGATTTACAAAGGCCGCGTTGAAGGCATGAACAAATACAAGGAGCCGTTCGCCCGCGACATCAGCAAGCGCAGCCTGGCCGACGCGATGCAGGGCGCCGACGTATTTGTAGGCCTGTCGCAGGGCGGGCTCGTGACTCCAGCCATGGTGAAAACCATGGCGGCGAAGCCCATTATTTTCGCCATGGCCAACCCTGACCCTGAAATCGGGTTTCACGAGGCGCGCGCCGCCCGGCCCGACTGCATCATGGCAACGGGCAGGTCCGATTTCCCCAACCAGGTGAACAACGTGCTCGGGTTCCCGTTCATCTTCCGGGGCGCGCTTGACGTTCGCGCGCGGGAAATCAACGAACCCATGAAAGTCGCGGCCACCCATGCGCTGGCAAATCTTGCCAAAAAACGCGGCGTGCCAAAGGAAGTGCTTGCCGCCTACAAGGTGCGCTCGCTCTCTTTCGGCCCGGACTACATTATTCCAAAGCCGCTGGACCCGCGCGTTCTTGTTGAGGAAAGCATTGCGGTTGCAAAGGCCGCAATGGACAGCGGCGTGGCGGCAATGCCCATAAAGGACTTCGACGCGTACCGCAGCCGCCTTAAAAAGCTGTCGAAAAAAATACAGAAATTATGAGGACCATCCCTTATAAACGGATTGTGGAAAGCGTAAAGCGCCTGTGCCTCAACGCGGCGTTTAATCTGCCGCCCGATGTTCGGCTGGCAGTTTCGGCCGCGCAAAAAAGGGAAAAGTCCCGCCTCGGCCGCACTATACTGTCGGCCATCGGTGATAACGCCCGCATCGCCCGCAGGGACTGCGTCCCGATTTGCCAGGACACGGGCATTGCCGTGTTTTTCGTTGACCTTGGCAGCGAGGTGCGGACCAAAGGCGGTACATTGACAGACGCTATAAACGAAGGCACCAGACTGGGCTATGCCCGGGGATATTTACGGCCGTCCATGGTGCGCGACCCGCTGTACCGGAGAAAAAATACCAATACAAATACGCCAGCCGTCATCCACTGCGCGCCGGTAAAGGGAAACAAACTTTCCATTACGTTTGCGCCCAAGGGCGGCGGCTCGGAAAACATGAGCTGCCTGTATATGCTCAAGCCGTCGGACGGCGAGGCCGGCGTTATGGATGCAGCTGTACTTACCGTGAAGAAGGCAGGAGGCAACCCGTGCCCGCCCGTTATTGTGGGCATCGGCATCGGCGGCACTGCCGAAACCGCGATGCTGCTTTCAAAAAAAGCGCTCCTGCGCCCGCTCGGCCGCAGAAACCCTGAAAAACAATTCGCCGCGCTCGAGCGGAAAATTCTTGACAAAGTAAATTCAACCGGCGTGGGGCCGGGGGGCCTTGGCGGAACCGTTACCGCGCTGGCCGTCCACATCAGCACCTTCCCCTGCCACATAGCAATGCTGCCTGTGGCCGTTTCGCTTTCCTGCCATGCGGCCCGCCACGCCTCGGTGACACTATGAAATCAACGCATCGCATCATTACTCCTCCCCTTTCACGAAGCATCGTTGCTTCGCTGTCCGCTGGGGACGAAGTGTTGATTTCCGGCACCATTTACACGGCGCGTGACGCGGCCCATAAACGGCTTGCTTCGCTTCTTGAAAAAGGGAAAAAACTTCCGGTTGATCTGTTTGGCCAGATTTTGTATTACACCGGCCCGACTCCCCTAAACCCCAAAACCGGCAGCATCAGCGTAGGCCCCACCACCAGTTCGCGCATGGACGCGTATACGCCCCTGTTGCTAGCGAAAACCGCACTTGCCGGGATGATAGGCAAAGGGAATAGAAGCCAGATGGTAATCGACGCTATGAAAAAGCATTGCGCCGTGTATTTCGCGGCAGTTGGAGGTTTGGGTGCACTTATCGGAAAATGCATCAGGACATCATCCGTAGTGTGCTATGAAGATTTAGGGCCTGAGGCGATTTATAAATTTGAGGTGGAGAATTTTCCGATAATAGTCGCGATTGATTGTCGGGGAAAGAATTTGTATGTTGACGGGCCGGGAAAATATAAAAGATAAATAATACCGTTGGTGGAGGAAGTATCCCCCTTATAAATAATTGTAGCTTGTAGAATGCGGATTGCGGATTTTCATTCTACAATCGTCAATCTACAATCCGCAATTGACACAACCCCCTCCTGGGTGTCCCCCACGAAAGTAATCTGCAAGCATCGCACTCTATTGACAAGGGGCACCCGCGAACTTTTATTGAAGAGAGATATGGAACTGCTTGAAATGCGGCAAATGTTACGGCGGGAGTCACAAGCGTAAATTTCCTAAACAGAAGGTTGCCGACGCGCCAGGCCGGACTGGAGCCTGGTCCCGACCAACGGGAGGAAATAGACCCGCTAAAGCGCGATGCCGCCAGGACCCGCCGCGCAGCGGCATAGGGCCGTGGCAGCCCGAGGCCTGTGGCCGAGACCGGAAGGAGGGCCGCCGCTGGTTTCGGCGGGGCGCCCTGGATTTAAAAGAGTCTCAACTTTCAACACAATATTGATTATTACTTTTTGTAAAGCCCGTGGCGCCTAATGTAGCGCACCACCCCTGCGGGGAGCAGGTGCTCGCACGAATAACCTTTACCCAGATAATCGCGAATCATGGTGGAGCTTATCCCCCATTCGGGAGAGGGAAATGTCCTGATGTCCGCCGGTTTAAGCTCCGCGGGCACGGCAAGCGGACTGCCGGGCCGGTGCGCCACGCACAGGGTCACTGCTGCGAGTATCTCCCGGTAACGGTTCCAGGTGACGATCTCACAGAGATTATCCGAACCTATTATAAAGTACAGCGGTCTGCCGTGGTGCCGTGCCTTGATCTCCCCTATGGTGTCTACCGAGTACGAGATGCCGCCGCGCCTGATCTCGCCGTCCCAGACTGCAAGCGAAGAAGACCCCTGCGTCGCGAGCTTTGTCATGGCAAGCCGGTCGCGGGCGCCTGCGATGCCTTCGCTGTACTTGTGCGGGGGAATGCCGGAAGGAACAAGGTACACTTTTTCGAGCCCGAAAAAATCGCGTGCAAGGCAGGCGGCCGCGCAATGACCGTTGTGGATGGGATTGAAAATCCCGCCGAGGACCCCCACGGCGGGTTTCTTTTTAGAGGACGATGGTTTGCGGCGTGATGGTTTCATGGTGCCGGCGCCATTGCCCAAGTAGAGACGCATAATCATGCGTCTCTACTTGGGCAGTTTGGCTTTGAGGCCCTGTGCCTTTTTGATGATCGCCTCGTCGCCGGTCTGCTTCAAAAGGCCGTCAATCACCGCTGCGGCCTCACCGTTCCTGTTCGTTTTAATGAGGTCCTCCGCGGTGCCGAGCAGGGCCTGCGGCACAAGCTTGCTTTGGGGGAATTCATCCTCAACTACCCGGTAATAGACGATGGCGGCCTCGTACTGCTCTATTTTTTCGTAAAACTTCGCGGCCTGGAATTCCTTTTCCGCGAATTTGTCGTCGGCCTTTGCGCTGTAGAAACGCGCGCTGTCGGCAAACACGCTTTTCGGGAACTGCTCTATAAAATCCTTGAGCCGCGTCTGCGCCTCCCTGGTGCCGGCCTGGTCGAGCTCGACGGGACTTGACGAAAGGAACATGGAATACCCGAGAAGATAGTACGATTCCTCGTAGAACGCCGAACTGGGATAGGTCTGTACGATGCGGTCGAACTCCGTTTTCGCCTCTTCGTATTTCTTGAGCGCTAGCAGCGACTTCGCCTTATAATACAGCATCGAATCGTAGGCGTTGTGGCCCGGGCACTGGGCAAGGACCTCGGTAAGGATATCGTCGACATCGTAGTATTTCTTCTTGTTGAACTTCTCAACCGCCTTCTTGAATTTGCCGTCGCAGTCGAAGAGCCTTTTTTGCCTTGCTGGTTTTTCGGTCCCCGCGCCCGGGGCAGCGATAACGAAAAGCAGCAGCATCGTGATTACCGCGCTGAATGTTTTTTTGAGCATCCTGTTTCCTGTTTATAGTGTAACCGCAGGCCGGAGCAATCCCGGCATTGAACAACAAAATACTTCTTATTACGATGAAGTAGTAAAAAGTGGTTCATGAGGTGAGGAAAAAGCAAGCACGGGCAAAACGCTATTTTATCTCCGCCATAAACTTTTGCGCCCGCGGCACATATTCGCTCCCCGGATACCGGTCGATCAGCTTTTTGAATTCGGCCTTAGCCTGCGCGCCCTGGCCCATTTTCATATAGCACATGCCGATCTTGAGCTGGGCGTCGTCCGCCTTGGGGCTGTTTGCGAACTCGAACACCTTCTGGAACATGCTTGCCGCCTTTGACCAGTCGAGCAAGGCATAGCTGCATTCGCCGCTCCAGTACCAGCAGTTGTCGGTGTAGGCGCCGGCGGGATATTGCCTGATGATATCGGAAAACAGTTTCTGGGCCTGCTCGTAGTTCCGGCTGTTGAATTCGCGCAGCGCGTTCTGGTACGCCTCGTTCTCGGAACCGCCAGCGGGCGAGGCTGACAAAGGCGAAGATGGTGCGGTGCCTTCCTGTGTCCCCCTCCCCCTCCGGAGCTTATCCTGTTCCAGATGAGGACGGGACGGCGCCGGCGCATTCTGCAGCGCGACCACCTGGGCCTGCAGGTCTTTCAAGGCCTCCGCAAGGAGCGCCATCCTGTTTTCGAGCTCCTCGATTTTGGCGGACGGAATTCCCGGGCCGCCTCCGGAAGAAGAACCGGTCCCGTTGTTGATTTCGGCGAGCCTGCTGTTTATGGCCTCGGCATCCCGCTTCGCTTCCTGCGCGAGCTTGAGCGCCTCCTCCGAATTTTCTTTCACCTGTACCAGGTCAATTTCAGGAAGGATTGCATCGCCCTGCGTTTTGGGCGCTGTCCCGGCGCACCCGGCGCACAGCGCAAGGGCCGCGACAGCCGTGCCGAACCTAAACCCTGCGCCATCCGATTTCATGTCGTTTCCTTTTCTTTTATCAAGGAGCAGCGTTATTAAAGTATACATTTGCCCCCAACGCCGATCAAAACAATATCATCCGTTTGACGCCCCGGTTTAAAAGAATGTTTCCTTGAAGGCCGGTGTAAAAGGAGGTATTTTAAAAAAATGATTCTCTACCGCTACATCATCCGGGAGCACATCCTCCCGTTTTTATATGCCCTCGGGATCATCATATTCATTTTGTCCATGCAGTTTGTGGTGCAACTGCTTGCGAACATCATTGCCAAGGGCCTGAGTCCCGGGGTCGTGTTCGAACTCTATCTTATCAACATTGCGTGGGTGGTGGCGCTCGCCATTCCCATGGCGATTCTTGTCGCGACACTCATGGCCTTCGGGCAGATGTCGGGCAACAACGAGATCATGGCGATCAAGGCGTCGGGCCACAACGTCGCCTTTCTCCTTGCCCCGGTGTTCGCCGCCGCGTGTGTGCTCATGGTGCTCACCACCTACTTCAACAACGACATCCTGCCCGACGCCAACCACCACGCGGCGAACCTCCTTACCGACATCTCGCGCAAGAAACCTGCCACGCTCCTCGAGCCGGGCGTGCTCATCACATCGTTCGAGAATTACGCCCTTTTCGCGAAAAAGGTGAATGCGAACACCGGCGGCCTCAAAGACGTCAAAATTTTCTCCCAGGTCCCCGGCGAAGACCCTTCCACCACGGTGGCGGACCGGGGCGAGGTTACGTTGACAAAAGACGAAAAGCTCCTCAGGCTGACGCTGTATAACGGCGAAACCCACCGGCAGAGCTCCAAGAACAAAAAGGAATACTTTGTGGGCCGATTTAAACGGCAGATCATTTTCATCAGGAACGTGGACACCGAGCTCAGGCGCACCAACTCAAGCTACCGGGGCGAGCGCGAGATGAGTTCCACGATGATGCTCGGCGAAATCGCGCAATATAAAAAGACCAGGGAAGCGTATTTCAAAAACTTCGCGGGCCTGCTCGACTCGTCGCTTTCGCGGGTCGACACCCTCGAGCGGCTGGCCATCCGCGCCGGCGCGGCCGCGCCGCACGATTCAATAGCCGATTCGGTGCGCACGTTCGCCTCGTGGCTCACGCTGTTCATTGCCCCGGCATCGAAAGACATTGCCGCTTCGAAGGCGCGGGAAAAAAACAGCCTCGCCGGCCGCCTTGCCTCACAGGTAAAATATGAGACCCAGCAGATAAACCAGCTCATGGTGGAGGTGCACAAGAAATTTTCCATCCCCGTGGCGTGCATCGTATTCGTACTCATCGGCGCGCCGCTGGGGATCATGGCAAAGCGCGGCGGCATCATGGTGGGGGCGGCCTACAGCCTTTTTTTCTTTATTGTCTACTGGGCGTTCCTCATTTCCGGCGAGTCGCTCGCCGACAACCTCGTCATCTCGCCGTTCGCGGCGATGTGGACGGCCAATATCGTCATCGGCCTGTGCGGCCTTTTCCTGCTTTTTCTCATGACAAAGGAGACCAAATTCATCTCATTCGCGTTTTTTTGGAAGCTGTTCCATGCCGTGTTCGGCAAGCCGACGACGCATGCCGTACGCGGGATGTCCCCCCGCGGCATCGGCGGTGCCCTGCGCTCGGCCTGGCAATGGTGCGCAGATTTCCCCTACCGGCTGCTTTCCAGGACCATCGGCATACTGCCCGCCTATCTCATCCGGAAATTCATGGGATACCTTGGCGGACTGTTCATCGTCATCGTGATCACGGTAATCATTGTTGACTACGTCTCGAACCTCAGACGGTTCGAGGGCGCGTCCTTTTTTACCATAGCACTTTTCTACTGGTATTACCTGCCTTGGCTCTTCGGGTTTGTTTTCCCCATTGTAATTCTTCTTTCGTCAATGGCCTCCATCGGCTCCATGGCGCGCCAGAACGAGCTGACCGCCATCAAGGCCGCGGGCGTCAACATCCGCCAGCTCACCTTGCCGCTGCTCGCGCTCGGCCTGCTGTGTGCCGGCATCGGGTTTTACATCAGCGAAGGCATTCTGCCGGGGGCGAACACGGCCCGGCGCGAACTCACCGAGAAGATGGGGGAAAACAAAGCGGCCGCCGCGCGCGGCGCCCCGGCGCCTGCGCGCCAGGAGTACCGCCGCAATTTCTACTATTTCGGCGACAGCAGGAACATCTATTTCTTCGGCGAATTCCGCACCGAGCCGCTGTTCACGCACGCGGTACGGCGCGAAACGTTCGAAGGACACGCCATCCGCAGCAGGATAACCGCCGATGCCGCGGAGTACAAACACGGCGCGTGGAAATTCATCAAGGGCACCTCAACCACCTTTACAAAAGATTCGATGTCGGTTTCGACCTTCGACACGCTCGCGGACACCATATTAACGGAGCGGCCCCAGGACATGGTAGCGCAGATAAAAAGCCCGGAGGAGATGGGGTACTGGGAGCTTGCAAGCTACGTGGAAAAATCCCGGCGCAGAGGGGAAGACGTGTCAAAATGGCGCGCGCAGCTCGACTTCAAAATCGCGCTCCCCTTCATGAATTTCATCGTGATCCTTCTCGGCCTCTCCATTTCGGCCCGGGCCGGGAGAAAAGGCGGCGCGGTGCTGTTCGGCATAGGGCTCATGCTTTGTTTCTCGTTCTGGATAGTTTCGCAGTTCGCAATAGCGTTCGCCCAGAACGGCCAGATCCCGGCGCTCGTTGGAGCGTGGTTCGGCAACATCCTTTTCCTGGCAATCGCGTTGCCCCTGTACAGAAAGGCCTCCCGATGACGACGCCGGTGAAAAAAAAGGTGCTTATCGTGGACGACAACCACGACATCCTTGACCTGCTCGAGGTATTTTTGTTCGGGAAGTACGATTGCGTGACCGCGCTTAACGGCTTTGAGGGGCTCAAAACCGCGCGCGAGCTTGCGCCCGATCTTATCATCACCGACATCATGATGCCGGTGATGGACGGCATAAAATTCTTTAACAGCCTGCGCGAGGACCAGGCAATGACCGCCGTGCCCGTTATAGCGATCACCTCATTCGCAAAAAAGGCAAACGTAAAAAGCCTTCTTTCGGTGGGATTCAGCGCCGTGCTTACGAAACCGTTCAGCAGAGATGTCATAATCGGGGCCATGGAAAAGACGTTTAAAAAATCATGAACATACAGGCATGAAACCGAAAAAACAGCTCATTCTTGCAGGGTGCGGCCTGGCCGCGGCAGGACTCGTGCTGCATTGTATTGGCGGGGCTATGGCGGCAATCGGCGTGCCGGTCGCGCTCCTTGCGGCTTGCGCCGTACTGCTGCGCGCATTGTTCCCCGCGCGCCCCAGGCCGGCGGATATTGACACAGGGGAAAATGAAGATGTTTCGCCCCAGGCGCGGGCCATCGAAAAGGAGGTGAGCGGGGAGACCGCGCGTATCAGCGTGCACGTGCTCGGCGCCCAGTACCGGAAGGAGCAGTGGGCGGCCATCGAAAAGGTGGTCGACTCCATGCTCGAAACCTTTCTCCATCTCATGCGCCGCAGGCTCGACGCCTACACCATCGCCGTGCTGTTTCCCTCGGCTGACGGCGGGTATAAAATCCGTAAATACGATTCGAAAAGCGACTGCATCAACGCGGACGCCGTCATCTATCCCGGCAAGGGCGTGCTGGGGAGCTTTCTCAAGGACGGCCTCAAGCAGCTCAACCTTCACGACATCGTGAGCGACAGCATGACCCTCCACTATTATACCCGCGATGCGGGCATCCGCTCGCTCATGGCCAGCCCCATCGTTGCGGACGACGGCGTGCAGCGCGGCACCGTGATCGTGGACAGCACCGAACAGAAGCACTTTTCCGACGAGGACCATGCCTACCTTTCCGCCATCGCGCACCTCATCGGCATGTCGGTGTATTACGCCTACGTCTTCAACGACCATAAACTTGAGCACCAGCGCATCGCGGCCATGAGCACCATCGAAAAGGACTTTTTCAAGGACCTCCACATTGACGCGATCCTCGACAAAATGATTGAGATCATCCGCTTCGCCATCAACTGCGACCGCATCAGCGTGAGCCTTTTAAACCCGGACAAGGCGACGGCCACGGTGCACCGCGTCTGGGGCGTACAGGCCGATGGTTTTACGGGCCTTACTTTTTCCCTCAAGGACAAATCCCTTGTCGGCCTGCTCTACGCCAAGAATATAGAGTTATCGCGCAATTTCGCGAACGACCGCTTGGAAACGCGGTACGCCGAGGGTGAGCCCTCGTCCGACGACCTTCAGTCGTTTCTGGCATACCCCATCGGCGTTGGCGAATGCATGGGCGGCGTTCTGCTCGAGTCCGCGAAAAGAGACGCCTTCACCCGGTCGAACCGCGACCTGCTCGACCGCATCGCCACGTCGGCCGGGCTCGCCGTCGAAAAGCTCCAGACCATCGAGCAGGCGCAGAACCTCGCCACCCACGACGGCCTCACCGGCCTCGTCAACCACCGCGAGTTCCAGTCGGCGCTCAAGGCGGAAATTACCCGCGCCATCCGGTACAACGACCCCCTGTCGCTTGTCCTGTGCGACATTGACTTTTTCAAGAAAATCAACGACACGCACGGCCACCCCTTCGGCGACATCATCCTCAAGGAGATATCGTCGAAGTTGCAGTCAAACATCAGGGAGGGCGTGGATATCGCGGCCCGCTACGGCGGCGAGGAATTCGCCCTTGTCCTGGTGAAAACAGACGGCCCGACCGCTGTGGAGACCGTTGAGCGCATCCGCCAGAACATCGCCAATGCGCAGTTCAAGGGCACGCACGGGGAAGACCTGCGGGTCACCGTGAGCTTCGGCATTGCCGTGTATGGCCAGCACGCCAAGCAGCTCGATTTGCTTATCTCAAAGGCGGATAAAGCATTATACCGTGCCAAGGAAAACGGAAGAAACAGGGTCGAGATATTTTAATTTCTGCTTGAAAAATTTCACAGATCAATATAGAATATTGTCGGTCATATTTTTACCCACTCCAGCACAAAAATGTTGTATTTTGGAATGCAAAATAGTTATTTCAATTGTTTTCTCGCAGCGCCCAAAACCGAAACACACAAGGCCCTAACCGGCAGGAACCTTCGTTTCTTTCTTCAAAAGCATCATGTGAAGGCATAATCCAATCATATGGAAAAAAACCAATTTCTCACTGAAGAAAACTCGCTGGCCCTGTACCTCAAGGAAATCGGTAAAAACAAGACCCTTCCCGTTGAAGAAGAGGCGCTCACCGCAGTGCGCATCCGCAAGGGTGACCGCAAAGCGCTCGAAAAACTCGTAAAGGCCAACCTCCGTTTCGTGGTGTCGGTCGCGCGCAACTACCAGAACCAGGGGCTTCCCCTGTCCGACCTTATCAACGAGGGCAACCTCGGCCTCATCCGCGCCGCAAAACGTTTCGATGAGAAGAAAAATTTCAAGTTCATCTCCTACGCCGTGTGGTGGATACGCCAGGCCATTTTGCAGGCCCTGGCCGAGCAGTCGCGCATCATCAAGCTGCCGCTCAACCGCGTCGGTACCATCCACAAAATCGGCAAGGCCCAGAGCAGGCTCGAGCAGAAATACCGCCGTATCCCCAACATCGAGGAGATCGCCCGCGAGCTCAAGCTTGACGAAGAAGAAGTCCAGGAGACCATCAAAATCGGCAATTCCCACATGTCGCTCGACGCCCCGCTCCAGCAGGGCGAAGACAGCAAGCTCCTCGACCTTCTCCAGGACGAAGACCAGGAACTCCCCGACGACGGCGTCATGGAAATATCGCTCCAGGAGGAAATCAACCAGACCCTCGACACGCTCACCTGCCGCGAAAAAGAGGTCATCAAGCTCTACTTCGGCATCGGCGAGGAAACGGCGCACACGCTCGAGGAAATTGGCCAGCGGTTCAACCTCACCCGCGAGCGCGCCCGGCAGATAAAAGAAAAAGCGCTACGGAGGCTCAAGCATTCGTCAAGGAGCCAGAGATTAAAAGTTTATAGAGTATAAGTTTCCTTACAAATCTATAACAAAATTCACCAATACAATCTGGATCGCTAAGCGGGTGCGGCCGGGTACCGGCAGTGGCAAGATTCCATTTCCTGCTGGGCGCACCCACGATGCACCCGGTTACTTGGAATCCTGTTATACTTCAATAAGCCTTCTGTGTTTCGTTATAAAAAAAGATGTATTTCAAGCTCGTTGTATTATTATTACTTCCCAAAAGGTTGCGTCAATGATAAAAAAAACAATTCTCATTTCTGGAATAATAATTCTTCTGCCCTGTCTTTATTCCTCCTGTTCCCAGCAGGAACCGACGCCACTCCAGCTGGAGCCCTTCAATAAAACCTCATTCATGAAACGGGCCGAGGCCGCTTTCTTTTCAGGTTCGCCACTCAAGGAACTGCGGCTACTGAGGAACGAAATTTATGCGAAGCATGGAAGAATTTTTGATTCCAAAGACCTGAGGGACTATTTCGACAAATGCGGCTGGTACCATCCATCGAAAAAATACAGCGACAACATGCTTTCGAAGGCTGAACGTGAGATGACAGCAGACATTATGGATTGCGAAAAATACCTGCAGAACCTGCGCGACAAAGACAGGCAGCACTATGATTCCGTAAAAACTTTCTATAAATCAAGCCAACGCTTCGACACCACGATTGTTGATTTTTTAGATTATACCGGCGACGGAAAAAAAGAAAAGTGCATCACCGGCATTTCCAGGAAGGGAGACAGCATTGTGGTGCATCATGTCATCATCAACAAGAACGACACGATTTATAATAAAACCGAGATTGCTTCGTTTGCGTCGGAAAAAGACCCTCTGCCGGTGTTCGACGTTTACAATAATTTAAAAACTTCCGTCAGGCTTTCCCCATTCAAGGCATCGCTTCAGTCTGTTTCGCCGGACGTGAAGAAACAATATGAGGGGACGAAAGCATTAAAAAAATATCTGGCTAAATTTAAAGGCGAGATTCTTCTGACCGTTACAGGCGAAAGTACGGGGTGTTGCTATTTCTGGTATGCGCCGGAAAAGAAGTTTGAGACATTGTATTGCGAGTGATTGAAAAAAGTAATATTCGATTCACCTTCCCGCCCAATCAACCGCCAGCCCCTTACTCCATCCCAGCACCGGGTGCTCCACGAAACCCGCGCTCACTGCCGCGCCGCGCCACGCAACGGTGATTCCAAAGCTAATCATCACAGGATTTGTGGTGAATGCCGCGGCAAGTGCGAGCCTGTTGGCCAGCCTGTATTCTTCGCCCAGCGACACACGAAAGCGCCATTGGCCGTCGTTCTGCGCTTCGCAGAGAATTCCCTGGCTGCCGAGCGCGTTGGCGGTGGTGTGTACGCCTGCGCGGACCGCAAGCGGGGCGCTGTACCCCTCTGTCGACGCATTTTTAAAGGGAATATGGATGCAGGAGATCGACACCGCGGCGAGCCTGAACGGAACGAGCACCGAAATTCCCGCGTCAATGCGCGTCTGTGCGGGATCGGTCCCATGGTACAGCCCGGCGCGGTATCCCGAAAGCTCGACCGAAGGATTGACAAAAGGTATTCTCGAAGTGCCGAGCGACAGCCGTCCCTCCTGCTCAAAATACTCGCGCAAGGCGTCGAAATGGGCAAACGACAGCTTGGCGGTGAATCCCTTTGTTGAATAGAAACCGCCCAGCCCCACCTGGACAATATGGGACGATTCCATATTGTCCATGGCGTCGTCGTAATCAACGCCGGCAACGGAAACGCCGTAACGGAACGTGTCTGCATAAAAACACGCAGGGGTAAACGGCTCGCGGCCCGAAATGCCCTTTTGCTGGAGAATAGTACCGAAGTTGGCCATGGAATAGCCAATGGGAAAAGGTTCGCGGCTGGCCGGGAAAACACCTACGGCGGCAACAACGAGAACAATAAAGATGCCGGCGGTCCCCCGGCGTGCGGTCATCTCCACAGTATCCCTTTCTTCCGGATAATCTGCGTGTTCCCGTTATTGGATATTTCCGCCACAACAAAAAACGGGCCTGCAGGAACTGGCCTGCCTCCGGCCGCCAAGCCGTTCCAGAGGAACTGCCGGGAAAGCGGGTTGGGCAGATCCAGGTATTTTCTCCCGTCAAAACCGTAAATGGAAACCACAGCCGATGCCGCAGCAGGTATGGTGAGCTTTATCGAAAGGAAATCATCCCTGCCGTCGTTGTTGGGAGTAAACGGCACCGGCCCGATGTCGAGCTCGGCGCTGTTTCCGCGCCATGTCGCCTCGCTGTTGGGCTGGCCGGGTGACGCCTTTGAAGCAACGACCCATGCCCCGGGCAGCAGGCCGCTTATCGTGAGCGACACGCGCGCCAGCGACTGGTCTGTCCACGAGGGGAACCAATGAGAGTCCCAGCCCGCGCTTTCACAAAGCACTCCCGAGCTGTCCCACACATACAGCGTATCATGATAATTGTCGAGCGCGCGCCACCGTACCGGCTGGATCACCGGATTGGTTGCCGGAAATTTTGCGGAGAACAGCGTCTTGTCTTTGGCAAGTACGACAAACCCGTTGGGCGGAACAAAAAAATCGCTCGCCGTAATGAGGCAGGAGTCGTCCAGATGTCCGTATTTCCAGTTTTTGATATTTACGGACGCGCCGGAACAGTTGGCGAGCTCAAGCCACTCCGGGCAATCTGTTTGCGCCCTCGGAAAAATTTCATTTATCCTGATTGCATACCCGGAGGGCTGCGCCCATGCCGCGGCCGAAATCCACCACAGCACGACCGCGGCCGCAAACGCCAATTTTTGTTTCGGAACCAATGCGCGATACATAATTTATGAAAATAGATAATTGAGCAAAGGAGAACCAGGCATGAATCTCACCGATGTCATCAAAACCGCAATGGACCAGATCCAGTATATTGCCAAGACGGAAACCGTGATCGGCGAGCCGATTCAATCGGGAAACGTCACCCTTATACCGGTGTCAAAAATATCGATCGGGTTCGCCGCAGGCGGCGCGGGAAACGAAAACAAGTCAGGTTCCGGCGCAGGCACCGGCGGCGGAATAAACATTACCCCGGTCGCGTTCATCACCATCATTGACGACAAGGTGCAGGTGCTTCCTGTTTCAAAATCAGACCCGGGCCTTGCAAAAATCCTTGCCCTCGCGCCCGAGCTTATTAAAAAAGTCGCCGGGTTTATGGGAAAAGGCGATGAGAAGAAGAAGGATGAGGATAAAAAGAAATAATAATTAATTCAATACCAAATTTATTTGTTGGGGGAAGTATCCCCCTGCCTTCAGCCCGCGCAGACGCGCGGTCTTCCGTCACCCCCTCCTGGGTGCGGCCAGGTACCGCTATTTGCAAGCTTCACACCTCCGTTGGGCGCACCCGCGAGCACTATCTGAAAAAATATCTGCTCTGTTTGGCCCGGCCAAAAAACGCTGCCAACAAAAAGCCAACTTTTTTTCTGAATTACTACTGTCCGCGGGTGCCCCCCAACCTAAGGTTGACACTTGCCACTATATTCTCCCGGGGGACACCCACCGAGGGGGTGTGGGTCCAGACGGCCGGTGCTTATTAATAAAAAGGGCGTAGCACGCTGCGCCCCTACAAGACACGAATCCAATACACCGACCGGCTGGACCCCAGGGGGATACCTCCCCCACCTGGAAATCTTATTTTATCCTTTTATTCTCCTAAACCTTTTAATATCTCATCCGTCGTCGGCATCCCGCGCTGGGCGAAAACGATTTTTCCTGTTTTATCAATTCCATACACCGTGCGCTTGTTCATGAGCCCGCCTTTGCAGCCGTAGGCTTGCGAGACCTTGTTATCGGTATCGATCAGCAGCGGAAACTGGAACTTATGGTTAGCGGCAAACTTGCTGTGGGATTTTGTATCTGCCCCGTTCATGCCGAAGACCACCGTGTTTTTTTCCTTGAACTTTGCATAATCGTCCCTGATCGTGCAGAGCTGCTTGGTGCACCCCGGTGTTTCGTCACCGGGATAAAAGATAAGCACAACGGAGTTTTTATCTTTGAACGACGAAAGTTTCACCGTATCGCCAGTATGGCTTATAAGCGTGAAATCGGGAGCTGTGGAACCGATTTTAAGAAGCATGGGGTCCTCCTTTTGGCCAGCATTAACGGGAAAAATACAGAAAAATCCGGTTAATACAATTATCATCGTGGAAACAAGAGTGCTGCGAAAAAACATATTCCGCTCCTTTCATGTGACGGTCTGATCCTTGTTCCTAATATACGTTTTGGAACAATTTCTATTTCCGTCGATGACCTTATTGATACCCTCGCCCTGTAAAATGTTTTCATGTATTTTTTAACCTTATGAAAAACAGCTCATTTCCAAAAGATGATCCCAAATACCTCTGGGTAATTCCTGCGGATGAGAATTGCGGCCACGGAACATTTGAGCTGCCGTTTGGCCGGATCGCAACCGCGCTTTCAAAAGCAAGGCCAGGCCAGGTAATCGTGCTGAAGGCCGGGAACTATCCCGGTGATGTTAACATAGAAACCTCTGGAAGCTTCGATAAACCCCTTTACATCGTCGCGGACAAAGGCGCCGAGGTCATTATTTCCGGCGCACGCTGGTATTTCTACGATGCATGCGACATCATCGTTTCCGGCCTTGCGTTTAAAGACTCCCCGCTTGGCAGTATTGCCGTTTTAGGCGCATGCGAGCGAAACAGGTTTGAAAAACTATTTTTTAAAAACTGCGGCGATCCGCAAAAGGCCTCTTGCACCATGTTTTTCGGCGGCAGCGGCGCCTCATGTAATATCGTTGATTTCTGTAATTTCGAAAGGCCGCTGCCGCCGCCCGTTAACAGAAAAAAAAGCCCCGGCAACATGACCGTCGGCCTCATGATATCCGAAGGTGACTCTCTTGAGGGAAAACCGATAACCGACCATGTGATCCGGAGAAACAGGTTTGTCAATTACGATTACGGCATCCTTATCGGCGCCGAAGACGCCACCATGAAGCAATACGGCCATATCGTCGCATACAACACCATTGACAAATGCATTTCTGAAGGCATCATGGTGAAATGCGGCGATACCCAGGTGAGGGGGAATGTTATAACGGCCTGCCCAAATAATTCGATATCAGTTGTCACCGGCGAGGGAAGCATTATCGAAGACAACAGGATTGTCGACAGCGGCCTGGGAATACGCTTGGGAGGCAGAGGCCATACCGTTTCCAACAACTGTATCATCCGGTGCGGGCAGGAAGCGGTCCGCGTGATGGAGAAAAACGGCGCGAACGGAGTTGCCACCCAGAACATCATTATAGAGCAAAACACCTGCGCGGGCTGGTCGAATAACAAACCGTCGGCAATGCCGGGAATAAGCATAGAATCCAGCTCATGCATCATTATCAAAAAGAACATGTTCTGGGGCAGCGGCGATCCTTATCGTTTTACCGGAGCAGAGAATTGCAAAGAAAAGCAACTGATTTCGGACAACATGTCGGCCCGCAGCTGCGCCACGCCTGACGGCGTGATTGCCGGCCACGTCGAGTTCGTTTCAAAAGAGCAGGATAATTATGAAAACAACTCCGGTTACGGCGCGGCAGGATGGATGTGCCGGCCTGAGCCGTATGACCCGGACAAGGACATGCTTGAGGAACCTGTATGCTGTCATTCAGAAATATCGGATGAGCCGGAGGATTTAGAGAAGGATAACGAACTGGAGGATGAAATAGACAACGATGGCTCGTTGTCCAGGTCATTGTTTTTCGGGGAAGACGAACCGGAGAACAATTACTGATAGGGAATTTGATTTTACCTCTTCTTTAGGGTGCACCTACAAAGAATCTTTACACCCACACAGATGTTTATTCCAAATCGAAAGAAAGCAGACAGCAGAGAATCTGGGAAGTATTGACTTTCCGAATGCGTAATAATTAAAGATTTTTCCAGCTTTACATTTTGGATAAATCACCACAATCCCTTATGGTTTGCTTCGCATATTGTTGAATTTGACAGTTTCAATTTGATCATTCTTTTTTAAAACAAATATATAGCAGCCCTTGCTAAGTAACGGTAATTTAAAAGTATACTCATATTTACCAGACATTTGATAACTGTCAAACAGAATTGACACGGCCTTTCCAGACATGGAATACAGTACCAGGTTAACATTTGAGGATTTCACGAGATTAAATGATACACGAATATTACTATTTGCCAATTGCCTAACGCTAAATTTGCCCGCCGAACTGGAGAATCGCAGACAATTGGTGGCTGTTGCCAAAAACGAATCAACGGAGGTACCACTAGACAAAAAATAGTATTTATTAGTGTAAGGAATGAGATAACCTGTGGTTTGGGTCAAGCACAATATTTTTTCACCAATAAAGGAATATTTACAAGTGACATTCTTGCTCAAAGTGTCCGGAAAATAGAGTGAGTGATAAGTATTAAAAGAATGATTACATAAATTCAAACTGCTAATTGTATCTATAAAACTTATGGCACTGTCTTTGCAGGCACACACCGAATCATTGCTAAATACATAGTAATAATTGTGCCCAATGGAAGTCGGATAGGAATAGCTATAAATACAAACCGGATAACAAGAAGATCCTTCTGTATAAATCCAATTCCATTTACCGTGTGGAAAAAGGGTACTATCTGGGCAGCCGCAGATGAAAGACAACGGACCAATTGTTTTTACAAAATTAATGTTCGCATTCTGCTTCAAGGTTCCAACTATACTAAAAGAAGTCAGATACAATATTTCATAAGGAAAAGAAGGAACTCTTATTCTTGCATACAGCGCTTTGTTATAGCCAGGCAAGGATATAGTATCACCCCAAATACTATCAACTGTGGCTTGTGGATTAAAACCATTTACAGTAAACATAAACGCCCTATTGAGAGAGTCAAAAAAAGAAAACGATATTTTTACAATTGCTATAAAATCGGTTAAATATGATATCTTGTAAGCCATAGACGATGAATCTACATGGTAAGTATATTGCCATTTGCAAACATTACTGCAAACCATTGTACTATCCATTGAAACAGTATCATAGTGGACAGATATTTTTATTTCATGCTTCTGAGTAGATATCATTCCCGCGCATTCGCCGCTTGCATCAATAAAGTATGAGCTGGCCTGAGCCGATACCGAAAGTAACGCAATAAGAATGAATAACAATTCACGCATAATCTCAACCTTTCATTTCGTTTTCCATTAACTGATAGGAAATTTGATCTGTACTTTTCGTTCGGGTGAATATCCAAAAATCTTTACAACCGCACTGTTTTCCCGCCTTGGCCCCCGCTCCCCCCTTTTTTCCGGCCACCTGCCTCATTTGAGAATATACGGTATTTTGCATTTTTTATCAATTTTAATAAAACGGGCACCCTGCCTTTTGGGCAAAGCAAGCTGATTTGTTGTGGCTTTCCAGAGGCAGCAGTGTTGCAGACAGAAATACTGCATTCCCCTTTATTTTATTGAAAAGGCGCTATTTCTGGTTTTCCGAAAATAAAATCACCAAAGCCAAAATCGGTTGTTATGAATGAATTGAATTTGACAATGCTATATCCGCGTCCAGGGATTGACGGATAATATGCGACGGATATTTGAAAGTTGCTTAAAACCAGATAGTTGTTTTTAATCAAAGTCCCTATGCCAAGTTGTGAATACACCGGACGGTTATTGAATCCTGATGTTGCATTGCCAAGCATGCCGAGCGAACAAATCAGATACGGTCCAAACCTGAATCCCACGACATTCCACGGGGCATAAGATTGGGTCTGGAGCGTTAAAACAATTTTTCTCGTTCCCCCCAAAGAACCGTTAAAACCCCGTATCCCGTTTTCATTGTTGATGGTAAGGCTATCGTAGGAGAATCTATTCATTCCCCAGGTAACCTGGGGTTTTACAAACTGCCGGACTCGCCAATTCCCGATTTTAAACATATTGCTGAAATAATTTGCACGTGCAGCAAAAACACCCTGTTCTAAAGCTGTTCCATGGAAAAAAGTCCCATATTCGTAGGTGGAGCTTATATATCCCCATTTATGATAATCACCGAAAGAGACGCGCGCGCCCAAATACAAACGGCCGGTGGCATCTCTTATCTGGTAACCTCCCGTTATTCCGTACACTCGTCCTACAGGCACGTCTTCGATGACGCCAAAATTAAAAATGTAGTTGTCCTGCAGGTATCTCAGCGTTGAAACCCCTACACCGGCCAAATAAAAATCTTGGTCGGAATATATATGCAATGGGTCATGCATTTCATCCGGTTTTTCCAGGTACCGGATGCGTAAATAACGCGCGGCGACAATTGCCTTGGTTGTACGATCATCTTCCGAATTTCCCTTGAATATTCTGCTTGCACTGCCGGCCCAATAATCCTGAGTATTGAAGTTCAATTTTTGCAACACATGACCCGATACCGGATCGGGAAACGAATCTCTTTGGAACTGCTGGGCAACATTCAGCCCCGCCGCCCACCGGGCAAGGGGCGAATAAAACGGACGTTCAACGGTCAAGCTCGTGAGAAAATTATTGTATTCGTCAATGTTGTAATGCAGCGCGGCGCTTATGAAGGAGTTTCGAATATTCGGAATGGCATAATTTGTGGCCTCCGCGGTCTTTCCATTGGAATGATTCCAGGTATATCCTCCCTGAAACTCATGGCCCAATCCTACAAAATCGTTTTCAGTAAAGCCAAGGCCCACGCGTGTGCTGGAAAATGCGCCCTCCGGAATAAAGGTCCATTTGTCCAATACGCGGATTTGAATATCCACCGAATCCGTTGCCTTTTCTCCGGGCACCACGTCAAACCTGACATCACTCACATAGCCCTGGCTCCTAACCAACCGCTCCGATTCTTTTACAAGCAAGGAATCGAACGATTCATTTTTTCTGATGAGCAATATGTTGTTGATCGTAAATAGCATTGTTTTTATATGCAGCCAGTTTCCGGTCTTCAATAGAACGTTGTGCGGTACGGCCGAAGTGTCGCTTACGGAATAACCGAAAGGATCCAGGGTAACAATGTTTATTTTTCTGATAACTTTTCCTTCAAAATCAGCATACCGCATGTGAAACAGTTTAGGGGGCCCTTTTCTTATCGAGATTGAAGCAACCGGCTTGAAAACCAGGCCATGCAAAAATGTGGTGAATTTATTTTTTTTTGAAAATGTTTCGATGTTCCGGTACACTTCGGACGAATCTTTTTTAACGGGAGTTTGTTGCGCAAGGGCAGGGTGCCTGATACCGGATGAATCTATTTTAGCGGGGGTTTGTTGCGCAAAGGCAGGCTGACCGACACAAAAAACCAGAAAAAACAGTAAAAATATTTTAAAGGCAAGCCGGTAATTATGGGGGATTCCCGAAGAGTTCGAAACCAAGGGTTTTTTGGGGATAGTCACCATTATGCCGACTCTCTACGAGCACCGCGATTCATTAGATACCGAGCGACTGTATTTTTTGTTCCACCTCATCGGCGCTTTCCAAATCAAAGAGGGGCGGTAAAATTGTTCGCAGCGCAGCCACGTTTAGTTTCAAAATTGCATGGTGCACATGATGTATTGCGTCGGGTTGAACGGAAAAATTGGTGGCGCCTAATGCCGCAAGCAGGCTGCACCCCATGGGGTCCGAAGCCATCTCGCCGCAGACCGTGAGATGTGTGCCGTGATTTTTGCAGCAGGAGATCACTTCTTTGAGCATTTTTAAAAAAGCCGGGTGCGTGAATCTGTTATACTTCTGCAGGTCAGCCTGGTCCCTATTGACGGCAAAGAAGTATTGAAGAAGATCATTTGTTCCTAAACTAACGAAGTCGACGTTCGGCAAAAACCGTTCTATCGACAAGGCAGCGGCCGGGACTTCAATCATAATGCCGACCTGTAAAGAATTACCGGTGATTTTCATTTCTAAAAAGACTTCTTCAAGAATATGCCGGGCCTTTACCAGGTCGTCCACCGTCGTGATGAACGGCAACAGTAAGCGCACGCTAAACGTGCGGCGCGCGGTAAGGATGGCACGGATCTGCTTTTTCATCAGGTCGGGGCGCGACAACAGGAAGCGGATCCCCCGGCACCCCAATTGCGGATCGGTTTCTTTTGCCATTTGCATATATACCGGGAGTTTGTCGCCGCCCATGTCAAGAAGGCGGACCGTCATGCTTTTAATTCCTTCCACGCCGAAGATCCCGGTATAATACGCGGTTTCCTGTTCGTCGGAAGGCAAAACAGTGTTCGCGAGATACCGCATTTCGCTGCGGAAAAGGCCGATCTCCGAAATGCCTTGATTATGTGCAAGGAGCACATCCGCAAGGTTGGATGCATTGCACATGAGGCGCATTGCCACACCGTCTGCGGAATGCACCGTTGATTCATCGCTTGGATGCGCGGCGGGCTTTTGCGCGGCTTTGTGCCGGGTTTCCGCGTTGCGACATTCGTTGAAGGTAGCTTCGGAAGGATTGAGGAACGCATAACCCCGGTACGCGTCAATCAGCACTTCGGTCGATTCATCGAGCAACGACCCGATACCCGGGAAATCGATGATGACCGGCACTCCCAGGGTCCGCGCCATTATTGACGAGTGTGAATATTGCGCGCTCTCTTCGATGAGTATTCCGACCACCTTGTCCATCGGCACAACGGCAACCTCGACCGGAGTCAATCGGTCCGCGACAAGTATCGAGCCCGCCGGTATCTTCATGAGTGATGAAATACGGCTTTCGGAGGCGGGCAGCATATTGTAAAGCAACCGGTAATACAGGTCCTGCATGGTAATAAGGCCATGAACTAATAGTTCATCGGTGCTTCCGGAGACTTTATCCCGCAGTCGAGTGATCTCCTCCGCGAGCACGGATTCACCATTTATGCCAGTGCGTTCGATTACTTCCTTAATAGGAGAAATAAAAGCCGGATCATTCACGAGACCCAATGACGCTTCGAATATCAGGTACGTCGGGTCTTTCGCGTCATGCCGGCTGTTGCTTAAAAAACGGGAGAGCTGGTCCTTGCTCTTGCTTACCGCAAAATCAAGCCGTGCCAATTCTGATGAGACAAGATCGACGGTGCGCTTGTCTTTTCGAAACAGCCCAAGATCCACTCTTATTAGAAGGTACGCCTTGCCACGCGCGATTCCCGGGGCAAGAGGCTTGCCGTGGAATGCTATCTCGTTATTCCTGAAGGTATTCGACGGTGCATTCATGAACGTTTCCGATCTGTTTCAATAATGACGGTTCGCGGGAGGGTGGCCCGGTTGCACGGAGCTCAATGATGTACGGCGTGCCTAAAACGGCGAAGAACGGTTTTTTATTATGTCCCTTTTTTCCACTTGGCATCGGAAGCGGAATTCACGACTATTTTTGTTGCGGTTTTCTTGCCGTCGATTAATTCCCAGGTAATGCTCACCGTGACCCCGTTTTGGATATCGTTGAGAGTAATTTCTTTTGATAGTTCCATCATTCCGAGCATGATCTTGGCGCCGGATGCAACACCCAGAGTGTCGGCAGTTCTTTCGGTCTCCACGATTATTGTATTGGCTTTGACATCAACCGAAACAACTTTTCCATGCATTTTCATTGTTGTCCCGGTTTGATCCTTTGCCGCCGGTCCGTCCGCCTGCGCAAAAAAAAACCTGTCCCTAAAAGGACCGCCATCGAGGCCGTCAAGAACTTCATGGTAAAATCCTTTCGAATAGTATGTTTCATCTTCTTTTCTCTTGAGGATGACCGGCGTTTCTTCACTTCTTGGAAGTGATGATACCACGCCGGGCCAGCTCAGATATCACAAGGCCGGCAATCCCGCGTTGTATATCTTTCACGGAATCGGGATCGGCTGTTCTGCTTTTCGCACTCCAGATCATTTTACCGCCGTTTCCGGTTGTGGTGACATCAATGGAGCGAAAGGCGACTTTCTGGGAATCGACGTATCCCGGATGTTCTATCAGGAGATAGGTATTCCAATAGCGTTGCCAATAGGGACCGAAATAAGCGCCCTGCGGTTCCATCGACGCATACCCCTTAACATAATGCGGATTCGTCTCCGTTGCGAGCTTGAGAATAACGAGGATGCCGTCGAAACCGTTCGCTTGCGTCGTCGCTATAACCTGATTTGTGTCCGGGGGTGCATCAGGAAACAAACTATATGAAGAAGTTGCCGCCACGCCATGTTTTACAAGTTCGCCGGCGAAAGCATCTTCCCAGATGCGCCGTTTTGTCGCATCCTTTCTCACTGCAATAACCAGCATCTTGCCGAGCGGCACAGCTTGAAAAGAAGGATCATGCCATTTTTCGAAAAGGCTGGACGATGTGCACCCAAACATCTGGCTCATCAAACAACCCACGGCCGTTGCCACAACTGCTTTCAAAAATGAATTCATACTGTTACCCTTTTCTAAAGTTTTTGATTTTAATCCCGTGCCAAAGCCCCAATCGGATTGAACGTAATTTCTACAGGTTTCCCACGTGAGCCGGGTCAACAGCTTTTGCAGGGTCGGCATCGGGACTGTTTTTTACCGATTCCCGCATGCGATCTATCGTTACACTGGCATCGTTCCAATTCACGCTTTTAATCCATGAGGGTGAGATGAGTACCTTTTTTCCCGGCAGCCAATTGCCTGTATCCACCACCATATAACGAAGCTCCCAATTTTTGTCGTTAACCATAAAATCGGCAACATGCCCTATTTCACCGTTTGTGGCATGGATATGGTAGCCGGTGACTTGACGCGTGCTGCGTAAATACGGATCATCCTGTTGCTCTGATTTGGGAGGTTCCTGCAACACAGGATTTTCAAAGAGGGGGTAGGGCGTTATTCCCAAAGCGCCACCGTAGCCGCCTTCCCAATACTGGGGCCACTGATAATACTCATGTAACGTTGCCTCATGCTGGCGATAAACAGGCATCTGGGTATCGATATCAGGGCTGTTGCGGACCTGATTGCAGGTAAGGTTTACCGGAAACGTACGTGACTCCCAATCCGGTTTGCCCAGGGCAGCAAGGGAAATAAGTACCTTGCGGCCGGACAGCCAACTTCCTGTTTCCACAACCATATAGCGGATGGTCCATGTGGCATCATCAAAGTAAAACTCGTGCACTTTTCCCAGGTCGCCATCGGTGGCCCTGATCGAGAAGCCGATTATACTCCGTAAGCTGTGTTGCATAGCGCCTCCTGTATTTGTAGGGTTAAAATTTCACCTTTGTATAAAAAATCTTTTCAGCAATTTCCGCCGTGATAATGTATTCTCACCACCGAATGTGGAATCCTCCCTACATTTAGAGCAATTGCAGCGCCATATTCTCTTCAATTATCGTTGAACGGAAAGGCAAATTTACCTTTTCTTCTTTCAGTGGTGCTGCCTATTAAAGGATAGCTTTGTTACAAAAGCGGCGCCAGAAGGCGCGCAACCCCTTCGATAAATTCAACAACCACATTTGCCTTTTTAATGCCCTGAACAGATTGACCCATAAGATCCGTTACCCAGCAATCCAGCTCTTTTACCACGCTTTCGTTAAAGATAAACAGCGCAACCTCGTAGTTAAGAAAAAAGCTGCGTATATCCATGTTCATTGAACCGACAACGCCGAGCGAAGTATCGACGATAAATACCTTGCCGTGCATCATGCCTGGTTTAAAGTTGTAGATAGTCGCACCGCTGTCCTGTATTTGCCTGAGATAGCTTCGCCGCACCAGGTCGGCAAGTCGATGGTTGGAGACCCGCGGCACCACGATGCGCACATCGATGCCGCGCTTGGCGGCGATGCAAATCGCCTTGAGCAGCATCTCGTCGGGAACAAAATACGGGGTTACAATCCACACACGATGCTGGGCCTTGAAAAGCGCGGTAATAATACTTTCGTAGAGTGGATCGCCTGCAACGTCGGGTCCGCTCGGCACCAGTTGCAGCGCAGTGGTCGCGCCGGCGCCGACAAGAACCGGCACGTCCTCTTTTGTGACCTTCTGCTTTGCGGCAAATTGCCAATCGGAGCGGAAAACATGCTGCAGATCGGCAAGCGCCGGGCCCTTTACAATAAAAGACAAATCGTGCCAGCGTCGCGTGCCGGCAGCCGTGCCCATGTACTCCCGCGCGATGTTCATGCCGCCCAACAATGCGGTTGCGTTGTCGACAATGATTATCTTGCGATGATTGCGCAAATTGGCACGGCCCCTAAAGGGCAGATGCATCATCGGCATGAAAAAGGCGCATTGGCCCCCGTTGGCCAGCAGGGGGGCAAGCATCTTCTTTGATACGCGAAAGGAGCCAATCGCGTCTAAAAGCAGGCGCACGCGCACGCCCTGTCCGGCCTTGCGCGTTAATGCCGCAAGAATAGCAGCGCCGGTTTCATCGTTTCCTAAAATAAAGGTGGCGATATCGATGCTCTTCCCGGCATGTTTGATCAGATCGATAAGCGCGGAATAAGCCTTTTCTCCCGTGGCAAGCAGCGAAATATCATTGCCGCCGCGCACGGGGAAGATACTGCCGACGCCTTGCGTAACGAGCCGCTCCTCGGTGTCTTTAATGTCAAGCTTGAGGTTGGCCTTGTTTTTTATCATGCGCTTTAATTTGCGGCCGCCAAAGATTACATACGCAGGTACGCCAAGATAGGGGACCAGCAAGATCGCAAGTAACCAGGCCACGGTGCTTGAAGGGGAGCGTTGCAGGCGGTTCTGGTGAACCATCAACGTCATGGCAAGAAAAAATCCGAGAATCGGAAGGAAATGCAATAATACCCAGTGGATCTGGATCATATTAGGATAATTCACTTTCTATAAACAATGCCGCATGATCGGAAAGCTTCTTCCAGATTCCCCTGTAAAAAGTTGTAGAATTCTTTGCCGTCAAGCCCCTGATGTAAATTCGATCGAGCGGCAGAAAAGGAATGCGCGCGGGAAACGTGCGTGCTTTTCTGCCGTTTGCCTCCATGGCGGCGTCCTTCATGCCTAAAAGCAAGGCAAAATCGTCGACATCCTGACCGTGCCAGTCATTAAAGTCCCCCGCCATGATTACTGGCGCGTCGCGCGGAATATGCCGGCTGATGTAGTCGGCCTGTATACGGAGCTGCTTACGGCGTGAAACGGCAAAAAGCCCCTGGTGAATGCAGAGACAATGCAGCGGATGCGGACTGTCAGGAATGATTACCGCGCAATAAAGAAAACCGCGTTGCTCAAAGCTGTTGGTCGAGGTGTCGATCTGCTCGGAATGAAGGAAGGGAAACTTTGAAAGGATAGCATTGCCATGATGGCCGTCGGGATAGAATGCGTTCTTGCCGTAGGCAAAATAGCTCCATACGGAATCTGCAAGAAATTCGTGTTGCCCTTGATCGGGCCAGGTGGGGTGCTTCTGCGCCTGAGCGGAATTTTTGCCGACCACTTCCTGCAAAAAGACAATATCAGCCTCAACGGAGCGAATTGCTTCGCGAAGCCGGTGAAGGATAAAACGCCGGTTTCCCCAAGAGAATCCTTTATGGATATTAATCGTCACTATGCGTAATTTCAGCATGAGGTTAAATCCCTCTATGTATCGTTGACTACTTCAAAATCAGCGTCTACTGGGCCGCCTTTTTTTCTTTTCTTCGGGCTTGCCGCTTGAAACTGCCACGTCAGCTTGTTTGATGATTTTTCCCTTAAAGGCACCTCTAAAAATACCTTGAACGTCATTGCGAGGAGCGAAGCGACGCGGCAACCTCCCTAAAATCCTTACAAAAACGCGAGATTGCTTCACTTCGTTCGCAATGACAAACCGCGTGTTTGAATTAATAGAGGTCCCCTTAAGCTAATAACCCCGTTCATAAACATCGGTGACATGCGAATCGGGTATTGATTCGTAGGATGCGCGCATGAGCGCCTACTCTGTTTTTAAAATTTCACCTTCTTATAGAAAACCTTCTTCGTTATCTCCGCTGCCACGATGTAAAACAAAACGATGAGCCCGATAAACAATAGAAACGATATCGGCAGCGGGCTGAACCCGAATAGTACCGCAAGCGGCGTGAATGGTAGAATCAGCGTCGCGGCAAAAACCGACAGCGTTGTTATGAGCAAATATTTTCCCGGCCTGCTCCTGAAGAAAGGTTTCCTGCTTCGGATAACGAGCACAATCAAAGACGCCGAGACCACGGATTCCAGAAACCATCCGGTCCTGAATTGGACCTGCGTTGCGTGAAGGACAAGCAGCAGTAAACCAAAAGTGAGATAGTCAAACACCGAACTTACCAGGCCGAAGGTAACCATGAACTTTCGTATCGCCTTTATGTCCCATCGCCGCGGATAATCCACCATCTCTTCGTCCACGCTGTCGGTTGCAATCGTCATTTCAGGGAAATCGGTCATGAGATTCATGAGCAAGATCTGTTTGGGCAGCAATGGAAGAAACGGCAGAAACAGGGAAACGCCGGCCATACTGAACATGTTTCCGAAATTGGCGCTCGTGGCCATGAACACATATTTGAGCGTGTTGGCAAAGGTCGTCCGTCCTTCGCGCACACCCTGCACAAGGACGCCCAGGTCCTTTTCGAGCAGGACGATGTCCGCCGCATCCTTGGCGACGTCCACGGCGCTCTCCACCGATATGCCGACATCGGCGGCATGGATTGCCGAGGCATCATTCATGCCGTCGCCCATGTATCCGACGACATTTCCGGCCTTTCGCAGGGCGATGATGATGCGCTCTTTTTGATTAGGTTCGATTTCGGCAAAGACATCCACGGTTGTGATTCGTTGGAGCAGCGCGGTATCGCTCAATTGATCGAGGTCGGTTCCTGTAAGGATCTTTGTATCCGACAATCCTATTTGTTGACTGATGTTAGCGGCGACAAGATGATTGTCTCCCGTGATGACCTTCAGCGTTACGCCGAGGTTCTTCAAACTTGTTATCGTTGCCATAAGATTGGGCTTGGGCGGATCGAAAAGCACGAGAAATCCCAAGAACGTCATGCCCGCTTCGTGATCTTTACCGATGCGTGACTCCGCCCCTGTGTTCTTGTAAGCAACACCCAGCGTACGAAAGCCCTTGCCGCTGAACTCCTCAAAGTGCTTCTGTATCCGCTCCCGCACCGCGGCAATATCGACGACGGCCCCTTCCTTCGTTTCCGCCAATGAGCAGACGTCAAGGACGTTTTGCATCGATCCTTTGGTCACCATCAGGTGCGTATCGCCGTGTGAGACCAGGATACTCAAACGCTTTCGAAGAAAATCATACGGGATTTCGTCCTGCTTTACGTAGCCGGACAAATCAAATTTGCGATGGTTGCGGATGGCTACATCAATAGGATTCGTAAAGCCGGTTTCATAGAATGCGTTGACATAAGCATGGAGAAGGACCTTGTCGCTTGGAGCGCCATCCACATCACAAGCGGACTGAACGTGGACGATCCCCTCAGTGAGAGTACCGGTTTTGTCGGAGCAGATCACGTTCATGCTGCCGAAATTTTCAATCGAGGCGAGCCGTTTGACGATGACCTTTTTCTGGGCCATCCGCTTGGCGCCATGGGCGAGATTGATGCTGATGATGGCAGGCAGCAATTGCGGGGTAAGCCCCACGGCGAGCGCCAGCGAAAAGAGGATCGACTCCAGTACGGGACGCGCCAGATAAACGTTGATGGCAAAAATGGCGACCACAAGCACCATCGTGACTTCCATGAGGAAATAGCCGAATCGCCGGATGCCGTGCTCAAATTCCGTTTCCTGTGGCCTGAGTTTCAACCGCTCAGACACTTTGCCGAACTCGGTCTCTTTACCGGTGCGCACGATCAGCGCTCGCGCGCTGCCGCTCACCACATGGGTCCCCATCCAGAGCGAGTTTGTCCGCTTGCCCAGCGGCGTCTCTGCCGGCAGCACTGTTTCGGATTTTTCCGCCGGGAACGTTTCACCGGTGAGCATGGCCTCATCAACGAAACAATCTTTGGATTCTATAAGCAACCCGTCACCGGGGACAATGTCGCCGGCGTTCAGGGCGACAATATCGCCCGGCACGATCTCTTCGACCGGAATTTCATTGGATGTTCCATCCCGCACGACCGCCGCCTTGATCCTTACGATTGAAAGCAGCTTCTGCACGGCGTTCGAGGCGCCTCGTTCCTGCCAAAATCCGAGCAAGCCGCTGGCCAGAACAATTGACAAAATAATAATGGCATCGGCCGGATCGTGGAGAAAAAACGACAATCCGGTTGCGAAAAAGAGAATGAGTATGATCGGACTTTTAAATTGGCCAAGCAAAAGCGAAAGAGCATCCGACCGCTTTGGGGGCCTAAGGAGATTGGCGCCAAAGCGCGCGAGCCGTTGTTGGGCTTCAGCGCTTGTCAATCCCTGCTTTGTGGTTTCGAGTTTTTGGAGAAGCTCGGTAGCGGAGAGGTTCCAAAAGGTTGAAGGAAGCTGGCCCATTTAGAATTCCTCGTATTTTGTCATAATTGTGCTCATTGCCTGCCTCTGTTATTTCATTTTTTCGATTTCTTCTTCAACTTCCTTTGCCCCCTCGGTATAGAAAGATTTACATTTTTTCGAATTGGTCTTTCGGCACACCACATTCAGGACAGACCCAGGTATCGGGGATATCCTCGAATTTCGTTCCCGGGGCAACTCCGTTAGCAGGGTCACCTTTATCCGGATCGTATATGTAGTTGCAAGCTGTACATCTCCATTTTGACATTGTCAACCTCCTCTTAGATTGTTAAGGTCCCGAAATTGGTACTCCCCAAGGAATTTTCGTTTGTCCCGTTTATTTGGCGAGCGCTTTGCGGACGCGACCTACCTCGTTGCTGCCGACCCCGGCGGCATGATTTCCCCAGCAGCCGCGGACAAAGCTGAGAACGTCCGCCACGTCCGTATCATTCAAACGCCACCCCAAGTCGGGCATTGCCAGCGCCGACGGCGAAGTTTGTGTTGACGGCATGGATGACCCCACCAGCACCAGGTGAACCAGTGAGACCGGGTCTTGAGCATTGACATCTTCGCTTTTCGCCAGGTTGGGAAAGGCCCGTTTTGCGCCTGACCCGTTTGAACCATGGCAGGCATTGCAATTGTCCAGATACACTTGCGATCCACGCGTTCGGGTATCGCCCGCACGCAGCGCGGCAGTCGCCGCAGAGGCGGCGTTCGCCAGCAGAACCGAATCCGTAGTGCCTTGCCCTTTGTCATTGGACGAAGGCAGCGATTTCAGGTATTCTGCGATCACCATCAGGTCATTATCAGTCAAATATTGGGTGCTCTTACCGACCACTCCAGCCATCATACCAAATGCCGCAACGCGTGGAGTGCGTCCGGTTTTGAGGAATTCCACTATCTCGTCCCTCGACCAGGCATATAACCCGGTTTCGAGATCCCCTATCAGTGGCGATGCATGCCAGTTGTCAAGTGTGGCGCCGGCAAGAAATTGCCTGCCGTCCTTTTCGCTGCTTGCTTTCACCTGTCCGGCGACTCCCCGTGGCGTATGACAATCGCCGCAATGTCCCAGCCCCTGCACAAGATAGGCGCCGCGGTTCCACGTCACGTTTTTATTCGGATCAACGGCGTATTCACCCTTTTTGAAATAAAACGCGTTCCAGACCGCCATAAAGGAACGGACGCCGAGCGGGAAATTCAATTGCGCCGGATGATTGGGACTGTGAACCGGCTTTACGCCCAGCATACAGTAGGCATAGAGCGCCGACAGGTCTTCCAGTGACAGCTTGGTGTAGGATGTATAGGGCATGGCAGGATAAAGCCGGTGCCCATCCTTTGCCATGCCTTCGCGCATGACCTTCACAAAATCATCAATGCTATAGCGGCCGATGCCGGTTTCGATGTCCGGCGTGATGTTGGTTGAATAAACCCTACCGACCGATATTTTAAACTGCATTCCTCCAACGAACGGCTGCCCTTTTTGCGCGATATGGCAGGCACTACAATCTCCGGCGCGCGCGCAATAGGCACCGCGCTGAACAAGTACCTGTGAGGCGGGTGCGGCTTGCGCCATTAAGCAGGTCAAAATCAGCACCGTTGTGAAACAGGAATTCAGTACGATCCATTCGGGCATCTTCACAATGAGAACTCCTCGCTCACGCCTGCACCAGCGGCCCGGGCGTTTTCAGATAGGTTGCGCGGATGGCCTTGGCGGACCAGTATGTCAAGGCGCCCGCCAAACCCAGCGGGTTGTACCCGATATTCTGAGGAAAGACGCTCGAACCCATGACGAACACGTTGTGTGCGTCCCAGGTTTGCAAAAAGCGGTTGACCACGCTGGTTTTCGGGTCCTCGCCCATGATTGCGCCGCCTACATTGTGCGTGGTCTGGTATACGCGCGTATCGTAATGATCGCCAAACTGTTTCATTTTTACCTCTATCGATTTGCCGCCCATTGCCTCTGCGATCTCCTTGGCCTTGCCGGTCACGTATTGAGTCATCTTGATGTCGTTTTCTTTCCAATCGAAGGTCATGCGCAGCAGCGGCTGGCCGAATGCATCGCGGTATGTCGGATCGAGGTCCAGATAATTGTCGCGGTGGGACATGACCGTACCGTGCGTCTGGATGTTTATGGTATACAAATAATGGTCTTTGATCGCCTGCTTCCATTTTGCGCCCCACTGCGGCGTGCCTTTGGGAAGCAGCATCTGTTGGATGGGCCGGCCGCCGGTCTGGACCACACCGATATAACCGCCGCCGATGAAGCCGAGCGGCGCGTGGTCGAAATGGTCGCCGTTAAAGTCGTCGATGATCTGGCCGCCCGCGCCCGAGCCGATAAAGGGGTTCATCGGCTTGTCCTTATCGAAAAACACCATGACGCCGCCGGTCATCTGATAGGTATAGTTGCGCCCGACAACCCCGAGGGCTGTCGATGGGTTGTACGGCTTGCCGATTCCCGACTGGAGCAGCAGACGGGTGTTATTGAGTTGATAAGCGCAAAGAACGACAAGGTCTGCCGGCTGATATACAGTGCGGCCCTGGCCGTCGATGTAGGTGACGCCGGTGGCGAGCTTGCCCGACGAATCGAGATTGATGCGCACGACCTGCGACTGAGGGCGCAATTCGAAATTCGGTTTTTTAAGCAGGACCGGCAGAATGGTTGTTTGCGGCGAGGCCTTGGCATACTTATAACAGCCAAACCGTTCGCAGTAGCCGCAGAAATTGCAAGGTCCGAGCTGGGCGCCATAAGGGTTCGTGTAGGGACGCGAAGCATTCGAGGCAGGTTCTGAAAAAGGATGGTAACCAAGATCACGTGCGGCCTTTGCAAAAAGAGAAGCGCCATAGACATCCACAAGCGGCGGCAAGGGATATTCCTTGGAGCGTGGTCCCTCGAATGGATTGCCTCCCTCGACCATTGTGCCGTTCAGGTTTCCGGCTTTGCCCGAGGTGCCGCAGACGCGTTCGAACCGGTCGAAGCATGGTTCGAGCTCCTCATAGCTGACGCCGAAATCCTGGATTGTCATTCCTTCCGGAATAAAACTCTTGCCATAACGCTCCACCATGTGGCTTTTCAGCCGCAATTCCTCGGGTGAAACGCGCCAATGCTGGCCGTTCCAGTGCACTCCTCCGCCCCCCACGCCGTCTCCCGGCAAAAACGAGCCCAACTGCCGGTACGGCAAGGCGCGGTCTGCGGGCGAATGGCGGATCGTCAGTGTCTCGCGCGCCAGATTCTGGAACAGTTTGCCGCGGATACCATAAGTCAACTCGTCCGCAATGCGCGGATACGCGAAGTCTGGATAGGTGTCCCGGTTTTCGCCCCGCTCCAAGGCAACGACGTTCAGGCCGGCCTCGGTGAGTTCCATGCCCATGATGGCGCCGGTCCAGCCGAAGCCGATAAGCACCGCGTCAACCTGAGGTTTTGTGATATCGGCCATTGCAATCAGCCCTTTCCGCCTGCAACACCTACCGGGCCGAGCGGATAACGCGAGCCATACTTATCCACCCAATCGAGAAAATCCGCACGCGCGCCGGGAAAGCCTATCATCTTCCAGCTCCCGAGGTCTTTGTTACCGCCATGAATCGGATCGGCCAGATAGCCCTCTTTGGTGTTCTGCAAAAGAAAGCCGAAAAAGGACTTGCCTGAAACATTTTCGAAATCGAGCGTACCACTTTCCAGGCCGGCTAGCACTGAGTCCTGGGTCGCGGCGGGAAGTTCGGAAAAAGATTTGTTGCCGAACATGTGCCGGCAATGCGCATCCACCGCGGCAATACCCGCGCGGTAGACTTCGCGCGGCGTAAGCGGCGATTGGTAACCGAGCTCGGGTACAGCTGATGCGAATGGCCCCTGCATATACCATTTTGCGGCATGACCGAACGCAACATCCATTTCCCGGTCGATGAATTCCGGCACGCCCAGTTCCACAGCGCCGGGACCGTTCCCGTCAGCGGGAATCAGGCGTCCGCAGGCAGCGAGAAGGAAGGTCCATTCTTCCCCGGTAAAGTACCTGTGCGAAGAAGCTTGCGTGGAGGATGTCCTGAGCGCCGAAATTGGTGCGCACGCAGCGATCGAAAAGGTCGGGACCAGTGCGATTATTTTGCGCAGGAAATCGCGACGACCGGACGATTTTTCTGATCTGCTCACCACAATCTCCAATTATGAAAACTTCGCCAAACAGTTATTACCATTTCATAGCCCCATGTTTCCATCATCTGTCGTGCTGTTGATTGTCACGATCGTGTCGATCTCCCTGCTGTCCGTCGTTATGATCGCGCCCTTGATCACCCTGCCCTTTGTACCGAACTTGCTTGGGATAGTGGCTTCGCGGCAAATCCACCCATGGCCCCTGCCTCGATTCAGAGTATACCCAAACATTACCCTGATAACGATAATAATACCCACCCTGAGAGTAGTACTGATCGGCATCAATCTCCACTGTTTCCGGAAGTGCCGGAACAATAATCATACTTCCTCCATGATGGCGTCCCGAAAAGCCTATGGCGCATCCTGCAACGAGAAATGCGGAAATCAATGCAGCAATCACTGTTTTTTTCATGGTACCTCCTGTTAAAATGAATCGGTTTTAATTACACAGAACACCGGCATGTTACACCCAGCGCCGGTAGTGATGTTATTTTATCCCTTTATCAATTACTTTTTGTTCTTCCGCCTTTTTTTCTAAAGTATCATCCTTCACTTTTTGTGCTGCTTTTTCTTCCTTTTTTTCTTCCTTTTGAATAATTTTTTGTTCTTCCACCTTCTTTTTTTCAACAATATCTTTCTCTTTTTGGACGGCCTTTTCTTCCTTTTGAATGACCTTTTGTTCTTCCACCTTCTTTTCTATGGCAACATCCTTCACTTTTTTGGCCGCCTTTTTTTCCTTGTCAAAATAACCTTTCAAAAGGAAATTGTCCTTGGCCGCGTTCATATTCTCATCTAATCCTTTGCTGCTTTTTTTAAGGCTCACGATGGTCTGATTGATATTTTCCGCCATTGTTGAGTCCCGGAGTAATCTCCCGAGTGTCCCGTTTCCCCTATATACTTTACCAAGAATTTGCGCCAATTGATTTGAAATTATTGCGGCATTGTCCGCCGTTACTTTCACGCTTGCCATAATGGCGTCCGTTTCAACCGGCTCTTTTGATGCGATGGATTGCCCGTCTTCTGGTAAAGGAGCATCGTTACTGCCTTGAGTAATAATTAAAATGCGGTCACCGATGATTCCCGAGGAACCTATGCCTGCTTCACAATCGGCTTTAATAAATCGCCGGACACTTTTTTTAATCAACATGTCGACCCGGACCGTCGAATCATTAATTATTACAATGTTGTCAACAGTGCCGACATTGATTCCCGAAAATCTGATATTACTTCCAACCTGTAATCCGCTCACATTATAAAAAGTCGTCGTCAGTTTGAAAACAGGGTCAAACAGATTTTTCTGCTTTCCTATTAAGAAAATGGCGACGACAAAAAGCCCCAATCCTCCCGCAATAAACAACCCTAACCGTACCTTGAATTTCGGTGCGCGCGTGTCCATTTTTTTTGTTCCTACTGTTGAGACGTGTTACCTGATTGTTTAAAGAATGATTTGATTAATGAATCAGTTGACTTTTCAAATTTATCCAAATTTCCTTCAAGATAAACTCCGCCGTCCTGCAACATGATAATACGGTTTGCAATAGCGCGGGCACATGCGATATCATGCGTGATGATGAGGGAAGAGGTTTTGTATTTTTTCTGGCTGTCGTTGATCAGCGAGCTTATTTCATCAGAGGTTACCGGGTCGAGCCCCGTCGTCGGTTCGTCATACAACATTATCGCGGGGTCAACGACAATGGTCCGCGCCAGGCTGATCCGCTTACGCATTCCGCCTGATAATTGCGACGGCATTTTATCCAGGGCATCGGGCAGGCCGACATGTTCCAAGACTTCGTTTACTTTGTCGTCTATTTCTTTTTGAGAAAGGTTCTTTCCTGTTCTTCGCAATGGAAATTCCAAATTCTGTTGTACCGTCATGGAATCATAGAGCGCGCCGCCCTGAAAAAGAAACCCGATTTTCTTTCTCAGCTCCCTCAACCCATCGCCGTTTAATGCGCCCACCTCTTCTCCAAGTACGCTTATCATTCCGCTGTCGGGGCGTAATAAACGAACAATACATTTTATCAGGACGGATTTTCCTGTTCCGGATTTTCCAAGCACCACCAGGTTTTCGCCATTAAAAAGTTGTAACGACACGTTTTTTAATACTTCCTGGTCGCTGAATCCTTTCCTCAGATCTTTTATTTCAATAACCTGTTCGCGGCTTTCCGTTTCAGCCGGAACGGTGGTCGCTGTTTGGGAAGCATTCATCATCAGTACCTGTAAGTGATTAAAACGGGCTTTACATTTCTGCAAAGTGTATGAGCGAACCAGTTTTCCAATTACAATAGTAAATCGGTAATCTGCACGGCAATCGCGTCTACCACTATCACCAGCAATGAGGAAAGCACCACGGCCGAATTCGCGGCAATACCCACGCTCTCTGTTCCGCGCCCTGCCGTATATCCTTTATAACATCCGACAAAACCAATCACCGCGCCGAAAAAGAACGACTTGATGATGGCCGGTAAAAAATCCATAAACGTAACATGGCCGAATGCCTGTGAGAAAAACAAAACAAACGTTACATCGCCTTTAATATTTACGCCTATCCAGCTTCCAAATATGCCAAGTGCGTCGGCGTATAAAACGAGGAGAGGTACCATAAGCGTTGCCGCCAACACTCTTGTCACAACTAAAAATCTTATGGGATTTGTGGACGACACTTCCATAGCGTCAATTTGTTCGGTCACTTTCATTGAACCTAATTCGGCCCCCATGCCCGAACCGATTTTACCGGCGCATATAAGCGCCGTTATAACCGGGCCCATTTCTCTGATAAGGGATATTGCCACCATTCCTGGAAGTTTTGTTACTGCTCCGAAATTTACTAGTACCGGGCGCGATTGGATAGTAAGCACCAAACCCATGATGATTCCGGTGATTGAAATGAGCGGCAAAGTTTTATAGCCAATTTGAAAACACTGGCGGAAAAATTCTCTGAATTCAAAATCTCGAGAAAAGGTTTCTTTAACGGTGCGCCCTATAAATAAAAAGACATCGGCAATCTCTGTAAAAAAAATGTTGAGTCTTTCGGTTTTCACAAGAGTGTTTCCGCGGAACCGGGTGGTTTGTTTCATTGCATCCCGATGGTTTGGGACACCAGTAATAACAGGAGTGCCTTTCCCCATAATAAAGCGCTTGATTTCATCAAAAGAGAAGTGGATTTTGCTGATAGATGCAACTCATAGTAATGAGCAACCGCCATGCCGCGCCACACTGTTGCTACGGGTGGTTCATCTCCGGCATAAAGCTTGCTAATATTGGGCCAGACCGATAGGAATGGATGTGGAGATGGGGCTTTTTTTCAAGGGTATCATATATATCATTCCTGCTAATAAGAAATCAGCTCTCGTTAATGCGAAAGGAATGTCTCAATGACCTCTGAACCACTGTCAGATGACCGAGTTCCAAATCCAGACCATTCCGTTAATCATGAGGAATCAAGGCCAACATTTTCCAGATCACAAGATATTGAAGCGGTCACCGAACGAAAACGTACCGTAGTGAACCGGGCAGTCCTGCTCATTTTGGTGGCAGCAGCCTTGTTCGTGCTCGTTCCCATGCTCAAGGTTTTCTTAACTCCCCTGCTGCTGGCCTGCACTTTTGCCTCGCTGTTTTATCCCTTTTACTCTATCCTTCTTAAATTCTTCCGGAGAAATCGCGTCATTGCCGCATTATCCTGCTGTGTTATTCTTGTACTCGGGTTTGTGGTGCCGGTTTACTTTCTTGGATATTTGGTAACCCACCAGTTGTTTACCCTGTACCAATCGATTGAACCATGGATGCAGTCTTTTGTACAGGGAGGAAATGGCGGCTTTCTTGCCCGTATTGAGGGAAACCCGATCCTTGCCTGGCTCACCCATATCGGCATAAACTGGCAGGGCACCATGCTTGACACGTTCAAAACCGCAGGTGAAACCATTGCAAAAATGGTAAATAAAACATCCCTGGGCGCTCTTGAAATTATCATCGGCCTGTTCGTGACCCTGTTCATTATGTTCTACCTCTTTATGGACGGCGAGCGGATCGTAAAAAAATTCCGCCGGCTTCTTCCGATGCGTACAGCATATCAGGACATGATCATCACGCGTTTCCTTCTGGTTTCGCGCGCCACGGTGAAAGGGACGCTGGTGATTGCCTTTGTCCAGGGTTCTCTCGGCGCGATCATCCTTCTGGTTTTCGGGGTGAAAACATGGCTGCTGTGGGGCGTGGTGATGATTGCCCTTGGCCTCATTCCCATGATGGGCACATGGTTGGTGCTTCTCCCGGTCGGCGTTATTCAGATGGCAACAGGGCATGTGTGGCAGGGGATCGTCATTCTCGCGTTGAATTTCGGCGTTGTGTCCACCATCGACAACGTCCTGCGGCCACGGCTGGTCGGCCAGAGTGCGCGCTTGCATGATTTGCTGATATTTTTCTCGACCATCGGCGGACTGGCCATGTTTGGGCCGATTGGGGTGATTACCGGGCCGGCGATAATGGCGTTTTTTGTTTCCATCACCGAAATTTACACAATGGAATTAAAAGAGCATTTGGATGAGCATTCATAAATGTATCCGATCTATTTCCGCAATACAGAAATTATTTCCATTGATTCGATATCGCATTTTAAGTAAACATCGGGTTTTACTCCCGTGCCAAAGCCTCAATAGGATCGAGATGGGCGGCCTTTCTGGCCGGCAGATAGCCAAAGACGATGCCGGTTACTATGGCGCAGGAGCACGCAATCACGATCGGCGCAACGGTAAATATCACGCGCCATCCCGCAAGAGCCGACACAATAAGACCTCCACCGATTCCGGCCACAACTCCCGCGAGGCCGCCGATAAAGCAAACCATTACGGCCTCGGTAAGAAATTGAAACAATACATCGAAGCCGCGCGCGCCTATGGCCATGCGAATGCCGATTTCACGCGTCCGTTCCGTGACCGACACAAGCATGATGTTCATCACGCCGATGCCGCCGACAACAAGCGAGATCACGGCAATCGCCGCAAGTAAATACGTGAGCGTGTTCTGCGTCTCATTTGCAGTTTCTATTGTAGTGGCCATGTTGCGAATGTTAAAGTCTTCTTTGCGATGGCGTTTCATCAGCAGCGTATGGAGATCGGCTTGCACCATATCCATGTCCGCGTCCGGTTTCACTCTTACAACGAAATCGTTAAAGAAGCGTTGTCCAAAGATCCTCGCTCCGCCTGTGGTGTAGGGTAGCCAAACCGAGTTGTCCATGTCGTTTCCCCGTTGATCCAAGCCTTTGCTGCTCATCACGCCGATCACCAGGAACGGCGCGCTGCCAATGAGCACATATTGGCCTACCGGATTCGTGCCTTTGGGGAACAGATTTTTTGCTATGGTCTGGCCGAGGCAAACGACCTGGGCATAGCGCCTCACATGTTCCGATGAGAAAAACACGCCCGATTCCGGAGGCCAATCATGGACGAGCGGAAAGTTCTCGCCGGTCCCGACTACCGTAACCGTCAGGTCCTGGTTGCCGAATCGCAATAGTGAAGACATGTTTGTTTCCGGAATAGCCATGGCCACACCCAACACACTGCCAATGGAAGGCAGATCTTCAGGAAGAAAACTGGTCACTATGTTGGCCGAGGCGCGAACGTTAGGCGGTCCGCGCATGATCGTCAACAAGTCGGTGCCCATGGCCTGGATGCGTTCCACGACATCCCGCTTTGCGCCGTTGCCGATCGCCATCAACGCCACCACCGAAGCTACGCCGATGATGATACCGAGCATGGTCAGCGCAGTTCGCATTCGATTGTGCAACAGCGAACGCAAAGCCATCTTCAGTGCTTCGCCAAGTACCGCCATCCCTGGCTTAGCGTCTTTTCCCGTTTCACCGGTCTTCGCTTGCTGACTTGCCGCGCCTTTCTGCTGCGATTCGTCGGAGGTGATGCACCCATCGGTGATGCGAACGAGGCGGTGCGCGTACGCAGCAATGTCGCTGTCGTGGGTCACCAAAATAATCGTGTGGCCTTGCTCGTGCAGCTTTACCAGAATGGCCATGACCTCCTTGCCGCCCTTGCTGTCCAGAGCTCCGGTAGGTTCGTCGGCCAGGATCACGGGCCCACCGTTCATGAGCGCACGGGCGATGCTGACGCGCTGCTGCTGGCCGCCTGAGAGTTGGCTGGGATGGTGTTGCTGCCGGTCGCCAAGTCCGAGTTGATTCAACAAATCACCGGCGTGCGCAGCTCGCTGTTGTTTTGCTATACCGCAGTAAACCGCGGGAACTTCCGCGTTTTCAACGGCGCTGAGATCGGACATCAGATTGTAACGCTGGAAGATAAAGCCAAAGGTGTCGCGCCGAAGTGCTGCAAGCGCGTCGCCGCTAAGACTGGAAACTTCGACGCCGCGTATTCTATAGGTGCCGCTTGACGGCTTGTCAAGGCAGCCGATGATGTTCATGAGCGTGGACTTTCCTGACCCTGATGCACCCATGATGGCTACGAATTCGCCGCTGCCAATTGTCAAACTTACTTCCCTGAGTACCGTAAGCGGTTCGCCACCAGAGTTGTAGGTGCGCCCAACGTTATTTAGTTCGAGAAGCGGTGATGGCATTATGGCGCCCTCTGACCGCTCAGTGCGTTCTTGGTCTTGCCTTTTGGCTTGATCTCACTAAGGATAATTTGCTCCTTCTCCTTGAGACCCTCGGTAACTTCCGCCATGATTTCGCTTTTAACGCCGATCTTGATTGCGCGGGACTCGACCGCCCCGTTTGGCTTGAGCACGCGTACCATGATTGCAGAGTTCGACGAAGCGCTCCCGACTGCCGCGACAGGAATAAGCAGAACATTTTTCGCCTGCGCCAAAATTATGAAAACCTGTGCGGTCATTTGAATTTTGAGTACGCGATCTGAATTAGGTACATCGAAAAGCACGTCATAAAACACTACATTATTGATAAGCTCAGGAGAAGGAAGGATCTGACGCACATGCCCGGTCCAGCGCCGGTCGTTCAGGCCCAAAATGGTGAAATAAACATCCTGGCCCACCTTGACGCTTACAATATCCGCTTCCGAAACCTGTGCCCAAACCGTTATTGTATCGAGGTTTGCAATTCGGAGAATGGTTGGCGCTTGGGCTTTGTCATTGATTGTTTGCCCTTCCAGTGTGGTGATAGAGACGACCTCGCCGGCGATCGGTGCAGTGATATTCGTGTAACCCAAATCGGCTTGTGCGGCATCCACGGCTGCTTTTGTCACCAAGATCTGCGCTGTGAGAGAATTGACGGTAGACATTGCCGCATCATAGGCAGATTTCGTGATGTCCCGATCCTCTACAGAAACTTCGCCTGCTTTCAGCAGCTTATCATTCCGCGCTTTTTCCAGCTTGGCAAGTGTCAGTAGTGCCTGCTTAACCTTGCGCTGGGCGGTAAGATCCTGGTGCCCGGCCTGGGCCGACGCAAGCGCCGTCGCGGCGAGTATTGGATCGATTTCGGCAAGCAACTGTCCTTTTTCAACTCTGTCGCCGCGTGCCACCTTGAGCGACTTGAGCAGACCTGAAGTCTGCGCCCCCACGTCAACATAATTATGGGGTTGAAGAATTCCCGCTGCCACAACCGTGCTTTCCACGTCGCCGCGTTTAATTGTGGCGGTGACATACTTCGCTTTGGCTTTGACAAACAAGAACCTATAACCTATCGTTGCTGCTGCGGCACATGCAATCAGCATGGCAAAAAGCAAAAGGATGCGAGGCACGGAACGCTTTTTTGCTGGGGTGGAACCTAAAAAGAAGGTAAGGAATTTAAGAAACGGATTGGTCTTCTTTTCTTCAACCTTGTTCGGTCCATTCGAGATCGCCGCTTTCCGGGCATCTGCTTGACTAATGACCTCCTGCGAGGGCTCAAGCTTTGCCTGTGGTTCCGGTTTGGGAGGCGATTTCAAATGGTCCTTCGCATCGGGCTTCGGGCCCGGCTCCGCATTGGGAGCCTTGGGCTGGACGGCAGGTGATTCCATAATATGCATTCTCCTGTCTCGGCTATACCGCGAGTATCGTGAGTTAACCTGATTTATTAGGATTTTGGTCCGCCTCTGCCACCTTTTGGAGCCATGTTTATCCTTGCCGCCCTTACCAGTCACTTTCACCATGATTTTGTGGCCGCCGCCGGAGACTTTGGTAACAATCTTTTAGCTGGCTGGCCAAAGGAATAACATTTAGATAGAACTTATCAGGTATATGATTGCAATTCCCATGCCTTTGTTGGTAATAAAAGAGGTTAAATTGCCATATCGCATTATAATACTAACACTAGAACGGCTCGCCGATACCGATTGAAAATCCGAATTTGCCCTTGGTGGGGCCGTTGAGACGGACGCCGAGGTCCGCACTGAGCATCCCAATAGGCGTGCGGATGCGTATGCCGGGTCCTGCCGTCCAGCGAAGGTCGCGCAGGGAAAATTGCGACGCCGATCCCCACACAAAACCAGCGTCGGCGAATCCGGCAATTTTCAGCCACTTTACTATTGCAAATCGAAGTTCAAGCACGTTTAAGACCAGAACAAGCCTGCCTCCGGCAGAGTCGCCAATCCCGCCTGGTGCATACCCGCGCACTGGCCTGATTGTTTCACTCCCAGCATACAACAGCTCTTGAGGAGGGACCACCATCGCATCAGCGCCGTACCCGTTGACGTACCCGGTTGTTAGCGCCGATGCGGCGCCAAGAAAGGACGTGACAGGAAAAACACCCCGTATGTCCGTAATTAATTTATAAAAATGATTCGTCTGGGCGCCGATCAATCCTGCCACTTCGGCGTCGGAACTGACGAACAGGCCTTTTGTCGGATCAAACATGTTGTCCCTGGTATCATAAGTAAAGCCAGTGCCGAAGCTCTGTGTATTGTTACTCGGGATAAACGGCGTCGTATCGGACCGTTGGGGCGGTATTACCACGCCGTTTATCCATTCAAAGGTGGTAAAAACACGGTAACCCAGGTTCCAAGGGGTTTTTGCAAAAAGCGATAATGTCAATCCCTCCAGATACCCGGTGAAGGTCACCTCATCGTGATGCTCGCCGAACACGTCCGCTTCGGCAGTCGGCGGCAATAAAAATGCCCAGGGCGCCGTGTAGTTCAGATGCAGGCTCTGGATAAGCCGGGAATATTTTCCGTCAAGGCCGATCGTCCTTCCCAACCCCAGCACATTTCCATAGGAGGTCTGCAAAGACAAACGAACCCCTTCGTAGGTGCCATAACCAACGCCGCCCTGGACCTTGAAGAAATCCGCTTCCTCGATGGTCATAAGCACCGGAAGCGTTACCGGGCCTGCCATGCGCCGCTGCTGCGCCGAGTCGGCCACCGTCGCCGTAATCTGCGCATATTTGAACATACCCGTTTCATACAATTGTTTCACCGATCGCTGAATCCGTCCTGTGGTCAGCGTATCTCCCTGCTTAAAGGTCAGCCCCCGTTTGATAATCACCTCACGCAGTTTTTTTGCACCGCTCACCGTCACCGGTCCGGCCTTTGCCAGCGGCCCCTGGTCGACGAGAAAGACGACGGATGCCATATGTGCAATCGAATCCACGCTGTCGATTCTGTCAACAGCGCACAGCGGGTATCCTTGGGCGGCCATGCTGTCGCGTATCGCTTGCTGATCGTACGAAAGCTGTGCCACCGAATACGGCGCAAGCGGTTTGGACTGGATAAAGCGTTTGATGCGGGCCTCACCGAACACGATACGGCCCTTTATCGCCACCGAATCGATGCGGGTCTGCGGTCCTTCACTGATGACAATGTTGACCGTCACCCGGTGCGACGGCGAGTCCCTTATGATATCGCCCGTCTTTGCCTGTATGCCGAGAAATCCCTTGTCCCGGTACAAATAGGCAATGGCGTCGATATCCGCGTTTAAGAGCGATGGGGAAAATTTTGTCCTGCTGAAAATCCAGCCCGGCTTCGTATCCATCCTGACGAGAAGGTCCGAAGACGGTATCGAGGCATTGCCGGTAAAGGTGACGGCCTTGACGATCCACGGCCGCATCCGTACGCGTTTTCCTGCGGTCGATGCGCAGCCCATGATAATGATCATCATCCACAGCATGACGGCAGAAAGGAGCGTGCGTCCGGTACGCATGTGCGGTGCATTGACGATTCGATTGTAGGTCATTGTTCGCATTCCTTACAGGCTGTTGAAAAAGTCTTCTTCGTGCCGTCCATGGTTCGACCGGCTCACCACGAACGGCATTTTTTTTCATTTTTCAACATGTTTCCGTTCGCCCTGAGCTTGTCGGACGCGACTACGCCTGCATACAGATGTAAGGAGCAGGGGCGTACTCGCCAACGGTAAATGTTGGGTTCTTCAACAACCACTAACATTAGTCAATGACTATAGCGGAACTTCAGATCAATACCGCCCTGGGCCTGCTGGTCGGTCTCGGCTTCGAGGTATAAAAACGAAAGGATCCGGTACGAAACCATTACCATCTGCTGGCTGAGCTTCGACAGGCCCTTTGAATACGTCACGGCCACCCGTGAAGATACCTGTTTGGTGACCGAAAGCTGCGGCCCTTCGGTAGAGGGGCCGGAAGCATTTCCGTAAATATCCGCACCCTGCTGCCCTTCGGAAGAAGGATTGAAAACATTCCCGTAAAGGTCCACGCTTTCCACATTGAGAAACCGCGCCAGTTTGCGGGTGCCGAATCCGGCAAGCTGCTGGCTCACCAGGACCCCCCCTGTCCGTGAACCGAGGTCGGCCCCTACCCCCGTCTGGATCGTGCCGAAGGTCAATAAAGAGATGATTTGCGGCTGCGCAAGCGACGGCACGGCGGACAATGTTATTACCGGATCGGAAAGATCGCCCTTTACAAGGAGTGTAATGTCGTACTCGTTTTTTCCTCCTTGGGGAGGATACCAGGTAACATTCGAAGTTGCCGTAATAGCAAGCGATGGATTGACCCGCTGCGGATCGTGCTGTCTGACCGTACCCTGCGTAATGGTGAATCTTCTGTCGAGATAATAAACAAAACCATTCAGAATCTGAAACTGGCCGTCAATTGAGGGATTGTCCGGCCTGCCCGCAACCGTTACTGTTCCGTCAACAAGCATTTTGCCCAGGTTCGAGTCAAAGGTCAGATTGCTGTTGAGATTCACCGCAAGGTGCATGACGACGTTGTTGAACAGGGTATTTGGCGGCCGCATGGTCTGCGGTGCCTTCTTTTTAAGCTGTTCGCCGATGTCGACAAGTGAATAATCTTGTGTAAAACGCGTGTTCGCCAGCAACGCATCCACCTTTATAGTGAGGAGTGAGTCCTTTGTAATATTTACATCGGCGGTCTGGATGCCAAGGTCAAGATTTTCATAGCACCCCCCAAGACGCACGTCCTTAAGTTTTATCTCACTGCGGGCGGCGGATACGCCCTTTTCGCCGAGCACTGCCCAGCCGCCGCCCGTGATGGATCCTTTGCCCCATTTGCCCTGAAGTTGACGAAGGAGTATCGAATCGTTCCTAAAATCAATGTCTGCGGACAAAGGACCGAGCGGCTTGTCGCATTCCAAAAGGTGACATTCACCGTCTCGAAGCGAAAGTGTCCCGGTCCCTTGCAGAAAACCTTTGTCGGTACCATCAACAACCACCCGCCCGGATATTACGCCTTTATTAATCGTCACGGGCTCAGGCATAAACGGCTGTACAAAGCTGAAGGGCATTGCAGTGAACGTTGCGGAAATGCGGCCATTTTTGTTAAAGGAAAGGCCGTTTTTTAAAGTTACCGGGACGGCTGCGCTAAGGTCCGCGCCGCCTCCATTGCAGGAAATATGCAATGTGTCCAGCTTCACCACATCACTCGCCATCGATCCGCTGCCAAAATACGCGGTGATGAGGTTGCCCCGGAATTCAATTGAATCGCCGTTCAAGGTATAACGGCCAGCAGGCCGTATGAGCGGGCCGGCGATGTTCAGGTCAAGGACCGCATGGCCTGCTTTGATTTTTTCACTCTTCACCGTTAACGCCCGATTGACAATGTGTGTGCTGCACGAAAGCCCCCACTCGCCATTGACTTTTAATAATTTGCCATGAAGGGTAATTGCCCCAAGCGATTGGACCGATGAAGCAAACGCGTTGACCAGGCCCCCATAGGCAACCGAGTCGCCGATTACCGTGACGACGGCCCCGTCACGAATTGCGGCAACGCCCTTCGAAAGTTCATGAAATGCCACAGGCATATGCGCGGTGACGGTGAGCGGTGTTCCAGATCCCTTTTGGACAAGATGTATCGTTGCCGTCGCAAGGCTGTTGATAAATTCAAAATCACCGGCCGTAGAGACGGCGGGGCCTTTTGAAACCTCATGATCGAAAGTAAATGTCAGTCGAATATCAGGATTTCCGGATGTCCCTGCCATCGTGCCATGAAGGCCGAGAGCTCCCTCTAACCAATGTGCCTGGGGAAACCAGGGCGAAACAATTGCCGGATCGAGGCCTTCCGCCGTCACCGAGGCCACGACCGAACCGTTGGTGAACCGCGCCTGCGTGGAGAGCGTTCCCGCCGAATGTTTATCCAGGGTAAATTTACAATCAGCATTCAGCGACTCGCTGCCGCTTACCCATGAAACCTCGCCGTCGCTTTGCATGGCGGACGTGCCGCGCTTGACAACAAGCGATTGCCATCGCAGGCTTTGACCGGCATACCAACCGTGTGCCGAAACGGTATCGGTATGATACCGGCCGTAAGAGCATTGGCCCAGGTGGATTTCGCCGTCGATTCGCAGAGAATCTATTCGCCCGCTTGCCCCTGCTTGCACCCAGGCGTTCCCGTTAAATTCGCCCGGTAGTAATCCCTGCAAAGCGTTTGCTAAAGAACCGTTTGCCGTTATATATGATGAATCGATAAATATACGGGCGTTTCGCAGGGTAAACCGGCCCCATAGCTTTGAAACCAGAACATTGCGCCAGTCCAAATGACCACTTTGGACGGTCGCGACAACGGAGGGGTTCCTTAAGGTTCCGCTCAAAAGGGCATCGGCGGTAATCGATCCCCGGATGGTTTCTTTATAAAAAATCGACGCTATCCGTTTAACAGTGTCCGCCTGAACATGGAACGAACCGTTGATAGCACCGCGATCAGTATACCGGCCATTTCCTCGCATATCGAAGTCCGGTTTCATTGCAGCGGTCAGGTCCCACCTGTTGTGGGCCACCCGTATCGTCACATTCGCCGGGCTCGCCGCAGTTGGTCCCGTTACCTCCCTTATGTTTGCCCACACCGTGTCCGGAAGATTTTGAAAACCTGAACCGGCGGCATACAATCCGGCATCGGCCAGGAACACCGGCTGACGCAGCCTTCGCGGCAGCGCCGGAATAAAATTGCGTATGTCAACATTTTCCGTCGACGATGTAATGGTATATTTTCCAACGGACGGCGACAAAAACAACCGGCTGACATTCGCACGGACTGAGGCATCGGCAGTTCCCGACGGCGACCAAAGCCGCGCTTTTCCGCGAAGAAGGTCGCTGGAATATTGCATTTGCAGTAAAAGAGAATCGGCAGCCACGGGTCCTGCCTGCAACCCATAACCGGATAGTGTCACATTAAGGACCGGACGCACAATTGATCCCGTCATTACTCCCTGCGCCTTCAATGTTCCAATTCGTTTCAATTGCGGAACGATTTTATATACCTGGGGGAAACCGGCAACAAATGCTTGGGCATTTACCGTTAGGTCCCACGTTTTTTCCATTGAAAAAGGGATGGTTCCGGAAACCCAAAGCATTGCCGAATCGCCACGTACCTCGGCTTTATTGAATAGTATAGATTTAAGCCCGATGGCCCCATGAACATCGTTCGAGCGCACCGCCCCGCTCCATACGGGAGATGAAAAATGTCCGGCGCCGGCCTGCATGACAAAAGACATGGAATCAGCATAAATAAAATCGAGCCGGAACGAGGGGATGATTTCAAAAGCAGTTATTTTCGTCATGCTGTCGATATAGGACACCGTACAACGCTCCGCGCTGATCATTCGCACCATCGATCTTGTCAGGGGAGGCACGGCAGGGATAAGCGCCGCTATCCTTCCGACATCGACCGGCCCTGCAAATAATCCCCGATGGACATTGAGAAGTTCTCCGCTGAGGCCATCAATTTTTATGGAACGCAATTCAAAACGTCCCCTCAGCAGTGCCGGAAGGTCGATTTGCGCCGCGGCCCGGTCTGCTCTCAGCGGAGTCTTTATGCCGTGCCAATCGGAGAGAACAACATTCTTTGCAACTAATCCCTTTCGTAAATCTATAGTGATTGCTCCGATGGATACGTTGCACAATAACAGCGATGAAGTCTGGCGATCGACAAAGGACAGAATATATTGTTTGAAAGGCGGTATGCTTGGAAGGGCGGAAAGAAAAGCGATCAACGCTATAATAATTATTCCAATGATCCCGGAAGCAAATACCATTCGCCGGCCCTTCGGCCCCCTGCGCGGCAATTGCTGGAAGCGACCCGGCTCATCCCGTAAGGCCGGCAATCCCTCTTCATTTTGCATGGTTCAATGTGCGCTGAACAAGATCGGACGCCCTGTCCAATGTTTTTTTTGTATCTGTTACTACGTCATCAAGGCCTTTCCCCAGGTTTTCCCCCTGGTGTCGATCGGCCCATTTTTCTAATGTGTTCGCGGTTTTCTCAAGTTTTTCCGCGGCCGTTCTGATCGAGTCATCGATGTCGTGACCGGCCTTTTTCCCACGCCCAGCGCGCCACTGACGCACAATCTTCCACGTGGCGAAAGCCGTGCCGATGACGAATGCCAGATGATACAAATCACGGATATAGCATCGGATTTTTTTCATAATTGTTCCTCTTTCTTTTTTCAATTTATAATATTGCGATTATAGATAATAAATGTGCAATAACCATCCCATGCATTTGGCATTAAAAAATCATGCGCATTCAAAGTCAATAAATCCACGCTCAACATTTGTACTGACCAGCTTCACGCGGAGCCTTTTGCCGACGTCCAAACCCTTTAAACCATTTGCTAATCTTCCTTCTACGGGTGGATTTGTAATGCGGACCCATGTTCCTTTATCAGATGCGCCGGTGACAAAGGCGTCGAAGCTCTCTCCAATCCTCGATTCAAGCAACATCGCCGCCGCGGATTTAATGACCTGCCGTTCGACCTTCTTGGCCGCGTCTTCCATTTCCGTGCAGTGCTTTGCGAGTGTCTCCAGTTCATCAATCGGATAAGGCGAGGAAAGTCCCGCAATTGCCGCTTTCAACAATCGCTGGGTGATAAGATCAGGGAACCTGCGGTTGGGGGCCGTCGAGTGCGTATAATCCCTGACCGCAAGACCGAAGTGCCCGGCAACGCTGCTTCCCGGGAGTTCGACAACGTATTCTCCGGGCCCCAGCAGTTTTATAACGCTCAGAGAAAGGTCCGGAAAGCGCAGAGGGTCCGCGGCTTTCGCCTTTGTCAGGAATTGCTCCAAAGACTTTGAATCGGGTCCTATGGGAAGCCTGAAACTATGCTGCAAAGCAAGTTCGACGATCCTGTCCCAACGTTTCGGGGTGCGGACGACCCGCCGTATCGACGGCACCTGTTTGGATGCGAGAAACCGCGCGGTCACGCCGTTTGCGGCGATCATGAAGTCTTCGATAATGTTTTTGGCCCGGCTTCCCTTTTCGGCTTCCAACCCCTTGAGTACATTTTCGTCAAACACCGGACGGACTTCTATTGTTTCCAGGTCCAGCGCGCCGTGGACGTAGCGGAGGGCTTTCAACGTTTGCGCCGTGGAGTCCTGGAGTCGGAGGTTTTCCTCAAGACCATTGACAGCCGCAATTTCCTGCGGCCTTGGCCCGCTTTTCTCCAGCCACCCGGCAACGCTGTTATAAGCAAGCTTTGCACGGTTGCAGACCATCGCTTGATAGAGGTCCGACCCTTGAAGCGCCCCATCACCGGTAAAGACCATTTCAATGACTATGGCCCACCGGTCCGATTCGAAGTTAAGAGAAGTAAGACCGGTCGAAAGCTTTTCGGGCAGCATTGAAAATATCTGGGCCGCAGTATATACCGACGTGGTGTTATGACTTGCGTGATCGTCAATCGCCGACTGCCTCTTTACAACGGAATCGACATCGGCAATTGCAACAAGGACCTTTACGGCCCCTTGCGGCATCGCCTCGGCAACGGTAAGCTGGTCCAAATCGCGGGACTCGTCGTTGTCAATGGAACACCAACGAAGATTTCTGAGGTCACGGGCCGGTCCGCCGATGTGCGTGATGGGCTCCCGGATTCCATCAAGCTCGGCAAGGGCCTGTGGCGAAAAATCGGGAAGAAGCCCTCTGTCAAGCATCGCCCGGCGGGCAATGCTTTGCAAGACGGCACGGTGTTGCGTATCGTTTGAATTTGTCAAAAGTCATCTCCTCATGTGCATGTGCGTGTCCCCTATGTGTATGTTTGATAGGGAACCGAATATTCCGAACACACTCAGCAACCAAAGTATCACAATAATGACCACCACCACATTCAAGATTGTCTTGATTTTCCTATCCATGGGAATGTAGGTGTTAATGAACCACAGCACGACACCGGCAATGACGAGGGCGATGAGGACAGATAATAATGACATGATTCTTTCTCCCCTTCTTTAAAAAATGTAAGCTATCATGGTTTGCCGATATAAAATGCAAATACAATGCCAGAGGGAATAATTTCGCGTTTTTTTTGGGGCCTATTTCCGCAATGCCGCCAATTTTCCGAACAAATCGGTTTCCTCCGCGGTGAGATGAGCCGGCAGTTGAATATCAACCTTCACCAACAAATCTCCAAACGCATTCTTCATACAGAAGACCGGCATGCCGAGTCCCCGGAGCCTGAGCACCTTATGATTCGGCGTTTCCTTCGGGATATCGACCTTTACCGCGCCTTTCAGCGTCTTGACCAGGGTCTTCCCGCCCAGGACTGCGGTGTATAATTCGACAGGCAAGTCGCGGTGGAGATCGTTCCCCTTACGACGAAATTCAGGATGCGGTGCAATTTTGACGGTGAGGTAGAGATCACCTTTTGGACCACCGTTTATTCCAGCCATCCCTTTTCCCGTAATCCGCAATACTTGTTCGTCGGCGATGCCAGGGGGAATCGTCACTCGTATCGTCTGGCCATCAAGCTGGATAAGTCGAATGGATCCATGATAGGTTTCTTCAAGGGAAATCGTTGTTTCTGCATTGAGGTCGTCACCCTTGATTGCCGCGCTTCTTCTCCCCTGTCTTCTTCCGCCCCGCACGCCAAACAGTAATTCAAACAGATCGACGTCTTCTCCAGCGGTAAACATCGACTCGAATTCATCGGCGTTCATCCGCTGCTTTTGCGTGCTGCCGGCGCCTGCATACTTCGACCAGTCAAACCCTCCCTGCTGCGCACCGGCTTCCTCGTAGCGCTTCCAATCGGCGCCGAACTGATCGAACTTTTTCCGTTTTTCCGGATCGCTGAGGACCTGGTTCGCTTCGTTGATTTCCTTGAACTTCTCGTTGGCCGCCTTGTCTCCCCTGGTCTTGTCGGGATGATACCTGAGGGCAAGCTTACGATAGGCCTTCTTGATCTCGTCGGCGGTTGCCTCTTTCGCAACACCCAACACGCTATAATAATCTTTGTAGTTTATCATACAAAATTAATTACCGAAGTTGAACCGCGCAGCTTGCCCATTCGAAAACGCCCGGCACCTGCCGGGCGTAGCAGTACAGCTTTTACAAATCTTTAAGACTTAGAAAACCTATTAATTGACCAGCATCATCTTCTTCATGTTTACTTTACCGTTGAATTCCAGTTTTGAAAAATACAATCCTTTTGCCAACCCGCTCGTGTTGAACTGCACCTGATTATATTTCCCGGCCTCCGCTTCGCCGTTGAATAACGTCGCAACTTCTTGTCCGCGTGAATTTAATATTCTCAATGTTGTTCTTCCGTTTGACGGAACCATGAACTCAATAGATTGATTCGAATGGTTCTGGAAGAGCGTGATTTTTTGAGGCGCTACAAAACCCTTCCCGACGGCAGTTACCGTCGTTGCCGGCATTGTGACGGTATTGCTTTGCAATGTAACAGCCGCAGTTTGCGCTAATGCTCTGCCTTCCAGCGATGCGCCTGTAGCGAACGTAATTGTTGTACCAGCCAGAATGGTCCCTTTCATTACACAACTTGTTCCAAAAGTTGCCGCACTGCCGGCTTGCCAAAAAATATTGGAAGCCTTCGCGTCGCCGCTCAGGAAAACCTGGCGACCGTTTGTCATATTGAAACTGGATGCTATTTGAAAAATCCAAACGGCATTCGAGTCGCCTTGAGCATCGAGAGTAAGATCGCCTGACGTTATTTCAAGCG
>Ga0182027_10000164_pt1 | contig 106863 bp, 88 predicted proteins | sample 712E1DmetaG_FD_121300 | JGI IMG/M metagenome (GOLD analysis project Ga0182027, IMG submission 121300) | Permafrost microbial communities from Stordalen Mire, Sweden - 712E1D metaG (Illumina Assembly) | ecosystem: Environmental > Terrestrial > Soil > Wetlands > Permafrost | place: Sweden...
CTAACCCCGCTAACCCCGCTTTCCCGCCAGTTCCGCCCGCGCCGCCAGCCCCATCGCCATGGCCATCACCCGGTCGTCGTGCGTCCCCGCGCGCGCCCCCATGCTCCCATTCGCCATGCGCACAAAGCTCCTGCACTCCCCCAGCAGCCGCCGGCTCTGGAACCGCTCCGGTTCCTCCACCAGCGCCGCGTCCAGCCATCCCAGCATCGCCGGCCGGCTCACGCTCGTTGTCAGCCAGCCCGGCTGCCCGCCCTGCCGGTAAATCCGCCCGTACTTGCACGCCGTCTCCGCCAGCGCAAGCACCCCGCTACCGTGGTTGTTCCGCTCCACCACCAGCCACGCCCCGTTGTACTCCTCCGCCAGCTCCGTCACAAACCGCGCCAGTTCGAGTCCGCCCATGTGCCCGGCAAACTCGGCGCACTGCAAGCCCGTCTCTAGCTCCAGCACCTGCGCCGCCGAGTAGTCGCCCTCGCTTCCGCCTCCCGCCGGATCCACCGCCACCAAATACTCGTTGCCTTTCACCGGCGGCAGCCAGATCTCCAACTCCCTATTCTTCTGCCGTCTCACCGGCTCCGGAGCCGTCTTCAGCCGCGCCTCCACCGCCGCCAGCTCAAACACGCACTCCCCGCTGGTCAAGAAGCAGTTCTCCTCGTCCTCGGCATACTCCTGCCGTGCCAATCCGCGAAAGTCCGCCCGAATCCGTCGCCGGTACCCGATCTGCCTCAGATCCAGCCCGCGGTCCGCCACCAGCGCCCGCTCTTCCTCCGTCAGGCTTGCTTCGTCCACCGTCTCGGCCCGATACTGCGGCTCCATCCACCACGGGAAGAAGTGCCGCACCATCCCTGTCTCATCTGCCTTCAGCCACTCCTCGTGGAAGCACCCTCCCACCCCCAGCGGCGTCGACTCCAGAACCATCTCCGCTCCCGGCGCCATGGCCGCTCTCAACCCCGCCAGCGTCTCCGACGCGTCTCCGGGCCAGCGCGCCAGCTCTGAGCAGTGCAGGTTCTGCACCGTCAGTCCTCGCCCCGCGTTCCGGTCCGCCGCGCTCACCACCCGATACTGCGCATCGATCTCCGGAAATACAATCTGCCGCACGTTCGACCGCGCTGTTCTGAGCGGTCCCTTGCGCAGCCCGTCCGGCAGCCAGTCCACAAATCGGTGCACGATGCGAAAAATATCTTCCGCCGCCTCCTGCGTGTGCGCCACCTCCAGCGTCAGAGTTCCCGGCTGCGTAATTGTCTTCAGGAAGAACCGCGCCGCCACCCACGTCGTCAGTCCCATCTGCCGTGCCTTCAGCACGATGTTTCGCTGGCCGCGCCGCCACTCAAACTCCTCCTGCGCTGCATTGGCCTTCAGCTCGGCCGGTCGTCCCTCGCGTGTCCTCACCACCAGCAGCGTTTCCGCCAGCGCCATCCCCGCCGTGCTTCCGCCCAGGCTTCCCGGCCGCTGGTCCAGAATCCGCCCGAAGTCCTCCAAATCTTTTCTGCCCAGTTTCTCCAGGCGCACCTTCCACACCGGCGCCTCAAACGCGCACTCCACCTCCGCTGTCGCCACCCATCTCCTCCCGCAGCATCGTTCCCGGCGGTTTCAAGCGCCCCCGCGCAGGCAGGCCAGGCGCGCGACTGCCCAGGCCGCGCGCCAAGCGAAGGCCCAGCTCCGCCCTGAGCTGCACCTCCCATCCCGATCCATCATTCTGTGTCGTCTTTGTTGCGGGTGCCGCACCCTCGTCGCCGCGTTGTCGCGCGAGGGAGCAATCGTCCCTCTCGCCCCTAAGTCCCTCAGTCCCTCAGTCCCTTAGCCCTTAGTCCCTGTCTTTCTAGTACCCGCCGCACCAGTACTTGATCGTGTACGCCGTCGAAGCCGTCAGCGCCGTGTTCGCCGTAATCGTGATCGCCGTAGTGCTCTCCGTCCACGTGTTGCTGGTGATCATTCCCGTCGCACTCAGCGTGCTCACCATGCAGTTTGCCTGGTTCGAATGCGTGTTCGGGAAATTCAGTGTCGCCAGCGTTCCCGTCGTGGGGCTCGTCCCCGTCGTTAGCGTCACCGTTCCGCTCACGCCGTCGCACACGTGGCTCGTCGCGCACGCAATCGATGGGCTCGACCCGGCCGCCGCGCCCGCCGACATCGTCATCGTGCCTGTCCCCATGAGGAACTTTCCTTGCAGAAAGCCCGTCGCTGTCGTGTTCCCGCTCCCCGTCACCTGAAAAGCAGCGGTGGAGTTATTCGCGCCGCCCTCATAGACGATGAATCCGCCCGTTCCCGACCCGCTGGTGTTATTGATCACCACTGCATTGGCCCCCGCTCCAGCGTTGATCGTCGTGTTCGCGTTCTGCGGGAACACGGCGCGGTCCAGCGAATTCACCGTGTCGGTCAGGCGCAGATAATTACTCGCGTCCTTGCGCAGTTGCCATTCCGCGGTGCCCGAGAAATTGCTGAACTGCACTGCGCCAATCTGGTCTGCGCTCGCCCCCGGCTGGATGGCCAGCGTCTGATTCGAGTTCGCTCCATTCTCGAGCGTCACATTGCCCTGCATGGTTGTAGCTCCGCTCACCGTGGGAGCCGTCAATGTGGGGCTGCTCGCCAGCACCACGTTTCCGCTTCCCGTCGTGGTCGCTGTTACCGGCTGCCCGCTGCTGTTGCTGCCCAGCACCGTTGCGCTGGCGGGCACCGCTCCGCCATTGATTTTGGCAACGGTGGGGTTCGGATAGCTTCCCCCAAGATCGCCGCCTGCCGCGCCGCTCGGAGCCAGGCCCGAAGGCGTGCCCGAGATCTGCGAGTACGTCACCTGCGCGCACGATGGACCGCTGGTCGTGTCTCCCGTCTCGTATTGGCCCGAGAGGCAGGAGCTTGTCCCGGCTTTCGCGGCCAGGGTCGAAAGCGCTACGCCGCTATCTTGCTGTTGGCCGGAAGTGCCGGTGTAAGTCACCAGGTCGCCGGAGGCGGAACTTGCCGGACCGGTGGGGACGGCGGCGCCCGCTCCGGCGGTGGAGATGGCCGCGCCGCTGAGTACCGGCTGCTGGCCGTTGTAGTCATGCTGGAAGGGCCGGATGGCGACATACTCAACTTCGGAATCGCTGTTCGCGTTGGAAAGTGCGATGCCCAGAGCCTGCCCGGAGTAAGACGTAAAATCCGCTACCGTCGCAGGCACGGTGTAACTGGTTGAGCAAGTTGGTGTCGAGGTTCCTACCGATGTGCTTCCGGCATAGACAGTAATTGTTACCGCAGTTGAGGTCGGGCACTTGATCCCCACATAAACGGTTGCCTTGGTCGCCGGAATCTGCGTACCCACGAACGCCTGCCCATCCGCGTTCTGCGTAAAAAGGCTATGGAAATAGTTCATCTCCCCATTCGCCCAAGAGAAGTGTTCTCCGAGCAGCGCGGTCGAATCCGAAACGATCAGGGTGGGATCGAGGGTCGGATAGTTGTAGAGGAAATCTCGCGGCCCGAAGATCAGATCGTTGTCGTTCGCATAGGGTGTCGTTGCGTTACCGGAGCGGATAAAATCCGTGGTCTGGATGCCCGCGGGCTGATTGAGAATCGACTTACCAAGCGTACCCCTGCGGCTCGCCGGTTGACCGCCGAATGGATTCCCCTCGTAGCCGCGAGCGACGATGTGGTTGCCGTTGCCGTTGTTGGTCACGCTGAGAGCGGTGGCGTCTTGAGCGCCGGCCATTTCGATCTCATTCCGCGATCCGTTGACCTGAAGCGCGCCAAAGGCGCCACACTGCTCGCAGGTCGAATCCGAGGCATCCCAGATTGGGCCTATCGCCGAGTTAGAAACTCCGCCAAGGAACGTGCCAAAAACCAGGTCGCCCTGACCTTCGATCCTCCATCCCTGGCTCGGCGTGACTGCTTCTTCCGTTTCCGGCACATGGATATACCAACCATTCGCATTGTCGCCGTTCGCGATGCCCGCGTTCAGAATCTGTACGCCATAGGCCGTGTAGGAATAGATCTGCACGTCGTCCATCTTCCCCAGCGCCCCGTTGTAGCTGATCCACGGGTATCCAGCTTCAAGTTGCCCTCCGTGCCAGTTCATGGAATCACGGAGTCCCTGAGAGGCGGCATAGGAATTCAATTCCGCGCCGGTAAAGATCGCGCCAAACGCGGTTCCCTGAATCGTTGAATTGTCTGAAACGAAACCATAGGGCGCGTAGCAGCCTTGAATGAACAGTCCCGCAGAGGCGTTCTGCGCGGCGTTCGACAAACCATAGAACTTGACGTTTCTGAATTCGTCCATGTCGTTCTCAGGCGAACCGCTCATGGTGTAGTTGGAACTGTTGCCGTCCTTGCAATCGAACGCGAGCCCCGCATTCCCCACCGTTGCCGTCACTGGCAGACCAGCTACGGAGATGTAGGCGCTTGCGTTGCTCACTGCGGTAGAAGCCGTGGCCGCTAGCGTAATCGCCACCCCCGGAGCCTGTTCGTTCGGCGCGGTGAGACATGGCGCGACAGAAGAAATTGTCGTCGAGAGGTCCGCTCCCCCTGGACCCGCGCCCTTGACGAGAATCGCCTGACCTTTGTCTCCGCAAGCGAACATGGCGTGCGGCGACGTAATGACCCCGCTGCCTAAGTTCATTGACGCATCCTGCACCCAGCGTCCCGGCCAGCGATGCGGGAAGCTCGTAGAGGCATTGACGGAATCATCCACTTCAAACGCGATGTCGCGGATCGACCAGGAACGGCGCGGAGCAGAGGTTGTCACGGCAGTCGGATCGGGAGCGTGAAATATGTCCTGCCCCGGTAGTCCCTTGATCACCACGCCCGCGCTGCCTTGTACGGGATTGATTCCGACTGGCGGCTGACCTTCGAGCGACACTCCGTACCATGGCAACGTGCTGGTTAAATAGCAGCCTCCCGGAGGCAGCGGAAAGTAGACAGTCGCTGGGGGATTTGTGGCGTTTGCGGCCGCAAGCGCCGCGGTAATCGCGGCGTGGTCATCCGTCGTGCTGCACGCCCCGGTAGCGTTGAAGGGCGGCGCCATTACATTGATTTTCGTATTGACGCTGGCAATTACGGAGGGCCCGGTCAATGGGCTTGCAAAGGTCTGTGGACCTGTGGCTTGAGCGGAGAGACCTCCCAGATTCGCCAGCGCGCCGCTTGCGCTCGTTGCACCCGTCCCTCCCCCCGTAAGTGGAACTGCGTTCATGCCGCCTATCGACGTGCCGTTCCCCATGTAGTACGCAATCTGTCCTGAGCTCGCTGAATTAATGGTGCCGTTCACGCCGCCTGAGCCGGATCCGCTTCCGCAGGGCGAACCGGTATTTGTGATATATCCCGAGTTATCGATCTGCAGACAAAAGTCCCCCGACGAAGCCGCCAATCCGGGAAACTTGATCGCATTCGGCGCAAGAAAAGCCGCATCCAGGCTCGAACTCGATCCCGAATAGATATCCGTCTCCGCCCCAGAGCCGCTTTCATAATTCAACCGCACGTGTCCGTTCGAGTTACTCGTATTGATATAGGTATCTCCGCTGTTCGTGCTCTGGTACGCCTTGAAGCTGTCCAATCCTCCGGTCGCGGAGTTGAGAGCCCAGTTATTGCTCGTATCCTTCACCAGGTACCATTGGCTGTTGCCGTTCCAATCTTTGTAAGTGAACGTTCCTTTCTGGCTTGTTGTTATTCCCGGCCATAAATAATAACCGGCCTCCGCGTCAGCGTTGTTGCGCACCGTGATCGATCCCGCCAATTGCGTCGTCCCGCCAATCTCCAGAGCCCCGACGAACTGTGCATTTCCGGCGTTGTCCACGGTGGCCACCGCCGCCGGCGACGTGCCCCCGCTGGCGAAAGTCACGCCCCCGGTGCCGGAGTTCGTCGAGCAGTTGAAGCAAACATTGCCCGTGCCCGCTGCGTTCAGAGCGGTCTGATTGTTGGTGCTGCTCTGGCCGGAATTCCACTGCTGAATTTGCAGCCGGTACACATTGTTCAGCAGGTCCTGCATCTGATAAAGTTGCTGCCCGCCCGTAGCGTCGCTGAAGCCGTAAATCCAGCGGTAACCGGAGTCGGTCTGAATCTCATTCAGCAATCCGCGCTCGTTTCCAAGTCCAATTCCCAATCGGAAATGATTGGTCAGCGTCGTGTCCTGCTGGCTTCCGTACCAGTCACCATTCAATGCGTTGAAACTCCGGTGAAATGTATCGAGGAAGCTGTTGCGCGTGCCGTTGTCGGTCAGCTTTCCGGTAAACATCGTGCCGCCCGTCATCCAGTTGTTGTACGCGCTCCCCGCGTCTGCAACCACCTGGTTCGTCGAGTTCTCGTTTCGCAGTCCCACGATCGTGTTGTTCTGCGCGTTGGGTCCTAAGTGCAACGCCGTCGAGCATCCCTCTACATCTCCTCCCGTAAAGGTATTTCCATCGCCCTGTTGTAAGTTGATTCCATAAGTGCCGCTGATTGGGTTTCCATTACTCGTGGGACAATTGATATGTAGCCGGACAAAGGTGCTCGCATTCATCCAATCCGTTGTAGCCGGATTCGCCACTTGGTGCCCGACTGCGTTCACCGCTGTCCCGAACCCACTTAGCTGGTTATTCAGGAGTGTTCCACCGGTGTAATTCCCGGTTCCATCCAGCGTCATTCCTGTCTGGTTTGAGTTACCCAGGAAGTACAGGCTTTCTAAGTCCATCTCCTGCGTCCGGTACGCGGCCAACCCCTGAGCTGTTGCGTTCGTGGCCCCGGTCGTGTTGATCACCACATTGTCCATGTGAAAGCCCGGCGTATCCGTCGCATACGTCGGGTCGCCCACCTGCACCATTGCGCCCGCGCCCGAGTACGCGAACGCCGTTCCTCCCGTGCTTCCGCTAGCCGCCGTCCCGCCGCGCAGCGCGCACCCGCGCAAGGCCACGTTCCTCGTTCCCGCCGTCACCACAATCTGATTCGCCGTCGTAATCGTCGCGCAAGGCAGCAACACTGCCACATTCCCTGTCGCGATCGTCAGATTCGACCCTATCGTCAAATTGCCAGTAAAATTCCGCGCATCGCATGTCCCGCCGTAACTCGCATTCACCGCGTCGACGCACGCCTGGATCTTCGCGCCGATATCCGCGCCGGGAAACTGATCCACCTGAAAGGCTGCCCCAACTCGACCGCTTCCGGCCAGGGCCACGTAAGTGCCCCCGCCCGGCAGTGTTCCGCCGCCGCCGTCCAACTGCGTTCCGTAGCTCGCCGAGCTCGCCGCGTTCCACACCGTGTATCCGCCGTTGCCCTTCAGCAGATTTCCGGCAAAGAACGTCATATTTTGGCCGCCGATCAGATTCACCGGCGCTGCCGTATCCCATGTCCCTGCCGCGTTCAGGCTCGCCGTCGTCGTCGCCGAGCAGCCCACTCCACCCTGCGTCACCGTTACGTTTCCAATCGACCCGTTCGAATTCACCGCCGCCGTCGCCTGCGCCGCGCAACTTCCGCTGAACGCAACCGGCACGCTCGTCCCATACGGATCCCACCCCAATCCGTGCTCGCTACCCACCGTCACCGCTGTCACCGCACCACCCGCCGTCGTCACCGTCAGCGCCGGCTGCACCGCATTCCAAGTGGGCACCACCACCGCGTTCCGCACCGTCCATCCCTGTTGCGGATTTTGCCCGTTCCCGCCGAGATCCAGCACCAGCCCCGTCGGCGGCTCGCCGGTCGCCGCCGAATTTCCCGCCAGCGCCACCACGTTATCCAGCACATCGTTCGATCCCGCCGCCGCCGTAAACCCGTGCGTCGCCTGGATGGTCACGTTCTGCCACCGGTTCGAGTCTGCATTCAAACCTGCCGGCGCCGTCACCGGCAACGCCGGAATCGCAATCCCAGTGTTCACCCCGCGAACATCGATATTCCGGAACTCGCTCCACTGCGGCCACTGCGCCAGATACATCCCGCATGTATGCGTCGAGTGCGCGCCCCCGTACTGCGCCGCCATCGGATCCACGCCCGTCGCCGCAATCTCCACGTTCTCCATCTCCGCCACGCGCAGCCCGTTTCCTCCCGCACCGGTCGCTGCCTGCATCGCGATCCCGCAATTGCCCACCCACCACGCTGCGCCCGTCCCCGCCGTTCCCATCAGTCCGTTTCCGCCCGGCGAAAAGATCGAATTCGTCTCCATCGCCCGGCTGATCTGGCAGCTTCCTGCCGCCGCCCGCCCTTGTGCCGGCGTGCACGACACATCCGTGCTCTGGTCCACATAGATCGTCAAATCGTGCAGCCGCGTGTTGCTCAGCATGTTCGTCGTGTCCGGCCCGCTCGCCAGCACATCCTGCCCCGGAAATCCCATCAGCGCCGAAACCTGCTTGCCCAGTCCTCCAATCGATTCCCCGTGCCAGCTCAGTGTCTGCGTCTTGCACGTTCCCTGGGGAATCGTCAGCGCCACGCCGTGCGCATTGGCGTAGCTTAGCGCTGCCTGCAGCGCGTTCGTGTCGTCCGTCACGCCGTCGCACATCGCGCCGAACTCCTTCACGCTCCGCTCCGTCTGCTGCGCTCCGCTGCTGCGCAAATCCGTAACCCGCACGCCGTGCAGATTCGTAAACGTATCCGTCCCCGTGTACGTCGGAGGAATCACCATCGCGCCATTCGTCCCTGCCGCGTTCATCGCCGCCTGCAGCGTTGTCTGCGCGCTCGCCGTCGTCGGAGCCTGAATGCCATTCAACGCGGGCGTCGTCAGTGCGCCCGTCATATTTCCGCCCGCCAACGGCACCGCCGTCGCCACCTCCACGTCCACGTAGTGCTTATCCGCGGCCTGCAGCGGCTGCGTTGGATCGCCGCTCAAATAAAGCGGCCCGCTCAGCGTCCCGCCCGACGCCGTCAGCCCGCTCTGGCTCAGCTCGGCGATCGCCTGGTCCACGTACGCCTTGCTCACTGCCTGCACCGCCTGCGCCGCCGGCATCACCCGCGACTGCACCTGCGCCAGGCTCGCCTGCGCCGCCGCCGGAACCACCCAGTACTGCGTGCTTGTCGACCCGTCGCTCATGTAAAAGACGGCTGTGTAGTACTCTCCCGCGGGCGTCGCTCCCACGTTCGGCGCGAGATTCACGCTCACAAATCCGTCCGGCGCGATGGTCACCGTCATCCGGTCCGCCGCAACCGCCTGTCCCGCCGCGGTCGTGAACGACGGCCAGCTGATCGTCAGTGTTCCCGCGCCCGGCTGCCCGTTCGCCAGATACACCGTCCCCTGCACCGTCGTTGTGCTGACCGCCTGCGTCCACGCCATCGCCGCCAGTTCCATTGCCAGCAACCACACCGCGATCCCGCGCCGCATCCTTAACCACTCGTCCTTCATGAGCTTCATTCCCATCGCATCCTTCTTTTCATTGCGAATTGCAAAACCCTGCCCGCTGAGGCGGACCACAGCGGATCGATCCGCCCCAGCCACCAACAAGCCACAAATCCAATATCGAGCGCCGAAATCTGAAAGCTAGGCTATATCGACATGGAGCCATCAGTGAAATAATGGAAACTACAAGATCAAATTGTCATCCTGAACGACGTTTGGCGCGTCCGTTGCGCCAAACGGAGTCGATCCTTCCTTCCATTCCGCCCTCATCGCGCGGATCCCGATCACCGCTTCAGGCGCCCTCGCTTTTTTTGCCGCGGAAAAGAAAAGGGGCAACTCGCTCATCGAGTCGCCCCTCCGCTCTTTTCTTCTTTCCTATGCCTGCGCGCCCCGCCGCGATGGCCCGAAGAAGATCGGAAAAGCCTCCTCGGCTTCTCCGCCAGTCAGAATCATTTCTATACGAATGCTTCTAGCTTACCCCATTTCGCATAAATTCTCTGCAATCTTCACCCCCCCAAATCTTCTGCGTGTTTTCAGTGACTTAGCCAAAATCCCGGCCCGCCGCGACTTGACAAGTCCAAACCCGCTCCGTCTTCTCCCCCGACGCCTGAGCCCCGGATAACCCCCCGCCGCACGCATTTTTTGTTTGATTTGTGTCTCGGCCTCGTGGTACACAAAACTCAGTTTTCTCTTCCCTCGCGCCTTTTATTTCTCTTTTATGGTTTCCCTCCCCCCGGGGTCCGAATAAGTCGGCCAATGTTTCAAGCAAGCCCAACGAAGGGAGTTCCCGCCATGCGCGCGTTCCTGGCGATTGCCTTCTCCTCCTGTGCCCTCCTTCTCGCCGGCTGCTCAAGCATGCCGGCGGTGACCACATCCTCCACAGGTTCCGGTTCCGGCACGGTTCTCCGCGGCATGGTGCACGGCGGCCAGAATCCCATCGTCGGCGCACACGTCTACCTTTTGGCCGTCAATAACACCGGCTACGGAGGGCCCGGGATTCCTGCGTCCAGCAGCAACGCCTCCGTGTCGCTGCTCACCAGCGCCAGCGGCACCGCCCAGGACGGCAGCGGCAATTACTACGTAACCACCGACACAAACGGCGACTTCACCATCACCGGCGATTACACCTGCCCCAGTGCCTATGCGCATACTTATTTCTACGCGGCCGGTGGCAATCCGGGCTCAGGCGCAAACTCGGCGGCGGTTTTGGTGGCCCCGGCACAAGCCTGCGCCACATCGAATTTCACTGTGGTCAACGAGGTATCCACCGTGGTATCCGCCTATGCCTTCGCCGGCTTCTCCAGCGATCCAACCCACACCTCGAGTCCCAACACCACCTTGGCTGCTACAGGCACTCAAAACGCGGCGGACACAATAAACAACCTGGAAGATCCAAACACCAGCGTGGCCCGCGCTACCACCCCGGCTGGCAACGGCACCGTGCCGCAGAGCGAGATCAACACCCTCGCTAACATTCTCGCGGCCTGCGTCAACTCAACCGGGCCCGGTTCTACGCAGTGCACAACGTTGTTCTCGAACGCCATGAACGGCAGCACCGCGCCGGCGGACACCGCAACGGCCGCGCTCAACATTGCCCACAATCCAGGGGCCAACATTTCGAATTTGATTTCGCTGCAGACGGCCACTTCGCCGTTCCAGCCCATGCTGAGCGCGACGCCGACGCCCAACGACTTCACCATCGCCGTCAGCTACACCGGCGCCGGGTTGAATTCGCCCGTTCCCGTTGCCATCGACGCCTCCGGCAACGTGTGGATAGGGAATACGGCCACCGGCGCCAACAGTGTCAGTAAGCTCAGCCCTCTCGGCGCGCCCATCTCCGGCGCCTCCGGCTACACCGGCGGCGGCATTGTTGACCCGTACAGCATCGCCATCGACAGCTCCGGCAATCTCTGGACGGGGAACGTAACTCCAAACAGCCTCAGCGAGCTTAGCTCCACCGGCACGCCGATCTCCACCTCCTCCGGTTACACCGGCGGCGGGCTCCTCACCCCTTACGCCATCGCCTTTGACTCGCTTGGCCACGCCTGGGTTGTGAACAACGTTGGCGGTAGCCTCAGCGAGTTCAGCTCCACCGGCTCGCCGATTTCCACTTCCTCCGGCTATACCGGCGGGGGGCTCACCAATCCTGTTTCACTTGCCATCGACGTCTCGGGCGACGCCTGGGTCTCCGATAGCATCACTGTCGGCGCCGTCAGCGAATTCAACTCCAGCGGCTCGCCCATTTCCACTTCCACCGGCTTTACCGGCGGCGGGCTCGCCGATCCCTGGGGTCTCGCCATCGATACCTCCGGCAACGTGTGGGTTGCCGACAGCTCAACGGGCGCGAACAGAATCAGCCTGCTCGGCTCCTCCGGCTCGGCCATCTCCAGCTCCGCGGGATACACCGGTGGCGGCCTCAATATCCCAGAGGGAATCGCCATCGATGGCGCCGGCAACGTCTGGGTCGCAAATCGCGGAAGCACGAACGTCATCGCGCCCTTCCCCCCGAGCTCCATCAGCGAGTTCAACTCCTCCGGTACCGCCATCTCCCCTTCCACCGGCTACCAGGCCGGTCTGAATCTCTCCCTCCGCCTGGCCATCGATGGCTCCGGAAATGTCTGGGTTTCCAATGCCTCGCTCAACACCGTGACCGAGTTTGTCGGTCTGGCCTCACCTGTGGTGACGCCCATTGTTGGCAATCTTACGGGTTCCTCCGGCTCGCCGGTCATCACAAACATCCTGCCGAACCCGGCGGCGGTCGGGACCTCGGTGACGATTACGGGAACGAACTTTGGCGCCACGCAGGGCGGGAGCACGGTCACGTTCAATGGGACGACGGCCTCACCGGCGAGTTGGAGCGCGACGAGCATTACCACGCCTGTGCCGGTGGGAGCGACGACGGGGAGCGTGGTTGTCACTGTGGGCGGCCAGGCAAGTAACGGATATTCGTTCACAGTCACTCCCCCTGCTCCAGACATCACAAATATCTTGCCGAATCCGGCGGCGGTCGGGACCTCGGTGACGATTACGGGAACGAACTTTGGCGCCACGCAGGGCGGGAGCACGGTCACGTTCAATGGGACGACGGCCTCACCGACGAGTTGGAGCGCGACGAGCATTACCGCGCCTGTGCCGGTGGGAGCGACGACGGGGAACGTGGTTGTCACTGTGGGCGGCCACGCAAGCACCGGGTACTCATTCACCGTGAGCGCCGGCACTCTGCCCGGCGACTCCGTTACCTGGCGCTACGACAATTCCCGCGACGGGCTGAACTCGAATGAGACGACCCTCACCACCGCGAACGTGAACTCCACGACATTTGGAAAGGTGGGAGAGTTCACCGTGGATGGCCGGATCGATGGTGAAGTCCTCTACCTCGGCCAGATATCGATTTCGGGACAGATGAAGAATGTGATTTACTTTGCCACCGAGAATGGCACGGTGTACGCAGTGGATGCGGATAGTATCAGCGGCACTACAGCGACGGTTCTCTGGAGCAAGTCGCTGGTTCCAAGCGGAGAGGCGCCAGCCCTCAACGAGGAGACGCCTTCTCCGTGCGGCAATATTACAACCACAGGCGTCCTGGGCACGCCGGTCATCGATCGTGGCCGCAACGCCATCTATGCCGTCGCAAAGACAATGAATTCCACCACCAACACCAGTCAGTTCTTCCGCATCCACGCGCTGGACCTGACCAACGGGAACGAATTGTTTGCAGGGCCGACGACTGTTTCAGCCACGTATCCGGGGACCGCAGGGAACGTGTCCGGCGGTGTGGTCACATTCAGCGCGAGAGACCAGCAAAACAGACCGGGGCTCCTGGAGACTGGAGGCAACATCTACGTCGCATTCGGCGGCCAGTATGGCGACTGCGGCGCCTATTCAGGATGGGTCATTTCTTACAATGCGGACACGCTTGCGCAGAGCGGAGTGATTGATCTGAATCCCAATAGCACTCAGGGAGGCATGTGGGACGGGCAGGCCGGTCCCTCCGCCGACACAGCGGGATCCGTCTATGTTGTTACAGCCAACACTGGGGACACGACAACCATCGGAGCCAACGACTATCCCGATTCAGTTGTCAGGCTCACCAACTCCGGGACGCTGACGGTTGCCGACTACTGGACGCCATTCAACGCCGTGACGTTAGACCAGCAGGACCTGGATCTCGGCTCGGCAGGGTTACTGCTTCTGCCGGATTTGGTGGACAGCTCATCCGTGGTGCACCACAATGCCGTGGCCGCCGGCAAGGATGGGAATATGTACGTGGTCAATCGCGACAACCTGGGTCAGTTCAATAGTTCAACGAACAATATTGTCCAGACGATTAAGATCAACGGCAGCGGAGCCGTCAACGAGAATTTCTCTACGCCGGCTTATTTCAACAACAACGTGTATGTTTGTCCCTCGAACGAAACCCTCAAGGCCTTCGCGATTTCGAACGCGCTCCTGGCAACGTCTGCCACCATGAGCACCACACCGACCATCGGTACTGCGGGTTTCACCATTTCGTCCAATGGCACGAGCAACGGAATTGTCTGGGCGATTCAACCGACGAATGGAAATGGAGTTCTGTACGCGTTCAATGCCTCGAATCTTTCTTCAATGCTTTACGCATCGAACCAGGCTGCGGGGAATCGGGACCAAACTGCCCAGATTTTGGGGAACTTCCATACGCCGACGGTTGCCAACGGGAGGGTCTACTTTGGCACGGGATCCACGGTGGCGGTGTTTGGAGTGTTGCCGTAATCAAGCAACCTGCCCGTCTCCGAAAGTGATTCTCTTAGGGTGCAGCCTTGGGGTGCACAGTTGAACAAGCTCGGAAACAGCACGATCGGCGAACCCAATTCCAGTGGCACAATCATCTCGCGCGCCGGTTTCGCCGGGGACTAGCTGGATGATCCAGTTGGCATTGCCATCGGTGGATCCGGCAAAGTGGGTGCCCAGCGCGAAGCATACGATCAGGAGGACACCATGAACCCGAAAAAGACACTTATCGCCCTCGCCTTCATCCTCATGCTTGCCCTCGCTCTTCCCCTGCGCGCCCAAACCGGCTGCGACGACTCGCCCGAAGACCCCACCCTCATTCTGGCCCTCGTCGGCGGCGTCGGCGCCTTCGCTGCCACCCTGTGGAGATCGCGCCGCCGCTCGCAGTAGTTGTCCCCGGTCTTCATAGCGGTGCCGCCATCACCACCAGCGTGGCCGCGATCCCTCTCCAGCAAGTCGAGCGTTTTCCACTGCTTGACCCACCCCGCTGTGATATACAGGCTTCGCCCCTCCACACAATCCGGAAAGGGCCCCAAAACATCGGGACACGAGTGAACAAAGGGAGTTCCCGCCGTGCGTACTTTCTTGGGTGTTGCCATAGCGTCATGCGCTCTTCTTTTTCTTTCCGGCTGCGTAGGAGCGCCCGTTTCAAACACAATCAAAACCAATTCCGTCCAGGGCACGACCTTGCAGGGCAGCGTCCACGGCGGTCAGACCCCGCTTGTCGGCGCCAGCGTTTACCTGTATGCGGCCAACACCACCGGCTACGGCACCACCGCGATTTCGCTGCTCACCAGCGCCGGCGGAACCAGCAAAGACGGCAGCGGCAACTACTACGTGACCACCGGCGCCAACGGCTCGTTCGGCATCACCGGCGATTACACCTGCCCCAGTACGGCCTCGCAACTTTACCTCTACGCGGCGGGCGGCAATCCGGGCTCGGGAGCGAACTCGGCCATAGGGCTGCTGGCCGCGCTGGGAACCTGCCCGCCCAACGGCACGCTCTCATCCTCTCTTTACGTCGTTATCAATGAGGTCTCAACCGTCGCGACGGCATATGCCATTGCGGGCTACGCCACCGACGCGTTACACGTTTCGAGTCCAAGCACTACGTTGGCACAGACTGGCATCGCAAACGCGTTTGCCACGGTGACGAACCTGGAGACGCTGAACACGGGCGTCGCCCTCGCCACCACGCCCGCCGCCAACGGAGGCAACGGGACGGTGCCGCAGAGCGAAATCGACACCCTGGCCAACATCATCGCGGCTTGCGTCAACTCGGCGGGACCCACTTCCACCGCCTGCAGCACGCTGTTTACGAACGCTATGAACGGCGCCACCGCGCCGAGTGACACGGCGACTGCGGCGATCAACATCGCGCATAATCCCGGCGCGAACATCGCCACGCTCTACGGTCTGCAGACGGGGAGCGCCTCCTTCCAGCCCATGCTCAGCGCCACACCCAACGACTTTACCATCGCTGTCAGCTACACCGGCGGCGGGCTCAGCGGAACCGGAGGCATCGCAATTGATGCTTCGGGAAATGTGTGGATCGGCAATACGACGCTACAAGGCACGGCAACTAGCATCAGCAAATTCAGTCCTACAGGCGCCGCATTGTCGCCGTCGGCTGGATTTACCGGGGGCGGGTTAGCAGCTCCCCAGGCCATCGCCATCGATGCATCCGGCAATATTTGGGTGGCAAGCGGGTCGAAAACTGTTTCCGCAGACAACGTCATCAGCAAGTTCAACGCATCCGGCTCCCCACTCTCCGGCTCGTCGGGCTACACCGCCGGTGGGCTTAGTGATCCGTTCGCCATCGCGATCGACACGGGTGGCAATGTGTGGGTATCGAACCATGTAGCCGCAACGATCAGCGAACTCAGCTCTTCGGGCGCAGCGGTCTCTGGTTCGCCGTTCTCCGGGGGCGGATTGGCTTCGCCTCATTTCATGGCCATCGACATTCCAGGAAATATCTGGATCGCGAATAACGACAACAACAGCATCAGCAAGTTCAACTCCTCTGGTGCGGCGGTTTCCGGCTCATCGGGATACACAGGCGGCGGGTTGGATGAGCCCTACGGCGTTGCGATTGACGGGTCGGGCAATGTCTGGGTTTCGAATTTCTTTTTCAATACCCTCAGTGAACTGAATTCGAGCGGAGGCCCGATCTCACCATCGGGTGGTTACACCGGCGGGGGGTTGAACGAGCCATATGGCATCGCTGTCGACGGCTCTGGCTACGTGTGGGTCGCCAATCCCGGAAATAGCAGCATTAGCGAGTTCAACTCTTCCGGCACGGCAATTTCAGGTTCGTCCGGTTTCTCCAGCGGCTCGCTGACCAGTCCTGTTGACCTCGCCATCGACAGTTCCGGAAACATCTGGGTCACCAGCGAAGGTGGCACAGCGGTCGGCGAGTACATCGGCCTGGCCGCGCCCGTTGTGACCCCCATCGTCGCGAACCGCCTGAGCCCCTACGGCTCGCACGCCGTCAACAAACCCTGATTTGATCTGGCCGGGCGCACCTTCACCCGGCCATCCCCCACCGCGTCTCGCACCGCATGACCTTCGAGGCCACTAGGAACACGAATTCGAGGACACGATGAACCTGAAAAAGACGCTTCTCGCCTTTGGCTTTGTCCTGATGCTCGCCTTGGCCCTTCCGCTGCGCGCCCAGACCGGCTGCGACGACTCGCCCGAAGACCCCACCCTCATTCTGGCCCTCGTGGGCGGCGTCGGCGCGCTCGCCACCACGCTGTGGAGATCGCGCCGCCGCTCGCAGTAGATTTCCCCCAGCCTCCAGCGCACCGCTGGGTGCCCCATTTCCCGATTCTGGGACATGGGATACCTCGATCCTTCCCGCAGCGAGTCATCCCATCCGCGTGCAGAACACGTTCAAATACGCCCCCCTGTCCCGCTGACTCGTTCCCTCGGTCCCTGATCCCTGACCCCTGTTCCTCGTTCCCTGCTTTACCATTCCCCTATGCCCCTCTCGCCTCGCAGCCGCCGATTTGCCGCCCTTTTTCTGGCTCTCTGCGCCGCCTCCGTCCTTCCTGCTCGCGCCCAGGGCTTGGTCGCAGCCCCCGCGCAGGCCACCCTCGCGCCTTCCTCGGCTCGCCTCGACGAGATCCTTGCCAGTCAAATTCGCGGCCGCTCCGTCGCTCACGTCGCAATCTCGCCCGATGGCAAGCGTCTCGCCTGGCTGGAAGCCGGCGAAATTCGCGTCGCCCCGCTCTTGGACCTCGACCAAAGCCAAACCGTCAGCGCCGCCTCGCCCGGTCAGCTCTGCAACGCCTCCGATTTCGTCTGGTCGCCCGGCTCCGCCGCGCTCGCCTTCTTCTCCGATTGCGCCGATCCCGGCGAACAGACCGACCTTTATCTTTCTCATTTCGATGGCAATCCCGCGCGCCGCATCACCAATCTTCATGGCTACGTCGGCGCGCCCGCCTTTTCGCCCGACGGCAAACGCATCGCTTTCCTCTACGTCGAAGGCGCCACGCGCCCTCCCGATGCGCTCGCCGCCGAAACCCCGCCCTCCGGCGTCATCGGAGAAGATCACGTCGAAATTCAGCGGGTGGCCGTCGTCCCGGCCGGTACTTCACAACCCGCTGTCCCCTCGTTCGCCACGCCCGCCAATCTTCACGTCTTCGAGTTCGAATGGTCTCCCGACTCCAAATCCCTCGCTTACGTCGCCGCTGACCCTCCCGGCGAAAACAACTGGTGGGTCGCCAAACTCTACACGCAGACCGTCGCCGCGGCCGCCATCACCAAACCTGCGGGTGCCCCAGGTCCCTCGCACTTGGGGACCTGGGATACCACGGATCCAACTCCCACTGCCATCCTCTCCCCCACCCAAATCTCCGGCCCTCTCCACGGCCTCCAGATCGCTGTTCCCCGCTGGTCGCCCGACGGCAAATCCATCGCCTTCATCGGCGGCCTTATGAGCGATCAGGGCGTCACCGGCGGCGATGTCTGGGTCGTTCCCTCCGCAGGCGGCGAACCGGTCGACCTGACTCCCAACCGTCCCACGTCCGCCGCGTGGATCACCTGGGACGGCAACGATCGCATTGATTCGAGCGAGCTTGCCGGCGGCGACTGCCGGCTCGTTCGCCTGCGCCTTCCAGAAAGCCAGAACGCTCCCTCCGCCTTCGATTCGCCCCTCTTCAGCGTTCCCGGTCTCGTCGGTTCCGGCGGCTTCGAACTCTCGCTCTCCACCACCGCCGACCGCTCTCTCTTCGTTTTTCAGGCCAGCAACTTTGACCGCCCGCCGGAAATCTACACCGCAAAGGCCACCATCCCTGCTTCCGCGTCCATTTCCCCAGGCACTTCATCCAGCAGCGCCAGCAGTTTCGCCGGCCTCACTCAACTCTCCCACTTCAACGATGGCCTCAAGCCTTCCTGGGGCGAATCTGTCTCGCTCACCTGGACCAACGACGACTTCCACATCCAGGGATGGCTCTTGCTGCCCGCGCACTACGATCCATCAAAGAAGTACCCGCTCCTCGTTGAGGTCCATGGCGGTCCCGCCTCGGCCGTCCTCTCCCGCTGGCGCGGAGATACTGGCGGCCTCAGCCCAACGGCCTTTTCCGCTCTCGATTATTTCGTCCTCATGCCCAATCCCCGCGGCAGTTACGGACAGGGCGAAGCCTTTACCCAGGCCAACCGCAAGGACTTCGGATACGGCGACCTTCGCGACATTCTTGCCGGTGTCGATACCGTTCTCGCCAAATACCCCGTCGATCCCAACCGTGTCGGCATTCTCGGCTGGAGCTACGGCGGCTTCATGACCATGTTCGCCGTCACCCAGACCCATCGCTTCGGCGCGGCGGTGGCGGGAGCGGGCATTTCGGACTGGCTTTCCTACTATGGCGAAAACTCCATCGACCAGTGGATGATTCCGTACTTCGGCGCCTCTGTTTATGACGACCCACAGGTCTACGCCAGGACTTCGCCAATCACATTCGTCAAACAGGCGAAAACCCCCACCCTCATGGTGGTAGGCGACCGCGACGGCGAATGTCCCGCGCCGCAGTCCTTTGAGTTCTGGCACGCTCTGCGCGACGCGCACGTTCCCACGCAATTGGTTGTCTATCCCAACGAGGGCCACGCATTTACCGATCCGTCGCACCACCGCGACGTGCTCCAGCACTCTGTCGACTGGTTTGCCCGCTACATGCCGCCCGGGCCCTGATTGTCCGCTTGCTCGCCATCCGGTCCTACGGCAGTCTATTCGGCAGAGGCTTGTAGCAATCCCGTTCGCTGCCAGAGGCGGGCCCGTCCTGATACACTTTTTCCTTGGAGTTTCAGTGTGCGATTCGCCCCTCCGGCCGCATGCGGCGGTGTGCCGCGGGGAACCTGAGGCTTGGGTGCGACTCACCGGGTGCGGGTCAACCCGGTGCATGGGAAGGGGCGGTTATAACTCATTCTTCTTTACGTACTTTTTTCAGGACCGTTCCGCGGTTCGACCGCGCGGGACGGGGAGGATTCATGCGGCGGTTCTTGACGCTTATTTGTTTGCTTGGCTTGGCCGTTCCGGCCGGGATTTCCATCTCCGGTTGCACCCGCAATCCGGCGGGGAAGTATTGTAATGGCCTCGGCTACGGCCCGCTCGACACCCAGGTGGCTCAGCTCACGTTGCAACCGCAGGTCGTTGGTATTTCGCTTGCCTATGGGCAGACGACCCAGATTCAAGCGCCCAGCGCCACCACCTGCAAGGGCGATCAGGCCTCAATTGTTGCCTCAACGCTAAGCTACGGCACCACCAACAATCAGTTGGTCGATATCTCGCCCGGCGGCGGTATTTGCGCCGGCACCTGGAACCGCAACACCGGCGGCGGCATCGCCGACTACACCTATTGCTACAACCCCAATCCCTTGCCCTCCACGGGGGGCTTGCCCTACGCAATCGCCTACATCACCGCTACAGCCGACTCCGTCACCTCCAACCCCGTCACCGTTTATATTCACGCCCCGATCTCCAGTATCAGTCTGGTGACCACGCCGCTCTCGGGCGCCCCCGCGCAAGGTTGCTACTCCCAGAACCAGCAGGCGCAACTCGACGTCGATGCCTATTACAGCCTGAATGGCACACAGACGCCGCTCTGCGCTCCGGGATCCGCCACCCTCCCCTCCTGCTCGATTTCCATTGGCACGCCATCCTTTTCGACAGGGTCCTCTTCGATCGCCACCATCAACCCCGGAACCCTTGCCAATCCGCAGCCCACGATTACCGCCGAGCAACCGGGCACAACCGTGATCACCGCGACCATCGCGCAATCGGCCTCTTCGGCCGGCTACTTCTCCACTTGTCCGCCCAAATCGATCAGTATTGCTTTGGCCAATGGAAATACCAAAGGCGTAGTCACCCAGGGAGTTGTGCAGAACCTCACTACGACAGTCACCGACACGCAGGGCAATTCCATCACTGGCCTTGTGCTGGATTACGAGTCCACCAACCCCATCGACATCACCACGAACGCATCCGGTTCCATCACCGCCGCGTTCCCCGGCGTCGCGGCGGTGACTGCGATCTGCGAGCCGCCAATCTGCAATCCTGCTCCCATCAACGAGCTTGGTTTGAATGACACCGGACTTTCCATCTCCTCCAACCCGGTCACCGTGATCGTCCCCGGCAGCACCAGCGACTTTGTCTGGTTCGCGGCGCCCGGCCAGTCGCAATACTTCTCTTCGATCGAACTGCTCACCGGCACCCCCGGCTCCACTGTCCGCTTGCCCTACGTGCCCAACTCCATGGTGATGGACCAGGTGGGAACCAATCTGTATTTCGGCTCACTCCACGAACTGATGGTTTACTCGACCAACAGCAACGCCGTCACCAAAACGGACACCTCGGTTCCCGGCGTGGTGCTGGCCGTGTCGCCAAATGGCAACTCTGCGCTGATCAACGATCAGATACGCGGCCTTTTTTACCTTTACAATACCGCCGGCGGCGCACCCACTACGTTTGGCGGCTTGGGAGCCGCGGCCGCCTGGACCCCCGATTCCAATACTCTTTATGTCGTCGATAGTGCGGCGCTCGGCGGCAATCACACCAATACGCTCTACGTGCATAACTCCAACTCCGGCTGGAGCACTTATGACCTGAGCGCTTCCGGCGGCGCGCAGAATCTGGCCATCACCATTCCCGGCATCGGAGCTTATCTCGCCGGCAATCCGACCGTTGCGCACACGTGGTGCCCTTCCGGAACGGTCGGCAATAACGCGACCATTCAGTTCTATCCCCAGAGCGATTCCGTCAATCTCCTGACGAGCGTACTGGGCGCCACGTCGGACGGGGGACATATTCTCGGCGCATCGCTGAACGGCTCAAGCATTACGCTCGACGACATCGGCGTCAGCATTCCTCCGACGACGCAGTTTCCTGCGGCGGAATGTTCTGAAACGACGACCGGCACGCCGCCAAATCAGGTGCAAACGCTCACGCCGCTCTCCACCAATCCCACGTTCATTGGGTCAGTGAACCTGACCGGCGTGCCCAACGCGACAGCCATTCATCAGATCGTCACCGGCACTGCGCCGACTACGGCCTCTGTGACGACTGCCGCGCCCATCGCATTCGTCACCTACTCGACGCCTGCCACATCCACAACAGCGGCGCAACTTCCTTTCTATCTGCCCCAGCCGACCGGAGTCGGACTTTTCGGCTATGTGACCTTTGCCGACAGCACGTCGGCTACACCGCCCACGGCTCCGCTGGACGGCGCTTTCTCGCCCGATCACTCGATCTTTTTCGTTTCGACCGCGGGCGACAACGAGATCCACTTCATCGGCATTCCCGCCAGCCTGAGCTTGTCGGCACCGCCCACCGATACGCAGCAGTTCAGCCCCAATCTTCCCGCCTGCACGCCGCCCTCAGCCGGCGGCGTCGACGCGGGCTGCCTCTATCCAACCGCGCCCGCGCCAAATACCTTCGTTCCCGCGACGACCATCGCAATGAAGCCCCGCTCCGTTACCTAGGGCGTCTCCGGACTTGCGGTTGCTCCCGCGCAGTTTCATCGCGCGAGGGCGGCGCCACCTAACTCCGCTAACCACGCTAACTCCGCTAGCTCCGCTACAATCGACTAATGATCAAGGGCATTTCGTTTCTGCGTCCTGCGGGCAGCGCGGCGGCCTATGAGCGGCTGGCCGGATTCTTTGCCGCGCTGGGCTTCGCGCACGGCAAGGGCTGGCAGGAGGAGGAATCCCGCGGCGCATCTTTTCTGGCTCCGCTCGGCAATCTCGAGTTCGTTGACGGCAAGTTTCCACCCACCGCCGATGTCCTCGTCGAAGTCACCTCGGTCGATTCCATTCACCAGGTCGCTGAGGCCTGGCTCCGAGCGCAGCGGGGCGATGCGGCCGTCTCTCGCCTCTCACCTATCTCTGAAACGCATTGGCGCTCGCGCATTTTCACCGTCGAGCCCGAGCCGGGCTTCCGCTTTAGCTTCTGGGCATGGTCCGATCCTGTGAAAGGCAGGCCTGTGGCCCTCGAGGGCGATCTTTCTGCGGCGGGCATGAAGTTCGCCACCGTCGTCTCGCGCTGGAACGCCGTTGTCACCGACCGCCTTCTCGATGGGGCGATGGACGCGCTGCTGCGCAGCGGCGCCGACCGTTCCGATATCCAGATCGTGCGCGTTCCCGGCGCATGGGAGATTCCCGCCGCCGCCCGCGCCTGCGCTGATGCCGGCCACGCGGACGCCATCATCACTCTGGGTTGCCTGTTGCGCGGCGAAACCGCGCACTACGAGGCCATCTACAACGAGGTCGCCCGCGGCATCGGCCAGTCGCAGCAGGAGACCGGGATTCCCCACAGTTTCGGCGTGCTCACTTGCGACACCCTGGAGCAGGCACTCGACCGCGCGGGCATTAAGGGCGGTAACAAGGGCTTTGAAGCCGCTACGGCCGCCGTTGAGATGGTGAGCCTGCGCCGCAAATTGCATCAAGGCGGTCCCGCTTGACTTCGCGTCATCGCCGCAAGTCCCGCGAGCTCGCCATGCAGATGCTCTTTCAGGCGGACATCGGCCATCAGACCTCCGACGAGGTGAACGCCACCTTCTGGAAGGCGGGCGACGAGGTCGATCCCGAGGTCCGCGGCTTTGCTGAAGACCTTTTCCGCGTGGCCCAGGCCGAGCAACAGAAGATCGATGAGCTCATCGCCGGCCACTCCGCGCACTGGCGCATCGGTCGCATGCCCGCCGTGGATCGGAATCTTCTCCGCATGGCCGTCGCCGAGCTGCTCGGCTTCAAGTCCACGCCCTTTCCCGTGGTCATCAATGAGGCCCTCGAGATCGGCCGCCGCTACTGCGCCGCCGAGTCGATCAACTTCCTCAATGGCGTTCTCGACTCCATCGCCCGCAGCCTCATCGCGAAATAAACTGCGTCGGCGGCGTCACGTCTTTTTCGAAATGACATGGGGCGGGCGCTTCGATGCCGGCTTTTCGCACCGCGCCTCGCTTCTGCTATTCGTTGCATCGCTGCTTCGCTCGGGGCCGCGGAATGCATTGATTGGGCTCATGCAGCCGGTTATACTTCCCGAAGCCGAGCTCTTCCCCAGGGCATGGTTTCCAGACTCCGGGTGTGCCGGCGTCGATCGATAGCGAGAACTTGCCTCATTCGTTCAAGACCGCCGCTAGAGGCCCGATATGAAGATGTATGGCGCAGATTAGCGGTCCCGATCGCCCACGCGCGTTCTTTCCCTCTCTCGAAGGGGTGCGGGGATACGCATTTCTTGCCGTCTTTATTGCGCATTGTTGTGACCTGGAATCGGGTGCGCTGCACAGGTGGTGGTTGTATCCCGTGTTTCTTCTCAAAGGGCTAGAGTGGGTGACTGTACCAGTGTTCTTTGTACTTTCGGGCTTTCTTATTTGCGGTATTCTCATCGACACGCGGGAGAGGCGAGGCTACTTCAGAGTCTTTTATTCCCGCCGCGTTCTGCGCGTTTTTCCTCTCTATTACCTGACTTTGCTGGCGGTAGTATTGTTCGCCTTCCTCAACAGCTACTCGCTGAGCCGTCAGTTCTGGATCCATTTCCTGTATGTGCAGAACCTCTTCCCAAGTTACACGTCCACCGAGTGGATTCCAGAGGGTCAGGTCCTCCATCTATGGTCGATGGCCGTGGAAGAACAGTTCTACTTGTTATGGCCCCTTGTGGTGTGGATTTGTCCCAATCGCCGCGTTCTCCTCAGAGTTACGCTGGCATTGATCGGATTCAGCTTTGCGCTGCGCTTTGCGGCTCCCTGGTTGAAATTGACGCCGTGGTTCGTTTACTTCTGGACGCCCACCCGAGTGGATGCGATCATGCTGGGCGCGGCTCTGGCAATTGTCCGCGGCGACACGATCTACCTGCGGCTCATGCGCATGGGGAAGTATGTGGCTTTGGCTGGTGTGGGCGCGATCGTCCTGATCACTGTTGCGACGGGCGATTCAATGGCCACAACCTGGCTACGCGCCGCTTACCTGATCCCCCTGTGGAACCTGACGGCAGCAGGGATAGTTGTGGCTGTGATGCAGGAAGGCAGCATTCTTTGCCGTATTTGCAGCGGCAATGGAATCTGCTGGCTGGGAGCAAGGAGTTACGCACTCTATCTCTTTCACTTTACCTATTTTGGTTGGTTTTTTAGCGCATTCGCTCCTTATCTTGCCGGGTTCATGCCCCATTTCTGCGCCCTTTTGGTAACCGCCGCGGTTGTGTTTGGTCTGACCGTGTTGCTCGCTGTTCTCAGTTATCGAATCATCGAACAACCGGCGATGAACCTGAAGAAACGCCTGAAATACGGCGCGGTGAGAATGCCGGTGCCAGTGGGGCTGGAGGCTGAATCGGTGCTCCCCACAGGCAAGTAGCTCGTCCCGCGGTTGCGGCATCCCCCTGCTATCCTTGATTTCGTGATCCTGCGTCCCCGCATAAGAGGAATTCTCGTCATGGCCCTGCTTCTGCCCTTCTCTCTTGCGGCCTGCCTCAAGGAAGAGCAGGCCGTGGAGGGCGTGGCCAAGAACGCCGCCAAGGCCGAGCACCAGGCCCAGGCCACGGCTACGGAGCAGGATGCCGAGCGGGCCCAGCTTGAACAGATTCCTCTGCCCACGAAGAGCCTGTACATCGATGTCCACGACCCCGCCGCATGGGCCAATCCATTTCTCTCCGTCGGCGCCGCCACGGTTACGCTGCGCATCCTGCTGCCCGATGCGAACCCCAGCCCGGTGGGGCAGGGAACCATGCTCCGCCCCGAGGCCGCCCGTCGCCAGCAACTCGAGTTGCGCCTCTCGGATCTCGATCAAGCCGTTGTCGCCATTCCTCCCGGTGCGTGGCGCTATGGCCGAGTCATCGCCGTGGCTGAGTCTTCCTCCGCCGCGCCCAAAGACCGGCCAAAGGTCCGCCGCAACGTCGAAGCCGTGATTCGCCAGCTTAACGATCTCGGCGTGGTCGTTGAAGAGTGGCCTGCGCGCTGAGTGCTGCTTCTCCTGCTGCCCAACGCGCTACCATTCCAACGTGAGCACGTCTTCGTTCTCCATCCTCTCGAACCCCGCGCCGCTCGACCATGAGCGCTTCTCCGCTCATCGCGAGCTTGAAGCCCTGCTGAAGAAATCTCTTAGCGGCGAAGTGCGCTTCGACCTTGGCTCACGCGCTCTCTACGCCGCCGACTCCTCCAACTACCGTCAACTCCCCATTGGTGTCATCTTTCCCCGCAACGCCGCCGACGTCGAGGCCGCTCTGGCCGCCTGCCGCGCAATGGGAGCTGCCGTTCTGCCGCGCGGCGCGGGCACCAGCCTCGCCGGTCAATGCGTCAACGTGGCCGTGGTCTTCGACTTTTCTCGTTTCATGAATTCGCTCCAGGAGCTAGACCCCGCGAAGCGGCTTGCCCGCGTCGAGCCGGGCATCGTTCTCGACCGCCTGCGCGACGCTGCTGAAGTACATCACCTCACCTACGCGCCAGACCCCGCCACTCACTCCCGCTGCACGCTCGGTGGCATCATCGGCAACAACAGTTGCGGAGTGCACGGGCTGCTGGGCGGCAAAGCCGTGGACAACGTGGAATCCCTCGACATCGTTCTCTACGACGGCACGCGCTTGACGGTCGGCGCTACGCCGCCAGAGCAGCTTGACGCGCTCGTCCGCAACGGCGGCCGCGTGGGCCAAATCTACTCCGGCCTGGCGCGCATCCGCGACCGCTACGCAGCGCTCGTGCGCGAGAAGTTTCCGCGGATTCCGCGCCGCGTCTCCGGATACAACCTGGACGAACTGCTGCCTGAGAACGGCTTCCATGTGGCCCGCGCGCTGGTCGGCTCCGAAGGCACTTGTGTCAATATCGTCTCCGCCACGCTCAACCTGACCGCCAGCCCGCCCTTTCGCGTGCTCACTGTGCTCGGCTTTGACGATCCATTTCTTGCCGCCGACGCCGTTCCGCTCGCGCTTGAACACAAGCCCATCGGCCTCGAAGGCTTCGATTACCTGCTTGTCGATTTCATGCGTCGCAAGGGCCTTGCACTCAAGGACCTCGACCAGCTCCCGGGCGGCGTCAGCTATTTGCTCGTCGAGATGGGCGCCTGGGCGGCCGAAGAGGCTCAAGCCAAGGCCGAGTCCGTCGCCCGTCGCTCGCAGTCCTGGCCCTCCCCGCCGGTCGCCCACATCTGCACGCCGGAAGAGGCCAAGTCAGTGTGGCACGTGCGCGAATCCTCTCTCGGCGCCATGGTCTTCGTCCCGGGCGAGCCCGATCGCTGGGAAGGCTGGGAAGACGCTGCCGTTCCGCCCGAGCGTCTCGGGAACTACCTGCGCGCAATCACGGCGCTCATGGCGGAATATGGCTTCCGCAGCCCTCTCTATGGCCACTATGGACAGGGTTGCGTCCACACACGCATCAACTTTGACTTTCGCAGCGCCGAGGGCATTCGCATCTTTCGCGAGTTCATCGATCGGGCCGCCGATGTCGTGCTCTCGTTCGGCGGCTCGCTCTCCGGCGAGCACGGCGACGGCCAATCGCGAGCCGCACTGCTGCCCAAAATGTTTGGCCCTGAGCTCATCGAGGCCTTTCGCGAGTTCAAAATGCTCTGGGATCCTGGCAACCGCATGAATCCCGGCAAGCTCTCCGATGCTGTGCGCGTCTACGACCCCACGGAGAACCTGCGCCACCCTGTCGGCGCGCCACCAAACACAGCTCTAGGTGCCCCTGGTCCGGGGTCCCCACGGACAGGTCCACGTCCGTGGGGTGGTGATCCCTCGCATTTGGGGACCAGGGAGACCCATTTCGCATTCGCCAAAGACGACGGCTCCCTGGAGCGCGCCACAGAGCGGTGCGTCGGCGTGGGCTCATGCCGCAAAACGCAGGGAGGCGTAATGTGCCCCAGCTACCGCGCCACCGGCGAAGAGCAGCACTCGACCCGCGGCCGAGCCCACCTGCTTTGGGAGATGCTGGCCGGAGCCTTGCGCGAGGAAGGCTTCCAAAGCCGCTCCGTCTACGAGGCACTTGACCTCTGCCTCAGTTGTAAGGCCTGCAAGTCCGAGTGTCCCGTCCAGGTGGACATGGCCGCATACAAATCCGAGTTCCTGGCCCAGCGCTACAAGGGCCGCCTGCATCCGCTCCGCCACTACATCTTTGGTTTTGCTGATCGCTTGGCTCGCTACGGCGCACTGGCCCCGGCGCTGACAAACGCAATGCTTACCGGCCCGTTCACCAGCTCGCTTATCAAGCGCATCGCCGGCGTGGCCCGCGAACGGCAACTGCCGAGACTGGCCCCGAAGAGCTATCAATTGGCGAGAAATGCCGCAGGGAAGCTGTCGAGAACTGCCGCAAGTCTTGCCCAAAAGGCTGCCCCACCGCGGGTGGTCCTCTGGCCTGACACCTGGAACAACTACTACTATCCCCAATCTCTCGCTGCCGCCGAAACCGTTCTCACCGAGGCTGGCTTCGACGTCGAAACCCCGCATGGACATATCTGTTGCGGCCGCCCGCTCTACGACTTTGGCCTCCTCGGCGCTGCCCGCTCCTATCTCGCGCGCGTGCTCGACCGCATGGCCCCGCAAATCGAGGCCGGCCTGCCCTTCATCTTCCTCGAACCAAGCTGCGCCAGCGTCTTCAAGGACGAGCTGCTGGAACTCTTCCCCAACGATCCCCGCGCGAAGCTCTTGAGCCGGCAGGTATGGCTCCTCGCCGACTGGCTCGCCGCGAAGGCCCCCGGTTTTGTCGCAAATTTCGTTCCGGGGCGCCTCGAAGGCGCGCACATTCTCGTCCATGGCCACTGTCATCACAAAGCTGTTTTCGACGGGCCGGCGAATGAAATTGTGCTCCTGCGCCAGGCCGGAGCCACGGTCGAGGCCATCCAGGCCGGCTGTTGCGGCATGGCTGGTCCCTTCGGCTTCGAGGAGGATAAGTTCGAGGTGTCGAAGGCGATCGCCAACCAGGATCTGCTCCCCGCCGTCCAATCCGCCGGACCAGCTACCATCCTCGTCGCCGACGGCTTCAGTTGCCGCGAGCAGATCGCGCAGTTGTCCCATCGCCAGGCTCTCCACTTCGCTGAAGTCCTGGCCCACACCTGCAGCTGCAGCGGATGAGCCGCGGCGTACACGAACGGAAAAAAGGTGCAAAGCCTCTCCGAAATCGGGTAGTGGTTCAGTTTGAAGGGTACGGGCTTCAGCCCGTACGCAACTTGAGCAAAATGATCGCGGGCTTTAGCCCCCGAGGGAGAGTCTTTCCAAACTGAACCGCTTTCCGAAATCGCCGCAATGGGCTGGTTGCGGTAAACTGGACAGGTTTGGTAGTCTCAGGCATCAATCAAACGCAGTTCTAACGGGAGGTTTGGTTATGGCAGAGGAAAACAAGTCTTACGGTTTGGCCTGGTTTTTGGCCGGATTAGGCGTTGGCGCTCTTGTTGGCATTCTCTACGCTCCAAAAAGCGGCCGTGAAACCCGCGAGGACATTGCCACCGGAGCCCGCGAGGGCGCCGAGTATGTTCGCGCCCGCAGTCGCGAGGCTGCGGAAAACGTGAGCGCAATGGTCGATCGAGGCAAGGAGCAGGTGAGCGCCTTCGTTGATCGCAGCAAGGAACAAGTCGGCGATTACGTCGATCGCGGCAAGGATGTTGTCGACCGCGGACGGGCGCAATGGGAAGAGTTTGTGGAACGGGGCAAGAATCTCGTTGCCGACCAGACCAACCGTGTCACTTCGGCTGTCGATGCTGGCCGTCAGGCGTACAACAAGTCGACCAGTACCGAGCCCGAAACACACGAGTTTTGAGGGCCGGTACGTTCGACCGGATCCAAAACAGGCCTCGGCTTCTTCACCCCTTCCGGGGCTGAACGCGAGGGCGATCGAAATGGGTGCCCGCGCTGGCTCCGGGGGAAATGCCGCTTTCTCCGCTAGGGGAGCGAGCTCCATCGGTTAGTCGCAAAAACCGCAGAGTTTCTGCGCGAGATGACCATCATGTTTAAGCTAGACAATCAGACCCTTCAGCTCGCTTTGATCGCCTTGATCGCGTTGGCCATGTTGATCCAGGCCATCGTCCTTTTGGCCGCCTACGTGGCAATGCGCAAAGCAGCCCGCTCCGCAGACGAGAAGATCGAGGAGCTCCGCTCCTCGATCATGCCGCTAGTGGACAAGACCCGTGAACTCCTTACGCGCCTGGCGCCGAAGATCGAAGCAACCGCCGAGGACATGGCCGCCCTTACCCATTCCCTGCGCTTGCAGACCACCGATGTGCAATACGCGGCCAATGAGATCGTCACGCGTGTGCGCAGCCAGGCCGGCCGTATCGATGCCATGCTAACCAATGTTCTCGACGCGATCGAGCGCGCAGGCGACTTCATGGCCGACGCCGTCTCCAAGCCCATGCGCCAACTCTCGGCGATACTGGCCTCAGCCAAGGCGGCCCTCGAATCGCTGCGCAATTACGTGCCTCCGCCTCGCTCGAACGCGAACCGGATGTCCGGCGACAACGACATGTTTGTTTAGGGCAGTTCGCTCACGCGGTTGAAGGTTCCGCGACCATGGCCGAACCAGGGTGAAAGCGGAGTGAGGAATGCGCGTACTGGATCCTGCCCAGATCGCGGCCAACGACATCTACAGGCTCATGATCGGCATGATTGTGCCGCGGCCGATCGCCTTCGTGTCCAGCGTGGATGCGGCGGGCGTGAGAAATCTTGCGCCCTTCAGCTACTTCACTGCATGCAGTTCCCATCCGCCTGTCGTGTGTTTTTGCACATCGGTCCGCTCCGGCCCGCGGCCTTACAAGGACACCTTGGAAAACGTCAGGACCACGGGCGAGTTTGTCGTCAACATCGTCTCTGAGGAGTTCGTGGAGCAGATGAACGCCTGTTCTGCCGACGTGCCGCCCGATGTCGACGAATTTGAGCTCTCCGGCCTCACGCCTCTGGCTAGCGATCTCGTCAAGCCGCCTCGCGTGGCCGAAAGCAAGGTGCAAATGGAGTGCCGATTGCACCAGATTGTGCTGGTAAGCGACCAGCCCGGCGGCGGCATCCTTGTGCTCGGCGAGGTTCTCCGCTTTCACGTGCTCGAGTCGCTGCTCGACGGCTATAAGATCGACCCTGACAAGCTGAATGCGATCGGCCGCATGGGCGGGCCAACCTACGTCCGCACCCACGACCGCTTCGACATGGCGCGGCCGAAACTCGCATCATAGTTCGGAAACCTGTCCAGATTTAGGGGTGCGCTCAGAGAATTTCTTCAAGGCTAGGGGACTTTATTAGTTTGGAAATTTGCAACCTTCGGTCGCCCCGGATACCGCTTCCCGCGCTCACTTGCCTGATTCTTGGGCCGAAGTATTGCTCCACGATTTTGCTCTCGGGATACTCCTTTGGCAACACCCAATACGGGCCCAACCGGCCAACGAGACCACAAATCCAGTCGGCGGCTTGGACAGTCTGATATCGGTGACTCTCCACCTGGAAGGGCGGCTCAATTAATCTTCTCCTTGGATTGTCTTTGCTAAACATCTCGCGACTCGCTTCGGTCAGGATCGCCTGACGCTCTTGGTGCTCGTCCATGACGATCAGAAAGTTATGTTTCGCGGCATCGTATTCGCAAATCTGATTGAGCCTCTTCATCATCTCTTTGAGAACTGCCAGGTACAGGCGCAGCGGTTTGTGATCCTGCACGCTCGCTTGTTTGTGGAGCCCAACATAGATTACTTTTCCACCACAGCTGGAAATTCGATTCAGGAAGCGGTTTGTAAAGACCCTGAGCTCTCTGTACTTGGTGATGTTCTTAATCGTGTAAAGGGAGGAACCCTTCTTTTCCCATGTCGCTGGATGTTCTCCGGCTTTGTTGATTTCGAATTCCAAAAGCTCGCATTTCCGCTTGTAAAACCAAGTTGCGAAAGCTCGCACCTGATCGACTGGGAGCATTAGCCCGGCTAATCCAAATATCGGACTTTCGCTAAATTTCTCGCTGGCTCGGCCAAGGTAGGGTCCAATATGCCCGAACTCATCCAAGTAGACGAGGAACATAATGGCCATTAAAACACGAAAGCCCACGTGTAAACGTGGGCCTCGGAATGGAAGCGAGAAAGAGGTTCACCCCAATCCCGCTATCCTATTACATGTTGTGTCAGATTGCCTTTGCTGTCAAGCTCCACCGTTGGCTCTATATCAATTCCTGCTAGCAGGAATTGATATAGAGCCAACGGCTAAAACCTCTCTTAACTGTATTATAACCAGACACTTGAATCATGTCAAGATCTTTATTTTGCCCGCCGATTCCACCACCTCAAAAAATCCATCCCCCGCCCACGACTTCGTCGCCGTCGTAAAAGACTGCGGCCTGACCCGGCGTCACCGCGCGCTGCGGCTTGTCGAACGTCGTCAAGGCCTCATCGGCGCCCGCCGGCTCCAGCGTGGCCCACGCCGGCTCGTGCCGGTGCCGGATCTTGGCGCGCACACGCATCGGAGCGGTCAACTCCGCGATGCTGATCCAGTTCAGATCACGCGCGCGCAACGTGCGTCGGGCCAGCTCCGCATCCGCGCCCACCGTCACGCGATGGCTCGCGGGGTCGATGTTGATCACGTAGTGCGGTGCTGGCCCCGCCACGCCCAATCCCTTGCGCTGGCCCACGGTGAAGTTGAAGATTCCCTCGTGGCGGCCGACCACCTCGCCGCTCGAAGCCACCATCTCGCCCGTGGTCTCAGGCATCGCCTCGCCCTGCTCTTCGAGATACGCGGTGATGAACTGCTTGTAGTCGCCGCCCGGAACAAAGCAGATCTCCTGCGAATCCGGCTTTTCAGCTAGACGCAGCCCATGCTGCCGCGCCGTCTCGCGCACCTCCGGCTTGGTCATATATCCGAGCGGAAAAAGCGTGTGCGCGAGCTGCTCCTGCGTGAGTCCGAAGAGAAAATACGTCTGGTCCTTGGCCAAATCCGCAGGCCGCTTCAAAATCCACCGCCCGCGCTTTTCGTCGTACTCGTTCACCGCGTAGTGTCCTGTGGCGATCCGCTCGGCCCCGATACTCCGCGCCGTCTTCAGCAGTTGGTCGAACTTGATGTGGTTGTTGCAGAGAGAGCAGGGAATCGGCGTACGCCCGGCGAGATACTCCTCGACAAACGGCCGCACGACGTCGTGCTCGAAGCGCTCTTCCTGGTTTACCACGTAATAGGGAATCCCCAGGTGCTCGGCCACGTGCCGCGCATCGTATACATCGTCCAGCGAGCAGCAGCGGCCCGCCTTCGGCGTATCGGGAATCCCGTGCTTGCCGGCGAGCCGCGTCTGATCCCAAAGCTGCAGCGTGAGCCCGACCACTGCATTGCGCGAATCGGCGGAGCCGTCGCACGAATGCGCGAGGATCGCCGCCGCCGTCGAGGAGTCCACCCCTCCGGACATGGCCACCGCAATGGTTGTGCGCTCACTCATTCATTCGCCATTTTCCAAGCGGAGCTAGCGGTGCTGGAGACCCTGGCGGAGCTTGATTTGAGTCTTCAGCGGCGTGTCCAAATAACCTTGCCCGCCAACTTGCCAACTCGCCATGCCGCGAAGCGGCGCGAACCCGCCGAAACATCGATAAACCGTCGCTCGTATCCTCGGTCATCCAATCCGGCGGCCCACTAACCCCGCTAGCTCCACCAACTCCGCTAGCTCTGCCAACTCCGCTGCTTCACCCTCGCGTTCCAGCAACCTCCGGCGCCAGCGCCCGCAAATGCTCCACGGCCTCCGGAACCACGCGCAACACGTGGTCCACATCCTCATCGGTCGCCGTCTTCAACAGGCTGAAGCGCAGGCTCGCCCGCGCCGCGTTCTTATCCAGTCCCATCGCCATCAGCACGTGGCTCGGCTCGGTCGATCCTGAGTGGCACGCCGATCCTCCGCTCACCGCAACGCCCTTCAGGTCCAGTGCGATCACCAGCGCCTCGCCCTCCACTTGCTCAAAGTGAATATTCGTCGTGTTTGCCGCGCGCGGAGCGCCTGCGCCATTCACGCCCGTGCCCGGAATCTTCAGAATCCCCGCTTCCAGCCGGTGGCGCAGCCGAGTGACTCGCTCGATCGTCCCGTCCTCCAGGCTCTCCATCGCCAGTTCTGTGGCCTTGCCGAGGCCGACAATGCCGGGCACGTTTTCAGTGCCCGCACGCTGCCTGCGCTCGTGGCTCCCGCCCACTATCAGCGGCTCCAGTGGTGTTCCGCGGCGCACATACATTGCACCCACGCCCTTCGGACCGTGCATCTTGTGCGCGCTGATTGAGCACAGATGGCACCCGAACCGCCGCACGTCGAATGCAACCTTGCCCGCGCCCTGCACAGCGTCAATATGGAAATAAGCCCCGGCCTCCGCGGCAATCTTGCCGATCTCCTCTACCGGTTGCAGCACGCCCGTCTCGTTATTTGCCAGCATCACACTGACCAGGGTCCTGCGGGAATCGCCCAGCCGCGCAGTAGGCGGCACTGCCCGCCGAATCTCCGCGGGATCGATCAACCCGCTCGCCCGCGGCGAAACTAGCGTCACATCTACGCCGCGGTCCGCCACACGATCGGCAGCGCGCAACACTGCCGAGTGCTCAATTGACGTCGTGATGAAATGATCTCCCGCGTGCAGCAGCCCGAAGATCGCCGTGTTGTCTCCTTCCGTGCCGCCGGAGTTGAACACAACCTCCGCCTCGCGGCAGTGGAACAACCGCGCCAGTGTCTCACGCGCCCGGTTCACGGCCTTCCTTGCCTGCTGTCCCTGCAAGTGGATCGACGATGCATTTCCGAACTCTTCCATCCAATACGGACGCATCGCCTCCATCACCTCGGGCAGCAGAGGCGTCGTGGCATTCGCATCGCAATATACCCGGCGCATCGGGGAAGCACTCCTACTCCAAATTGTACGGGGAATCACGTTATGGCGCGAATTGGCCAGACGTCGCCCGGCTTGCTGTTTCGCGGAGTTGAGAGCGGTTCCACCAAGGTATGCTGCGAACCCGCCAACTTGCCAACTCGCCAACGTGCGCGTGAGCGCACGCTAACCTGCCGTCTTTGTCAAAAACCTGCACCCCGACCCGCGTAGAGGATCCCTATATGGGCTTTACAATGCGATCAGTGGGCTTTTTCTTCCCTCAAAGTATGAAAGCATGACAGAAACTCCGACCCAACCAATTCTGAGCGCCAATCCATCGACGAAGCCACGCATCCTCATCGTCGGCAACGCCGGCCAGCTTGGCCGCGAACTCGAGCGCCTCTTTGCCGGCGTCGGTCCCATGGTCGCCGTGGATCGCGAATCTGTCGACCTTGCCGATCCCGATCAGACGCGCGACCTTGTCCGCCGCGCCGCACCCGATGTGATTCTCAACGCCGCCGCCTACACTGCCGTCGATCGCGCCGAGTCGCAGCTCGCTCCCGCTCACGCCATCAATGCCCTGGCGCCTCGCGTCCTTGCTGAAGAAGCCGTCGAGCGCAACGCACTCCTCGTCCACTACTCCACAGACTACGTCTTCGACGGCAGCAAGGCCGGTCCATGGACCGAAACCGACGCGCCTCATCCGCTCAGCGTCTACGGCGCAAGCAAGCTGGCCGGCGAGCAGGCCGTCCAGAACTCCCGAGCCAAACACCTCATCTTTCGCACCAGTTGGGTCTGCGGCCCGCACGGCAACAACTTCCTGCTCACCATGCTCCGTCTGGCACGCGAGCGCGACCGGCTTTCCATTGTCGACGACCAGATCGGCGCACCCACCACGTCCATCGAGCTCGCCCGCGCCACTCACGCCATCGTCACCGGCGTTCTGGCCGGCCGCTTCGGCCCGCCGCAGGATTGGTCCGGCCTCTACCACATGACCTGCGCCGGCTCCGTCTCCTGGTACGGCTTTGCTCAGGCCATTTTTGCCCGCGCATCCACGCTGCTCGGAGTCAAATCGCCCCAACTCACTCCCATCGCCACCAAGGACTACCCCACGCCTGCCGCGCGCCCCCGCAACTCGGTCCTCTCCAACGCCAAACTCCACACACGCTTCGGCGTCCAGCTCGCCTCCTGGCAATCCGCGCTCGAGGATGTGCTCCAGTCCCTGCGAACTGGGTCCAAAGCGGACGGCTAAAGGCGAGAAGCTAGAAGCTAGAAGCTGCTCTGTGACCTCCGTCCTATTTCCAGCCCTCGGCGAACATTTATGATGATCAGTTTCCTGAAAACTGAGGTGCCTTCATGCCGTCCAAAACTTCCCGCCGCAGTTTCCTTTCCGCCAGCATCTCCGCAGGCCTGCTTGCTCCGCTAGCCGGCGCGAGTCCCGCCATCGGCGCACTGAGCCCCACGGAAGACGCCGCCCCCACAGGCTCCGCCGTCAAGCTCAGCTACAAGACCCTCGGCCGCACAGGGCTCAAAGTCACCACCGTCGGCTTTGGCTGCATGATCACGTCAGACCCCAGCGTCATCGAGCGCGCCGCCGACCTCGGCATCAACTACTTCGACACCGCGCGCAGCTACCAGCACGGCAACAACGAGCGCATGGTGGGCGCAGCTCTCGGCGCCAGGCGCAAACAAGTCGTGCTTTCAACCAAGACCCACGCGCCCGACAAGGCAGGCATGATGCAGCATCTCGATGAGAGCCTGAAAGAGCTCAATACCGACTACATCGACATCTGGTATCTCCACGGCCGCAGCGGGCCGGCCGAAATTCCTGACGAACACATCGAGGCCCAGCAGCTCGCCAAGCAGCAGGGTAAGGTCCGCTTCATCGGCGTCAGCACTCACGGCGGCCAGCCGCAGCTCATCCCATGGATGATCCAGAAGCGTGTCTTCGATGTCGTCCTCCCTGCCTACAACTTTTCCATGGACGCGGCAATGAACGAGGCGATCGACGCCGCAGCCAAAGCCGGCCTCGGTGTGGTCGCCATGAAGGTGATGGCCGGTGGATTCCGCAGCCACAGGCCCGGCGATCCTCTCGCCGATAAGCTCGCGCAGCCCGGCGCGCTGCTCGCCGCGCTCAAGTGGGTCGTGAAGAACCCCAATGTCGCGACAACCATCCCCAGCATGACCGGCATGGACCAGCTCGACGAGAACCTGAAAGCGATGGACCACACCTATTCGCCAGCCGACGCCCAAATCCTCGCCGCGCACCTCGAGCAGATTCGCCCGCTCTATTGCCGCATGTGCGGCCAGTGCGATGGCGCTTGCAGCCACGGCCTTCCGGTCGCGGATGCTCTCCGCTGCCTTACCTACGCGGACGGTTACGGCCAGTTCGCACTCGGTCGCGAGCGCTATCTTGAGCTCGCCTCCGCGCACACTGCTCGCTGCGCCGATTGCGCCTCCTGCACCGTCCACTGCCCGCACGGCGTCCACGTCGCCCGGCGAATGGCCCGCGCCCAGGAGCTCTTTGCATGAAGCGCGCCGCGCTATGGCTCACGGTCCTTTTCGCCGCCGGCACTGCCGCCGCGCAGGGCTTTCTCGACTGCCATTTTGCGCCGGGCTGGGAGCAATCCGGCGCGAAACGTCAATATGATGCCGGCAATCTCTTTGACTTGAAGGACGGCAGCGCCGAGGGCTACCTGATCTTCGGTTTTATCCGCATGAGCACCATCGACTGCAAGTCAGGCGCCAACACGCTCACAATCGATGTCTCGGAAATGACCGGCGTCGACGCCGCCTACGGCATCTTCGCCGCCAATCTGGATCCAACCCAACCCACGACGGAGATCGGCATGGGCGGCCAGGTGCAGGCGCAGAGCACGATCTTCGCCAAGGGCAAATACTATGTCGAGATCGTTGAGGTCGCGGCCGATTCGTCGACCGACGACTCCCTGATGCTCCGCGCCCTCGCCTCCGCCGTGGAGATGCGGCTCGAGGGCAGTGTCACGCCGCCCGCACAACTGCATTGGTTTCCACCCGGCAATGTCGCGCCCGTCCGAATGGTTCCCGAGAGCGTCCTCGGCCTGCGCGAACTCAGTCGCGGATATGTGACCAACTACGCCAAAGGCCAGGCATTCATTGTCCTCGAAGACACGCCGGACGACGCGGCCCTCGTACTCAAAGCACTCCGCGCTCATTTTCCAGGCGCCATCCAGGCGCAGGTGGGCGACGAAGCCTTTCAGGCCAATGCACAATATCTCGACGGCCTTTGCATCTTCCGCAAAGGACGCGTGCTGGCCGGCTACGCCAACCTGCCCAATCCGCAGCAAGCCGCGGCGCAAGCAGCGGCACTCGCCGCCCGCATCCCGTGAGTTGTCCAAACCCGCTTATTTCACGATTCCCTGCGAATACATCTCAAGCAGCATCCGTGCCGCTCGAAATGAAGTCGTTCGCCCCTCGGCAACATCACGCTCCAGCGCTTCCATGCTGTGGCGCACCGCCGGATGCGTGGCGAATCGCTGTTCGAGCGCCTGCTCAATCATCTCGTGCATCCAGTGCTTCTGTTGCGCGCGGCGCACGCGCCCAAACCATCCGTTCGCTTGAGCCAGCGCGAAATATTCCAGCACGCACTCCCACAGCTCGCGAATGCCCGCGCCTGTCAGCGCCGAGCAGGTGATTGCCCGCGGCGTCCATCCTGACTCCGGTGCCGGGAAAAAGTGCAGCGCGTTTTGCGCTTCGGCACGGGCGCGTTTCGCGGCAGCCGCATTCGCGCCATCGGCCTTGTTCACCGCCACCAGGTCCGCGAGTTCCATCACGCCGCGCTTGATGCCTTGCAGCTCATCGCCCGCGCCGGCCAGCGTGATCAGCAGAAAGAAGTCCACCATCTCGTGCACTGCCGTTTCCGACTGACCCACGCCGATCGTTTCCACCAGAATGTTCCGGTATCCCGCCGCCTCGCACAAGAGCATCGCTTCGCGCGTCCGCTGCGCCACGCCGCCGGCAATTCCGCGCGAAGGCGACGGCCGGATAAACGCCATCTCGCTCGCCGCCAGAGTCGGCATGCGCGTCTTGTCGCCCAGGATGCTGCCGCCGGAGATCTGGCTGCTGGGGTCGATTGCCAGCACCGCAACCTTCTGTTTCTGCTCCGCGATCAGATACCCGCCCAGCGCCTCAATCAAAGTGCTCTTGCCCGCGCCAGGCACTCCTGTAATTCCCACGCGGATCGAGTTGCCGCTGTGCGGCAGGCAATCTTCAACAATCTGCTCGGCCAGCTCGCGGTCGGCCTCGCGCGCACTCTCGATCAGCGTGACGGCGCGCGCCAGCACCGTGCGGTCGCCGCGCAAGATGCCGCCAAGATATTCCTCGCGCGAGAGCGGCCTGCGCCGCTTCGCCACCTGTGGCGCCTCTGGTTTTCCGCAACCCGCAAGTTCCCGCAGCGCGCTCTTCATCGCTTTCACCTTAGCCGATCACGGCGGCGCTCAACAGCACCAGAATCTTCTGCGCGGCCACCGGAATCACCGTTCCCGGCCCGTAAATCCCCGCCACGCCGGCGTCGTACAGGAACTTGTAATCCTGCGGCGGAATCACGCCGCCCACCACCACCAGAATGTCGTCGCTTCCCAGCGCGCGCAACTCTTGAATCAGTTGCGGCACCAGCGTCTTGTGTCCCGCGGCCAGGCTCGACACGCCCACCACGTGCACGTCGCTATCCAAGGCAAACCGCGCCACCTCGCGCGGCGTCTGGAAGAGCGGCCCGATATCCACGTCGAATCCAATATCCGCAAACGCTGTCGCAATCACCTTGGCGCCGCGGTCATGGCCATCCTGGCCCATCTTCGCCACCAGAATCCGCGGCCGCCGCCCCTCCTCGCGCTCAAACTCCTCCACCATCTGCCGCGCCTTCCGGAATTCTTTTCCACCCGCGCTCTCCGCGGAGTACACGCCGGCGATGGTGCGCGTCACCGCCTCGTACCGGCCCCACACCTTTTCCAGCGCCAGCGAGATTTCCCCCAGCGTCGCGCGTTTCCGCGCCGCATCCACGGCTCGTTCCAGCAGATTTCCATCGCCCGTTGCCGCGCAATCCGCCAGCCGTTCCAGCGCCTCGCGCACAGCGTTCGCATCGCGCTCGCGTTTCAAGTGCTCCAGCCGCTTCACCTGCGCGTGGCGCACCGCGTCGTTGTCGATGTCGAGTACGGGAATCTCCGGCTCCTCGGGTGCGGGGTATGCGTTCACGCCCACGATCACGTCGCGCCCCGAATCGATGCCCGCCTGCCTCCGCGCCGCCGCCTCTTCAATCCGCATCTTGGGCAGCCCGGTCTCAATCGCCTTGGCCATGCCTCCGAGATTCTCGATCTCCTGAATCAGTTCCCAGGCGGCGTGCATCAGTTCGTGCGTGAGCCGCTCCACGTAGTACGATCCCGCCCACGGGTCCACCACGTGCGTGATGCCGGTCTCCTGCTGCAAGTAAATCTGCGTGTTGCGCGCGATCCGCGCCGAAAAATCCGTGGGCAGCGCCAGAGCCTCGTCCAGCGCATTCGTGTGCAGAGATTGCGTGCCTCCAAAGGCCGCAGCCAGCGCCTCCACGCAGGTTCGCACCACGTTGTCGTAGGGGTCCTGCGCCGTCAGGCTCCATCCCGAGGTCTGCGAGTGCGCGCGCAGCGCCAGCGAGCGGGGATTCTTCGCGCCGAAGCTCTTCACCAGCTTCGCCCACAACATGCGCGCGGCCCGCATCTTGGCAATCTCCATGAAATGGTTCATGCCCACGCCCCAGAAGAACGAAATCCGCGGCGCAAACTCATCCACATCGAGCCCGGCGTTTACTCCCGTGCGCAAATACTCCAGCCCGTCGGCCAGTGTGTACGCCAACTCCAGATCCGCCGTCGCGCCTGCCTCCTGCATGTGATAGCCACTCACGCTGATGCAGTTGAACTTGGGCATCTTCGCCGCGCAGTAGCGGAAGATGTCGCCGATGATCCGCATCGATCCCCCGGGCGGATAGATGTAGGTATTGCGGACCATGAACTCCTTCAGGATGTCGTTCTGGATGGTCCCGCTTAACGCCTCCGGCGTCACGCCCTGCTCTTCAGCGGCGACAATATAGAACGCCATGATCGGCAGCACCGCGCCATTCATGGTCATCGACACCGATATCTGTTCCAGCGGAATGCGATGGAACAGAATCTTCATGTCGAGGACCGAATCGATCGCCACGCCTGCCTTGCCTACGTCGCCGGTCACGCGTTCGTGATCCGAGTCGTAGCCGCGGTGCGTCGGCAGATCGAAGGCCACGGAAAGTCCGCGCTGCCCCGCCGCCAGGTTGCGGCGATAAAACGCATTGGACTCCTCCGCCGTCGAAAACCCGGCATACTGCCGGATCGTCCACGGCCGCGTCGCGTACATCGTTGTGTACGGTCCGCGCAGATAAGGCGGAATGCCCGCTGCGTACTCAAGGTGCTCGAGCCCTGCCAGATCCTCACGCGTATAGAAACTCTTCAGCGCCACGTGCTCGGGCGATTTCCACTCCTCGGCCTCATGCGCCGCCGATTCTTTGGCCGTGGGCCTCCAATCGATCTTTGTAAAATCCGGATGCATCGTTAGCCCTTGATCCCCAACCGTTCCTGCCACTTCGTCAACACTTCCACCGGATTGCTGCGCATGTTTACAAAGTCCGCAATTCCTGTTGCCTTCAGTTGCTCCGCGGCCTCGGGATTTCCAGCCACAATCACCGGCGTCGTGCGGCCCAGCGCCTGTAGCCTTGGCATCAGCTCTGCGGCCAGCGCCCCATACTCTTGATCGGCGCTGCAAAGCACGATCAGGTCGCCCTCTGCCGCGGCAATCTCTGCGGCGTTTCGGAACCGCTTTCGAGCAGCCTCGAATCCAGCGCAGGCAAAAAAGTTCGCAGCGAAGTTCGCTCGGGCCGCGCGCATCTTCGCATCGCCAATCTCGGCAATCAACACGCGTGGCGTCTTGCCACCCGAAGCCGCGTGCCGCTCCGTGCGCAGGCGCAGTTCCTCATACATCCGCGCGCCGCGAAGGCCGGCGTTCATCCGTTCGCCGTCGATGCGATCCAACGCCCGCTCGGCAGGATTGGCATATTGATTCGTTCCAACCAGCACGCGCCGGCGCGACGCAACAGCCCTCTCTCGCGCTGCCAGCGACCGCTCCAGCGCCTGCGCGATCGCTCCCTCAGCCTGTGCCTTGCGGTAGCCGCCGCGCGCCTCGATCTCTTGCATGCGCTTCCAGCCCTCGCTGGCCAGAAGATCGGTCATCGCCTCCACGTAGTACGATCCGCCGCTCGCATCGGCAACGCGGCCCAGCCACGCCTCGTGCTTGAGCAGCAGTTGCGTGTTCCGCGCCAGCCTCCGGCTCGCCTCATCCGGTTGCTTGTAGCACGCGTCGAACGACGCAACCGTCACAGAATCCGCTCCGCCCAGCGCCGCGGACATTGCCTCGGTCGTCCCGCGCAGAATGTTGACATGCGGATCGTAGACAGTCGTGTTCCACCGCGAGGTGTACGCAGCGATGCGCGCTCGCGCCGCTTCTGAAGTCGCGCCGAAGCTCTCGACCGCGCGCGCCCAGATCATGCGAAACGCGCGCAGCTTGGCGATTTGAAAAAAGTAATTCGAGCCGATAGCAAAGCGGAACTCAAGCGCTGCCGCCGCGCGATTCGCCTCGACTCCGCGCTCCAGCATGGCGGTCAAAAAGTCTACCCCGGCAGCAAGCGTGAATCCAATCTCTTCGACGGCCGTCGCCCCCGCCTCCTCAAACGCCTCGCCATGAATCGTGAACGGCACAAACCCTGCCGGGGCGGCGCTAACAATCTCCGCCGCGAACTCCAGGCTCGCCAAAGCATCACATCCGGTTGAAATTCCTGCGGCGTTTGGCCGTTTGTTCAGCCATTCCATCAGCAGGCGAATCAATCTCTCGTCGGCGCGCTCGAAATGTACCGGGATTTCGTCGAGATTCTGGAGCAGCACGCCCAACCCATCAGCGCGCTCAACCAAAAGGCTGCTGAATGCAATTCCCTCAGCTCCAGCCGCAACTGCGTCACGCGCAGCGCGATTCGCGGCTTCGAGGTCTGCCGCATCGACCTCCTCGCGAATCCGCCAATCGCCCGACGCGCGCGCGCCGCGCCGATACGGGAATTCCCCGGGCGCCGCATCCATGCACGCCAGACCCTTCAAATCCTCAGCGCGTTCGTAGGGCCTTACCGCCAGCCCCTCCCCCGCGCGCCAAATCAGTTTTTCCTCGTAACTGGCGCCCTTTAGATCGCGCGCAATCGCCGCTTCCCACTCCGCGCTGCTGACCGGTGGAAACTCCTCAAGCAAATGCTCCGTCGCCATCTTCACTCACTTGCTTTCAGGGTCTTCCACCATCTCGATGAGAAACCCGAATGCGCCATCGGTCCGCGACTTGGGGTGCACAAAGAACACCGTCGTTCCCCGTGAGCCTTTGCGCGGACCCTCGTCGATCAGCCGGAATCCGTCGGCCTGCATCGCATCGAACGCCCGCTGCGCGCTCTCCACGCGAAAGGCTACATGCGCCAGCCCGCCGCGTCCGCCGTTCTTGTCTATCAGCTTTTGCACCGGCGAGTCCGGCGAAAGCGGCTCCAGCAATTGGATCAGATTCGGCCCGTCACCAATCTGCAGAAGCGCCTCGCGCACCTGATCCGTTCCGCGCACTTCCTCGCGATGAATCTCCCTGAAGCCCAGCCTCTCGAAAGCTCTCACCTGGCCTTCAAGTTCGCCCTGCCGAACCGCAATGGCCACGTGATCGACGAACTTGATCCCGGGAACTTTCTTCAACTCTTCCTGCACGACGCTCCCCTCGACCCTTCGATTCGCCTATTGCGGAAACCCGCCGCGCACATCCTTACTCGAACTCGAGCAACACCTGGTTCAGCTTCGCCGAATCGCCCTGCGCCACATGGACGTTCTTCACAGTTCCCGCCCGCGGCGCCGTCACATTCGTCTCCATCTTCATCGCTTCCAGCACCAGGACCAGCTCGCCGGCTTCCACGGCTTGTCCCGGCTTCACGTTCACCTTGATCACCAACCCCATCACCGGGCTGCGGCACACCACCCCTTCGCTGTCCCATGTGGCGGAATGACTCTGACCATACGAGCTGGCCGCGTGCGCCGCGTGCTGCGCAGGGTAGCTCGACGCCGGTGCGCTCTCGTCGTCTTCCAGAACTTCTACATCAACCTCGTATGCCTTTCCGTCAATCGTGATCTGAAGCTTCAACGTGCCGTTTCCTTTCCTTCAAAACATGTCGCCGCGCTCATCCTCTTGAACGCAGATTATGCGATGTCTGCACAGACACTCGCCCCTGCTGCGCCCATGCGCCCGCGCTGCCCTGCTCCGCCGGCAGCAACTGCGCCGAGCGAATGCGCGCCTTCTTGCCCAGGTATGCGGTCGCCGCCGCCGTCAGCGCCGCGACAATCGCCGGCTTCGGCGATTCGCCCTTCTGCCCGGCTTCATTTCCCGCCGCAGTAGAGGTTGCTGCGCTCTTGTCCTGAGGCGCGCGCGCGCCCTGCAGCTCGCCGCGCTTCGCCTCTCGCGCCTGCAGCGCTTTCACTGTAGCGGTGAGCTCCCTCAGTTTCCGCTCGGTCTCCCGCTGCCGCTTATCACCCGCCTGCCGCGTGGCGCGCGCGAACCCGGCAACGATCGCCAGGCCGCCCGCTCCCATCAGCACCGCCACCGCCAAATCTCTCCAACGCAGCTTCACGCGCTGTCTCCTTCCGTGGGCCCCGGCGAAGGGCGGCTCGGAGAGCCGGGGCCGCCGGGGTGCCATTTCACAGCGGAATCAATCCATGTTTCTTTTGTGGCCGCAGCTCGCGCTTGCCGTGCAGCGACTCCAGCGCCCGCGCCACAACTCTCCGCGTCTCCGCCGGTTCGATAATGTCGTCCACCAACCTTCGTCCCGCTGCCATATAAGGGTTCGAGAAGGTCTCGCGGTACTCGTCCACGAGTTCCTTGCGTCGGGCTGCCTGGTCCTCTGCCGCATCGATCTCTTTTCGGAATACGATCTCCGCCGCGCCCTCGGCGCCCATCACCGCAATCTCCGCCGTCGGCCACGCCACCACGCGGTCCGCGCCCAGTCCCCTCGAACACATGGCGATGTACGCGCCGCCATACGCCTTGCGCAGAACCACGGTGATTTTGGGCACCGTGGCTGCCGAGTAGGCAAACAGCAGTTTGGCCCCGTGGCGGATGATTCCCCCGCGCTCCTGCTCCACGCCCGGCAAGAAGCCCGGCACGTCCACCAACGTCAGCAACGGAATGTTGAACGCGTTGCAGAAGCGCACGAACCGCGCCGACTTGTCCGAAGCGTCGATGTCCAGCGCGCCCGCCAACACGCACGGCTGGTTAGCTACAATCCCCACCGGCCGCCCCTGCAGCCGCCCGAACCCGATCACGATGTTCGCGGCAAAGCCAGGCTGAATCTCGAGGAAATCCTCGTTGTCCACCACGCGCACGATGACGTCCCGCACGTCGTAGGCTACCTTTGGGTCCGCAGGAACGATCTCGTTCATCGAGGGATCGGCCCGCAATCGCCCTGAGAAAGCCAGCCGCGGCGGATCCTCAACATTATTCGGTGGCAAAAAACTCAGCAGCCGTTTGCACAGCTCGATCGCCTCGTCGTCGTCGCGCGCGATCAGGTGCACCACGCCCGAGTAGTGCATCTGCGACTGCGCTCCGCCCAACTCCTCGGCGCTTACATCTTCTCCCGTCACCTGCTTGATGACCTGGGGCCCGGTGATGAACATCCGCGCATGCTCGGTTTGAATCACAAAGTCCGTCAGCGCCGGGCTGTATGCTGCGCCGCCCGCACACGGCCCGCAAATCAGTGAAATCTGCGGCACCGTCCCGGAAAGCATCACGTTGTGGTAGAAGACGCGCGCATACCCGGCCAGGCTGTCAATCCCCTCCTGCACCCGCGCCCCGCCCGAGTCGTTGATAAAGATGAACGGGCTGCCCGTTTTCAGGCTCATGGCCATCATGTCGGCTACTTTGTTGCAGTGCGTCTCGCCCGCCGCTCCGCCCGCCACCGTAAAATCCTGGCTCGCCAGGTGCACCAGCCGCCCGTCGACGGTCGCGCATCCCGTCACTACGCCGTCAGCGGCCAGCTCCTTGTCGGCCATACCGAAGTGCGTCGCCCGGTGCCGGGAAAACAGCCCGATCTCCTCGAAGCTGCCCTTGTCCACCAGCCGGTCCACGCGTTCCCGCGCGGCCAGTTTGCCCGAGGCATGCTGCCGCCCGATGCGCTCCTTGCCGCCGCCAAGCTCCAACTCCGCGCGTTTCGCCGCCAACTCCGCAAGCTTGTCGCCGATCGTCTTGCTCTTCGTGATTTCTTCCTGCGTTAACATGTCCACATCCTGGGGAACTCTGCGAAGGACCCGATTTCCGCGCGAGCAAGGCGCAGATCGCCTTCCCGCACCGTCGTCATTCTATGCCCCATTCTACGGCTCTCGATGTGACCAGGTTCACTCTTCACGAATGGGGGAACAAGGCAAGTTAAGTGTTCTCTATGGAAGGAGTTACCGGCTGTGCAGCGGATGTCTTGGGCCGCCGGCAGGGGGGACGCTCCGCAGCTGCGGTTTTCAACCCAACCCAGCCCCCGATTCCTGTAGAATCTAGTCAGATAGTCAGATCGAGTGGGGAGCCAACTGCAATGCGCACAACTTTGAAGCGGCGCGCCGGACATACCGGAAAATCTATTCCCGTAACTGCGGCCATGGAGCGGTGGAAGCTCGAAGACGCCAAGGCGCGCCTCAGCGAAGTTGTGCGCCGCGCGGGAACTGCTGGACCGCAATGGGTGACAGTTCGCGGCAAGGAGGCTGCGGTCATTCTTGCTCCCGAGCAATTCAGGCAACTTCTGCCAAAGCCGAAGGGGCAGCTTTCCCTCGTTCGGTTTCTTCAAGGTCTCGATTTATCCAAGATTGACGTGCAGCGCGAACAGGACAGCGGAAGGGAAGTCGCTCTGTGAACGGATGGCTGCTGGATACGAACGTAATCTCCGAAGTGAGCGGCGCCAAACCCGATTCCAAAGTCGTGAAGTGGATTGGCTCTCAGCCGGAAAACAAGCTATTCCTGAGCATTCTCGCAATCGCCGAATACTACAAAGGAATTCAGAACCTGGCTCCCGGCGACAAACTTCGGCCTCGTTTGCAACGCGCCGTTATCGCACTGGAAGCTCGATTTTCAGGCCGGATCCTTTCCATTTCCGATGAGATCGTGCTTCACTGGGGAGCGATCAGCGGCGAGGTCAAACGTGTGACCGGGCACTCCCCTTCGGTCGTTGATACTCTGATGGCGGCCACGGCGATTCAGCATAACCTATATCTCGCAACCCGCAATGTTGCTCATGTAGCTCACAGTGGAGCCGCTGTCTTCAACCCGTGGCTGGACGATCCGGCGCAGTTTCCTCTCTGAGCCGGCCGCCTACGAAAACCGCGTCCGTCTCCACAGCAGCGTTCCGCACAAGCCCAGCGGAATGATGGTGCCGACAATCAGCACCAGCATCCAGGGAATGTTCACGTAAATGTGCTGCGCGCGCGTGCCAAGCGCCAGCCACAGGAAGATGCCGCTGGCCGCGCAGATGATGAGCACTTCCCACCAGCGGCGCGGGTGCTTGCGATCGGCCAGCGGATCGTCCCCGGCCACCACGGCAGTCACGTTCTCCGTGTCCAGCCCATAGCGGTTGCACTCGCGATGCATCGCCGCGTGCCAGTTCTCCATCTCCGAAGGCGGCGGCGCGGCCATGCTGATCGAGATCGCTCCGGCGATCATGATGATCGATCCGGTCAGGATCAGCAACCTCCCGCCAGTGGTCAAACCAATGAACTCGCCAAACACCAGCGCGCCCCACGCCAGACCCCAAAGCTGGTTAGTGTTCGAAAGCGGAATGCCTCGCCCAATGCCGATGTATTTTGCCGCGTACTGCTGGAACAGATCGCCGATCACCCAGCAGAACCCGCCCAGGAACGGCCAGAACAGCATGGGCCGCGCGCGGTTGAGCTCGGCGAACAGCGGCCCCGCGCCGCCGTAAAAGATCCATCCCAGCACGAGAATCGTTCCCAGCTCGCCGAACGTAAAAATCGTCACAAACGAGAGCGGATTCATTCCGCTGATGTAAGCCTTGCGATAGGGAATGTACATTGTTCCCAGCAGAACGCCCGCGCCCAGCGCGGCGATGATGCCGATGGCCGCCTTGCCCGGCGTGCCTGCATTTTGCTGCGCCGTGGCCACGGCCAGCACCGCCGCGCCACTCACAATCGCCCCCGCTCCGCCGATCACTTTGGCCCAGTCCTTAGCCCGCGACCCGCGCAGCTCCTTGAACAGCAGGCAGCCCCAGAAAAGCCCCACCAGGCTGTTCGTGTTCCACAGAGGAAACGCAATTGCCAGGCCCACGTTGCGCACCGCAAAAATCGTCAGCGTATTCGCGACGGCCCACAGCATGCCACCCACGAGCGCCCACACGATCAGGTGCGGCTTTTCCTTCAGGTCGTCGAACACGAATCCCGTGCCCTTCAGCATCGTGGGAATCGTCCAGCGCGCCACAAACGCGCCCATCACCATCCCCATCGAAATGAGGAACGGTGAGAAGCCTTCGTTCACCAGCTTCGTCGGCGCCTCCGCGCTCCCCAGCCACACCGCTGCCGACAGCCCGCAGAACACGCCCAGCTTGTGCAAGGAAATCGTGGACCGCATTGCTGGCCGCGCCGCCGCGGGGACCGTGCTCTCGCTCATCGGTTCACCTCAACATCATCAGCAGCGTGGTTCCCAGAATGAGCACCACCACCGGCACCCAGAGGTGCACGTCGGTCAGAATTGCGAGAACCGTAAAAATATGACTTGAACGTTTCACGCCGACACCTCCGCGAGCTTCACCGGCCTGTGCTCGTCGTACGACTTGCGCGCCGCCAGCGCCATCACCACGGGCGCGCGGCCGTCGGCCCCGGTGACGGGAGTTGGCTTTCCCTCCAGCACGGCCTGAACAAACATTTCGAGCTCCAGCGCAAAGCTCTCCGTGTAGCGGTCCATGAAAAAGTTCATCGGCAGGTCGGTGTAGATCGACTTGCCGCCGCTCACCACGGCCTGGTTCGGATAGCGGTTCTCGGTCGCGATCTTGCCTTCGCTGCCCAGGATCTCCGCGCGCTGATCGTACCCGTAGGGCGCCTTGCGGCTGTTGTCGATGGTGCCGATCACGCCGTTGCGGAAGCGCAGCAGCACGATCGCGGTGTCCAAGTCGCCGGCCTCGCCGATCGCGGGATCCACCATGACTCCGGCCGCCGTGTAGATCTCATCCACTTCATCGCCGATCAGGAATCGCGCCATGTCGAAGTCGTGAATCGTCATGTCGAGGAAGATGCCGCCCGACGAGCGGATATAAGAGATCGGCGGCGGCGCGGGATCGCGGCTGATGAGATGCAGCAGGCGCGGCGCGCCGATCTCGCCGCTCGCAACGGCCTTGCGCACGCGCGCGAAGTTCGAGTCGAAGCGGCGGTTGAACCCGATCTGTAGTTTCACTCCGGCCTTCTCCACCGCCTTCAGCGCCAAGTCGATCTTGTCCAGGCTGAACGCGATCGGCTTCTCGCAAAAAATCTGCTTGCCTGCTTTCGCCGCCTGCACAATCAAATCCGCATGCGTCCCTGTGGGCGTGCAGATCAGCACCGCCTCAACTTTCGCATCGCCAATCACTTCATCAGCCGTCGCAACAACCTTGGGAATGCCGCACCGCGCCGCCAATGCTTGCGCGGCCTCGCCATTCACATCGGCCACGGAAACGATCTCCGCCTCCGGCAAGCGAAAGGCGAGTGTCTCCGCATGAACCCGCCCGATGCGTCCCGCCCCGATGATTCCAAAACGAAGTTTCTTGCTACTCATTGGTTCCTCCAATGAACATCTACTATGAATCGCTGAGAGAATAGCATCGCGCTGCCAATCTGACCGTTCAATTCGGGACCGGGCCACGCGCCTTAATCTTGCCCTCAACCCATACGCCGTAATCGGAATCAGCTCGCACACCCGAGTCTTCACTGGCCTTGGGTCCGCCAATGGCGCCGCGACCTGCTCGCGCCGCCCACCCGCTCCCGGAGGGAGCGTAGAGGTTAGCCCAGGATGGACCCTGACCCGGAGTGAAACGAGGGGGCAGGGGAAATCCTGGGATTACAGCAGGGAATTGAGAAAGCCCCGTAGGGGCGATAGAACCCTTGAAAGTGGTTTTCGATGAAGTCAATGGATCTGCTTCTCCTCGCGCTCTCCATTCGAATTCTGTTCGTCAGCCTTTAGCTTTCCGCCTCTGGCTCCCGCATCGGTCACCCACAACCTGCATTCTCCCCCGCACAAGCCAATAGCTAACGGCTAAAGGCCGCTGTTACGCAAAATTCTTCTCAATCGACCGCAGATACGCCCGGCTCCGTGCCGCGCTCTCCTCGGGCGTTCCCATTCCGGGCAAAATGTCCTGCTCCACCAGCGCATATCCTTTGTAGTCGCGCGCAGCCAGCCAGCGCAACAGGGCAGGGAAGTCGATGCACCCCTTGCCCAGCTCGGGATACAGGCCGTTCCGCATCGCCGTAAAGTAGTCCCACTCCTCCTCGCGGCTGCGGCGCGCAATGTTCGGCTCCAGGTCCTTCAAATGGATGTACCAGATGCGCTCCTTGAATCGGTTCAGCGCAGGAATCAGATCACCATCCTCGGTACACGTGCCATGCACGTAGTGGCCAGTATCAAAAACCAGGCCCAGACGATCGGGATTCGTTCTGTCCAGCAGCAGTTCGATTTCCTCTGGTGTCTCAATGTAGCCGGCGCAGTGATGATGAAACACCGTCCGCAAGCCCGTCTCGTCGAAAACCGCCTGTGCAATCTGGTCCGCACCGCGCGAGAAGACCTTCCACTCTTCTTTGCTCAAGCCGTCCATCGGCCGGATGCGCCCCGCGCGCTTTGTCCTTACAGGATCGGTTCCAGCGTCGTCGGCCAGCACCAGGTAGGGAGCCTGCGTGGTGGCCACCGCAGCGATCAGCTTTGCCGTTCTCACCGCAGTCGCTGCGCCCGCCGCGTGCGTTGCCGGATTCTTCATCGCCACGGGCACATACGCACCCAGCATCACCACGTTGTTCCGCTTTGCAAGTTCCTCGCTCAGCCGCACCGGGTCGGTCGGCATGTATCCCCAGTCGCCCAGTTCGGTTCCCGTGTATCCCGTTTCCACCAACTCGTCCAGCATCTGGTTAAACGGAATCGATTGGCTTTGATCCTGATGCTCCAGCGTGCCCCACGAACAAGGCGCGTTCCCAACCAACAGCTCTTTCATACATTCTCCTTGCAATTTCAGCTTCTAGCTCCTAGCCTCTAGCTCCGCCGCGCCGCCCGTTCGTTTCTCAGGCTCCCGCCCAAACACGAAAAAGCTAACAGCTAGAAGCTAGAGGCAAGTAGCTGTTCTTAGAACTTCCGGCTCCACTCCTTCGGCCAGCGTTCCACCACCACCTTGGTCTGCGTGAAAAACTCCACTGCATGGTGCGCCTGCGCGTGCAGGTCGCCGAAAAAGCTGTCTCCCCAGCCGCTGAACGGAAAAGTCGACATCGGCGCGGCCACGCCTACGTTGATGCCCACATTGCCCGCGTTCACCTCGTAACGGAATCGCCGCGCGTTAGCGCCGTCGGTGGTAAAGATGCAGGCCATGTTGCCGTAGCTGCGTCCGTTCACCAACGCGATGGCCTCATCTATCGTCTGCGCGTGGATCAGGCTTAGCACCGGCCCGAAGATCTCCGTCCGCGCCGTCTCCGAATCCGGCGGCACGTCATCGAGCACCGTGGGCAGCACGAAATATCCATCCTCGTAGCCCTCCACTTTCTTTCCGCGCCCATCCACCAGTACACGCGCACCGGCTTGGCCGCCCTTCGCAATCAGCCCCTCGATCCGCGCCTTGCTCTCCGCCGAAATCACTGGTCCCATCTCCACGCCCGGCTGCGCGCCATAGCCTGTTTTGCGGCTCTTCGCCGCCGCGGCAATCCGCTCGGTGAAGTTTGGCCGCGCGCCGCCCACCGTGATCGCCACAGAGGCAGCCAGGCAGCGCTGCCCCGCGCAACCAAATGCGGAATCCGCCAGAATCCGCGTCGTCATCTCCATATCCGCGTCCGGCATCACCACCACGGGGTTCTTCGCGCCGCCCTGGCACTGCGCGCGCTTCCCGTTCGCCGCCGCCCGGCTGTAAATGTACTTCGCCGTCGCCGTCGATCCCACAAAGCTCACCGCGCGGATGCCGGGGTGGTCGAGAATCGCGTTCACCGTATCGCGTCCGCCGTTCACAAGCTGCATCACGCCCGGCGGAAAGCCCGCCGCCTGAATCAGTGCAAACAGCTTTTGCGAAGTGATGGGCACGCGCTCCGAAGGCTTCAGCAGGAAGCAGTTGCCCGCCGCCACCGCGTAGGGGAAGAACCAGAACGCAATCATCCCCGGAAAATTGAAGGGAACGATGGCCGCCACTACCCCCAGCGGCTGGCGGATCATGTGCTCGTCGATGCCCGCGGCGATGTCTTCGCAGTTGGTCCCCTGCATCATAATCGGCATCGCGCACGCCGTCTCCACGTTCTCCACGGCGCGCAAAACCTCGGCCTTGCTCTCGGCTAGCGTCTTGCCGCACTCATCGGTGATCGAGAGCGCAATCTCGTCGCGATGTTGCTCCAGCAGCGTCTTCAGCCGGAACAGCGGCTGGATGCGGTCCACCACCGGCGTGCGCCGCCACTCCAAAAACGCTCGCTGCGCTACTTCCACCGCTGCGTTCACATCCGTCGCGGGAGAAAGCGGAACCTCCGCCAGCACCTTGGCCGACGCCGGGTTGATCACGTTCAGCGTTTCACTCGCGCTCGACGTGCGCCACGCGCCGTCGATGAAATTCTGCAACCGCTCCATCCTGACCTCGTCCTGGTAGAAAGCGAAATATATCGCCTGTCCCTTTGTAGCGCCGGCGTCCTCGCCGGCACTCGAAACGTAGCGCCGGCGTCCCCGCCGGCTGTCGTGCGGGCGTCCTCGCCCGCACTCGAAATGACAAACTTCGATTACGCCTACAGGAAATGCCGCTCGCGCTTGCGCGCCTCCTCATAGCGTGCCCTTGCCTCGCGCACGCTCTCCATCTCCGAAACCTCGGCCACCGCAACATCCCACCAGGACTCATAACCCGGCACGCCGGCCGACACATCCGTCTCCACCACGATCACGGTCGTGCGATCCGCCGCCTTCGCTTCCTCGAGCGCCTGCTTCAATTCGTCCAGCGTTCCCGCCTTGATGGCATGAGCGCCGAGACTGCGCGCGTTCGCGGCGAAGTCCACCTTCAGCGGCTCGCCGTCGAGCTGCCCGCTCTTCGCGTTGCGCACCCGATAGCTCGTTCCGAATCCGCCCTGCCCAAGCGACCGGCTCAACCCGCCAATGCTGGCGAATCCGCCATTGTCCACCAGGACAATGATGATCTTCACGCCCTCCTGCACGCTGGTCGCGATCTCAGAGGGCGCCATCAAATACGTTCCGTCGCCGAGAAACACGAAAACCTCGCGGCTGGGGTCGGCCATCTTCGTGCTGATCGCGCCGGGAATCTCGTAGCCCATGCACGAGTAGCCGTACTCCATGTGGTAGCCATTCGGCGAGCGCGTGCGCCACAGCTTGTGCAGGTCGCCGGGATGGCTGCCCGCGGCCGACAGCAGCACGTCGCGCTCACCCGCCGCCTCCCACATCGCGCCAATCACCTCGCTTTGCGCCGGCTTACGGCCCTCACCCGCCCTCGCGCCCCCCGAACCCTGCCCGCTTAGGTGGAACAGCCGGTCGACCTCCGCGTCCCACTTCGCCTTCAGCTCCGCAATCTCCGCCGCGTACTTCGCGCTCACCTTGTGCCCAGTGAGCGCAGCGCAAAGCTGCTCCAGCGCCACGCGTGCATCGGCCACCACCGGAATCGCGCCCACCTTGTACGCGTCAAACTCCGCGGTGTTGATGTTCACGAAACGCACGTCTGGATTCTGGAACGCCGTCATCGATGCCGTCGTGAAATCGGAGTAGCGTGTGCCGACGCCGATCACCACATCCGCCGCTTGCGCCAGACGGTTCGCTGCCAGCGACCCCGTTGCGCCGATCGCTCCCACCACTTGCGGATGGTCCCACGCGAGCGCGCCCTTACCGGCCTGCGTCTCCGCCGCCGGAATGCCGGTCTTGGCGACAAAATCGCCCAGCGCTTGCGAGGCTTCGCTCATCAGCACGCCGCCGCCGCACACAATCAGCGGCCGTTGCGCCGCGCGAATCGTCTTCACTGCGCGCTCCAGCGACTCGCGATCCGGCTCGCCCCTCCGGATCAGCCACACCCGCTTGCGGAACAGTTCCTCGGGATAGTCGTACGCCTCCGCCTGCACGTCCTGCGGCAACGCCAGCGTCACCGCCCCGCAATCCGAAGGCGAAGTCAGCACGCGCATCGCCTCGGGCAGGGAAGTGATCAGTTGCTCCGGCCGGTAGATGCGGTCCCAGTAACGCGACACCGGCTTGAAGCAGTCGTTTACGCCGATGTCCTGCGTCGCTGGCGACTCCAGTTGCTGCAGCACGGGCGCCACGTTCCGCCGCGCGAAAATATCGCCCGGCAGCAATAGTACCGGCAGGCGGTTGATCGTCGCCAGCGCCGCGCCCGTAATCATGTTGGTCGCGCCCGGACCGATCGACGATGTGCACGCAAAGGTGCGCAGGCGGTTGCTGGCTTTGGCGAATCCCGCGGCCATGTGCACGCCAGCCTGCTCGTTGCGTACAAGAATGTAAGGGAAGTCGGGATTCTGCTGCAAGGCCTGGCCGATCCCGGCTACGTTGCCGTGCCCGAAAATCCCCACTACGGCGGCGAAGAACGCATGTTCGCGCCCATCCCGCTCCACATGCTGCTCCTTCAGGAACTCGATGAGCGCTTGAGCCATCGTCATGCGCCGCGTCTTCATGCGCTATCTCCCCAAACAACGAGGCGTTAGCCTCCAGCTTCTCGCCTTTGTCCAGTCACCCTGCCATTCAGGTTCTCGCACAAGCAAAGCTAGTAGCTAGAAGCTAGCGGCTAGAAGCTCATCTCTTCACCATCGGCAGCCTCGGGTCCTTTTCCGTCCAGCTGCCCTTCACCCACTTATAGTCAGGATCGTCTGAGCAGGCCATCGATCGCGCCGAACCCGCCAGCGCGTTCAGATAATACACGTTGTATCCGTGCGCAGCCACCACCGGATGGTATCCCTCCGGAACCAGCACCAGCTCGCTGTCGCGCACCGTCATCGTCTCGTCAATGCGCCGGTCCGCGGTGTACACCTTCTGCAATGCGAATCCCTCTGGCCGTTCGATCCGGTAGTAATAAATCTCTTCGAGATCCACCTCAGCCGGCGGGTTGTCCACGTCGTGTTTGTGCGGCGGAAAGCTCGACCAGTTGCCCGCCGGCGTAAATACCTCCACCACCATCAGGCGTTGCGCCAGAAACGTGGGCGGCAGCATGGAGTTGATCTGCCGCGTGGCGTTTCCGCCGCCGCGAATCTCGATTCCCACGTGCGCCGGCGTCACCAGCCGTGCCGGGTACTCCTCTTCGGCCTTGCAATAGCAAAACGCCAAATCGCACTTTGCATCGGCACTCACGGTAAAGCTGGTGCCGATGGGAAGATAAAGCGTATACGGCATTCCTTCAAAAACCGTCTCGCGCAGGCCGATCCCCTGCCACTCGCCCCGCGAGCTTGTTACCGAGCAAACACCGCCCAGCACCACCATGGCCAATTCTCTTGCGGCTGTCTCGCTCTTGTATTTCTGTCCCGCCTCCAGCTTGCGCGTCTCAAAAGATAAAAACTCATAACCAAAATCTTCAGTCCGGTTGAGGAATTTCTCCGGCCGGACCAGCAACTCGCTCATCATCGCTCCTGGGAAGAAAGATCCAATGCAAAGGCCCATTTCCGGCTGATGCGTTCGCCGGATCGTTCAAGGCTCGAACAAAATCGTGGATTGGATGCACACGTGTGCACCTTTATGATTCTCTACAACACGGCCCCTCCTGTCAACCGGTCTCTCAGACCCGAGGCGTCTCAATCTTGAACTCGATTTGAACGGGACACGGCTGGCGAAGCCTGAGTAAGCCCGCGGCAAAACTTGCACTGTAGTTGAAAACTTTTGACGCCGGAACAAACGTCGAAGAATCAAAGACTCATGGCCTCCTGCAGCCCCGAGGTTCCCTCAATGGCAACGGTCGAAATGGATTTCCTGCACAGTCAGTTGGAGGAGCGAAAGCGCCGTCTGGAAACGGCCATCGAACTAACTCCGCAGCATGCGGACCTGTCAGGTCTGTTGCGCGAGGTGGATTCTGCGTTGGATCGCTTCGCCGCTGGCACTTACGGCCTGTGCGAAGAGTGCCACGACACGGTGGAACGGGACCGGCTCCTGGCCGATCCGCTCGTTCGCTTTTGCCTGGACCATTTGTCCGCGCCGGAGCGTGCCACCCTTCAGCGCGACCTCGACCTGGCCTGCCAATTGCAGCAGAGACTGCTACCACCCGTGGATCTGAAGGCCGCCGGCTGGGAGACCAGCTATCACTATGCCCCCGTCGGCCCTGTCAGCGGCGATTACTGCGACTTGTACCCGTCTGACGGTCAGCTCTTCTTCGTGCTTGGAGACGTCTCCGGCAAGGGCGTGGCGGCATCCATGCGGATGACCCAGCTTCATGCGTTGTTCCGCAGCCTTATCGGCATGGGCCTTTCGCTCGGTGAGATCATCGCCCACATCAACCGCTTCCTTTGCGACAGCGCTCTCGCCGGGCAATACGCCACACTGGTCTGCGGGCGCGCCAATCTTGGCGGCGAGGTCGAGCTCTTTAATGCCGGTCATTTACCCGCGATTGCCGTCCGGCACGGCTGTGTTCAGCAGCTTGGTTCCACCGGCATGCCGCTGGGCATGTTCCGCGAAACCTCATTCACCTCCGCATGCCTGCAAATGAACGAAGGGGATACACTCTTCCTTTACACTGACGGTCTCTCGGAGGCCCGCCGCGAGAACGACGAATATGGTATCGACCGGGTGATGAGTCTGGTGAGCCGGCAGTCTTCGTCCACCACGGCCGGGCTCATCTCCGCGTGCCTCAACGATCTGCGCGGATTCACCGGCGCAAGCTCGAGATTGGACGACCTGACCCTGCTCGCCATCCGGCGTTCCGGCGATAGCAGCTCCGCGGTTCCTATGTCCTGAAGCCGCTATAGGTTCGGCAAAAAACCACTGCATCCGTGCCCCATCCTTGCGACTTCTTTTCTGTCGCAAGGGTGGGCGGCCACTATCGCTGGGTATAGCAGCTCTGGTTCCGCTCCTAAAGCGGTTCTCCTGCAGGTGCAGACCAAGGCACAATCGCTAAGTGGCTTTTTCAACAAGAAAAAGCCACCCTGAATTACGCCGGAAATGGCACATAGTTGCAGGAGAACCGCCGTAGCACGCGTCAACGCACCAACTTTCTCGCTCCACTCCACCTGCCTATCTTGACCTGCGGCTTTGGGCAGTGCTACGGTTTTGCCTGCACACGTTTGCATCTCCCGGAGGATGCATGGCTCCCGTCGCTCCCACTGTTCATTACAAGAGTCCGCTCCACAAGATGACGCAAACCACGCCCACCTGCCTGTGGAACGATTCGGCCTCCGTCGAAGAGCTCACCTACTCCATCGAGCACGGCGCCGTCGGCGCCACCTGCAATCCCTCCATCGCCGTCTCCGTGCTCAAGCAGGAGCTCGCCGTCTGGAAGCCGCGCATCCTCGCACTCGCTGCCGAGTACAGCCTCAATGAAGACGATCTCTCCTGGCGCATCGTCGAAGAAATCTCCGCCAACGCCGCGCGCCTGCTCCTGCCCATCTTCGAGCGCGAAAAAGGCCGCAACGGCCGCCTGTCGATTCAAACCGACCCGCGCAACTATCGCAACACCGAAGCCATGCTTGCGCAGGCCGTCCACTTCTCGCAGCTCGCGCCCAACATGATTGTCAAGATCGCCGCTACCCGCGCCGGCATTCCCGCCATCGAAGAAGCCACTTATCGCGGCATCAGCATCAACGCCACCGTCAGTTTCACCCTCCCCCAGGCCATCGCCGTGGCTCAATCTGTAGAACGCGGCCTCCGTCGGCGCGAAGCCGAAGGTCTCGACATTTCCACCATGGGGCCTATCTGCACGCTCATGGTCGGCCGCCTCGATGACTGGCTCAAGGTTCTCCACGACAAGCACAATCTCTCCGTCGATCCCGGCTACCTCGAGTGGGCCGGTGTCGCGGTCTTCAAAAAGGCCTATAAGATTTACCGCGAGCGCGGCTACCGCCTGCGGCTTCTCTCCGCCGCGTTCCGCAATCACATGCACTGGAGCGAGTTCATCGGCGGCGACGTGGTCATCTCTCCGCCCTGCGCCTGGCAGCGCCGCTACAACGAGAGCGACATTGAAGTCATTCCGCGCATCGACAATCCTGTCGACCGGCGGATCGTCGACTGTCTGCTCAGCAAATTCCCCGACTTCGAGCGCGCCTATTCGGAAAACGGCCTAACGCCCGCGGAATTCGACGCCTTCGGATCGACGCGCCGCACCCTGCGCCAGTTTATCGCCGCCTGCGCAGAGATGAACTCCATCGTGCGCGACATCATCCTCCCCAACCCCGACACGGAATAGCGAGGGAGCGAGGAAGCCTATTCTCGGCCTCACTTTATCCACATCACCGGGTTGCTCGTCGACACCGCGCTCAATCCCTGCGCCAGCAGCTCCTCAACTTCCTTCATCGTCTGAATTAACCCGCCGCCCACCACCGGCAGATCCGCCGAGATCGCCCGCACCCGCTCCAACATCTTCGGCGCCACCATCGCCGGCAGAATCTCCAGCGCATGCACCGGCGTATTCTTCAACTGGTTCGTGATCGTGTCCATCGCGCCCGAGTCGAGCAGAAACGTGCGCTGAATCCCGTACAGTCCAATTGCCAGCGCATGCCGCAGCGGATCGAGATGCGTCGAAATAATGCCCAGTGCTCCCACCCGCTTCAGGTAGTTCACCGCATACCTGTCGCGCGAGAATCCGTTCAGCAAATCGAGATTCACAATCGGAATCTTCCCCGCGCCAAGTATCTCGTGGATCATCGACTCTACGTTGTCCGGATCGCCAGTGAGCAGATAAATCAGCTTGCTGCGCGACGCAATCGCCTGCTCCACGAGCTCCGGCTTGCGAATGGCCGGGATGACTGGCGTCTCCTGGCAGAAGACGCTCAGCGGCGTCAGTGGCGCATGACCTCCGTTTCTGGCTCCTGTCTCACCCATGGCGCTGCCCCGCACCCTGTGCATGGGTGCCCCTGGTCCCTTGCATTTGGGGACCAGGGTTCGTTCTCACTCTCCCCGTCGAACTCCTCACAATCAGCTCCGCCTCCACCTTGATTTGCGCTACCGATTCCTCACCCGACATCAGCTTGAACAGGTTCTCCATCGCCATCTGTCCCATGCGCCGCATCGGCTGCCGAACAGTCGTCAATGGCGGATCGAGGTACGCCGCAAAAAACAGGTCGTCGAATCCCGTCACCGACACATCCTCGGGCACACGCAGTCCTCGCGCGCGAATGGCCCGCATCGCACCCAACGCGGTCAGGTCGTTATAGCAGCATACTGCCGTAGGCGGATTGGCAAGCGCGAGCAACCCGTCCATGGCCTCAATCCCCGCCTCGGGCCGGCCGTCGCCCTCCACGGCAAGCTCAGCGGCAAACTCGATCCCCGCCGCGGCCAGCGCCTGCTTGTAGCCCGCCAGCCGCTCCGTGTCCGATTGATAGCCGTGCCGGTCACCCACATACGCAATCCGCCGGTGGCCGAGGCCGATCAGGTGCTCTGCTGCGGCCCGGCTTCCTTCCAGGTTCGCGATCATCACCGAATGCACGAACTCTCCTGGATACTGGTCGTTCACCAGCACCATGGGAACGTTCAGCTCCGTCAGCATGGGCAAATACTCCGCCCCCACGCGCGACGAGGTCACAATGATGCCGTCCACGCGCCGCTCGGCAAACGCCTGCACAACCGTCCGCTCCCGTTCCGGATCGGCATTCGAATTGGCGAGAAACACGGCATACCCGTGATCGTTGGCCGCTTGCTCGATGCCGCAGGTAACCTCGCCCGCAAACGGATCGTCGACTGTAGTCACCACCAGCCCGATGGTTCGCGTCCGCCGCGTCACCAGCCCGCGCGCCACCGCGCTGGCGCGATAGCCGGCCTCCGCGGCAATCTTGCGGATCTTCGCCGCCGTCTCCGCATTCACCAGTGGGCTATTTTGCAGCGCGCGCGAAACCGTGGGGTGCGACACGCGGGCCAGCCGCGCGATGTCCTTGATCGAGGGTTGCCGCAAGGGCTGGTGCGGCGCTCTCTTGCCGACGGCCTGCGCAACACCCGCCGCTTTGCCCCCGTCCTTCTCCAACATCCCCAAAAACCCCTTATTGCACACGTTTGCTTGAGCACCCAGTCTCCTCGAAGGCCCACTGACTCGTCAACTCGCCAACCCGCCAACCTGCCAACCCGCCAACTTGCCAACTCGCTAACCCGCCAATTTGCTAACTCGCTAAGTTGCTAACGCGCCTCGCCGTAATAAGCTGATTACCAGCCGCCCGATGATTCCGTCGACCCCAATTGCCGCTACGCTCGAGCGCCGCATCGGCCTCCGCTCAGCCGTGCTCTTCAACATGCTTGAGATGATTGGCGTCGGCCCCTTTATCACGCTGCCGCTGGTCATTGCCGCCGCGGGCTACCGGCTCTCCGTCTGGGCATGGATACTCGGCGCCGTCATCGCTGTCGCCGACGGCCTTGTCTGGGCCGAGCTCGGCGCCGCTTTTCCGCGCGCTGGCGGCTCCTACGCCTTCCTCCGGGAAATCTACGGCCCCGAGCGTGCCGGCAACTGGCTCAGCTTTCTCTACGTCTGGCAGTTGAGCTTCACCGCTCCGCTCGCCATTGCGTCTGGCTGCATCGGCCTCTCCGGATTTCTCGCCGTCTTCTGGCCTGGTCTCGACTCCGCGCCCGTCCCCGCCCTTCCCGCGCTCCAGTACTCCAACTTCGCCGCCGCCGCGGCCTGCCTGCTCGTCACCGCGCTCCTCTATCGCAACCTGAGTTCCATCACTCGTCTCGCCTGGGTGCTCTTTGCCGGAGTCATCGCAGCGCTCACTGGCGTCATCGTCTCCGGCTTTGCCCACGCCGCTGCCACCGGCGGCTGGCACATGCCCCTGGCGCCCGCACTCTCCACTGCGCTTGGACTCACGGGAGCTTTAGGCGGCCTCGCCCAGGCCACGCTCCTCGCCACTTATTGCTACTGGGGCTACTACAACATCACCTTCCTCGGCGCCGAAGTCCGCCGCCCCGAGCGCACCATCCCCCGCGCCATTCTCCTCTCAGTGCTCTTCGTCTCAGCGTTTTATGTCGCCATGAACCTGGCCGTCCTGCCCTCGCTGCGCGGTGCCGCATCGCACGCCGCCCTATCCGGATCTTCGCCCGCCGTCCTCCGCGTGCAACTCGTTGCCGACATCGCCCGCTCCGCCTTTGGCCAATGGGCCGGCTACACCATCGCCGCTCTCATCGTCTGGACCGCCTTCGCCAGCGTCTTCTCGCTGCAACTGGGCTACTCGCGCGTTCCCTACGCCGCCGCCCGCGACGGCAACTACTTCCGCTTTCTCGCCGCCGTCCATCCCCGCCACGGCATTCCTCACCGCTCGCTTGTCGCCCTCGGCCTCGTGGGAGCCCTCTTCTGCTTCTTCTCGCTCACGCAGGTCATCACGATGCTCGTCATCACGCGCATCCTGCTCCAGTTCCTGCTTCAGCAAGTGGGCGTCATCCTTCTCCGCGTCCAGCGCCCCGATCTCCCGCGCCCCTTCCGCATTCCGCTCTACCCCCTGCCGCCGCTCGCCGCCATGGCAGGATTCGCCTTCATCCTCGTCAACCGCTCCCATGCCCTCATGGAGCTCCTGGTCGCCGCCGCCATTGCCGTCTCCGGCACGATCCTCTATCTCCTCCGCGCCCGCCGCCTCCGCCAATGGCCGTTCGCATCTACGTCTGCTCCAGATCCTCAGCCGTGATTTCCGCATTTAGTCTGAAAAAACTCGATCCGCCCACTGCTTGAACGTAAGTCAAGCCCTTCTTCGCAGCCTTTGCGGGGGCTGCGGCAGAAATCAGCTTCCTCAATGCAGGGTCAGAGTTCCCAGGCGGGTTTAAACTTCTTTCCACAGCTCAAGCAAGTCATCACCATCTTGCCGCTTCCGATGTATCCAGTGGTCCATTTCCAGCCCCTCTTTCCAGCTTGCACTTGAGTGGAATGGCAGAAAGGACACTGTACGGTCGGGCCCTGGGGGGCCGAGACATACACCGGTTGAGGATTCTGTGGTGGCGCCCCGGGCGCTGACAGGGTTGGAGCAGACAGCGGTTGTCCGCAAGCGCCGCAAAAGCTGGACGGAAGGTTCACCGCGGCTCCACAGTGAGTGCAGTAGGCAGTCGAAGGTTGATTCATGTCGCTCTCCTCAGTACATGTGATCGACCGGGGCTTCGAGCATCGCGTCCGCAATTATATTACTATGCCGCAGGAATACGGTTTTGACGCATGGAATGAGGCGGCGGAGCGTTCATTTAAGTTCCTTCCATCTTGATGATTGCCTCGATCGCGGCAGAAGCCAGGTCCGCCTCCCGCCGATGCCCCTTTGATATACTCGCAGTGCTGTTTCCTGACATTCGTCAGCAATTCCCGATTCCGACTGCGGTTCTTCAGCGGCTTCTCATCCGGACCTCTATGGACCAAGGCACGGCGATCATCATCGGAGCAGGTCCCGCAGGGTTGACTGCGGCCATCGAGCTCCAGCAGCGTTCCGCAATCAAACCCATTGTTCTTGAAGCCAGCCAGGAGATCGGCGGCATCTCGCGGACGGTGCGCTACAAGGGCAACCGCATGGATATTGGCGGCCACCGCTTTTTCTCGAAATCGAGCCGCGTGATGGAGTGGTGGCTTCGCATGATGCCTGTCGAAAACAGCGCCGGTCCTTCCGGCAGGCTTCCCAACCACGGGCGCGAGCGCGACGTTCCCGGCGCGACAGGATTTCACGACCCGAAAAAGGAAGATCTGGTGCTGTTGGTGCGCGAGCGCAAGAGCCGGATCTACTTTTTGCACCGCTTCTTCGACTATCCCATCACTCTCACTGCGGGTACTCTGCGCAAGTTGGGTCTGGTCCGGACCTTTCGTTGCGGTTTCAGTTATATGCGTTCCGCGCTCCTGCCTCGGCGCCAGGAACGTTCCCTTGAGGACTTCCTCATCAACCGCTTCGGTCGCGAGCTTTACCTCACGTTCTTTAAGTCCTACACCGAGAAGGTATGGGGCGTGCCCTGCCATGAAATCAGCGCCGAGTGGGGGGCACAACGCATCAAGGGACTCTCGCTCAAAGGCGTGGTTATGCACTTTCTCAGGAAGACTTTCAGCAGGAGTGCCGCCGGCCTTGACCAGAAGCAAACAGAAACTTCGCTGATCGAGAAGTTCCTTTACCCGAAACTCGGTCCCGGTCAGCTATGGGAACATGTGGCCGGGCTGGTGCGTTCGAACGGCGGCGAAATCCATTCTGGCGTGACCGTCGACCGCATCCATGTCGCAGGAAATCGCGTGACTGCGGTCGAAGGTGTCGACGAAAAAGGCGAGCGTCGCGTCTTCCACGGCGATTACTTTGTTTCGACGATGCCGGTGCGGGACCTGATTCGGGCCTTCTCCTGCGATAAGCCGAAAGAAGTGACGGAGGTCAGCGAAGGCCTCGTGTACCGCGACTTCGTCACTGTTGGCCTTCTGGTTCGCAAGCTTAGCGTCACCGAAGACGACGGTTCGCCGATCAAGGACAACTGGATCTATGTTCAGGAGCCTGACGTCACCGTAGGCCGGCTGCAGATCTTCAATAATTGGAGCCCCTGGCTGGTCCAGGATCCTGAGAAAAAGTGGATTGGCCTCGAGTTCTTCTGCAATGAGAGCGACCAGCTCTGGAAGCTCTCCGACCAAGAGATCGCGAAGCTGGCCGTTGAGGAAGTGAACAGGATCGGAATCCTCAAGGCCGAGGATGTTGAAGACTCGCACGTGGTGCGCGTTCCCAAGACCTACCCCGCCTACTTCGGGACCTACGATCGCTTCGACGCGATTCGCGGTTTTACTGACAACTTCGAAAACCTCTTCCTGGTCGGCCGCAACGGCATGCACAAGTACAACAATCAGGACCACTCCATGCTCACCGCGATGACCGCCGTGGACAACATCGTAAACGGCATTTCCACCAAAGAGAACATCTGGCAAATCAACACAGAAGTTGAATATCACGAGGAAAAGAAGGGTGAGCCGGAAATGACGAACTCACCTGCGCCCCCTCCCTGTGCCACTGCGTTGTCTCGGCACGAGCCCAATCTTCCTCGGGCATGGGTTCGTGCGTTTCAGGTTCTTTCCGCGCTTTTGATTCTGTTCGATGCCTGGGAGGGGCGGTACTTCATCAATTCAGACGGCATTTCTTACCTTGATATGGCGCGCTATTTGATGAGGGGTGATTTTGCCGTGCTCCTCCACCCTTATTGGTCTCCAGCCTACCCGGCCCTGCTTGCCATCGCGCTAAAAGCATTCTCGACGACACAGTTACCGGAGATTGTTATTGTTCATTTAGTGAACGCTCTGATCGGGCTCGGCGCCCTGCTGGCATTTTCCTTCTTCATCCATGAGTGGTACCGGTTCAGCGCAGCAAGAGTGAATAGCGAACCGCCGGATTTGCGTTCACGAGTAGCGTTGGCATACGCCCTTTTTGTTCTGGGCACGCTCCAAATGATCGGCATCAGAATCGTTTCTCCTGATCTTCTGATTGCTGCGCTCGTTTTTGTCGAGGCAGGCTTGGCTTTTCGTCTGGCAAGCAAGCATGGTAAGTACACGGACGCGGCGTGCCTCGGTGTAGTCCTCGCCGCGAGCTATTTTGTCAAGACGCCTATGTTGCCGCTCGGCCTGATACTGCTCGTGCTGCTTGCTCTTCCGGCGCCAGGAGCGGCAACCAGGCCCAGGCACATTATTCTGACAGCCCTCATCTTCCTTGCTCTCACTATGCCTTTCGTCGCCATGCTGAGCCAACGAGAACACAAACTCACTTTCGGAGAGTCGGGGCGGTTAAATTATGCATGGCTCGTGCTGCGCACGGTTCCCATTCATGCCGGATGGGTTGATGCAACAAGGGAAGCCGGCATTCCGACTCATCCCGTGCGCGTCCTCATGCCTAACCCGACAATTTACGAATTCGCGAACACCACTCCAGGTACCCTCCCACTATGGTATGACCCCACCTATTTTCATCAAGGTCTGCGAGTTCGTTTCGACGCGAAAAAGCAGCTTATGCGATTGCTCCAGGTGCCTGCGGAACTGGGTTGGCTCTTCGTCCTGTTTGCTCTGCCCCTCGTTGCCGGATTCGGAGTCTTAGTCGTCTCGGCCGGTCGCCAGTTATCTTCCCTGCACTTCGCTGCCCCATGGATGGTCGTTTGGTCCATCCTCGCCGTCTTGCTCTACGCGCTGGTTGTCATTGAAAGCCGCTATATCGGGGCCTTTGTCGCTATCTTTTGTGTGCTGGTCTTTGAGCTCATTAACTCCATTGAGATCCCAAAGGTCGAAGGCTTGAAGCGGGGTGTTTCTTTTGCGACCGCGTTGATCCTGGTGCTCCTCTTTTTGGTGTGCGATCTTGCGTATCTGCACGCGGCGCCTTCTACGGAGAATGATGGCTTGACTCACCTCGCGGTTGCGCGCGAACTCGGAGGTTTGGGACTGCACCCGGGCGATGAGATCGCGGTTCTGGGGAATCCGTTCGATGTCTACTACGCGCACGTGGCGCAATTTCGCGTCGTTGCAGTGATTGGCGACGAAGTGGAATCAGATGACAATGTTCAGTACAGCACTCATCGCTTCTGGGATCTCAGAGAGAAGGACCTCAGCTCGCTTCGTCTGCTCCTTGCCCGGCACGGAATCAAAGCGATCGTTACTTCTGACCGATGTGCGTACGCCATCGACAACGGTTGGTTGCCCCTTGACACAAATCAGTTCTGCGCCATGCTGATTTAAGTCTCAATCGGATAGTGAATTGAGTTGCTTCCATTTTGTCCCGATCGCGGCAGAATGCCCGGGAATGTGCCCGCCCGCAGCGTGCGATTCTTGTAACCATCGGGCCTCCACCGTGTCTAATAGATGCAACGGGCCTTCCCCAGGCGAGGTCACACATGCTCATCGGCAAACCGCCCGATATTCCCTCCTCCGAAATCACCTCCCGCGACGCCTACTTCCGCTACCTCTCGCGCCGCCGCTTTCTCAAAGGCGCGGCCGCAGCGGGCGCCGCGGTCCTCGCCGCCGATCGTCTCGCCCGGCTCTTCTCACCGCGCGCCGTCCTCGCCGAAACCAAGCTCCAGACCGTCCCCTCCCCCCTCACCACCACCGGCGAGCAACTCACCACCTTCGAAGACATCACCCACTACAACAACTACTACGAGTTCGGCGTGGACAAAGGCGACCCCGCGAAGAACGCCGGGAGCCTGCCCACTCGTCCCTGGACCGTCAAGGTCGAAGGCAAAGTCGCCAAGCCTCTTACTTTCTCAATTGACGACCTGCTCAAGCTCCACCCGCTCGAAGACCGAGTCTACCGCCATCGTTGCGTCGAGGCGTGGAGCATGGTCATTCCCTGGGTCGGTTACTCGCTCTCCGAATTCATCAAGCAGTGCGACCCGCTGCCCACGGCCAAGTTCGTCCAGTTCCTCTCCTACTACGACCGTCACGTCGAGAAGTGGACCGGCGAAAGCACCATCTTCTGGCCTTACTCCGAGGGCCTGCGCATGGACGAGGCCATGAACCCGCTCACCCTGCTCACCTTCGGCCTCTATGGAGAAACCCTACCCAACCAGGACGGCGCGCCGGTCCGCATCGTCGTTCCCTGGAAGTACGGCTTCAAGTCCGCCAAGTCCATCGTCACCGTGCGCTTCGTTGACAAGCAGCCGCCGACCACCTGGAACGACCAGGCTCCCAGCGAATACGGCTTCTACTCCAACGTGAATCCCGAGGTCGACCACCCGCGTTGGAGCCAGAAGACCGAGCGCCGCATCGGCCTGCCGTTTTACAACCAGCGCCGGACCACGCTCATGTTCAACGGCTACACAGACCAGGTGGCTTCGATGTACGCCGGCATGAACCTGCGCAGGAACTACTGAAGCGCCGTTAACCCGCCAACTCGCTAACATGCTGGGTGCCCCCGGTCCCTTGCATTCGGGGACCGGGGATCGCACGAACGATGTTGGGTGCCCCATCCTTGCCGCACTTTTGTTTTTGCGGCAAGGGGGGATACCACAAACACCAACAGACCGCCAACTCGCCAACCGCTAACTTGCCAACCCGCCAACTCGCTAACACGTCCGCGCAGCGGACGGCTAACTCCGCTAACTCCGCTAACTCCGCTAACCCCGCTGAATTAACGACTATGTCCCGCTCGACTCTCATCTTCGTCAAGGTCCTCGTCTGGCTCGCCTGCCTTGCGCCGTTCTGTTGGCTCGTATGGGGCGCCATCACCAACAATCTCGGCCCCGACCCGACCGCCGCCATCGCCTTTGCCACCGGCCTGGCCACATTGCGCCTCCTTACACTCACGCTGGCCATCACCCCGCTGCGCCGCCTCTCGCCGCATCTCAACTGGCTCATTAAGTTCCGCCGCTTGCTCGGCCTCTTCGCCTTCTTCTATGCCACCCTGCACATGCTCACCTGGGTTGCGCTCTACTCCGGCTTCAGCGTCGCCGCCATGTTCGCCGACGTCACCAGGCGCCGCTTCATCACCGCGGGCGTGGCCGCCTACCTGCTGCTCCTGCCCCTCGCGCTCACATCCACCACGCGGGCCATCCGCAAGCTTGGCGGCAAAAACTGGAACCGCCTGCACAAGCTCATTTACTTCGCCGCAATCTGTGGTGTGATTCACTACTGGTGGCAGGTCAAGCCCGGCGTGTTGACGCCCATCACCATCACCGTGATTCTCGCCGTGCTCTTCGTCGCCCGGCCGGTGCTCGCCTGGCTCCAACGCCGCAAAGCCCGCGCCGCCCATCTAGCTCACTAACTCCGCTAACCCCGCTAACTCCGCTAACCCCGCTAACCCCGCTGCTTTACCCAAACTCCAGCATCCTCTGCGCCACCGGCTGATAGCTCCTCCGGTGCAGCGGCGTCGGCCCCAGCCGCCGCAGCGCCTCCATGTGTTCCGGCGAGCAGTAACCCTTGTGCCGCGCTAGCCCGTACCCCGGATACACCGCATCCAGTTCCACCAGCAGCCGATCGCGATGCACCTTCGCCAGCACGCTCGCCGCCGCAATCGAGAGGCTCTTTGCATCGCCCCCGATCACCGCCTGCTGCGCGCACGGCCAGTCAATGGTGTCCCGTCCGTCAATGAGCAGATAGTCGGGCAGCAGATAATCCGGCGCAACCGCCAACTGCTCCACCGCCATCCGCATTGCCAGCAGCGACGCCCGCCTTATGTTAATGCGGTCGATCGTCTCCACATCCACTGCCGCAATCGCCCATGCCACGGCCTCGGCGCGAATCGCCGCATCAAATTCGTTCCGCTGTTTTTCCGTGAGCTGTTTTGAATCGTTCAGGCCCGGCAACCGGCAGCGTTCCGGAAAGATCACCGCAGCCGCCACCACCGGCCCGAACATCGGTCCGCGGCCCACTTCATCCAGGCCGGCAATCCGCACCGCCCCGCGCCGCCGCGCTGCGTTCTCCAGCGCGAATCCGCACACCGGAGCCTTGGTCATGCACTCAGTATAAGAATCCTCGTGGAATCGTCGGGTGGAAAAGCCGGGTAATGGGTCAGTTTGAAGGTTACGGGCTTCAGCCCGTACATATCTTGAGCAAAATGATCGTGGGCTTTAGCCTCTGAGGAAAAGTTCTGCCAAACTGACCCACTGCCGAAAGCCGGGCGTCAATCGTTCATTCCCGTTCGAAGCAGTAATCGCGCTCCACCCGGCACACACGCACCTTGAACTCCTCGTACCACGTGTCGCGGCCCCGCCGCTGTGCCACCAGGTGCCGTGAGTTCTGCTTCCAAGCCGCAATCGACTCCAGGCTGCTCCAATACGACACTGTGATTCCCAGCCCATCTCGTGCCGACTCGATCCCCAGAAATCCCGGCTGCTTCGCGGCCAGCTCTTCCATCGCCTCGGCCATCTTCCCGTAGCCGTTATCTCCCCCTTTGTCCTCCTTCGTCCTCAGGGAAGTAAAGATCACGGCATAATACGGTGCCGCCGGTGTTGCTGCAATCGCCATGCGAACAGTATAGGAACAAAACCGCCCCTGCGGATGATAGCCTGTGAATCAACACAGGAGGTTATCAGACATGCCGAAGTTCGTTATCGAGCGGGAGATCCCGGGTGCCGGAAAGCTCACCGCGGATCAACTGCACGCCATTGCCCAGAAATCCTGCGGCGTGGTGCAATCCATGGGGCCTCGCATCCAGTGGGTGCAGAGCTATGTCACCGACGACAAAATCTACTGCATCTACATCGCCCCGGATGAGGATACAATTCGCGAGCACGCCCATCAGGGCGGATTCCCGGCAAACTCCATCGCGCGCGTCTGCTCCGTCTTCGATCCCACAACCAGCGAATAGAACTGCGAAACGCTGCGACACCGCGCCGCCTCCAAGTCGCAATCGGTCCGCCGCCCACGCCCCACGCCCCACGATCCACGACTCACGATTCACGACTCACGATCCACGCTTGATTCCGCGCAGCAAAAACCCCGGCCGAAGCCGGGGTTCTTTTGTGGCCGCGGAACGCGGCCTACTGATCACTGTCCACTGATCACTGCCTTTACGCCCGCACCTTGCCGGTCACGCGATCCACTTCCCTTAGCCGCGCCGCTTTGCCGCGCAGCCCGCGCAGATAAAACAGCTTCGCCCGCCGCACCTTGTAGCTGCGCACGATCTCCACCTTATCCACCACCTTGGAGTTGAAGGGGAAAATACGCTCCACTCCCTGCCCAAAACTCATCTTGCGCACGGTAAACGTCCCCTGCGGGCCCTTGTTTACGGCGATCACCAGGCCCTCAAAAGCCTGCAACCGCTCCTTATCGCCTTCCTTGATCTTCACTTGAACGCGAATCTGGTCACCCGGCACAAACGCCGGTAAATCGGTGCGCTTCAGCTTGTCAGCCAGGCGCTGCATTACGGGATGGATTGACATTTTAGTTTCCTGCGATTGGTTTCAGAACCTTAAGCTTATCAAAGATTCCTGCACTGCGCCTAATCTCAAGGTCGACCCTCGATTTGCACGCCACCCCGCGTCAAGGCTTCTGCGCTATAGTTCCGGCATGGACGAAAAACGCGATCTCTTCCGCCACACCCTTGCCACACTGGCCTACCGCACCGTTCGCGTCCTCGAAAACGCCCCCGAATCCTTCGCCGGCTTCTCAGGCGCCGGCCGCCGCCCTGTCCAGATCCTGGCCCACATGGGCGACCTGCTCCATTGGGCGCTCTCCATGGCTCAGGGCAATCCCGCTTGGCGCGAATCGCAACCCGTCGCCTGGCCGCAGGAGCAGCAGCGTTTCTTCGCCGCGCTCGCCGCATTCGATGCATTCCTCGCCTCGTCCGCGCCGGTCCAGGCGCCCATCGAGCGCCTCATGCAAGGGCCGGTCGCCGACGCCCTCACCCACGCCGGCCAGCTCGCCATGCTCCGTCGTCTCGCCGGCTCGCCCACGCGCGGCGAAAATTTCTACGTCGCCGCCATCTCCGTTGGCCAGGTCGGCCCCGTCCAGCCTGAGCCCGTCAAGCCCTTCTAGCGGCCGGTCCTGCTGCGCTGCGCTTGCGCCAAACGCGGCTTGCCAGACTCAACACGCCTCGCGCGACCTGTGGAAAAAGTCTGATGATTTTCACATTACATTCACAATTGAGCGAATATGTGTTGCTAAATAACTGACAATAAATGTCGAGAAAATGTCGCTTGACAAGCGTGTTCGATTTGGGTCACACTAGTAACGGTTACTCTATCCCAATTGGAGGTTTATCATGCGTCATATACTCGCAGCAAGTCTTCTGCTCTCCTCGCTAACCTTCCCCGCAGCGGTAAAAGCCAGCACGCCCGTGGACGATGCCACTGCCCCAACCCCCCTCCACGTGAGTACCGGAGTCACTGAGCCGGTCCTCATCGATTCTGCCTCCCTCATGCTCCCCGAGGGCTACTCCATTGACGCCATCCCCAACGATGCCCAGGTCGGCCTCTCACTCACCATCGACGAAAAAGGCCAGCCGACGGAAATCCATGTCACCAAGTCGTATAGCCCCTTCTGGGACGCCCGTGTCATCGAAACGGTGCGCCAGTTCCGCTACAAGCCCGCCACGGTCAGCAAGCAGCCCGTACCCGTTGACATGAACCTCACCGTCAACATCGCCCGCTAACCCGCAACCCGTCGGGATGCTGCGCCTGAGATTTTCAGTGGTCGAGCCAACAAAGCTCGTCAGCAGGAAAGCTCTACCTTCAGCGCAGCATCCCATCGGCATCAGGGGATCGCCCATCCCCCGCGGCGCATCTCCTCGATCATCCGCACGTCCTCCGCGCTCAGCGCCGCGCGCTCCAGCAGTTCCGGCCGGTTCTTCAGCGTCTTGCGCAGTTGCTGCTCCCGCCGCCAGCGCCTGATCTCCGCGTGATCGCCGTTCATCAGCACCTCCGGCGCGCGCTGCCCTTGAAACTCCGCAGGCCGCGTGTACTGCGGATAGTCAAGCAGCCCGCCGGCCCCATGTTGCGAACGCGGCACCCCCTCCACATCCACGTCGATCTCCGCATCCGCCGCGCCAAAGCTCTCAAACTCGCCGGATGCCTCGTTGCCCAGCACGCCGGGAATCAGCCGCATCGTCGCATCCACCACCACCGCCGCCGCCAGCTCGCCCCCGCTCAGCACGTAGTCGCCGATGGATAGCTCCATGTCGCAGTAGATCTCGTTGATCCGCTCGTCCACGCCCTCATACCGCCCGCAGATCAGCACCACGCGCTCCAGCCCCGCCAGCTCTCGCGCCACTGCCTGCGTAAACATCCGCCCCTGCGCCGAAAGCAGAATCACCCGCGTCCCCTTTGTGCTGTCATCCTGAGCGGAGTTTGGCGCGCCCCCAGCGCCAAACGCAGTCGAAGGACCTGCATTTTGTTTTTCAGCCGTTTCCCCTACCACTGCTGACTCGTCCGCCGCGGCGGACTGGCCCGCTGACCTGCTGACTTGCTCCCTTGTTCCCTTGCTCTCCCGCTCCGCTTTCGTCCTGACTCCAAGAGCCCTGAGCGCCTCCGCCAGCGGCTCCGGCTTCAGCACCATCCCTTCGCCGCCGCCAAACGGACGATCGTCCACCGTGCGGTGACGGTCGTGCGCGTACTCCCGCAGATCGTGCGCCTCCACCGTCACCAATCCATTCTTCAGCGCCCTGCTCACGATCCCGTGCTCAAATACGCCCTCAAAGAACCCCGGAAAGATGGTGATAATGTCGAACCGCATACTCCCGATGATAGAGGCTGGATGCCCCACCCATCGCCGGCCCCGTCAAGAACAACCGCACCCGCACTCCCGTAGCCGGGTGCCCCAGGTCTCGATTTTGAGACCTGGGATAGCACTGGCTCCCGGCCCCGCCCGCACTAAGAGCTACAAGCTAGAAGCTAGAAGCTGCTCTCCGCTTCCACAGCCGCGCCGTCACCACGCCAAATAGGAATCCGCCCACATGCGCCAGATACGCCACTCCGCCCGTTTGCACCGTCGCCACCGACCCCACCACACTCAGCAACTGGATCAAAAACCAGACCCCGATTAGCAGTACCGCCGGAATATACGTCACGCGGATGAAGATCAATATCCACACCAGCGTTCGAATCCGGTCTCGCGGATAAATGACAATGAACGCGCCCATCACCGCCGCAATGGCCCCGCTCGCGCCCAGGCAGGGAACCGTCGACCCCGGGCTTCCTGCCACCTGCGCCACCATCGCCACCACCCCGCCCACTAAATAAAACGCCAGGTAGCGCAGCCACCCCATCGCGTCCTCAATCGACGGACCAAACGCCCACAGAAAAACCATATTCCCGACGATGTGCAGCCAACCCGCGTGCAGGAACATTGCGGTAACGATCGTGATCCAGTGATGTCCGCTTGTAATCTGCGCGGGAATCGCCGCCCACCGCCCCACGAACGCGTCTCCGCCCTCCAGCTCGCGCAGAAACACGTATGCGTTCGCCGCGATAATCAGCGCCGTCACCCACGCAAAGCTGCGCGTCCGTCGCGATGCGTCCCCCAGCGGTATTACTGTTCCCATGTCGTATTCCTCGCCTGACCTGTTGATCAGCCAGTGAGTGTTTTTTATCATGCGGGTCGACCCGTTGCCGCTCGCCCTTGCTCTGCCCTGGCGGAGCTTCTCTAACTCCGCTAGCCCCGCTGTCTTTCTGCCCCCCCCACGCCTGAAACCTGAATTCTTTATCCCGAATTCCTTATTCCGCCCTCACTGTTTGCCTGCTAAACTACCGCTACCCCGGTTTCCCCTCACATGGCCAAGCTCTCAAAAAATCAGCAGCTCTTTCTCTACTTCAGCTCCCTCACGCTGATCATCTTTGCCGTCTCGCCGGAAATCCTTCTCGACATTCCTACCGCCTACATGCTCAAGAACCACCTCCACGCCACGGCGTCGCAGGTTTCCATATTCCGCCTGCTCACCGGAATCCCCATGTATGTAGGATTCGCCTTCGGCATGACGCGCGACCTCTGGGATCCATTTGGCTGGCGCGACCGCGGATACTTCCGCCTCTTCGGTCCGCTCGCCATGCTCGTTTTCGGCTGGCTCGCTCTCACCCGCCTTTCGTATTCAGGCCTGCTCATTGGCATGTTTCTGGCCATGATCTCCTTTCGCTTTCTCATGGCTGCCTACTCCGGCCTCATCAGCTTGATCGGTCAGGAAGAGCTCATGTCCGGGCGCCTCAGCGCCTTGTGGATGGTCTTCCGCTATGTTTCCTTCATCGCCGCCTACTTCGCTTCCGGATTCATCACCGAACACCTCTCGCCCCGCCAGACCTTCATCCTCACCGCCGCCGTCACCCTCCCGCTTTGCCTCTACGGATTCCTCAAGCCTCGCGCCGTCTTCAGCCACGCCTATGAGAACCCCCACGCGCGCGGCACAACTTTTCTCGGCGACCTCAAGCGTCTCGTGAAGCACCGCGCTGTTTATCCGGCAATTTTCATCATTCTCTTGTGGAACTTCATGCCCGGCTTCAACACCCCCATGCAGTTCTATCTCTCCAACCAGCTCCACGCGCCCGATTCGGTCTACGCCAACTTCAACTGCATCTTCTATGGCTCCTATATTCCCGTCGTTGTGCTCTACGGCTTCCTCTGCACGCGCTTTCCTCTACGCAAGCTGTTGTGGTTGGGGGCTGCGGTGGCAGTTCCTTCCATGATCCCGCTCGCCTTCATTCATTCCGGCCGTCAGGCTCTCTTGCTCGCTGGGGTCATGGGCATGATGAGCGGCCTCGGTCAGTGCGCCTTCTACGACCTCGCCATCCGTTCCTGCCCTCCCGGCCTGCAGGGAACCCTGATGATGGCCGCCGATGCCGCCAACAATCTCGCCTTCCGCTTGAGCGATGTTCTGGGCACAAAGATCTACGGCCTCAGTCCCACGCACGGCTTTCTTTATTGCGTCATCGCCATGACAGCGACATACGCGCTCATCCTGCCCATCATCCTCTTCGTTCCCAGGGAACTCATCGCCAGCTCCGACGGCCAGTCCAACCCCACCCTCGACGCCGAATTGCTCTCCGAGCTCGCCGAATCCCCCGTAACCTCCTAGCGCGGCCGCGATTCCTCACGCTGTCATTCCTGGCGACCGAAGTCCGCCGCGGCGGACGGCGAAAGTCGAAGAATATGCGGTTGCTTCTTAAGGAGTGCCGCAGGCCTCGCGCCCGCTTGAGCGGACGCAAGACGGCCGGTCTCGAGAGAGGGCGAAACCACGAACGCCGCCCCCGGCCCAACACCCGCACGGTCTCCGCGATGCTCAAGAGTGCTTCAAAAGATCTTCTTGCCGAACGCCGAGCAGATCAGTTGCACCGCAAGCTCTGCCGTCCGGTTGTGTTCATCGAGAATCGGGTTCACTTCCACCAGCTCGAGGCTCAGCATGGCCCCGTGATCGGCGAGGATCTCCATCGCCAGATGCGCTTCGCGATACGTCGCTCCGCCCGGAACAGGCGTGCCCACGCCCGGCGCCTCCTCGGGATCGACCCAATCCATGTCCATCGAGACGTGATAGCCGGCGGTGCCGTTGGCAGCTACCTCAATCGCCTTCTCCATCACCGCGCGCAAGCCCAGTTCGTCGATGTCCCGCATGGTGTAAGCAGTGATCCCGGCGCGCCGGATGTTCTCTCGCTCGGCCTCATCCACGTCGCGTATGCCCACCAGAACCGTGTGCTGCGGCAGCACCTTCGGAGACCAGCCCAGCAGATTGCTTAACTCGGCCGGCCCCATTCCCAGCAATGCTGCCAGCGGCATGCCATGCACATTTCCAGAATTCGACGTTTCCGGCGTGTTGATGTCGGAGTGGGCATCAATCCAGATCAGGCCCACAGCCTGCCCCAGCGCGCGAAAGTGGTTTGCCACGCCGGCCACGGTGCCTGCGGCCACGGAGTGGTCCCCGCCGAGCACGATCGGCATCGCCTTGCGCCCCAGCGCCTGCTCGACGCGTTCGGCAATCTCCTGGTCGCATTGGGCGATTTCTTTTAAGAATCGCGCATGAGCGTCGCCCCGCCGCATCGTCTCCGCAACCGGCACTTGCACGTTGCCGCGATCGGTAACGGTATGGCCGAGCGCTTCAAGCTTGGCCTCCAGGCCCGCCACGCGCAATGCCGACGGTCCCATATCCACGCCGCGACGCTGTTGTCCCAGGTCAAGCGGCACACCGATCATCTCAATCTGTTTCGCCCCGCCTTGCCGCGCATTCATCTTGCGTCCCGCCGCCGCCGTTGATCCTTCGTCATTCATCCTCGGTCTTCCATTATCCCAAACCTGGCTCGCCGCCGGCTCGCTTCTCTCCCTCCCGTAGGGAGGGAAGGAGAATAGCCCAGGATGAAGTCCGCCGCAGCGGACGCAATCCTGGGAAAGCGTTCCAAACAGATTGTTCCGCCCCGTAGGGGCCACACGAAGATAAGTGTCCGTTTCTCCGCGAAGCAAACCCACCAGAAGCCGGTTTCCCCATCCGAACCGCCGCGCGTTTTGCGCAGCGGTTAGGGTGGGATGCGACGAATCCAGAAAATCGAGTTGTCTTGTATCAGGGCATGACTTCAGTCATGCCGCAGAATCCGAAAAGAAGAAACCCGGGCTTCAGCCCTGTCATGACAGCGGGTGCCCCATCCTAGCTCCGCTAGGGTGGGGGACGGTTCACCCCTTTCCTCCGCCACCCAAACTCACCAAGAGACCGGGGCGCCCAGGGTCTCGATTGTGAAACCCGGGAATCCGCCACCTGTTGCCCCGCACGAAAGCTTGCTCCCTCGCTCCCTGTCTCCTCGCCCCCTTGCTACATGCCTTGCCCCGTCTTATGATGTCAGCCAACCGTCATGCCCGACATTGAAACCCTGCTAACACGCTGGCAATCGGCCGGCGTCCTCGATCCGGAGACTGCTGCCCGCATCCGTGACCACGAAGCTCAATCCGCCGGCGCGTCTGCCGGCCTCAGGTGGCAGGGCATCACCGCGCTCATTCTCGGCGCCATTCTGCTGGCCTGCGGCGTGGTGCTTTTTGTCTCGGCCCACTGGGACCAACTCGGCCCCGGCGCGCGTTACGCGCTCGTCATCGCCATGGTCGCCGTCTTCCACATCGCCGGCGGTCTGGCACGGCCCAACTTCCGCGCCCTCTCCACCGCGCTGCATGCAGTCGGAACAGTTGCAACGGGTGCAGCCATCGCCCTCGTCGGCCAGATCTTCAACATTCAGGAGCACTGGCCGGCCGCGGTGCTGCTCTGGGCGATTGCCGCTCTCTTCGGATGGATGCTGCTCCACGACCAGGCGCAGCAAACGCTGGCGCTGCTGCTTGTCCCCGCATGGATCTTTTGCGAGCTCGGCTTCCGCACCGATGGCTACATTGGTGACAGCATCTACATGGGCCGGCTCTGCTTCGTGTGGGCTGTCCTCTACATCACATTTTTCGTCGGCTCGCGGCGCAAAGCGGTGCAGGGAATTCTCTTCGCCGTCGCCGCGATCGGCGCGGTGGTTGGCATCGTCCTGATGCTTTCCAACTGGGTCTCTTGGTCGTCCGAGCAGAGCTTCATTCCCTTCGGCACGCGCGTGTGGGCCTGGATCGCAATCGCCGCCATCCCACTCATCGTGGCCGCATTCCACGGCCACAAGGGCCTCGTTCCCATTGCCGCTGCCATTGCCTTCTGCCTCGCGCTGCCCTGGTGCTATCGCACGTGGACGGAGAGTTACAACGGCCCAAATGGCTCAGAGGTCACCTATGTTCGCACCAATCCCAACCTGCTGGCGCACGCGCTGGTGGCAGCGTTTGCGGTGCTCCTCTGCTGGTGGGGCGTGCGGCTGGTGTCGCGCCTTCTTGTCAACCTCGGCATCGTGGGTTTCGCCGCAGCAGTTGGCTGGTTCTACTTCAGCGACATCATGAATGAGCTGAACCGTTCGCTCGGCTTGATTGGGTTGGGCGTGCTGTTCCTGGCCGGTGGCTGGGCGCTCGAAAAGATGCGGCGTCGCATTCTTACCGGCATGGCTCCGGCGAAACCGCCGGATCAGATCCCCGCGGCTGAAGCCACCCCGAAGAACGGGAATGGAGGTGCGCTATGAAGATCTCGCGTCTTACGCTCTCCGGCGTCTCGGTAGCCCTGCTCATCATCCAGTTGGCGATTGTGTCGTTGATCGCGGGAAAGTATCTCTATCAGCGCTGGCGCTGCCCGCGGGTGTGGACGCGCGCCGAGGCGATCGACCCGAGTTTGCCCATGCGCGGCCGCTACCTCAGCCTTCAGCTCACGGTGGATGGCTGCCAAAGCACGTTGCCTTCTGCCAAAGACGCGACATTCCCGCGCGACGTCAACGGCGCCATCAAGCCCGGCCCGTATGTCCTACGGCCGCAGTCGGTGGACTTCCGCGCCAAGCTGAAAGTGGAGAATAACAAGCTCATCGCGGTGCGTGTGGAGGGCCAGGAGGATCTGACGGCGGGCGAGGAGGTTTCGGCTGCGCCACCCGCGCCATGCGACCAGATGCGGCTGGAATCCAGCGTGGATTTCTATATCGCCGAGCACGCGCAGAGTCCATTGCCGCTCAAGCCCGGTCAGGAGCTGTGGATTGAAGTGACTGTCCCGCCCAAAGGCCCGCCGCGCCCGATCCAATTGGCGCTGAAACAGGATGGCGCCTGGAAGCCGCTCAAGTTTTGAGCAGGCGCCTGAGACAATCGAGAGTTGAGATTGAAGAAGAAACACGGGAATCCCGGTGGATGGAGGGCGAAGTGAGTGAGGCGGAGAGAATTGTGAAGGAGCTGGAACCAACTGCTCGCCAGCATTGGAAGCAAGCCGAGATGCCAATTTGCGAGATCATCACGGCCAAGGGAAAGCAGCTTGGCTTTGCGGCCAACGTCCCCTCACGACCACTGCAGGAAACGATTGAAGCAGCCTGGAAAGACGCCGCAAGCCGGATCAAAGCCAAGTGAACCGGCACGGCTTTCGACGCCCAATCCGTCAGCCTTTTCCAGCGGAGTTCAGATCGACGAGCCCTTCCGGCAGCGCCATCTCCACGCGTTTCGCTTCGAGATCGATCCTGCGCAGATAGCTCTTCGCAAAAGGAATCAGCACTTCGCCCTTCGCGCCTCGCACCACCAGCAGCGGCACCGCTCCCGCGCTCCGGTCCACGTCCTCGATAACGCCTACGGTTTCGGGCTCCGCGCCGGCCACGGCCGCCCTGGACACGTCCACCAGCGCGCAGCCGATCAGGTCGCCGACGTAAACCTCGTCCTCGCTCAGAGCCGCCCGCTCCGCGCGTGGAATCGCTACAACCATCCCCGCCAGCAGCTCTGCCGCCGAGATCGAATCCACCCCGGCAAAATGCAGCACCACGCCGCCCTTGTGCAGCCAATGGTTCTTTAGCTCCATTTCGCGCGGAGCCGCCAACGAGCCCGCCGCCGCAGACACATCTGGTCGCAGCAGCCGGGGCCCCCGAGAAGCGTTCGTTGGTTCTTGGGGTAGCAGCAGCCAAAGCTGCCTGCGCTCGGCGAACTTGTCAGCAAAGTCTGTGAGGATCTCGGCGAAGACCTCGCCTTTGCGTCCCTGCGGGTGGCGAATCCGCGCTAGCCAGACCCACGTTTGAGGCGGTTGCAGCACGGCTATCTCCGCGCCCGGAGCGCGGCGGCGGCTGGGGCGAAAGTCATCCTAGGATTCGTCGTCCTCTTCGAGGATGTCAAGCGTATAGCGGTGGTGGAGCTTCATGCTCACCGCGCCAAGGATCGTGCGCACCGAGCGGGCGGTGCGCCCTTGCTTGCCGATGACCTTGCCCACGTCCGGTGCCGCAACCCGAAGTCTGAGGACCGTATTCTCTTCGCGATTGACGGCTTCCACTTCAACCGCTCCCGGCTCATCCACAAGAGCCCGCGCAATCTCGCGGACCAATTCGTCTACCTGCACCATATCGACTTGGGTCATGATCTTGCCTCTGACCTTCTGCGTTCTTAAATTGGCGACTCTGAGACCGTGCGCGAATCGTAACACGCATAGGCGCTTTGAAGCAAAGAGTTGTGCTCCGGCCCTCGGCTGCAGCCGGCGCCGCGCTGCCTAGGGGGTGGAAAAATCAGGCCGCAGCCGGATCCGGGACCTGCGCCGCAGGCTCGGCCGCAGCCGGTTCCGCGACCTGCGCCGCAGGCTTGGCCGCGGCTGGATCAGCGACCTGCGCCTCAGGCTCCGTTGCAGCCGCCACGGGGTGCTTGGCGACGAGCTTTTCGACGATAGTGGAGAATTGCGCGCCCTTGCTTCGCCAGTAGGCAATCCGTTCGTGCTTCAGCTCGACGCTCGCCGGGTTCGTGCGGGGATTGTAGGTGCCGACCACTTCGATGGAGCGGCCGTTGCGGGCGCGGTCCTTCTCGATGACGACAATGCGGTAGTAAGGCTGTTTGGGGGCGCCAACACGCGCCAAACGAATCATGACCACGATGGATTAGTTCCTTTCGCGTTTCAGAACTGGTTTCAGAGCGTTTCGCTGCGGTGTTTCGGGCGCGCTGCCAGGGCAGTTGCCATCCGTGCTGGCATGGCCAACGTGGATGCCGCCCGGGTCCGCCAAGACCGAAGGCGGAGGCGCTCCAGCAGAATAACGGCCGGACAGATGCGCCCGGCCGCACACGTCACAACACCTAAGTATCGCCGATAGTAGGCGATTGAGGCAAGTTTGCGCGGGTTGAGAGGGACCGAGGGAACAAGGTACAAAGGGAACAGGAAAGCAGAGAGAAAGGGAGCAAGGGACTAAGCGCGGCTCGAATCCAATGGATCCGCGTAACGAGTTTCAAGGAGGCACAACCATGAGCCAAGCCAATCCATACGACGGCTTTCTCGACGGCCGTCCGATCGACACCATCATCGCCTCGACACCTGACGCTATCGCGGAGTGCCTCAAGGCCATCGGGCCGCACAAGATCAGCGTGCCGCCTGCGCCCGGTAAATGGAGTGCGTCGGAGATTGTGTGCCACCTGGCCGACTGCGAAATCGTTTTCGGATTTCGCATGCGTCAGACTCTGGCGGAAGATGGGCCGACAATTCAGCCATTCGACCAGGATAAGTGGGCCGCAAACTATCCCGGAATTCCGGCCGCGCAGGCGCTCGAAACGTTCTCCGCGCTGCGCAAGTGGAATCTGCGCCTGATTCGCACGGCGCTGCCGGCAGCGGCGGCCAGGACGGTGACGCATCCCGAGCGCGGGACGATGACTTTTCAAACACTCGTCGAAACCATGGCAGGCCACGACCTGAATCACCTCGGCCAGCTTCGCAAGATCGCCGGCAAATCCGAATGAGAACAGCAATTCTGGCCAAAAGCTGACTCGAAGAGCTAGGAGCTAGAAGCTAGAAGCTAGGAGCTAGAAGCTAGAGGCTGGGTCTTTACCTTCTTCAGCAGCCAGGCCATGTTTTGTCCCAGCGTCTTCATGGTGTGGATGCCTTCTTCGTCTCTCTCCACGTCGCCGGGCGCGAGGCCGATGCCGATGTTCCAATACGACGAGCCGGGCACGATCATCTGGTTAATGAGAAAGAAGTGGTTCAGCGCGTCGAATGCGTGGATGGCTCCGGCGCGGCGGACGGCGATGACCCCGGCGCCGACTTTGCGCCGGAACATGCCGCCATTGGCCATGGAGACGAGGCAGGCTCGGTCGATAACGGCCTTCATCTCGGGCGAGATGTCGGCGACGTAGGTGGGCGAGCCGAGAAGGATGCCGTCGGCCTGGTCCATCTTTTCGATGAAGACGTTGCCCATGTCGTTTTTCTGGCCGCAGCGGCGGTCCTTGTTCTTTGAGCACTCGCGGCAGGAGAGGCATCCGTGAATTTTGGCGCCGCTCATCTCCACGAGCTCCGTTTCGATCCCTTCCTTCTCCAGCTCCTTCAAGACGTACCGGAGCAAAATAGCGGTATTTCCGCCCTTGCGGGCGCTGCCGTTGATGGCGACGACTTTGAGCGGGCGTTCGGCCATTGATTGTTCTCCTCGAATTGCGCGCCGCAGGTGTGCCGGCGCGGTTCTTCCAAACCAACCATTGTGCGCCAGCATGGCCGGTTTGTCTGTGACAGCGAAATCTCAAGGAAATGTGGAGACCCCGGGAACCTTTTCGGGGTTGGCGGGGTCAAAGAAAGACAGAACTCTCTCTGCAAGATTTGCAGATGCTTCCGTTCCATGATCGGGGGCCGGTAAGGCCGCGCCCCAAGGAGAAGATATGCGCCGTTTGCTTTGCGCCGTACTCGTCGCCATTGTTGCCGTTTCTCTCGCTGCCCAAACTCCCACACATCCCGCAACCAAAGCAGCGCTTCCAGCGGCGAGCGCGGCTCCGGGCTCCGTCACTGACCTGCCGGTGCGCAAGGTGGTGCTGTACAAGAACGGCGTGGGCTACTTTGAGCACTCCGGCCCAGTGAACGGCGACCAGCGCGTGGCCATCGACTTCACGTCTTCGCAGTTGAACGACGTGCTGCAGTCGCTCACGACACTCGACAGCAAGGGCGGCAAGGTGAGCGCCGTGAGCTACAACTCGACGACGCCCATCGAGCAGCAGTTGGAGTCGCTGGCGCTTGGCCTGAAGGATGACGCGGACACGTCAACCATCTACACGGCGCTGCGCGGCCAGCGGGTCGAGGTGACGGGCGCGGGCGCTCCGCTCACGGGCCGGCTCGTCAATATCGAATCGCACAGTGTGACCGACAAGAACGGCAACATCTCCGATCACTACTATCTGATCGTCGAGACGGATTCGGGCGCGCTGCGCACGGCGGAGATCACCGACGCGCTCAACGTGCGCATGCTCGACCCGTCGCTCGAAAAGCAGTTTGCCTCCTATCTCGAGATCATCGGGTCGGCGCAGAACCAGCAGGGCCGCCACCTCACTCTCGAAGACCGTGGCGAGGGCCAGCGGCAGCTCCAGGTGAGTTACATCAGCGAAGTGCCGGTGTGGAAGTCGACCTATCGCATCGTCTTTCCGCGCGAGGCCGGCAGCAACGCCACGTTGCAAGGATGGGCTGTAGTGGATAACACCGTGGGCGTTGACTGGAACAACGTGCAGCTCTCTCTGGTGGCCGGCGCGCCGCAGAGCTTCATCCAGCCGCTCTCGGAGCCGATCTACACGCGGCGGTCGGAGATTCCGATTTCGACCGCTGCGCAGTCGACGCCGCAGACGCATGAGGCGGCGGAGGCTCAAGGCGCAGGAGCAATCTCCGGCACTGTATCCGATACCACCGGCGCGGTGATTCCGGGTGCAACGGTTACAGCTACTTCGCAGGCCACGAACGCAGCCGTCTCGCGCACCGCCTCAAGCGATGGCAGTTTCACCATTTCGGGGCTGGCCCCCGGCCTGTACACGCTCAACGTGATGGCAAGGGGCTTCCAAACCAGCCTTCAGCGCGACATCAGCGTCGGCGCACAATCGACGGCTGCGGTGAACGTGAGCCTCAACGTTGGATCGACCGCGGAGACCGTCATGGTTGAGGCTGCGGGCAGATCTATGGCTGCGGCGCGGCCAATGATTCCCCGTTCCTCGCCTGGTGCCGCTGCCGGCTTCGGCTATGGCAGCGGCTCGGGCAGCGCCGGCTATGGTCCTGGTATGGGCGCGAACGCAGGCGGCGGCGTCTATCGCCCCAGCGACGCCATTGGGCAGGGCGACGTCTCCACCAACGCCTTCGACGATTTCTTCGAATACGCAATTGCCCAGCCGGTGACGATCCACAAAAACGAGTCGGCCATGGTTCCCATTTTGCAGCAGGATCTGCCCGCCGAGCACGTGACGCTGTGGAGCGCCAGAGACTCGAGGCCGCTGCGCGCCATCTGGCTCGAGAACAAATCCAAGCTCACGCTCGATTCGGGCAGCTTCTCGATCTTCGAGAACGGCGAGTTTGCCGGCGAAGGGCTGCTCGATCCCATCCATCCCGGCGAGAAGCGGCTGCTCTCCTACGCGGCCGACCAGGCCGTCAAGGTGCATCGCGGCGTGGCCAACGACACGCGGACGCTGCGCCACATCTCGATCGCGAAGGGCATCATCGTTGAGACAACCGGCGAGGTCACCGAGAACGCCTACACCGTGACCAACGCCGCCGACGAGACGCGCGCGGTATTGGTTGAGCACGCGCGGCAAAACGGTGCCGAGCTCGCCTCCGACACAAAGCCGGTCGAGACCACGCCCTCCATTTATCGCTTTAAAGTCGTCGTCGAGCCACACCAGTCAGCCGAGTTGCGCGTGAAGGAACGCTCTACGATTGCGCAGCAGATCGTGATCGATCCCGACAATGACCAGACCGCATTTCTCATCGAGACAGCGAAACTCACTCCTCAGCTCGCCGCGCAGCTTAAGCCGCTCATCGACGCCGAAACGGCGCTCAGCGCCCTGAACGGCAAACTGGAAGAGAACGACCAGAAACAAAAATCGCTGGCCGACGACGAGGCGCGCGACCGCGACAACCTGACGGCGCTGAAGGGTAACGATGCGGCCAAGCGCTTTGTGGATGAGCTCAATCAGGCAGAAGACGCAATTCAGACGGCGCGAAAGGACCAGGCCGATCTCGAAAAGCAGCGCGACGCGGCACAGGCGCAGGTGGAGGACATCATCGCAAAGCTCCAGTTCGACACGGATTTGGATATCGTAACGTCGGGGGCGCGGTAGTTTGAACTGGATCGAGGAGGGCCAGGCAAGGCGCGGCGACTCCGGCGCGGCGCGCGAGGCGGTGGGAAGTGAGGCCGCATCACGAATGAAGCGGCCGTGGATTCGCTGGGCTACGCCAGTTCGACTTTCAACGCGATGGCGATCTCAGAGATTTTCTCGGCGGGCATTTCCACCTTCAGCCCCGTTTCATCCTGCTTCCATTTCAGCGAACCGTTGTGTCCGAGCAGCTTTACGTGGCGAATCCTGCCCGGGCTTTGCGGGCCGTTCATGGCAAGCGCCTGCACCACCGCCGCCTTTTCCGGCCAGCCCATGACGAAGACGTAAAGTGTGCTGCCCTTCGTGGTGAAGCGCACATCTTCGGCTGTGAAATCTCCGCGCTTGCTCTCGTTGAATCGGCCCGGACTGATCGCAACCTGCGTCGATGGACCCTCGCCGTAGATCTTCCACGGACGCGTCGAGTAGATTCCTTCGCTGTTCACCGCCATCCACGCGGTGATGTCTTCGAGCACCTTCATCTCCTCCGGGTCCAACTCGCCGGAGTTCGGTAGCGGGAAATTCAGCAGCAGATTGCCGTTCTTGCTCACAATGTCGGTGAGCATATCAATGACCTTCTTCGCCGTTTTGTATTTCTGGCCGCGCATGTAGTGCCATTGCCCGATGCAGGTATCGGTCTGCCAGGGATTCTGCGAGATCGAATCGGCGACTCCCCGCTCGTGGTCCAGAATGCAGGTTCCCACCGCGCAGTCCGGCGGCTCCTTGCTGGTATAAACCGCTTCGGTCACGCCGCCATGCATTTGAGCGCTCAGGTTGTAGAGGTGCGCCACCATCCTCAAGCCATATTCCTCGAAGGGCAGGTGGCCGTCGGTGTAAAGGAGGTCGGGCTGGTACTTGTCGATGAGATCGGTCATGCGATCGAGATAGTGCTGCCGCCACGAATCAGGAATCCCGTCATCGTTCCAGGTCAGGTTGTCGATAAACGGCACGCAGCCGGCATCGTGATACAGGTCGGCGTATTGCGGATCGACGCCGTCATAGGGAACGCCGGCAAGCGGGCCGGTCTTATCCGCGCTGTGGCTCACGGCGAACCACTTGTAGCTGATCCACAGATGCTCGCTGACGCCGAAGCGCAGTCCATGCTTGCGCGCCGCCGCACGCCACGCGCCCACAACATCCCGCTTCGGTCCCATCTTCACCGCGTTCCAGCGCGTATACTTCGAGTCCCATAGGTCGAAGTTGTCGTGGTGCACGCCCATGCTGACGAAGTATTTGGCGCCGGCTTTTTTGTACAGGCCCATCAGATACTCAGGATTCCATTTCGCCGCCTTCCAGATTCCAACCAGGTCCTTGTAGCCGGCCTTGGAGGGATGCCCGTAGTGGTCAATGTGGTACTGGTACTGATCGGTTCCCTGGATATACATGTTGCGCGCGTACCAGTCGCCGTCTTCGATGGCCGATTGCGGACCCCAATGAGACCAGATGCCGAACTTGGCGTCACGGAACCACTCGGGAACCTGATAGGCACGGAGAGACTCCCTCGTCGCCGCGAAGGGCGCGGTCTGCGCGGGGGCGAAGTGAGAAAGAGCGAGCACGGAACAAGCGCCGCCCATTGTCTGAAGAAGTTCGCGACGATTCATTTGCATCAGGTTCCATTCCTTTCACGCGCAGAGCGGGTTGAGCGCCTGGGTTGAAGTTGGCGGCGACCTGAGCCGCGCCCGCGCGTTTTATTTTGCGCCGGCCATCGCTTTGCGGAGGCGCTGCTCCGTTTCGGCGCTCCAATAGCCGCAGTCGAGTTCGAAGAAGATGGATGTATACGGGATTGTGAGCTCTGTCTTGATAATGAGAACGCGGAAGAGCTGCGCGGTTTGATCGAGCTTGGCGATGATCTGTTCGTGGGGCAGCGTGGTGAAGCTTGCATTCTTCAGCACCTCTGCGAGTTGTTGGCGGAATCGCGAAACGCCGCGCGCGTCCGTTTCGGCGACGAATTGCAGTTCCCGGTCAAGGTAGACATTGGCGCGAACATGCTTGCTGGCGGCGATGGCGTGGAGAACCTTGTGCGCGACTTCGATCTGGCCGGCGCCGGAGACGAGGGTCTCGATGCCGGGCCTGGATTGTGCCGGATAGGCCGAGTCCGCGACGACGATCCAGTTGCGATGGCCGTAAAGCGGCAGAATCTCGTTGAGGCGGTACTCCAAGGAAGAGAACAGCCCTTGGACAGGAGGTTTCCGCAATGTCATCGGCGTCTCCTTCGTGCAGGTGCTTCAGCTCTCTACTTCAGTTCTTCGTCCGCGCACACGGCCACCTTGCCGCATTTGCCGGTGGCCATCAGCGCATAGGCCTCGCTGGCGCGCTCCAGCGGAAACCGGTGCGTGATGATGTCGGCCGGATGCAGATTCCAGCGCACTAGCCGCTCTACCAGCTCTTCCATCAGCCACGTCGACGTGACCCACGAGCCGTAAAGCGTCTTCTGCTCGTGAATCATGTCGGGCGACGGATTGAACTCAACGCGCCCGCCTTCGCCAAGAAAAACGATCTTGCCCCACTTGCGCGTGGCGCGAATTGCCGTGGCCCGCGCGGCCTCGTTCGCCGAGCAGTCGACGGCGCGCTCCACACCCATGCCTCCGGTGAGCTGCTTGACCTCGGCGACGTTGCCGGGGCCGGAGCCGAGCACCACATCGCAAAGGCCAAGGTCGAGCGCAATCTTCATGCGTTCCGGCACAACGTCGATGCCGATGATCTTCTGCGCGCCGAGTTTGCGGCAAAGCGCGCCGGTGGCCAGGCCGACGGGTCCCAGGCCGGTGATCAGCACGGCGTGATCGCCGTTGATGCCGATCTTTTCCAGGCCCTCGTAGACAGTTCCGAAGCCGCAGGCAACCTGTGCGCCATCGGCGTAGGAGAGCTCATCGGGCAGCGCGATGAGATCTTTCTCCTCGGCCACCATGTACTCGGCCATCCCGCCGTCGCGCTGCCAGCCGTAGGCGCGGCGGTATTTTTCGCTGCTGCAGGAAATCATGTAGCCGCGCCGGCAGTCGTTGCAGACGCCGCAACCGGAGATGTGATACACAATCACGCGGTCACCCACCTTGAAGCGGCGGCAACCCTCGCCCGCGGCAACAATCCGGCCCGAGGGCTCGTGCCCGGCAATCACGTCCTGATAGCCCTCAGGCCCTTTGCCAACGTGCTCGTGATAGATGCAGCGAATATCCGAGCCGCAGATGGTCGAGGCTTTCACACGCAGCAAAACTTCTCCATGACCGGGCGAAGGCACTGGCGCCGTGCGCAGTTCGACGGTCGAGTTGCCCGGCAAGAACGCTGCGGTCATCGTGGCTTTCATGTGAACGCTCCCAATTTCTTTCGGATGGCGTTTGAAATGCCGCAATCATTCTACGGCGGCGTGATCTCCCCGTTCGGGTCCCAGAGATCTTCCCAACTCTGGCCATCTTTCCAAAGAAAGACCTGGCCTTTTATCAAGCGACAGCCGCGGTCGATAGCGGCGATAGCGCGCATCTCGTCGTTAGTGAGCGGATCGCCGGCCACACCTTCGAGATTGGCGCGGTAATGATGCACAGAGAAGGGAATCGGCGTTTGCCCACGCTCGACAGCCCACTTGACGCACACCACCGCGGGATGAATTCCATGGCGGTGCGCAATGCCCACAATCACGGGATCTTCCGTGGGCGCGGTGTCTTCAGGCGTACGGTCGCGGTCCGGCCGCCCCGGCGAGCCGACAGGACAATAGCCGATGGGCTGCATGCCGTTGTCGAGCACAAAGCGGAAGAGCTCCGGCTGCTGGAAGTGCGGGTGCAACTCCATTTCATTGACCGCAGGCTTAATGCGGGCATCGCGCAGAAGGAGCGTCAACTTGGGGATGGTCATGTTCGAAGTGCCGATGTGCCGCACCAGTCCCATCTCCACCAGCTCTTCCATCTTGCGCCACGTCTTCATAAAGTTCTCGTGGATGTACGGCTTGGCGTCGGGGCTGCGCGAGGTGACGTCGCAGCCCGGCGGATGGAAGTTGGGAAAAGGCCAATGCACCAGGTAAAGATCGAGGTAGTCGAGGCGCAGATCGGCGAGGGATTGCCGGCAGGAGGCAATCACATCGTCCTCGCTGTGCTTGTCGTTCCACAGCTTCGAGGTGATCCAGAGATCTTCACGTCTGATTCCACTGCGAAGAATCTCCTCAAACGAGGCGCCGATCTCGGCTTCGTTACCGTAGACCGAAGCGCAATCGAAATGCCGGTAGCCAACGCTGGCGGCGCCCTTCACCGCCTCGGCGACTTCGCCCGCTGAAACTTGATCGGACCCGAAGGTGCCCAGGCCGATGGCCGGCATCGTCGCGCCGGTGTACAGCCTTCGTTGCGGGATTGCCGCCAGATCGACAGGCACGGCTGTGGCAGGATTCGGCATGCGCGATCAACCTTTAACTAGAATAAAGTTAACGCTAACGTCGCCGAAGAATACATTTTCAAATGGGGAGTGTCAACCACCCTTCGTTTCCCGGCGGGCTCGGTGTCGGCTGGCGGCATGAACCGGCCTTGCCCGGAAGCTGGCCAGGCCGGGGCTTGGCGCGGAAGCCGGCAGAGCCTGTTTCTTGGCCACAGCGCCAAAGCCGCACATGACCTCACAGAGCCGGATAGCGCGAAAGCGCCCGCAAAGTGGTACGACTACTTTTCGGTTGGCTTATACTGCGGCGCGGACGAGGAGGCAGGTGATGTTGTCGTGGCCGCCGGCTTCGTTAGCAGCGCCGACCAATCGTGCGCACAGATCGTCCAGGGGAACGTCGAGCCTCAGCATCGACTCGATGATCGGATCGGAGAGCTCGCGGGTCAGCCCATCGGAACAGAGCAGAAAAAGGTCGCCGGGCTCGGCTTCGAGCTCAAAGACGTCGGGCGTGATAACGTTCTGCGTGCCCAGGGCGCGAGTGATGACGTTGCGCAGCGGTGAGCGCTGCGCCTCCATCCGGTTCATGCGGCCCAGCCGGATCTGTTCCTCAACCAGCGAGTGATCGATGGTGATTTGCTCCAGATGCGAGTCGCCGGCCCGCGAGTTCCGCAGACGGTAGCCACGGCTGTCGCCCACGTTCAGCATCCATGCCTGGCGGTCCTCCGCCAGAAGGGCGACGAGAGTGGTGCCCATGCCGCTGAGTCTCTGGCTGCGCTGGGCGCGGGAGAAGATGGCTTGATTGGCGGCGGCAACCGCCTGTTCTGCATCGGCAGGCAGCGGATTCGAGCCGTCGCGGTGGGTAAGGAGCTGCATCGTCTCGGCCACGGCCACGGAGCTTGCGACCTCGCCTGCGGCAGCGCCACCCATGCCATCGCAGACCACATACACGCCGTGCTCGACGGAAAACCCGAATGCATCTTCGTTGGAAGGGCGCTTGCGGCCGCGGTTGGTGAGCGCCGCAGCCGCGTAGTGAACGACAGCCGTTGCCAAGAAGAACCCCCGTTGCCCAGTGTAACGGATAACAGGGGCCAGGGGATCGAGGGAAAAAGGGAGCCAGGAGCGGGAGCGCCTTCAGGGCGCCGCTACGGTTGGGTGGCCGCATCTGCAGGCAGCGGTGGGGGCAGGGGAAGGTCGAAGACCTGGATGGCGCCCCCGTCCAGCAGAGCGACGCGGCGTCCGGAAGGAGAGATTGCGACGTTCCCCCCGGCATCGAGGATCGGGCTGACGGGCGAGACCAGAACGATATCGCCCGTGGCCGCGTCGAAGACCGTAACCGACTGCTCCTTCACATCTGCGCCGTCGATGGGCACGAACGAGTTGACGGGGCGCGCGGTATCGAGTGTCTCCCACGCCAGGCGCAAGCCGTTGGCGGCCACCGTGAGCTTCGGCCACACCTCGGTGGACGGCGCCCGCGAGATCCAAAGAGTCTTGCCGCCGGTTGTCATGGCCACGAGCTTGCTTTCTCCCGATTGGCCGCAGCCGGTGACGAGAATCTCCTGCTCCGAGAGAAAGTCTTCCTCGGGCTCGCAGTTGGAATCGACGCGGCCCAACATCCTGCTGCCGCCGGTGAAGTAGGCCAGATTCAGCATCCATTCCGATCCCCGGCCGCGCAGGTTTTCAAGATAGCCAGTGGAGTTGATGGGAATATGCACAGCGGCACGGACGCGGCTGACCAGCATCACTTGACCGGAGTCGCGGCGAAGAATGCGGACCACCATCTCGGGATGGTCGCCCTCGGCGGCTGAGTCCTGATCGCTGGTGACAGTTGCTGAAGCAGTGGCCGGGCTGGGGACTTCTTTGGATTGCTGCCCCACTGACGAATCCGCCGCGTCCGCCGCGTGAGCCCCGGGTTTGGCCGGCTTCGTGACCGGCTCGCGGGAGTTGGTGACCAGAAGCTGCTGCGCAGGGTCGAGCTCGAGCGAGAGCAACGCGCCGGGGAAGTCGAGGAACGGCTTCAGCTTGAGCGTGGCGTCGCCCTCGGAGAGGTTGTCGCGGTCGCGCAGGAGAAACTGGCCGTTCTTGAGCATCCATAGGTAGCGCATGCGGTCGTGAACGGTCCAGGATGCCTCTGCCTCGACCGCGCCCTGCGGCAGCGCGAGAACCACGGCGCGAATCTGGCGCTCATCGCTGTCCTCGCTGCCGGCATGATCGCGGTGCAGAAGGCTGGGAACGCGGAAAGTGAACAGCAGACGGTTTTCGTCGAGGAAGTCCAGGGAGGCGAGGGTGTTCCGCGCGCCCAGGTAGATGGGGCCCGGAGCGGTGAAACCGAGAGGTTCAATGGGAATGGAGAACGCAGGCGGCAGGGTCGGCTTGTCTGGAAAGCGGTCGACGAGGAATCGCTCTTTGACGGTGGGCGAGGCTTTGGATTCGGGTGCGGTCCCGCTTTGCGCGGAAGCGGTTGGCGCCGGTGCGTTTGGGATTGGCGCCGGCGCGGTCTGGGTTGGCGCCGGTGCGTCTGGGATTTGTGCTGGCGCGGGCATTGCAAGCGCGAGCGCGGCGGCGAGAAGTGCGGAGCCGGCGCGTGTCACGAAGATTCCCCGCAAACAACTCGCCCGCACGATTCCGCGTCCGCTCACCATCGAAGAGTATTTTCGCCGATGCGGGGTTGACGGTGGAAGTTCTTGCGGCACGCCAGCAACAAAAACAACCGCGCAGCGGCATGTGCGACAGTAAAGAAGCGATGGCAGAGCGCACGACCACCGGACGGAACCTGGCCGCAAGAAGCGGCGGCAGCTTCAGGTTTTTGGGTTACGGCGCGTGCGCCCTGGCCGGAACTCTGTGGGGCACCGGGTTCTACTGGGGCAGGCTTGCGCTCAATGAGATGAACGTGGAGCACATGGTGCTCTACCGCTTTCTGTTTGCCTGCGTGGGCATGGCGCCGGTGATGGCGGCACGGCGCGTACGGCTGACGGCGAGCGAGATGCGGACCATGCTGCTGGCCGCGGCCCTCGGCGTTCCCATCCAGTTCCTGCTGCAATTTCATGGCCTGGCGCGAACCACCGTCAGCCACGCCTCGCTGATGGTGGGCGCGATGCCGGTGATGCTTGCCGCTGGAGCGGTGCTGTTTGCCAACGAGCGGCTGGACTGGATGGGGTGGCTGGCGCTCTGCGGATCGACTGCGGGCGTGGCCATGGTCACGCTGGGCGGGACGCACGCGACAACCGGACGAGAGACGCCCTCGTTGGGGGGAGATCTGCTGGTGATTGCCTCGCTGGTTGTGGCGCTGGCGTGGATTCTGCTGATGAAGAAGCTGATGCAGACGCACAGCCCGCCGGTGGTCACCGCGTACAACATCTATTCAGGAACAGTGATGCTGGTGATCTGGATGGCTGGCTCGCGCGTGGTTGCGTCTCTCATGCATAGAAACGTCGAGCCGATGCCCTTCACGCACGTGAGCCTGACCGCGTGGGTGGCGCTCGGGATCAGCGGAGTGTTTTGCACGGCGACGACAACGCTCTTGTGGAATTGGGGCATCCACCATGTGCCGGCCTCGCGCGCCGGGGTGTTTTTGAACATTGAACCGGTGATGGGTTCGGTGCTTGGCGTGGAGCTGTTGGGAGAGCGGCTGGGCCCTTATGCGTGGCTGGGCGGCGCTCTGATTCTCGCCGCGGCCATCACGCTGACCACGCGCGGGCACGAGCCGGAGCCGGCGGTGATTCTGGAGTAAGGCCTGGAGACAAGGGGGACGCCGTGGACGGACCGCCGGCGCATCATTTCCGCCCATTTTGCGTCAAAGATTTCAAGTGACGGATTGAGCGGCGGTTCTGAGGTGCAAGCGATCACCATACCAGCGGCGGAGAAAGATAGGGTTCCCAAGCGAAGCAGGCGGCGCGACTGGGCGGAGATTGGTGTCGCCTACGCGCTGATCATGGCGGTCGAGTGGACGCCGCGGCCGTTGCAACGCGTCCTTTGGGTGGTGGCGGCTGCCGGGATCGTCGTCATCCTCTGGCGATCGCTCGACGGCTGGGCGGCGATGGGCCTGCGCAAGGCGAACCTCGGCCGCTCACTGTGGATCGCGGGCGCTGCGCTGGTGCTGGCAGGTGCGACAATTGTGGCGGCAGCCAGGATGCACACGCTGCTCCTGCCGGATGGTCCGTTTACCTTTGTCGGAACCTATTTCGCCTATGCGATTTGGACCGGCTTGCAGCAGTTCCTCCTGCAGGGCTTCTTTCTACTGCGACTTCTGCGCGTGATTCCCAACGGGCGGCTGGCGGCGCTGGCGGCGGCTGTGTTGTTCGCGGCGGCGCATACGCCCAATCCAATTCTTGTCCCGGCCACTCTGATCTGGGGCTTTGTCGCGTGCCTGCTGTTTCTCCGCTACCGCAATTTGTATCCGCTGATGATCGCGCACGCCATCCTGGGCATCACGGTGGCGATGACGATTCCCGGGCCCGTCGTGCACAACATGCGCGTCGGCCTGGGCTACCTGACGTATCGACCGCACATGCATGGGCACGGGCTGCACCGGTCAACGCAGCCATAGCGACCAGATGGCGTCGACCGTAGCGTGAGTGACGGACGATGCCCCGACGCGGCGCTGCGCGCGCCAGGCGCGGCCGTAGAAAATCCCGGCCAGCGCGGCCAGTAGCACGTAGCGCCAGTTGAAGCTCGTGGTGCGCTTGTTGAAGTGAGCCAGGCCAAAGAGGCACGCGGTCAGGAACAATGCGCCGTAGCGCCCGATGCGCTTTTCCAGCAGATTCTGCAGCCAGCCGCGAAAGTAGAGCTCCTCAGGGACGGCGATGAAGAAGAAAGTGAAGAGCCATGCGCCTGCCATGGCCCCGAGTCCCGGCCAGACCCTGTGAATGTGCAGGAAGCCAAGGGTCAAACCAAGCGCCAGAGCGATTGGCGTGTAGATGGCGGCCTCGCGCAACCCGATTCCAAGGTCGCTCAGGCGCAGGCGCAGGTCGAAGCCGGTTCCGTCGAGTTGCCGGATGAGTGCGAAGCCGTAGATGCCCGCATCGAGAAGGAGGATCTTGTTGAAGATGGCGAGATGCGCCGGCCACGCCCCCTCGAACCAGCGCATGTCGACGGCCAGCCCCAGCGCGGCGAGAACCAGAAAGTCGCGCCAGTTGCCGCGCTGATCGGGATCGACGCGGACGGCCTGCCAGAGCACCGCAGCGATGGCCACGGGGAGCGCCACATACAAGGCGAGCCACTGTGGGCGGAAGACGCCGGCGGCGCACGCCACCAGGACATAGGGGATCGACAAAAGAGCGGGAGACGCGAGCTGCACCCACACGGGGAGTGCACGCACGCGGGCGGCAATCGCCTGCGGAAAGAACGCCACGGCCAGGAATGGCAGGAGCGTAAGCAGGGCAGCGGCGATGTTGGCGAAAGTGAACATAAACGGTACAACCATTTTGCTCTCATTCGCCGGCCGGTTGCGCGGCACAAGTCGTTCGTAACCTGGCGGTGGAGATGGGGATTGATGGTCGGGCGCGCTCTGCCGATACTCCCTGTGGTCATTCGTGGAGGCTCATGTGACTCTTCTCACCTGGAATCACGCCTGCTCCGTAGGCGTTCGCGCCATGGACGATCAGCACGGAATCCTGATGGATGCCATCAACGAGGTCCGTTTGGCGCTGTTGAACGGCAGCGGGCCTGAAAGGATCGGCGAACAGCTGGACCAACTGATCGAGTTCATGCGCATGCATTTTTGGAGCGAGGGGCAACTCATGGAGAAGGCCGGCTTCCCGGGGCTGGAGGAACATCGGTTCGAGCACCACAGAATGCTGGCGGAGATTCTTCAAGCGGCGCATCGGCTGCAATATGGCGAAGCATTGCATTTGCGCCCGCTGCTGAGCCGGCTGCACGACGGGTTTCTCGAGCACATCGAGGGCCTGGACCAGCAGTATGGGCCGTGGCTGCGCGAGCGGGGCATTTCCTGATTGGTGCCGGGGCCACAGGATGGCGCGGTGCTGAGGGGCCGAGTCGCGCCAATGACTTAAGTTTGTCGATTTCCTGCCGATGATCGTGGCACTGGCACTTGCCGGCAGGAGGACGGGCGTGGCTCTTCTAGCGTGGGACAGCAACAGGTATTCCGTGGGGGTCAAATCCATCGACGGTCAGCACTCTGTTCTCTTTGGACTGATCAACGATCTTCATGAGGCGATGTTGAAGGGCCACGCGCAGCGCCTGACCGGTGCGTTGCTGAAAAAACTGGTGGACTATACACAAACCCACTTCACTTCCGAAGAGAAGATGTTGGCGGCTCAAAAGTATCCGGGGCTGGCCGGACATCAGGCCAAGCACCGTGACCTGATCAAACAGGTCAATGATTTCATGTCGCGGTTTGAACGGGGCGAGATCGGACTGAACCTCGATCTGATGAACTTTCTGAGCAACTGGCTCACCAACCACATTCAGAAAGTGGACCGTGAGTATGGCCCCTGGTTAAACGAGCACGGCGTGCAATAAGCACGATGGGGCGATTCTTCAGGCAGATTGGCGCTGGAAGGAACCCCAGCCGGCGTCAGGTCTCGAACGACAACTGCGCCGCGGCCCACACGGCCGGATCGGGCTTGGCCTCCGAGGCCAGCTCATAAACCAGGCGCTCAAGCACGAGCCGCTTGTCGGGCGGCGAAGAGCGCAGTTCGAGATCGGCGCGGGCCACGAGGCGGAGCGCGCGCGTAAGCTCGCGGCGGCTTTTGTAGCGGCGCGCCTGGCGGATGAGGTCGTCGGCGGCGAACGGCGGCATGCGAAAGCCCTGCCACAGCGCCTGCCAGATGGCGCGCGAATCGCGCACGTTCTTCTCCAGAATCACCAGCATCTGCCGGAAGGTGCGCGCGAGCATGTAGAGATGGCCGATGGCGGCGTCCTCGCCCGCGTCGGAGCTGTTCAGCAGGCCGTGCAGCAGGGCTAGCGCGCGGGCGCAGTCGTGGGCGCTGATGGCGTCGGTCAGTTCATAGAGCGTGCGCTGCTTGGCGCTCAAAACCATAGTTTCCACGTCGCCCAGCGTGATGCGCCCCCGGCCGGCCGCATAGAGCAAGAGCTTTTCCAACTCCGAGGCGACCAGCATCATGTCTGCGCCAAGTGCGTCCACCAGCTCACGTGCTGCGTCGCCTTCGAGGCGCAAGCCAGCCTCCTGCGCCGTGGCCAGAGCCCAGCGCATGGCGTCTTCTTCGCTCACGCGCGCCAGCTCCACCATGCCGCAATGTGCGCCCAGCGTCTCGGTCAGCCGCTCAAATCGATTCTTGTCGTCGAGATCCATGCGCCGCGTGTCCGCGGGAATACGCAAAAAGTCGGCGATGAACAGTAGCAGCGCCTGCGGGTTCGGGGATTTGAAGTATCGTTCGAGCGCGGCGAATTCGTCCTTCTTGGCGCCGCGCGTGTAGAGCTGGCGCACGTTGCGGACGAAGATCACCTGAAACGGGGCCATCAGCGAAGGCGTTTGCGCGCGATCCAGCACTTCGAAGATGGTGGTCGAGCTCAGATCGAGATCGGAGATGCAGAAATCGCTAAGTTCGGGGGAGACGAAAGCCTTGAGCGCAGCGGCGCGGCAACGGTCGAGCAGGAAGATCTCGTCGCCGGCCAGCACGTAGCCGGGCCGCAGCTTGCCTGTGCCTGACGCGGCAGCTTCCATTTCTGCGACGAAGCGGGCAACCGCAGAAAAGCCTCCACCCCAGCGAGCGCCGGTCATGATTCCCGCCCGCTGCCCGCTCGATCGATTGCTACGCGAACCATGCGCGTTCAGGATACCTTGCCCGGCGCGTTCCAGCTACCAAGGAAATCTGGACAGGAATCAAAAGAGAAGCGGCCTGCGGAGCGTTAGAGCCCTTCCAGCACGTCGGCCACGAGTTGCCGCGCGAACTCGCGCGACAGGCGCTGGATGGCCGCCGGATCCTCGCGGATAAATGTCGAGAGGTTGGTTGTGGACTGGTACTGCTCGCGGAAGACGTAGTTTTTGTTCTCGTAAAGGATTCGGCCGTCGCGCGCGGTGAGTGTAACGGAGGCCACGATGGTAATCAGGAAGCTCGACGACTGTTGCGTGGCGGCGTTGTAGGTGAGCGGCGTGGTTGTCTGCTTGAGGATGACGCCGTGCAGCACCGCGTCGGCGCCCGCGCCGGCCTCGGATGTCACGCGAATGCGGGTGCGCGTTGCGAATTCACGGATGACGGCCTCAGTCATAGCTGTTTCCGTGCCGCTGGCCTCGGTGCGCGTGGCGAATACGGGCACGGCAAGCGTTTTTACGTCGGGAGGCAAATGCGTGGCCGCGCCCAGCGTGTGATAGCCGCAGCCCGCCGGGGTCAGCAGGGCAAGCGCGGCCACAACTGCGGCAACAGGCGAAACAGCAGGCAGGCGCATAACTTCTTTCAGTGTACTCAATGGCGATTGGCCCCGGCAGCAGTAGCATTCTGGTTATGAGCTGGATTGGATGGGCACTTCTTTCCGCTGTTTTTGCCGCCGCCACGGCCCTTTTGGCTAAGGTTGGCGTGGAGCACGTTGACTCGAACCTGGCTACAGCGCTGCGCACCACCGTCGTGGTGGTTTTTGCGTGGGCCATCGCGCTGGCGCTGGGTAAGCACGGGGAGATTCGGTTGTTGGATCGCCGCACCTTGCTCTTTCTCACGCTCTCGGGAATTGCCACAGGGTTGTCGTGGCTCTGCTACTTTCGCGCGCTGCAACTTGGTCCAGCCTCGCGCGTGGCCCCGCTGGACAAGCTGAGCGTACCGCTGGTCATGGTCTTTGCGTGGCTGCTGCTGGGTGAAAAGCTCAATGCCGCGTCGCTGGTTGGCGGCGCGCTGATTACGGTGGGAGCGATGGTGATGGTGTTTGGATGACAGTTATCGGTCGTCAGTGATCAGTTGTCAGAAAGCAGGGAACAGGGAACAAGGGAGCGAGGGAGCAAGGCAGCAAGGCAGCGAGAGAACTGACCCCCGACCACCGACAACTGACCACCGACCCCCGACAACCGACAACTGACAACCGACAACTGACAACTGACAACTGACAACTGACAACTGATAACTGACAACTGTCCTTATACTGAAACCAATGAAAGCGCCACCCCAAGCCCAACCCGCGCCCGCTTGCCGGCCGCGCCGCATCGTGTTGACCGGATTTATGGGCTCGGGCAAGACCACCGTCGGGCCGCTCGTGGCAGAGAGACTGGGCTGGAGCTTTGTAGACGTGGACGACGTGATCGAGGCTGAGGCCGGTTGCACCATTCCCGAGCTCTTCCGCCGCGAGGGCGAGGCTGCTTTCCGCGAGCGGGAAAGCGCGACAATTGCGCGATTCATCGCCGGAGAGCGGCTGGCCGGCGGCGAGAGCCTGATTCTGGCGCTCGGCGGCGGCGCCATCGAAGATGCCGCATCGCGCTCGCTTCTGCTCACTGCGCCGGATACGCTGACGGTTCACCTGGAGGTGGAGCTGGCCACGACGCTCGCCCGCTGCAGGGGAACCGAGCATCTGCGGCCCGTGCTCGCCGACGAGGCCAATCTGGCCAGCCGCTACGCACGGCGCTTGCCGCTCTACCGCATGGCACATGTCACGCTCAATGTCGACACGCTGACTCCGGACGAGGTTGCGGAGGCGGTTGTGCGCGCCGCCCGCTAAGCGGACATTTCACTTGCTACCACCATCGGACATATCATGTGCTACTGACAAGGATTCACGTCTCGCTTTGACGGAATTGAGTTGAATGGCGATGATTTTTCCTTAGCGGCAATCATTTGCGCACGGAGGGGCAATGCTGAGCAGCGATGTTCGCAAGCGGATTGGCGATATCGGCATTGTGCCGAGTGCGCGCGTGAAGGCGCCGGACCATGCGCGGTTTGCCGCCGAGGCTTTGGTTGCATCGGGAATCCCGGTGCTCGAGGTTCCGTTGACCGTGCCCCAGGCGTGCGAAGTGATCGCCGATCTGGCGAAGCGGTATCCGGACCTGGTTGTGGGAGCGGGAACCGTTCTGGACGCCGACGCGGCGCGGCGATGCATGGATGCGGGGGCGATGTTCATCACCAGCCCCGGGCTTGTTCCTGAAGTGGTGGCCTGCGCCAAACAGGCGGATGTTGTGGTCTTTCCCGGCGCGTTGACGCCATCGGAGGTGATCGCCGCCTGGAAGGCGGGAGCGGATTTTGTGAAGATCTTCCCGGCCGCGACGGCGGGAGGCCCCGACTACGTACGCGCGCTCAAGGTGCCGCTGCCGCAGATCCCGCTGATTGTGACTGGGGGCGTGAATCAACTCACGGCCTTCGATTACATTCTTGCCGGGGCGCACGCCATCGGCGTGGGCGGAGAGCTGCTGCCCAGGGAAGCTCTGGCGCAGCGCCGTGGAGACCAAATCCACGAGTTGGCGCGGCGGTTCCTGATCATGGTGAAGGAAGCCCGGGCGCAGCGCGGCGAATAGAACGCAGAGTTGCGAAATCCAGAGTGTGCTGCAAAAGGTGCCCCTGTTCTCAGAGCTGGCAGGCCTCAAGGGCTAAAGCCCGGGTGTTTTATTGGAGTCGTTGGCATGACTGAAGTCATGCCCGGATACAACCTCGTATTCGAAAAGCTGCTTTACGAGAAGTGCTCCCAGCCGCGGGCAACGAGGGGATGTGTGCCGCGAGCGGTGACAAGCGCGGCGAGCGGCGTGGCCTGCCCCTGTGTGATGATGCGCCCGATGCGCGTGACGGGTATGCCTTCGATGCGGCTGGGCACTCGGCGGGTGGGTGGAGCGGTAAAGAGAAGTTCGTACTCCTCGCCGCCGTGAAGAGCCTGGGCCTGCGTCGCGGCGGGATGAATCGGCAGGGCGGCGGCGTCGACTTCGGCGGCCACGCCGGACTCCTGGCACAGGTGGGCTAGATCGGTGGAGAGACCGTCGCTGAGGTCGATGGCGGCGGATGACAGCGAGTGCTGCGCGAGCCAAAGGCCCTGAGCGACGCGAGGCTGGGGGTAGAGGTGCGGGGTGAGCAGCGCTTTCAGGCGGGGAGGGATGCGAGGAAGATCCTTTAGCCGCGAGCGGGGGCGCGTGCGTGCGAAGGCGGCGCCGAGTTCTGTGAGGCAGGCGAGACCGACGGCGGCGGCGCCCAGGCTGCCGGTGACGTAGAGCAGGTCTCCGGGGCGTGCGCCGGAGCGGAGCATCGCTTTGCCGCGCGGCACCGCGCCGGTGAGGACGATATCGGCGACCGGAACGGGCGACTCGGCGAGGTCGCCACCGGCCAACGGGGTTCCGTGGGCCTGGGCGAGGGCAAGGAAGCCGTCGAGGAAGCGGTCAAGCCACGATTCACGCCCTTTCGGGCTTTGCCACGGCTCACGCGCGCTCCGCGCTTTCGGGTTTTGAATTAGGTTCCGAGGCAAGGCCAGAGACAGAAACGCAGCAACGGGCCGGGCGCCCATGGCAGCCAGATCGCTGAGCCCGCGGGCCAGGGTGCGATGGCCGATGGACTCCGGAGGGTGCCAATCGAGGCGGAAGTGGCGGCCGGCGATGGATAAATCCGTCGTCACGGCCAAATCTTCGCCGTCGCCGGGACGCAGCAAAGCGCAGTCGTCGCCGATCCCCAGAAGCAGGCCCGGATGCGGCGTCTGGGCCGCGCGGGCGCGAATCTGTGCGAGCAGCTCCAACTCGCCTGGCTTGCCGGATTTCGGCTGTTTCCTCACGGATGGCATGATTTGAGGATAGGCCACGGCGCGGCAAATCCGCTCTTGGACGCGCGGCCTGTAAGCTCTGCGAAGGATGGCGGGTGCGTTCGCGGGCCGGAATCGGGCATGTTGAAGGGATCGGATCGCCAGCCGATGTTCCTGAGAGAGTCCTTCGGGAAGGGGGCGACATTGATGCAATTGGGGTTAGCCCCAAAGTGGACCCTTAGATTCGGGTGAGCTGCCACGCGGTACCTGCGAGTGGGAGTGCCTACGCTTTTCGTTGACCTTGCACGGAAGGGTCTGTTAACCTTGCGTTACGTTCTCGCATCTGCTCCGTTGGGGCACCAAAGCAATTGTGCGGGCGTGGAAGCCCGTGGGATGGACTCTCCCCCTGAACTGGAAGCGTAACTGGCAGGTCGCCGGGGATCGCAGGGAATGATGTTGCGTAAACGCTATTACATACTTTTTATTGCCAGAGATGAAGACGGCGAACTACGGAAGATTTCGCTTCCGCTGAAGTATGCCTATGGATTCGTGGCCGCGGCGATCGTAGGTGCATTTACGATTGTCGGTCTGGCCGGCTCCTACACGCGCATGCTGCTGAAAACCGAAAGCTACAACGAAGTGCGGGCAGAGCGGGAGACGCTGCGCCAGAACTACCAGCGCATGGCCGAGATCGCGCACAACCGCAGCGTGCAGGTGGCATCGCTGGGCGCGCTGGCCAACGAAGTGACCGCGCTCTACGGATTGCGGCAGAACAGGCTGAATGCGGCGAAACCTGCGGCGCCGGCGAGCGGCGCGGCAGCGGCGCCGGCTCCAGCAGCCCTGGCCCAGACAGACGACATGAGCCAGCAGCAGGTCGCCACCTCGATCGATACGTTTTATCAGCTCCGCGCCGAGGCGATGTCGGGCCAGGTTTCACGGGCGCTGGAGGGCGGGCTGACGGCCAATTTTGCCGGCGACTGGACGGAGCTGGCCGGTGCGCCGTCAATGTGGCCAATAGAGGGCCGCGTGGCTTCGAGCTTCGGCCAACGCGAAGATCCGATCAATGGCGAAGGCGCTTTCCACACCGGGGTTGATATCGACGCGCCGTACGGCACGCCGGTCCGCGCGTCGGCAGACGGGGACGTGACTGGAGCGGAGATGGGCGCTGGATACGGACGTGAGGTGGTGCTGGATCACGGACACGACGTACTCACGTTGTATGGGCATCTCTCCGCGATCGCGGTCGTTCCCGGCGAGCATGTAACGCGCGGCCAGGTCATCGGCTATGTGGGCCAGTCGGGACGCGCTACCGGGCCGCACCTGCATTATGAGGTGCGGTTGCACAACGTGCCGGTGAATCCGCACAAGTATCTGCGCACCACCTACGGCCAGCTGACTTACCTGGGCGAGGGCTCCGCTTCTTCAGGCCAATAAGCGATCTTTCAGCGAGGTATAAACGGCTCCCGCGAATGGGGGCCGTTTTCTTTTGTGGAGGCCTGCAATGATCCTGTGCGCCTCCGCGTGGTATCGTTAACGCGTTGCTTTTTGAGGGGAGATTTTCATGCGTTTTCGATTCAGCTTCCTCGTCCTTCTGCTTGCCTTCGCGATTCCCGCCACAGCCCGGAGCGCACAGGACCATGCCGCCGACGTGCAGACAGCGTTTGCCCGCGCGCAACACCTGAAGCACGGAATCAACGCTTCGAGTTGGTTCGCGGCGTCGCGCGATTATTCGGCCGATCATCTCGAGAGCTACACCGACGACGCGGACCTCGCGCTGATAGCCAAGATGGGATTCGATCATGTGCGGCTGAGCATCGATCCCATGCCGCTGGCGGGGGCGTTCTACGGCTTTCAGGGGCCGAACAGCGATTTTCTTCCGCACCTCGATCATGCTGTGGACACGATGCTGGCCGATGGACTGGCCGTGATCATCGACATTCACCCCAGCGACGACTTCAAGCAGCGCTTGGGCACCGACGATCAGGCCGTGGAGCGGTTCACGTCGATCTGGCGCAGGCTCGCCAAGCACTTTGCCGATCGCGATCCCAACAAGGTGTTCTTCGAGATCCTTAACGAGCCGGAGATACACGATGCGTACCGGTGGGCCGGGATCCAGACGCGCGTGGCCGCGGCCATTCGCGAAGCGGCGCCGCAGCACACCATCATCGCGGCAGGCGCGGTTTGGTCCGACATCTGGGATCTGCTGGCCATCCAGCCGCTGGCCGACGGAAACGTGATTTACAACTTCCATTTCTACGAACCGCACGAGTTCACGCACCAGGGCGCGACGTGGAGCACGCCGTGGTACAGCTACGAACATGGCATTCCATACCCGCCAACGGACAGCTCGATGGCGGAATCGCTGACGCAAGTTCCGGATGCGGCGAGCCGGTATTACATGGAGAAGTACTGGCTTGACGGGTGGAATGCGCATCGCATCCAACTGATGATCGACAATGCGGCGGCGTGGGCGCACTCGAACCATGTGCCGCTCATCTGCAATGAGTTTGGAACGATCCGCGGATTCCCCGACCCGGTGTCCCGCGCCACCTGGCTACATGACGTGCGCACGGCGCTTGAGACCGACGGCATCGGCTGGGCCATGTGGGATTATCGCGGCAACTTTGGCGTTGTAACCAAGGAGAAAGGCCAGCCGGCGCAGGTGGATGACTCGGTGGTCAAGGCGCTCGGCCTGCAGGGACACTGATTCCACGCCGCCGCGGTGGCCCCTTTCACTCTTCTTGCTGCTTGTCCGGCTTGTCGAGGAACTTTTCCAGCCGATCGAGCTTGCGGTCCCACTCCGGACGGCGCGCGCGGAGCCATTCTTCCGCTGTCCGCAGGCCCGCGGCCTCAACGCGGCAGGTCCGCACGCGACCAATCTTCTCGGTCTTGACGAGGCCGGCTTTCTGCAATATCTGCAGGTGCTGCACCACGGCGGCGAGCGACATGTCGAAGGGCTCGGCAAGAAGCGAGACCGACATGGGCCCGGAGCTGAGGCGCTCGAGCAGGTCGCGCCGCGTAGGGTCGCCGAGCGCATGGAAGACGCGGTCGATATTTGGACTGCGTTTCATCTGCCGCGTCTTCCTCCTTCCGGTGCTCGATGACCGGGATTAGCCGCTACACCGGTTCCAGAGTAACCGTATCCCGAAGCCACTTCAGTCAAGTGGCTCTTTCCTCAAGAAAGAGCCACCTTGCACAATGCCGGAAAAGGCTACACCAACTCTGGAACCGGTCTAACGTAACGCCAGTCTCCAGACTGGCTGTACTGGCGGCGTCCTCGCCGCCAGAAGCAAAGTTGGCCGCTCACTCGCCAAGTTCTTTCGCCAGCTTCGAGAGCAGCTTCTCCCATCCATCTTTGCGCATCTCAGGCCCGTCGGCGTTTTCGAAGTACGCGCCCTGATGCGTGAACAGCAGATCGGTGCCGGAGCCGTTGGGCAGCAATTCAATCGTGGCGAGCGATGCGGAGAACGGCGTTCCGTCCATGCTCATCTTGTAAGCTGCGACGATGCGGCGCGAGGGGACAATGTCCTGATAGAGCGTCTCATTGACCAGCGTTTTGCCGGCCACCGGCGTCCCCTCGCCCATCTTCATCTGCGCACGTTCCCTGCCGCCCACCTTGAAGTCCAGTTCGTGGTGCTCCAGCGCGTGAGTGCCGCCGCCAAAGAACCAGCGGCGCTTTGTGGCCTCGTCGGCAAAAGCCGCGAAGACGCGCTCTGGCGTTGCCTTGAGCTTGCGCTCGAGTTGAAATGTGCTGTGAATGACGGTTGGTTTGGTCGTCGATTGGTTGTGTACGGATTGGTTAGGCATGGTTTCCCACCTCCTGAAGGGGAATAGTCAAGTTGTAGCTTAAGTATTGCGCGGAACCGGCAAATTGTCAAGTGGAAACTTAAGTGTTGCGCAACAGACCGCGGGGAGCAGATTGGGGGCTGCGGGCAACCCCCGCCGATGGAAATCGGGTCTGACGTTGGCGCCGGGAACGTCGTTTGTCGTTATCGAGCGCTCCCCCGTTCGATTAGCTCTGAGCTTGGCTCTATCTTGTCACGAGTTCGGTGTCTTGGAGAATGGCGACTTTGCCAGCCGCGATTCATTGGGGTCCGGACTTTCTTGGACTATGACGGCGGCCCACTTTTGGGCACGGGTCAGGGCGTTGTAGAGCCGCCGGCGCTGCGAGTCGAGGTCACCGCCGACTGCGAATGGCCAAAGGACGATGACCGCTTCGAACTCGCGATTCTTTGCCTGGTGGACCGTCATGGCGCGGGTTCGCCCAAATGATGCGGTCGGGAGGAAGGATCGCCTCGACTGCGAGATTCGCTCAAGTGCCGCCCCTAGTTCAGATTCCGAGAACTCCGTCTGGCCCCTTACGTGGAATTTTCTCGTGGCCCATCTATACAAATCTTGCAGAGCCCCGCTGTTGTCGGAGCACCTAATCTCAATATCCCGCAGGTTAATGCCGCCCGACATATCGCCAAGTTTGGTCTTCAGCTCGGTTTTCTCCTCCTCAACATTTGCTTCCCAATTCAGGAGAAATGGGCCGATCTCGGATGGAACGCCGCGCGGCATGATCGGCTTTGAGCTTAGTCTCTCCAATACCGCACTTACCCATTTGTTTTTGGCTGGCCCCGCCGGGGTCAAAATGACGGCGTTTCTAGGCTTCTTAAAGAAGAGCGTGCGCGCGACGGCGCCGGCCGCGACGTTTGCATTAAGGGCAGGTGAAAGACAACGCCCGAGTATGTCGCCACAATCCTGAGATGATCTTAGGCACTCGGCAGCCTTCAGTAGGACCTGATCACGGGTTCTTCGGTTTCCGGTCAGGATTGTTTGCTTTCCGCCACTCGCACGAAGCCATTCCACGGCCGGATTTTCTCCTGTTGAATTGAGATCTTGAAACCCGTCTGCGGCGGCTATTACATGGCAGCAAGACGAAAGGACCTGGACGATGCAAAGGTGATCTCCCCGGCAGTCCTGGAGTTCATCCACCACGACAACGGGGTAACGGGCCTTAAGCCAACTGGAAACGCATCGCTTCTGTATGAGAAGTGCAGCCGCTCGGCAAATGGTCGCGAATCCTGGCGATGGCGCGAGGTCAAGGTCAGGTTCGATCTCTCGAGCCAGCGTCCTCCAGCGACACACAAGGCTGCGGGCGAGACTGTCGATCGTGCATGCTAGGAAGCGTCCTTTGATCGCTGGGATTTTAGCGAGTTGTGCGTGCATTCGCCGCCGCGACCCGTGCATATAGGTTATTCCCAAAACCGCCTCGGCCGGTTTGAGGGGTTGTCTTGCGACGAATGACTTCAGCGCTTCAACAAGCTGGAATGTCTTACCGCTCCCCGCCGGTCCTTCATAATATTCAAGGCTCAATGGGAATTCTCCAGACTGTGCAGCCTTTCATCGTCCGACTCACATCAATTTGCGGCTGATTTGGCTGCTTTCCCAGCTGTGCGATGCCGGAGAGTGCTTCCAAAAGTCTCCGCGCTCGGTTTTTCGCCTGCCCGTTTCTGAGGATGGCTCCCGCAACGGCCTCGTAGGCAAGGATGTCGGCTTTTGCCCCGCCCTCATTGGTGGGCTTCTTTAGCCAGTCGACGATGCCGGGAATTGTATCCGGGGCATCAGGTCGATCAAGTGTGATCGACGCGGAAATGTCTGGTCCGCTGGCCAGGATCCAGCCAACTACATCTTCGATTGACCATCCCTTTGGCCATTGAAGTATATGTTCGGGCGGGGTTGCGGATTCGAGCAGGTCCTTTACATAGCCATCGCCAGCTGCGTCGCCGTCCACGAGTGCTACCACCCCGGACCTGATCTCTTTGACCCTTGCGACCGTGTCCACGACGCATGCGTCGTGCGTCGGCACAACGCCGAACACTGTTCCAAACGGTATGGAATCGCGGTTGTCAGCTTCCTGGTCCGTGTCGGCACAGAGCTCGATTATCCGCAGCCATTCTGCATCCGTTCGGCCTTCAGGCACCAAAACGAGCCGATGCATGATTGCTTCTATGAAGGGCTGTCGGCTCTCGTAGAAAAGTTTTCGAATCCCATTTTTTGCCGAATCCGTGAGCGGCGCCTTCAGAATTGCGGTGACAGTGCTTGACGGCCTGCCGTTTGTACTCACAAGTCGGACGTCGGTGGCGTTGCACATGGAAGCAACGCGTGGCGAGTGTGTCGTGCAAACGAGCTGATTTGAGCAGCCCGTGAGCCGCTTAAGAACGTGTGCTTGAACGCCCGGGGGCATATGCAGCTCTGGCTCCTCCAAGGCGATGAGAACACTCTGGCTGTTCTTCCGACGGCGTTCAGCAACCTGGAGCACGAGCAGGGCAGTTTGCAAAGACAACAGCCCAGAGCCATGCCGAATCGCCGGGACGGATACGGAGCCTGCATAACGATAGTGGGGGACCAGGGATTGCAGGAGTGACTCAGCGTCAGTGCCCGTAAGCCTAAGCTCGAGCCTAGGGTCGCCAGGAAGCAGCTGCTTGAGCTCGGCGTCGATCCCTTCGCGCATTTCTTTCAGTACGCCGTTGAGGTCGATCCGGTAATCATCAGTTCGGAGCCGGTCGCGCTCAGCCAATACTTCCTCTGCCTCAAGCGTGCCGGTGCTTTCAAGGATTCTCCGGAACAGTTCGGAGTTAAAGGAAACGAGACGGTCCCAAGTGCGATGCGCCGGGATCAAAAAGAACCCTATCTCTGTAAGAAGCTGTTTGGGGATGAGTTGGACCAACTCTTCGTCGAATGGGTCTACGACAGCATCGTCGTCATGGAAGTAGCGGAGTGTCTCGGCCTCCAATTCGCATCGGTCAAAACGGGCGCAGAAACAAATCTGGGCGCACAGTTTGTCTTTATCGGATTTTTGTTCGGGAAGCAATCTTCCGTCAACGGGGCCTAGCCACTTTGGCAGTCCCCTATTTGCCGAAAACCACTGGCTATGGGCGGCAGGGTCATTCGGGACGAATCCGGAAATGGTGGCGATCAACCGAATGCGGCTGTCGCTCTTCGGGTCACTCCCGAAGAAATCGTGCTCTGTCAGGTTTCGAACGAGGCGGTCCCGCCCAAAAAGTAGGGCCAATGCCTCGACGATTGTGCTTTTTCCAGCGCCGTTGGCGCCAACAAACACTGTTTGCCGCTCACTGAATTCGACCGTCGCCAGTCAAGTCCGGATTTTTCTGTAGATTGGTTCTCCTCGGGGTTTTGGTTGCGAAGGCAAGTGCGCGGAGGGCGTAGCCCGGAGCGCACTTGCCTTCAGGCGGCGGCCGAGGCCATGGCTTGC